>Ga0115006_10000753_pt1 | contig 18526 bp, 21 predicted proteins | sample ArcOceMetagenome_3_FD_88943 | JGI IMG/M metagenome (GOLD analysis project Ga0115006, IMG submission 88943) | Marine eukaryotic phytoplankton communities from Arctic Ocean - Arctic Ocean- Svalbard ARC20M Metagenome | ecosystem: Environmental > Aquatic > Marine > Oceanic | place: Arctic Ocean...
CTTGCCCATATATGGGACGTCACGGTATTTTCGCCTGTCGACCGTGACTTGCCAAAACGTCGCCGTGACCGGCCGATGCCGCATTGTTGCACAAGGAGGCGCGCGTAGCGAACGGCGTGTGGCGAGAGGTCCAGAGCATGGCTGCCGGGAGCATGTACACTTCACGCCTGCGCACTGCAGCCTGGCTCTTGCCAGCGCTTCTGGTCTGCATCGAAAGCACGGGCAACCTAACATCGGCGGGTGCGGGCATACGTGTGACGCACGCGAGCCCGGGTGACAACCTCACTGCCGTCTTTGCCGCGCTACCAGTCGGGTCAGCAGCAGTTGTGTTGAGACCAGGCACGTATCGATATGGAGACGGAGCATGCGGCTGGCGCTTCGCAAGAGGCCATAACGTTTCGATCCGGTAAGCGGCCCACGTGGGTGATGACAAATCTGTTTGTGCGGAGAGCTGCACGAGCTGCAGCCTTGAGCGTGACCTTGCGCTCGCAGCGCACACATCTGGACGATTGACTGAAAATCCTGCGTGCTGGCTTTCCCTGCTGCAGCGGCGTCGATAGACCCCAGCGCACAGTTGTTGACTGTGAGGGGGCTGGCGGACATATCCACGCCGATGGAGCGCATCTTGCACTGCACGGCATACACTTCACAGGCGGCCGCCGTACCACGGGGGACGAGGGTTCGCGAGGAGGTGGATCGATGCTTTTGATCCGCAGCACCGTCGCAATTGAAGACTGCAGCTTCACAAATTCTTCTGTCGACTTTTCAGGCGGCGCCATTTTTGCGATAGGGGGCACCCTGCACGTCAAATCGTGCTCACTGCACGCAAATACCGCTGGTGGAGGCGGAGGCTGCATTTGGGTGCAAGACGGCGCAGAGCTGCTGTTGGCGAACAGTTCGTTGGGTCACTGCCGCGCAGGCACATTTGGCGGTGCTGTCGGGACCTTCAATACCAGTCGAATTGTCGTCGAGGATACAAGCATCTCCCACAGCACGGCAAGAGATGGCGGTGGCGTCGCAATGGATGCTCATGCAAGCGGCGTCGTGGACGGTTGTTCCTTTGCGGGAAATGCAGCCAGACAATCGGGCGGTGCCATGTACGCGGCAGGAGACGTGGCCCGCATTCGGGTTCACAACACGACAATGATCAATAGTGGAGGCGAAAACGGTGGTTGCATTCATGTTGCGCGTGCTGTGCAGCTTACGCTGAGGAAGTGCTTGTTGATGAAGTGCACAGCGGCCTTGAACGGAGGGGCAGTCTCCGTGATGGAGGATGCAGGTCTAGTGCTGGGCGAGGAGGTTGAAATAGATCTTAGCGAAGCTGGAACCATCGGCGGAGGGATCTACCACGCAGGCGCATCCCTCGTTGTGGAAATGAGCAGGACTCCGGGAAGTGCGCGCGGGCCCAGCATCCAGAATTGTTCCGCAGAGTTTGGAGGTGGTGTGGGCTTCATGTCCCGCTTCCGTGTAGACTGGGGTCCTTTCTCCATCGAGTCTTGCTCAGCTCGGAAGGACGGTGCGGGGCTATACGGTCTGGGTGCTTCCGCTGCCCTGTATATCGCTGGCAGTGCCGCGGCATTGTCAATCAACGAGTGCTCCGCGGGCCGGGACGGTGGAGGCGTTGCTCTGCTGTACGGCGCTCAAATGGACCTGGGCGCAAGGCTGTGGAGGGGTGCCCCTCGGTCGTGTGCAGGATGGTGCGGCCGTGCCGCACCACTAGGTCTTGCGAGGAACAGCGCTGGAAGATTCGGCGGCGGTATCTTCAAGCAGGGATGTCACGATGACCTCGACGCAAAGGTGAGCAAGAGTGTTCGATGCCTGCTGGCAACGAGATCATGACGAGTAACACGCAACTGAGGGTGGAGGATGTTGCTTGCAGGACCTGTGCTGGATCGGCAATGTTCCAGCCAATGGCTTGAATGGGTCGCTCATGGCATTGTTTGAAAGCAACACGGCTGCAGTCGCGGGCGGTGGTAATCAGCTTCTGTGTCAAGATCTTTTGTGCTATGGATACTCTAGAGAATGTGTTCTCTTACTATAGAATGCGTTCTCTTACTCCAGGTGCATATACATCGTGCCATTCCCTCGGCGCATGCGCAGCGCTGTTGGACATGCCGAGGCCTGCCACCGTCTTGGATTTTGAAGGACGGCATAGCGCTGGAGGCTACGGGCCGGTGATAGCGACCTCCGCGGCCTCAATTACCGTTGAACATGTAAATCCAGCACCCCTCGTTCCTGGGCAGTCGAGCTTGAATCTGAAAATATCGCCTCTTGATGCCCAAGGTCAAATCGCTCGAGGACCACCTGGCTTGCCGATTCCGTACCTCGTGCAGTACATAGTGACTTCGTGGAATGCGCTCTGTTCGTCTGTTGGCGAATGCTCTTCAATGTCGTTGCAGCCTGACGTGATAATGCGCGCGGATGGGATAAGCCACGACTCTTCGGCGCAACAGCAACAATTTCAGTTGGAATACTGTCAGGTTGGGACCCCAGGTGTCCTCGTGCACACGTTCCTGCCTGAAGTCAGCAGTGCTGCAATCAGTATCCTCCCCATCGAGTGCTCTGCGTGCACAAAGGGTCAAAAGAGGCGCGAGGTGGCAGTGCTCCCAGTACCCGCGTACACGTGCACAAGCTGCCAAAGGAACGAGTACATTGTCGACAGCACCAATCCAGACTATCATTGCCAAAGGTGAGTGAGTTCACGTGGAAAACTTTCAGCATCTCTGAACCTTGTTCGAGAAGGTCTCATGTATGTCATATATGTCCAGGCCAATCATCCTGTTTAGTATACAACAATTTGGTAATACATCTATACTGGTAACATTCAGGTGTCCAATGGGCTTACGGTGCGTAAATTCGGATTGGACCCCTATCACGCCTGGCTCAGTATGGAATCAGACTGGTGAACTGCTGCGGCTCACAGCATGTCCTGCGGGATATTTGTTGGTGCGCTCAGATTCAGATCCGACCTCGGATCATTGCCAGGCGTGCACAGATGGTTTTTATAGCCTCGGAATCAAATCACACCAGGCGTATGGAAACGATTCGAACGCAGAACACCAGTGTATCCCTTGCCCTGGGAATGGGCAGACCGCTACCTGTCGTGGACCCATTGGGGTCTTTGCCAAGAAAGGGTTTTGGCAAGGAAAACCCCAGAAGTGCTGGGTGGAAAACGGTAAAATTGACGAAAGCAGATGTTTGTCGCCAGAGCGGCGACAAAACATCGAGTCATCTTTCAATGAGAGCCAGTATGTCATGGTTGCAAAAATATTTCGCTGCCATCCACCCGAGGTCAATCGACGCGCACACACCTGCAGAGTCCTCTGTCTGACGCATCTGCAAGATACGCGCAAGACAGTACCCGACAATGACTATCGATCCCCTCGATCCCACCTTCCTTTTCTGTTCTCTCGTGAATCTGACAGGTGTGTCTGGCCGCAAATACATCGAGACCAGGAGAAGAAGCGTGCCTAGAGGGCCACACAGGGGTGGCCTGCAATCTTTGTCGACCAGGTAAGCACTGACGGACGTATTTCCAGCGCATTCTGAAGAAAGCAAGCCTCAAAAGGGGCCCGGGTCCTGTGGAGCGCATATCTTTTGCTGACTTTGTGCATATTTTGCTACAGGATTCCAGAAACAACAAGGCAAGTGCCGCGTGTGCAGTAGTGACGGATCATTGCCGTCGACATTTTACATTTTCATTGCGTTGGCGCCCCCTGTGCTAGGCGGGATGTATTATTTTTTTCTGTGCCGCCCAGTGGGATCAGCGAAGTTATCCGCGCGGCTCGGGCTCGACACGCTTTTGGCCTCGTGTGCGGCATCTGTGCTCGGATTTTCTAAGAAGAACAAGTGGATGTTGGCGCTGGACAACGGTTTTGCTGGTGTACATGCGCAAACAAAAAGTGGGATCTACAAGCTGTGGGATGAGTTCGTCGGGACACCGGAAAAAGCATTCGAGCTCTCCATGTCTTTCAAAATTGTTGCTTCCTTCATTCAAGTTACAGGATCGTTGCCGAAGAACCTGCAAGCTGATTGGTGCGCAAATACAAAAGATCTGAGAGCCAGATTTGTGTGCACATCTGCATGCAGCATTTAATTGTTCAACATCTGCTTGTGGTAACTTTTTTGTGTTTTCAGGACAGGACAACCCGCTGTGACAATAATGGGTCTGGTCGCGCCTTTTCTTCAAGTTGAAGTCTCCGAACTGCCTGTTGTATTTTGCAAGTTGGGGGCCCTCGGGTTTTACCGACAGATTCAATTTGTGACGATCATGCCGCTTGTCATCATGATGATAATGAGCCTGCCGTCAGCATATGTCGTGATCAGAGGCATCATCTCGCATGGAGGAAGCTTTAAGCATCCCAAGTTCTCCGACGCAGTCAACGCTTTGGCATCGTCTCTCATGATGTTCCTGTTCCTTATTTACACGTCGGTAAGTAGCAAGGTGGTGCGATGTTTCAAGTGCATCGATTATGGGATGGATGGCAGCGTACTCCAGGACGACCATCGTATTCAATGCTCAAATTTTAATGATTTGGGGTCAAACGGAAGCGATGATTACGTTTATATCCTTGGTTGGGCTTCTGTCTTTTTTGTCCTGTATCCAATAGGAATTCCTCTCGTCGTCCTTTTCAGCATGTGGCGCAGTAAAATTCCGCAAATGGCTTCTACCAAAATCAATTATGCTCGTTTTTTGGGACTTCTTCAGCTTAGAAAGAGCCAAGTCGGGACAATGACAAGGGCTATCTGTGCTAATGCTGTTGGTCGCGTTGTCGACGAAGGTGAATTTGATAAGCGCGCCAGATTTCTTTACAGCACATTATACAGGAGTGTGCACTATGATGACCCTGGAGATGACTCCATAATGAAGTTCGACCCGCAAACTCTATGCCACGCCATTGCAAAAGTGGCTGGTCTGCCTTTCGATGCGATTGCAATAGCAGACGTGCAAGATCTTGTGCGAACATACGATCTTGACCAGGATGGATTGAGTGTCGACGAGTTCAGCGCCATGCTTCTGGATCTCACCGCGCAGGTTACCCTTTTTACCGGGTACGAGAGCTTGGATAAACTCTCAACAGAGCAATTAGAAACGTTGTACGAACATGACTGGACACAGAGCAACAAGCTCAATTTCACCGAGCACGAGCCCAATAGAGTATACGAGGGCCTTCAGGCACAGACCCCGATATCCAAAGCTTCGTTGAACCGGATTCACACCAAGTTCCAGAGGGTGAAAAAATCCAAAAACGTGCTTGACAGTCGCACTGTCACACGCACTGCAAGTATGAACAACAGAGAACATCATAGAGCTGAAATGATCGAATGGTTGCGTCGGAAAGCAATTCAACTGGAGAAAGTCAATAAACTCAGAAGGCCGCCAGCCGCCTGGTTCAAGACGGGGAGCGATCAGGAGCGCAATGCAATTGCACGATTTGGCTTTGTTTTTATGGCTTACAAAGTGAACTTCTGGTATTTTGAGCTCATATGGCTGGGTTACAAGCTCACGATGTCGTCGTTGGTCATTTTGTCGGAGACAACAGAAATGCAGCTGTTCGTGGCGTCCATGGCCACCTTTGCTTTCATGCTGTTGCACCTCACCTATCAACCTCTCACTACTGATATGTTGAATCGCCTCATGTGTGCCAGCCTAGTTGTGACGTTCTTCAACTTCATATCAGTTATGCCGTCCGACAATGTTCAGCGTCAGGATGTCGTTTTGTTGGCAGAGATTGGTTCATATATTGTGACAACGCTCAACTTCGTCATAGTGGGTTATCCGGTGCTTCATTTTCTACTTGACGTGCGCTCACTTCAGAAGTCCCTGGAGGAAGCCAGGTATGAAAAGAGAAGTTAGCACCACCTCTTGCAACACGATTGTGCGCCATTCCATCTTCACTCGCAAGCAAATGGGCCTCCCTCATTAAGTGCGACTAATTGTTTGTACACCCTACCCACAGGTCGCATCTCAACCAGACGACACAAGAGCTCAAGAACATGCAAGGGTCCTTTGTTTCTCATTCGGCACAATTGCATGAAGACTTGACGTTTGCAGCAACAGCAGCGGCTGCTGCAACAGCTGAGACATTCACAAATCTTCCACGTTCATTCTCAACCAGGGTGCAGAGCATTGCAGATATGCCTCGCACAATTAGCAAACGCATAAGTATTAGTAGGAAGACGACAGACGTTGCAAATGTGCATTTTCAAGATATCTTTGAGCAGCAGACTCTTGAAGATTGTCGGGCGAGCCCGACAGGAGCAAAACAAGCCCTCAAATGCGTGACAAGTGAAAAGAAAGCAGCAGGAACAAGCGAGATTGTTATAGCAAATGATGCAGTTGGGGATGGATGCGAAGAACAGCAATCCGGCTCTTGTTCTCAACCTCGTCTGGAAACACCCACTCAAGATGCAAGTTGGACATCTACAAGCACAGAGAAAGCGCCGCTGGAAGGGTCAGGGAAGGGAGAAGCAACTTTTTTGCGTGTCAGAGGGATCTGCTGCCTGACTCCATTGCCCCGTCCCGCCCCCTCCCCTGCAAAAATTTGTCCACTGCCTCAGCCAATTGATGGACGAAGCAGCCGGCGAGCAGGAACAAATTGTGGGAATGTGCCCAGCATTGAATTCTTAACACCGTTGCCAGCAGGTGATGGTTTCTATTTCATATTAATGCGGCATCAAAGCAGTGATGTGATTTCGTTTTGCTGCAGTGCTGACATGACGCATGGCAGGTCGGGCTAACTCCACAAGACATTCCGAAAGCCATCCGCCGCAAGCAGCAGATGGACATCCTCCGCGCATGCTGCCCTTGCCGGGGGAAATTGCACTTTCCGCTGAGAACGTTCAATGAATTTATTCAAATTCGATTCACTTTTCGCGCATGTACATCGAGCAAAGGCTGTTCCCTCCCTTCAAGCGTGAAATGGAGCGTGGCCAATTTTGCTCCTTCGATCCGCCACATGTTGCCTGAACAAGCCACACATGAATGCCAAAATAGTCGCGCCCAGACAAACACACACATACATACACAGACACAACACCCATTCAAGACGTTAATGTTTCGTCAGCAGCGAGACAGGAACCCTGGAATGAACAATTGCATGCACAAATACACACCAGCGCCTTATAAGTCGCTTGAACACCTTGACGCTGAGCTCTTCACAGCCTGGGATGATATCATTCTGACTGGATTCCACCGCAGTGAAGATGTCCATGAGAACGCCGATCACGAGCTGCAAAAGCATGAAGGCTGGCCAAAAAAAATCCACGTCAGAATGTGACGTGCCTGACGTTTCAAGGAGCAAAAATTAAATTGATGCACCTGATATGCAAAAGAAAAGCGAGAAGTAGATGTAGCACGCAGCCTCTTGTATCCCGCACGATCCTGCAAGCACACACAGGCACATAGACACAAACAGACACACACATAGATCCAACAAATACGCGCATACAAGATCAATCAGGGCTTTTGGTGGCACCCACTTATTCGCGGATGGATGGCATACTGATGAGTATCGTATCGTGACACAGAAACGTGAAAATCCACCTGGGCACACCATCGGTCCTGACGAGTGATAGTTGCCTGGAATAGAACAGTCTGCCAAAATAGGAAACAATCAGCACTGTAAAAACGACTCCCTGAAGGCATTACTGCAGGGATCGTGGCTCGGTATGCTTTCCACGATATGGAGATGATACACATTCAACGAACGAGCAGACCTGCTAGCCCTTCCTTGCTCAGATACGCAGCCTCCTCGTCTGTCAGACAATGGGGCAAAGCAAGCCTGGCCAATTTGATCCACTGCTCGCCATCGCCACTCGGGAAGGGCCATCTATTTATGGAGATTCGTTCACGAATGTGAGCGTGCATCGCGTGAGCGAGCATCGCAGCTGTACAAAGTACGTGCCAGTTTGAGATATTTCATGCCAATGCCACTGCGTGCGCATTGCACATCATTTTGTACCCGCTTTCAGCTTCGCGCCCTGCCGTAATTTTCTTCCATTCACCGAGTGCACTCGCGGCAATGGTAAGAGCAGGCTTGACTCCTACACAGACAATAAAAAGGGTACACGGCCAACCTCAGACGCAGGCACACACAGGCACAGCAACAGAAAAGCACATGCATGCACAAGATCACAAACTACGATTGAGATATTGTGCCGCCAGAGTACCCAATGAACAAGATATGCCTTGCATATCTAGTCCGATCGGCGCGCAACAATACGCATGCATACACACCGTTATTTGGGTCGACGAATGCAGCACCAAAAAGTTCTGCCGACACATCCCAGCAGTCAGACACGCCATCGTTTGCAATTCAAACATACTTACTAAACCAGGCATGCACGAACTTGCGACCGCATACGTTGTCAACGCACACATGTAAATTGGAAGTTGAGACTGCCTTTCTGGTATTCCCAGGCTCACCATTGTATTTGTCGAGGGTGTTTTGCGAAATTGGGTCCCGCGATGGGGCATTGAGACCAGCAGCGAGCATAATTTCTGTGCGAAGGCACATCCACGAGCATATCAATGTTCTATTGGTAGGGATAGGCAGAAAGCTGCGGCAACATCCAGACAGCAAAAGAGGAGATGAGGAGTTGGACACCTCCCCAAGCATCGCCAGTAGAAATGCGAAATAAGGTGAAGAGCGACATGCCAAAGCCCTGAAAGTGCGCATGTCTTCCAAGTTGATTGCTGCAAGAGTTGGAGCGCCAGAGATTGTCAGCATGAGAGATCCTGCAGACATGCGCTATATGTATTTGGACTTCTCTGTTCTCCTGCGAGCTGACTGGTGACAAATACTCACTCCGGAAGAGTAAAGAGACAGCGCACGCCTCGAAGGCCGGATACATTCTCGTCACCTGGAACACACATTGCGCACAGTATATGAGTATATAAATTACCAACATTAAAATACGAGACATGCAAAAAGGGCAGCAAGTCACGAGCGCACATAAACAAGAATACTGGTATTTTGTTAGCAATTGAATCTCGAAACATTCACATCGTAGCAGAATTTACCTTCAACGCACATGCCACCAAAGAGGTTCACATTGATGACGGCGAAGATCAAGAAGATGACGAGCAACATCACAGCCAGCTCGCCAATGGCAGGTAGCGCTGAAACCAGTGTTTGCACGATAGCCTGCGAGATACCCAAGTCGATGTCAGTGAACTGCCTTCTCTTCTCCAACATATCAGGCGAACAAAGTAAAACAGCACCCACCTGCAACCCTTTGAGCGCCTTCAACATTCGAAGACTCCGAAAAGTTCTCATCAACCGGAAGATGCGAAAAACTCGCATGACTGATGGCTCAATACCCGTACCACCAACTGCGGGGGGGCAAACACCAACAAAGTATAAACACATAACGACTTTGTTTGCTCATCGTAATCGACTTGTTGACACCCTACATTCCTTTTGCATCCATCTTTGATAGCAACATGGCAAAGAACTGGCATGCACAGCAAATATTGGAGACAAGCTCGTACCTGCGAATCCCAGATACGACAGCATCACTATCCAAAAGTCGAATGCATTAGATATGTCGGATAGGTACCTCGCCTGAGAGTGTTCAAAATTCAGCTACGCATAGATTGTTTGCAAGTTACTTTGACAACAGGAGGTCAGAACACAAAGCAAATTGATGGTCCAGTAACTGACAAAATGTCATCAACATCAACAAAGCAAATTGATGGTCCAGTAACTGACAAAATGTCATCAACGACAAAATGTCATCAACAATTGACAAAAAGCCTCAAAATGCAATACCGGCCGCAATGCCCATAGTTTGATGGCAGCTTCTGCGCCGAAGACGAATGTGAAGAAAAATTCACAGCTGCCGGCAGGAAAGGACATAGAAGTCACTACAAGCCCTCAACACACTGCAACAACAATCTAATAGCACCATATTCCGTTCCTTACCGTACATCAAAGTCCTGTCGCCACGCCGGAGGCTTCCAGCTGCCATGCACAAAGGAAAGGTAAGATTTGGGGTCTAGCACGAAGACAATTCAACACACAAACATTGTGCATCTGCTTGCGCGCAAGCGTTCCTGACCTTTCGAGAGACATGATGACCGTGCTAACGCAGATAGAAAGGGCTATAAAACAATCGAATCTTGCGTCCGTGGCCAAGAGGAACAGCCTCAACCTGAATCCTGATTTGGGGGTTGGGAGCCGATCTTCGAAGGGATCTTCAATACGTCTCGCATCGAGCGGGGCCGAATGCTTTTCTCTCTTTTCCCTGTCTTCTCTCTCTTGCACTGCAACATAATAATTCTCCACAAAAATGCCAACAACTGTGTTGACTAGAACTGCAGCCGTGACGATAACCACGAGCATGTAGTATACCGGTGCAATGGGCATAAATATGTTTTCCATGGGCCCGGTGACTTTCCCTGCGGTAAGGGAACATCAATCAGCAACAATCGATCGGTGGGCTGTGGTGGCACTTGTTCCAAACATGCACATTCGATTGTCGTAAAAAGAAACCACGTGAGGTTTAGCGCTAGTGTAGTGCGGTGAAGAGATAGACACTGAGTGTGGCTGACGCAACAAAGAATGCAAGAAAGGGAATCGGTACCAGTAATGTCGCAACCCGCCCACATATGCACGGGCCAGTCATCTTGGCTCGCCATTAGCATCTCAGTGATAAGCGCCATTGCCATATTGTTGAAATTGACCTCATACGGCCTCCACTCTCGAGGCACGTCGTCAGCATCCAGTCCCACGCACTCTGTCATCGTCCAAATTGAGGGATCAGAACAGTAATTCATTTTGCCGCTGAAAAGCTGAATTCCAATGATTCCTAAAACTGCCAAGAATGCAACGACCATGACCATGGTGTTGGCCAAAGGCGCTGCGGAGAGACTGGCGGTGCGAATGAGCACATACAAGCCCGGAAATTTGGACGCCGCAATCCGCAAAATCCGTAGAGCCCGCAACAGGCGGAACGCGCTCAACAGCCGAAGCGCAGCCCCACCATCGGTCGTAGCGGATCTGCAACAATCAATCGCAAAGTGAGTTACACCGGAATAGCACCCGTTTGCTTGCACATAATTTGTGACAGCTTTCTTCATTTCATGCCTTACAGCCTCCATCAAGCCGCCTCACAGTGAGACTCACAAACAATCACTCACAGAATCATGTCGAGGTCGCTCGTAACAACAATGAAGAGATTCAGATTGTTCCACGAGTTGTCGAAATAAGCACGACACCCAACAGCCATGATCTTCAAAACGAATTCAAGGGTAAACACCGAGTTCACGATGATGTCTGAAAGTAGCAGGTACCTTTCCAGTGTGCTGGAAGAGAGCAACACGAGAATCAAATCAATTTGTCAGGTCGTTTCTGCGTGGCCACAAAAGACGCTGAGAACACGCAAAAATCATGACATACCTGCCCGTGCCGATAAATTTGTTTTCAATCATGAGACTGATTGAACTTAGCAAGATACACAAAAAAACGAATTGTTCGAAGTACACGTTCTCCACGATTGTCTTGCACATAGAGCGCAGCAATGAGTCCTCGGGGAAAAGGTCTCCTGGACAGCAACACAATTTTGCAACAGGAATACGCGGATTGAACTTTGCACGCAAGCGTTCCTGTTGCTCAATCTGCTCCTTCGACAGATGTAACAGCTCCGACACGATTTGATGAAACTCATCAGCGCTAATGACACCACTGTTGTCTACATCATACTTTCTGAAAATCTTATACGAGTATTGCGGGCTAAATTTGACTTTCCAGTACGTTGCAACTCCCTTTTGGAACTCGTCAAAATCTATTCCATTGCTGCCCTCGTCCATGACTTCGTACGCCAACTGGCATTCGGCGGCAAGCTCCGTCGCGCTCAAGTTGCCGAATTTTTGAATCATTTTGTCTCTCATTGCCTTCATGTTGAGCGAATCAGACTGCGCACGTGACGTATGTCAAGCACACAAGCATGCATGCATGTGCGTGTAAGCGCATCTGTGTGCACGTGTGCACATGCATGCACAAGTCCACACCCACACCCACACCACCACCCACCCACCCACCCACACTCACACACACATGTGCAGAGATATCGGACTCGTAACAACAAGGACACAGACCTCCGACTTCTGCTGCAAAAACTTTTGAATCAAAATTGCGACAAAGAGATTGAAAAGCATCCAGTTTCCAATCATCACGAGCGCCCAATAAAAGATTACACTTCCCCAGTCTGAGACCGGCCATGCCTCGTAAAAATTGTCGTTCCAATTGGCGATCGTCATTACCTCAAAACACGTCAGAAACGCATGACCAAAGTCGTCAAAATGGAAGCGAGGAGCTACACCTGTAATAATTGGAAAATGTGCTCCAGTTGTACCTGTAGTCATCAGCGACGATCCGAAATCATCGCCGTGTTCGCTGGAAATTGCCCATACAGTTCCTTGAGAATCTAACTGATAATTCATCGAGCTGTTGACAACCTTGCGATGGATCGTGTCACCGTATTCGACCAAAACACGAAACAGTTTTACGCCAGTCTTTGTGTCGAATGCAAAATCCTTTACCAATCCGTGCGTTTCGTAAAGTTGAGACAAATCATTCGGGTCTGTTGGTACCTTCAAGTATACCGACGATCCTTTCCCGATTACGTCCGGATCATACTCTTGCAGTACCTTGCCGCCGAACGTAGTCATCCCGACCACCGTAAAAATAAGGAGGGTGATCAAAATGAGGCCGATTAGTGCCACAACAGACTTGATGATATCTACGAGGATGAACACTTGTTTCTGAATCTCTGGGAAACCGCGAAGAAACTTGGCAAGTCGCTGTAAAACAGAAGAAATGATCAGCAATTCGAGAAGCACAGGGAGGTGTGTCTCTTGCAGAAGAGAACACCATAGAAGGGCTCCTTTACTACTCTTACTAATATGCGAGCATGCATTCATCTATACTTGCGTCCATTTGTTTACATGTTTGCGCGCTCACGTATGCATGCATGTATTTGACATGTTGGGAATGTTCAAGCTTGTCATACCACCAGTCGAAAGGCCCTTAGTACAATGAGCACACCGCCACTGCCCTCACACGCGTAATATGACAGGGGATTCACGACAATCTTGCCGTCCTCGTTGAATGCGCGTTTAACCGTCAACATTTTGATGGTGTGGTCGGACAAATACTCATCACGAACATCCGTGGGCAGACGCACGTCTTGCGATGTCCACGAGTCCTCTGGTGCCGCCATGTAACATGCGATGGCATCCAGCACGCTAGGCAGCTCTACGAGGCTAGCAACAACGATCACCACATCAAGGAGATTGACCGGATCCTGAATAAATTGCCGTGGACCCAGACCCACAATTTTGATGAGAAATTCGATGCCAAATACTACGCAAAAAATGACATTGAGCACCTCCAACGCCCCCTTCAATTCGTAGCAGCGTTCATTTTTTTCGAAAGTGCACACGCCCTCCAATGCCATGCACACAGTATTTATGAAGATGAAAAACAAAACAGTGTTCATCAAGGTCTCGGATTTTGCAAAACGCTCAAGTTTCTGCATCGTAATGGCAAACAAAGAAGTTGACTTCGATGCAGATTTACGGTAGCGTGCCGCATTCTGAGATTTTCTTTTGAGATCTTCTTTCATTGCAACTTTTTCCTGTGAGTCACCAATGTCTGCACAATTTGCCGAGAGAATTACAAGAAACAGCTGCACGGCAAAGTAGGGCCCCAACAGTATGAGAAAAACGAAGTAAATCATGTGCAGCAGCCCCATTGAGTCCTGCAACTCGTAACACAAATCTGCCCATCCTTCCAAGGTCATTACTTGGAAAATGGCAAGGATAGCATTCGCAATGTTGTCGAAATGTATGGAGCCCATTCCAGGATTCAGTCCAAGCTCGAGGCATTGAGACTCAGCAAACATGCACGTATTCATGCCGGTCTCCAAACCAACGTGCATGCCCTTATGACTCCAGAAACGTTCGTTCTCGTCAGAAATATAGCCCTTGCTGCAGACAACATCATCAGCAACGAGCGAACCACTTTCGATGTCAAAGCAGCGACCCCGGAGGGCGCCGCGGTAGAGCTGTACTCCAAAAATACCGAAGACGAAAAACAGGAAAACGCACAACAGCATAGCGTCGAACAATGCACGTATACTGCGTATGATCACCAGCACCTGCGCATTGCAACTTATGTGAATAATTGCGCATGCTGGCACCATGTATCAGTATGGTGGGACATGCTCTACACTCGTCGCAAGCACACGGGAGGCGCATTTCAGCAAGTTTGGAGCGCATCAAACTCGTTCCCAGGATCGAGACATGAAACGCGTGCAAAAAGGGCGAACGCAGAGAGGCTAATACCAGGCTGCGTAACTCAGGAAAGGTTGTGAAAGTTCGCATCACTCGCAGAATACGGAAGAGACGCAACGAATCCAGATTGACGCCAACGTTGCCCATGGGCAGCAGATCAAGGGCTCCAATAAGCACGATGAAAAAGTCCAGAACATTCGTGCCATCGCGGCGAAGGTATGACCTGTGATCCAAAATGAAGCCCCGCGCGACGATGCGCACAAGGCACTCGGCAATGAAGAGTGCCGAAAAGAATTGGCCCACATACCCCAGCGCCTGGGCGGTCAAGGGCGGCCAACTCTTACCCGAAAAGATGTTCGTGCCTGTCAGCGGCAGAATATCTTCTGTATCAAAAGGATCAAACATCAGCAGCACGATGGTGTTCAAGAAAATGAAGGCCATGACACCCCGGTCCCACCACGGGTGTTCCAACGCAGACATTGCCAACCGTCGGAGGCCGTTTTGGCGACTAAGCATAAACAATGATCTTTCTGAGTACTCTTTTTCTACGTACTCTGGGTCCGGCCACACCTGTCCAATTGAGACAATACAATGGATCATGACAACGTGAGGACGATACCGAGACATGGCACAAAGCAGCTTAGGAGTCGAAGAGAGAGCAGGAATACAAAATCGATAGAGCAGGGGGCATTGAAGGAACACATGTGTCATGCGCTCTGATGGCGAGCATATTCACCTTCTGAACTGACAAATTCTTGTTCTTCTCGAGTTTCAAACTTTTGATCGTCGCTGATTTTTGAAGAATGATCGCACGACGACTGCGTTGGATATCGGCATCCTTGTCCCACGCCATTCGATCTCCATGTACTGTGGGCGGGGGGGCATCAACCGGCGGTTTAATTGAGTGTTGAGCTGTCCACACGCCCGGATTATCTTGAAGAGTTTGGTGCGATGCTTGAGGGGAAGTATCGACAGGACGTGGCGGTTTTGAGGCATCCATGATACGGAGACCAACAGCGTTCCTCGTGAAAACGCCTGTTCTCAAAAGAGATTTTGCGTCGAAAACCTGCATCTCAAGATCAAGCGCTGCTTCCAGCGGAAGCCGCCCGTCGTAGCAGAATCCCTCCATGAGATAGACTTGCGCGATTACCGATCCCGCGCGCAGTCTTTCAACATGCACATGCTCGGGTCTCCCGCTGTCTCACCCGCGGCACACACATCAGCTCGGTAGCAGGAAGCAGTGGGTGAGACACAGACATTTTGAAAGGTTTACCTGGCTGCGCGCGCCAAGTCCATTGCGATGCCGAGTTTCACTCGATCCTCAACCCCAGCGACCTCGCGAATGTCCATGGCGAGTGTTAGTTGCACCTCTGCCCATGCCTGTGCGGAATTCGAACATCGTCAATGCAACAGTGCACACAGACATGCGGATGCCCATGAATATTCCAAGATTACACCCACAGGGTATAAGCGATATGCGCGGGCACAGCTCCATCGTGCACACACAACGTTCGTGTTTACGTGCTTAGGTGCATTCGATCTGATGTGCATGCACATGCGAGCTTGTGCAAACCTGTCTCGACGACTGCACAGCTTTCCTGACTTCCGCGGCAGCTTTCCTAGCTTCCAACGCAGCTGCAGCATTTGCATCTTCAACCGCCGCCTTCTGCGCGAACTCGACGCGCATCCGTTCCAAATCTCGCTTTACATATTTCGTCACCACCGAGTTGGTCGACAGGTCTCGCTCCTGTCGACATCTATGATCATTTGTCGCTGCAAGGGAGGCGCGGAGCAAAGAAAGATCTTCGTCCACAACTGATTGCAAGTGCCTCCCCTTTCCAGCGTCATCCTGCGCATTTTGGTGCATGGATCAGGCGGCACTGCCCAACCTCTGGTAGGTGTATTTTGCATGTTCTACAGCCCCTTGAGCGTCGAATCGCTTACACGCAATCGCTCGGGACACTTTACGGACAATCCTTCGGAATATCTTACGCACATTCCGAGAGATTGCATGTAATCGAGTAGGGACTAGGGCGGGTGTCCGTGGACAGAAATAGGGTGTCTGAGGATGATGTGGGGATTGTGATGATGGTTGCTGACCTGATCAACTAACTTAGTCGCTTTTGAACTCAATTCTAGCGCCTTTGGTGAGCGCTCCTCAGAAGCGGGTGAGATACCCATCATGTTTCTCCAAGGGTTCTGCCCATTCTCGAAGAGTGCGCCTGGGGCTCTCGAAGAAGCATGCACCAGCGATGCTAGTGCTGCTTTGTTTTTGGGCCGAACATCGAATGAGCAACCGCACGCCGATAACAGTATGTTACGTGCGGTGCGCAAAGCACCCCGCGCACTCTACACACGCACATACATACACGCACCGCCAGACTGGGCCAGAGGTGGCGGCAACTCTCTTTGCGAATTTGGGCGGTCCGTAAGCGGTGAGAGCAAGTCCGATCTTGTCGTGTCCTGCGCCGTAAAAGACACGTCCATGTTCCCCCCCCTGGATGGGCTCATGCTGAGGTTTTGGCGATCTTTGAGTCTCTGCGTTCAGGGGCTGACTATCAGAGGTGATCTTCGCTAGTGTGCCCAACCGGTTTAACAGGGGCACGCAAATGGCATCGAAGCAAGTGGCTCACAGCTGCCAAACGACATGCTTCGCTCGTCGGCAGTTTCTGGCACGGTACGCGTGGGCATGCGAGCAATTAGTGTGCCCATCTGCCGTCAGCACTCACCACACGCAGTTGCTGCTGCAGGGCGGACTCCCTTTTCCCGTCAAAAACGAATGGGCCGTTGGCCGTATTCGCAGGCGCGCCCGACCGCAAGGACCGACTCTTTATCGCCCGATATGCCTGCGGGTAGCCAGCGGGACATAATGCGGGGTTAAATGGGCTCTGCACACCCACATTAAGACGTTTTAGGTGCGCACCTGTTCTGAGTACCATCCACAAGTCTCTTCGTCCCAGATCACCTGTTGTCGGACCACAGACACGCAGGTGGCATCGTCATCCGCGTAGCCAATGTACGCGTGCCACGTGCGTCTGGCATGTGAGGGACTCACCGCGCTGGTCGTGTGGTCTGCGGCACGTGCGCCAGCTTCGCAACGCCTGGGATCAGCAGATCACGGATGAGCCGGGAAGGTTACTCCCCTCGCCCTCCCAGAATGAAGAGGAACCGTTCCGACTCCTCTCACTGTGCTAGTATAGCACGAGCAATAAGGCTAGTATGTGCGCATGAATTCACCGCCCGCGCGCACGCGCGCTCTCTCGCACGCGCGCTCGCTCGCCCGCGCGCTCGCTCGCCCGGATCCGCTCTCGGACCTGCATCACGCAGGTCCTAGCGCGCGCGCAACAGCACGTCCAAGCACCACGGCACACGCGGCGTGTCGTGCAATACAGCACGCGGCTCGCCAACGGCACCACGGGTCCGAAAGATCGGCCCTTGCCGCACTCGTGAGCCCGGTAAGAACACGAGATACGTACACACGCAGCATCGTCCCTTCGCACCTGTCGACTTCGTGCGTGGGAAAGCCGGTTTGTGCTGTGACGACGGGAGGCCACTGCAAACACGCCGTGACATTCAGGCGGCAAGCGGAACCACACACACAGGTTCTGATGGGGAAACAGCGGCACTACCTCGTCATCCAGTGGCATGACCCTGCTCGTGGGGGCACGCTCGCATGCCGCAGCTGGGTGGCCCCGGACCCGCTGTCAATCGAACCGCGGCAGCAGCTGGTCGCAAAGCGGCGGACGTAGCCTCGTGGAGGTTCAGCCGCCCCGGGCTACTGCAAATTCCGGTGGCTGCACGCTCCACACGGCTATCTCCGCCGCGGCGCGTCCCGCTTGTTCGTGTCTGTCTCTTTCACGTGTTTCTACTAGTGGTAAAATTCACGCTGAGTTTGAAACTTCCGATTTTGTACCATGAAAACTTTCAGTAGTCCTACCGGGTACACCCAACCCCCGAATGGACAAAAACCAGAAACTCCCGAATTTCTGCGGCTGACGATGGCAGGACCGCGCGGCGCGGGTGGCACGAGCGGTCCGGGCCCCCGCGGGCCCCGACCGAAACTGGCAGCACCAGGTGACAATTTAGCTTGGCTGCCGAGCGCACTCCAGCGCACTCCGCGTCGCTGGCCCCCGCGCCCCCAGCGGCCGCTGCCCCCCCTGGGGGGCAGGCCATGGATAGATCTTGGTTTTCCGGTACTAATGTTAGTAAACTTCTTTTTTTCGA
>Ga0115006_10000754_pt1 | contig 18498 bp, 24 predicted proteins | sample ArcOceMetagenome_3_FD_88943 | JGI IMG/M metagenome (GOLD analysis project Ga0115006, IMG submission 88943) | Marine eukaryotic phytoplankton communities from Arctic Ocean - Arctic Ocean- Svalbard ARC20M Metagenome | ecosystem: Environmental > Aquatic > Marine > Oceanic | place: Arctic Ocean...
AGATTGCGGCGGTCGGACAGCGAACTGAAGCCCACCTGCAGCACTGTGTTATCCGCCGCATCGCGCGTCACCACCACCTCCGCCACCGCCGGGGCCAGCGCCGTCGCGCCGTCGTGCTGCTTGGATGGGATGCGCACCAGCTTCATCTGATGGGCACGACCAACCCACATCCCAGGAGCGTCGTTCAAATTGAGAGAGGCAGCAGACTCAATCACTGGAGTTTTAGCCCCTCGCCTAAACCACCGTAGTGTGTGCACCGTAGGTGTCGAAATGACCAGAGGCAAACTCACTCCTCGCTGCCGGACTCTGCTAGAGCCACCTCTTGGAGAGTGCGTACGCTCTGTCAGCTCTCGACGCATTGACCTGCATTGACCTGGGCGACGGGCGCTTCTGCAGGCGTGAAACGAACCTCATTGGACGAGTTGTCCTCCGTGCTGTGCTTGGCGATGACGTTGGAGATCTTGCCAGCCACCACCGCCGCCTCCTCGTCGCTCAGCCCCAGCTGGTCCATCATCTCCGTGGTGATGGACTTGGCCGTGTCGCACAGCAAGTCCAGGTGGAACTCGAAGCGCAGCCGCGGCACGCATGGGCGTGAGATGGTGAGCACCAGCTTGAGCACGTGGCGGTTCTCCTCGGTGGCCGAGCCCGTCACCGAAATCGCCTCGTCCGGCGCTATCTCGCGGAACAGGTCCAACTGCAAGAGCTCGAGCGCGGTGGGGCGCGCCGCGGGGTCCAGCATGAGGCACGCCTTGATGATGGCCTCGATGTTGTTGTCCTTGACGTCTCGCAGCGCCTCCGGTAGCACGCCAGCGTTCACCGCGCGAAACACGTCCGCGGGCGACTTGAGCTCGTCGTACGGCCGGCGCAGCGTGCAGAGCTCCAGCACCAACAGCCCGAAGGAGTAGATGTCCACCGCGGTGGAGTACTTGTTGTTGTCGCCGTACAGCTCCGGCGCGATGTACTCGGCGCGCATCATGCCCGTGGACCCATTGTTCTGCACCGTCATCGCCGGCTGCGAGTTGTTGAGCAGAAACTTGGCGCGCCCCAGATCAGCGATCTTCACCTCGCCTGTGTTGCCGTTCACGTAGCAGTACTCGCATCTGTGCGGATCGCACTTGTCTCCCTCTAATGTGAGAAGCAGTGCTAAAAGGGAACTCAAGCGTGACAGACAAGACGCTCCTGAACGCTGTCGCCGTGGACGCACCGCAGGTCGCGGTGCACGATGGGCGGTGTCTGCGAATGCAGGAACGCCAGCCCGTTGAGAATGTTGCGCCCCCAGCCGTTGACCGCCTTCTCCACGTCCAGGTCCTTGTGCTTCCATCTGTACGACCGCAACGAGCCTGTCTCCGCGCGCCGCCCACCCTGCCTCATGATTGTGCGATTCTCTCCGCGAGACGCGCACACTCCCTGATGGACGCTCATATGCCGCGTGGCGTGTCGTGCTTGGCACACCGCCAGCCCTCCTCTGAAGGCGGGCATGTTTACCATAGAGACACAGACCAGCGAGGCACCGTATCCACAGGGATACACTCGAGCAACGCCCGCGTGGGTTGTGCCCGTGTCGTACACCGAACATTGCACCCTATCTAACGTCGACTGGGGGCCGCGCCTTGGGGAGGCTACTGAGAAACCAGCGGGCGTACCGGAGGTGAAGAGCTCCGTGACGAAGTTGATCTCTCCCGTCTTTTCGTCCCGCCAGCCGCCATAGCAGCGTACAATGTTGGGGTTGACGAGGTTTTTCATGAGGTGGAACTCGCGCTCTAGCCTATCAATCTCCCCCTGCCATGGAACATCCGCACGCGGGCTCAGTCGAATGCCCTTTACCACCAATCCACAACGCAGTTGCAGTCCTCTCGTGTGACCACGCCTTTTAGGAGGGTTACGCCGGTGCCCTACCGCTCCACCAGGCCGAGAGCGCGCCTACCACTCACACTCGGCGTGACCGGTGCTCCTCGTGCCGGACATGGCTCGTTCGCGTCAGCATCGAGTGAGCTGAGTGAGTGTGTTCTCCGCACGGGTGGAGCCAGAGCAAGTGTCACGGCGTTTCACAGCGGCGGGCGGGCGGAGATATGGAGAGGAGCGGGGACGTGATGAGACACCTGGTCGACGCGATTGGAGTGCTCGGTATTGACCACGTTCCACGCCACCTCGCGGCCGAACTCACGGTCGAAGCCCTTGTACACCTCCTTGAACGACCCCTTGGCCACCAGCCCGGCCGCGCCGCCGCCCGGCTTGGCGTAGCGGTACCACCGTTGGCAGGGCGACACCGCCTCCACATCCGGCTCCTCCTTTCCCGGGCTCTCCATACCAGCAGGGCCCAAGGCTGGGCGCGATGTTGCAAACCCGCCCCCTCCGCCTTCGGAACGCGCACCGCGCCGCGTTCACCGCCTCTGATGTTGATTAATCGTTCGTCGGCCCGTCCGTACCAACGCCGCGACTTGTCCTCACCCGCCGCAACTCAACCGCAACTCAAGCGGACCGGGGCCGCGGGTGGCACCTCGATCAGCCGCAACGCGTCGGGGTGTTCGTGGTGGTATACAACGTGCCGCGGTGGGGCCCCTCCTCCTGTGTGATGACTCGCACTCACATTCAATCGGCGGAATGTCGTCGGCGGTGGTGGAGGCGAGCAGATCCACGGGGTCGCTGGCGTCGCCGCAGCGTCCATCCTTCAGCGTACGTCGCTTCTCCGCCGTGGCGGACGCGTTCGGCGACCTGCCGCTGGAGAAGGCGTGCGACTGGGCCACCGGTGCGCGCCCCGCCGCCGCCGCCGTGTGTGTGCGCACGCGCCCGCCCGTTCGTCGCACGCCAAATTCGAGCCCGTTCGGCGCATCAATCTCGCGCGCCCCACTTTGCCTCGGGCGGCGCACTGAGCTTGACCGGCCCGCGGAGCTTTGCGAGTCGTGGGGACTCGATGGCCCGCACGATCAGCCATGACTCGCGATATCTACTTCACCCAACCCGCACTGGCGGGGGTCGACTCTCGGCGCCCAAGCGTCCAAGCGTCCACAGCACGGCGGGCCCACCTACAGCGCTGGGACCATCCAGCAGCAGCACCCAATCTCGGTCGAGTTAGGGTTGACCCACATCGCCGCCAAACACCCGAATGGGCGACGCCAGGCGACGCCAGTCTCCGGATCCCCCCTCTCACATCTCAGCGCTCAGCTAGCTAAGGTGTGGGGTGCGCAGGGTACCTGCCGGCGTTCAAGAGAGACCTCCAGCTGGACCTCGAGGTGAGCATTCTCCACTCCACTGCGGACATCCCTGTATGGGGATCCCTGCCCAGTCGGGCCCAAGGCCGCGTACAGACGGAGCACTGACAGTTCCCCTCTTGAAGAGCTGCACCAGCTCGGTGGTGGTATCGGTCGGACGCTCGCTGCAGTCCGCTGTGAGTGGCGGCGGCTGCTGAACGCCGACGGTGTCGCTGGCGTGCGCGTTTGGGTGTGGACAGAGATGAGACAGCAGAACCCTCACCTTATCGCCAATGATAAGCATGAAGCCGCGGGCCAATGCACACAGCACCGGCACTCACAAACACCGTGAAGCACAAACAGCGCTCACGCACAGCGTCGTGTTTTGAGGGACCGCAGGACGTGACGCGCAACGGCTCGCGGCGGTTGTTGGACTACGGGTGCGGCAAGGGCGCCGTGGCCAACGTGCTGGCCGGCGTGATGGGCGTGGGCCACGTGCATGGCGTGGACGTCAACGCCGTCTGCCTGCACGACGCGGCGTCGGCGGCGGCGGCTGCGGCGCTGGCGCAGAAGGTCTCCTTCTCGCTGCTGCCCAGCGGCCTCGTGGTCCACCCGCCCCACCATCACCCCATCGACGGCGCGGCGAGCCCCAGCGCCACGCAGCCGCCGCCGCTGGCGCGCGACGAGTTCGACGGCGCCATGTGCAACTTCGTCATCTCGCACCTCAAGACGCGCGCCGAGCAGCTGCACATCCTTCAGAACATGTGGGCGGCGCTGCAACCCGGCGCGCCGCTGGTGGTGCTGGTCAACAACCCGGCGACCTACGGTACCCGCTTCTCGTCGCTCCAGGTGCGCGAGAGGGACAGAGGACGGGTCGACGGACCGAACACCCCACTTCCTGCCGTGATCCAGCCGGGGTGCACACGCGGATGCCGCCCCGTGGAAATCCCACGGGCCTGTGTCCCCTTGTCTTTGCGTGAAGCTCTTACGGGTTGATCCGTCGAGTCATTCGCCACGCCACCGATCCCTCACCACGCGCTAAGGTGGGCCGAAAACCCAAGGGCTGCACGCCACCGCAACCTACTTGAAACGTGCGTGGGTGGCTTGAAAACTGAGCGCGCGCCTGTGGGGTGTCGCTCGCTGACGTGCAGGTGGGCGAGGCGGACGAGCGGTTCACCCCGGGCAAGCTGGTGCGCGTGCAGATGTTCCGCTTCGACACGGGCCTCAAGTACCTGGAGACGCGCGACCGCTGGTGGCCCGCGGCGCACTATACGTCGCTGCTGGAGGAGGCAGGGTTCGTGTCCGTGCGCGCGGAGGAGCGTCGGTTGGAGGACGAGTTTGCGCACCCGCTACACTCGCTGGGGCTGGAGTTGAGCCGCTTCGACGTCGAGCACACCGCCGCGCCTGTGCTCGCCGTGCGCGGCGTCAAGCCGGCCTCGTGAGCGCACGCGTGCGAGACGCACCTCGCCGACGCTCGCCGCGGCTGGACCGCACGCGAACGAGGCGACTGAAAATGCCACCCGGCAGCAACCTTCTGCGTGGCTACCGTCACCCAAAAGCAGCGCGCGGCGGTAAAGCAGCGCGCGGCGATGTTGGCGGCGCCTTCTCCTTCTACGACCTACACAACTACACGCGAGCCCGCCACCGCCGCATGAACCGCACAGCACGCTTTGCGGTGCCCACACGAAGAAACGGCGAGGCACGCGGACGACCCTCCGCAAGACGAATCTCTTGTTGGCGAAACCGTTGTGGCCTATCAGGCTGTTCTGAGCGCAGGCTTTGGAGGCTCAGCAGCCACCGTGTTGCGAGCCCTAGCTCAGCACAGCAATCCTCGGCTCTCTATATCTACAGAGAGGATGTCTTCTTCACATGCGGAAAACGTCAAAGAACGTTGTTTATTTTACAAGTATGTACAGCACAGAGGGTGTGGCGCTTATTCGCAGTCCAGTGGTGGCAGCATGGCAGCAATTGCAAGCACTTCCTAGTCGTCGAGAGTGACAATTTCGGGGTTGGGTGCCCTACGTCGGCCCGCCGCCTCCTCGCCCGAGCCGCCCGAGCCATTCGAGCCGCCGCCATGCGACGAGGCCGCTCCGCCGCCGCCGCCGCCGCCGCTGCTGAAGAACGCCACCAGGGAGGGCTGCCTCGCCGCCTTGGCGCGCGCCTCCGCCGCCTCCGCCGCGGCGTGACCGGGACGCTTCGCCGCAGCCGCACCGCCGCCGCCCACCGTGCCTCCCAGCTTCCGCTTCGCCCCCACCCTCGGCGGCGTAGTTGAGCCCACCGGAGACGCGGGTGACGCGGTGGACGTCGTGTGCCGTTTGAGCATGGAGAAGAGGTCGCCGGCATCCTTCACGGCGGCGCGTTTGGTGGGCGTCGAGGCGTCCGCTCCCCTGTACGTCATGGCGCTCATCTTGGTGGTTACGGGCCACCATGTGAGCCGCGTGTCCTCGCACGGCGTGTACAGCGGCGGCAGCTGCGAGGCGGGCGCCGACAGCCAAGCGCGCTGCGCCGCGGCGGTGGGCAGCACGACGGGCATGCGGTTATGCAGCCACTCTAGCTTCGGACACACGGCCGTCGTAAGTATGCTGTACGTGTAGAGGACATCACCGTCTTCTGCCTTCCTGCGGAGCAGGGGTGTGGTTGTTGTTGCACCCCGCAGTGTCACGCGCGCCTCCGTCAAAACAGAGCGCTCGGCCGGGTCTCACGGCCTCCTTCACTATCGCTGGTCAAACCCCGGAATTTTTGCACGTAGGAAGGCCGAAAGGAAGTACGCGCAGGTGTGCTTTTCTTGACGTCTCTCATACACGGCCTCCCTCTCGAGGGAGAGGCGTACCAAACGTCGTACAGCCCGGCAAACGCCATGACGTCGCTGTCGTCGCTCTCTCCGAACGAGACGTAGTAAGGCTGCTTCTTCCTGGCGCCCTCGGCCTTCCACCTACAACATCTCGCCAGAGGTCACGTCGTGTGGTCACAACCGGCGCCGATTCGCAGGGTGGAGGGGGTTCATGACGTACTCATAGAAGCCGTTCAGCAGCACCACACACCGCTGCTTGGACATCAGCCGACTGAAGAGGGGCTTGCTCGCCACCGTCTCGCTGCGAGCGTTGAACGCCTTGAAGAAGTCCGGACGTTGGCTGGGTGGCGCAAAAGACGGGTGCAAACCCCATCTCGCGGCGCGTGCCGTGAGCTGCCCCGCACAGCCATCAAAGTACAGGATGGGGGAGTAGTCGCCTGGCGACATGTTGTGCTTGGCCTCGTGCAAGTGCAAGTCCACCTTCCGCAAGGGTGCTTGAGCTGCGCCGTTGCCGGAGGAGCATGCGCGCCCGAAACGGTCCACACTCGCCTCGCCAAACGAGGCACGCGCTCGACCACACATGTCCTGTCCTCCTGCACGACGCGCCAGAGCCGAAGCGCTCCCTCGTGTGTACCGAGCAGCAGTCGAGCACGCAGTCGAGTGGGCCTTGTGCTGCCGCCAATGGGTTTTGAGTGAGTTTTGAGTGAGCAAGGCTTGCTGGACATTAAGGGCTGGAGGAGGACCGTGCCAGAAAGAAAAAAGAAAAGATGTCTGCAGGGTGCAGCACGATGCTATCCATTGCACAGCTCTGCTGCTCGACTGTCGTTCCAGGCAAAACTCAGAGAAGGGAGCTGCCACTTGGAGACGCAGGAGCGTGCTCTCTATCTACCCTCTATTTATGATGATCTAGCTACAGTGTCTATGCGTCTACTGGTGGATGGGTTGAGGGACGCAACTCCCTCTTTTCTGGGGGTCGTTTGGGGCTAGCTCTCACCGCTCACCGCTTACCTCTCAGCCAGCGGTCATACGGGTCCTCCACCGGCTGCTCCAGGAAGCTGTTCGAGGTGCCCGGTGGTTGAGCCCAGGCGTCCTGCGGCGTGTGGCTCGGTGGAGTGGGCTGGGTCTGCTCCATCTCCAGCAACAGGCGTTGCTCGCGCTCGATGTCCTCTAGCTCTTGCTTCAACCGCGCCACGATGCGCCGCTCGTGCACCACGAAGTCCTGGTCCGGCGTCGCTCCGCAGCACGTCTGGAAGCCCCCCAGCCCCACCAACTCTCAGCCCAAGACAGAAGATACTCAGCGGGTGTGTCGCCGCCTGAGTTGAACCAGCACTATGGCCTGCGAAGGCGCTGCGGATGGAGCAGAGCTCGGAGCCACAGAGGGAGACGCGCTGGGAGCCTGCGAGGGTGGATATACACTCGGCGCGGATATACAGGCCGCCTCAGTCAGTGGCGGCATCCTTCCTACTACCATCCATCTCCGCTCCGTTCAGCCCTTCCCTGGCTTTGTCCCTCCGCACCTGATCGGCGGGGTTCTCCTTGCCCAGCAGCGGGTGCGGCGCGGTGGAGTCCATGATCAAAATGGCCATGCATGCGTCCGTCACCCCCGCAGACGTCTGAAACATCAGCCGCGCGTGCGCCTGCCCACACCCATCCCCCACACACAGCAGCGACAACCCCACGCCTTAGAGAGCCTCCCACCTTCTCACCCAAACCCAGCGGAACCGGGGAAGACCGCGCGACGCCCGCACGCCCTCCGCACCGTCATGTCCCGCGCCACAGTTTCTGATGACTTTTTGGGAGGGACAAAGCATATCCCCTCCAGGTGGGGCCAAAACCACGTCTCTATCCAGGCCCAGCATCAGCATCCACCACTAACAAACTGTGGCGGAGAAACTTGTTGACGCAGGGCAGCGACATCCCCTCCGCACCTGCGCCAGCCGCACGAGGCTCTCCAGCATGCGGATCGTGGTGCGCGCGGCGTGCGCCGCCTGTCCCTCGGCGCGGCGTTGGCTGGCGTAGTAAGCCCCCAGCAGCTCCTCCGCCTCTGGTAGCAGCACCGGCGCGAACTGGCGCTTCACCACCGCCACGTACGCGCGAAGCTTGTCCAGCGCCCACAGCGCGCCCACCCCGGCGCCCGCCACCACCGGCACGCCCTCGGGGAAGTCCGCCGTGCAGCCGGGCGCGTGCGTCTCCAGGATGTGGCGCGTCACCACCCGGTCCTGCTCCGGCTGCTTCTCGTCTTGAATCTACGTGGATACCCCCTCGAAACCCAAATGCCCGTGAGCTGGGTGCGGTGTCGTACGATGAGTCGACGTGGAGTCGGGACGGGGAAGATGGACAGAGTCAGGCACCACAGCCAGCAGGTGACAGGAGAACCGCCCCTCGGCGAAGCTTTTGAGCTGAGCTGGGGCTCTGCAAAGAATTCAGCACATTTGCGCGCAGGAGCCTGCTTCACCGGGAGGGACGACTCTGCTATCAGCCTCTGACAAGGCAACGCCGATGAGCTGTGCGCGTGAGCTCTGTGGGCGCTCTGCGGAGGAAGAAGGCGCTCTCTGCGAGCGGAGCTGGAGAAGGCTGACGCACCACGAGGACGACGTCGAAGCGAGACAGCAACGGCCCGGCGAGGCCTGTGCTGACAGCCAGCGGCACGGCGCGGTCGTACGCCATCTTCATGTTCATCACGGCGAAGATGGAGCATTTGGTCTCCAGCGTGGTCACCAGCCCTGCTTTAGCCACGCTGATGGTCTGCTGCTCCATTGCCTCGTGGATCACCACCTTGTCCGCCTCCTGCGCGCCCGACACGGCCCACCCACCATCCCACGCCCAGCTCGCTTCAGGGGGAGTACAGGGCTGGCGGGCGTGCCCACACGCCCAGCCGGGTTTCCCACCCGTGGTGCGCCACCAGCTGCCGCAACGCCAGCTCCTACTTACCCACCCCATATGCGGCGATTGCGTGAGCGTCCATCGTCGCCCGCAAGCGCCCACCTGATCGAGCGCTGTAGCGACGGTGTCGAAGACCAAGGAGCTGAAGAAGCGTGATGGGGTATGCGAAAAGAACTCTTTCGTCAGTTTTGGTAGGCGACTCCCGTGCGATCAAGCGGCTCTCCTTTTCAGCGCGGAGGAAAACTTGAGGGAGGAAAACCGTCGTGCCGGTTGCCTCACGAAACAATGTCACTTATGGGAGCGAGCGAGCATCACCTGGATACAGTTGAACTCGTCGATGCAGCACACGCCGCCGTCCGCCAGCACTAGCGCGCCCGCCTCCAGCACCCACTCGCCGTTGTCCTTCACCGCCGTCACCGTCAGCCCCGCACTGCTGCTGCCCTTGCCCGTCGTCATCACGGCCCGTGGACTCAGCCGCGCCGCGTACCTGCGTTCCGTTCAACTCCCCTCTCTGACTTCCATGAGCCTTCTTTTCATTCCACCTTCGTCCCGTCTCGTCCGCGATCGCAAGCACACACCGTGAGCCACGCGAGCGTCCGCCGCCTGGGTTTAGGTAGATGCGTGGTCTCCCATCGGACTTTTGTCGGAAAGGACGAGCCCTGCGGGTGTGCGAACACTCTCGAACAGAGCAGTAACCCCTGCACGTACCGGAGGAACTGCGACTTGCCCGTGCCGGGGTCCCCCGCCAACAGGCAGTGCACCTCACCGCGCGTGCGCGTGCCGTCGGGCGTGCGGCGCGCCACGCCGCCGATGAGGCACAGCGCCACCGCCAGCTTCACCAGCGACAGCCCGAAGATCTGCGGGCACACGCTGTTCAATATGTGATTTCGCGCCAGCAGCGGGCACCCTGCACGCCCTCACCACCACGCTCAGAGAGACAGAGAGAGAGACAGCGAGGAGGAGGGCTGCCGTTGCAGGTCCGGAAATGCCGAATTTGGGACAATCGCAGGTTGGGCAAATGCGCCGCTTGCAGCCTGAATCAGCTCTGCACGCGTCCCTTGGCATCACTCTGGCCACCATGTGGAACTCCTGGCGCTGCTGGAGCATCCCTCTCATGCAACCGGATTCCCAGCGCTCCAAGAGAATGATTTCGGCCCGCGATCCAGTGGGACACACGCACCGTCGGCCCTAGCGCGCTCCCAGTACAACATGAACTCCGGCAGGTACGCCAGCGGGTCCGCCGTCGCCCCGTCCGACCCTGCCTCCAGCGCCGGCCGCAGCTGCGTCTTGGCGCGCGTGACGCAGTTGGCGTGAAGCAAGTGCTGCACGTTGCACGGCGTGTCCGGCCGCATGCCGCCCTCCCACCGCATCGTCAGCACGCCCGTCACGAACACGTCGTCGCCCGGCCGACACGTGTCCACCAGGTCGTCCTCCAACACCACTGTCACCGACCTGCATCGACGCGGCAGAGAGCTCCACCAAATGGTCAGGCGACTCATCTCCGCAACGTGTCGGCATGTTGTAAACTGCATCATACTGCATCACGGAACGACAGCTCTGTTGATGCCGCTTGGATATAGGCCCTCTCAGCACTCGAGACAGCCAAGAGTCTCGGAGCTCGGCGTCGCACCTGGGAATGCCGGAGGAGCCGTGCACGCCCTCCTGAAGCTTCACCTCCTGGTAGTCGCGCAGCAGCGTGGTCTCAGGTAGCGGTCTGAATTTGCCGCCAGGGCAGAGGTCGCTCTGGCTGCCGCCTCCGCTGCCGTCCTCCTCCCTGCCCGCGGGGCACACGCGCGGCAGCTTGAGCTTGCCACCGTGCGCGAGCGACGCGCGCACGGTGAAGCGATGCTTGCACTTGGTGCACACGTGCTCCTTGGCCGCCTCCATCACCTTGGACGGCCCCGCGCGGATCACCGTCCCGCGCACGTGCAGCAGCCGCCCCGCGTGCGAGCACCGCAGCTGGCTGATGCCTGCATGCAGCTCTGTATACTCGCATCCCCCATATGTGCCACGAACCCCAAGAGCCCCATCATCACATACGTATCCGCATCCGTTTCAGGCCCCAACACCCATCCACACACTGTGAAGAAGGAGGCCGGGCGCAAACCCTAGACGGCCTGGTGCGCCCAGACGAAGCGCGAGACGAAGCGCTACACCTGGCCCTCCGAGCCAAGCTTTTTTAATGCCACACGCGACGTGGAGGGTGGAGGGTGGAGCAATGGCTGCGCCGAATTCAAACTAGGCGGTGGGGCGGAGGAGAGCAAGGGCGGTAGGAGAGAGTTGAGCGCACCTGGGTACGACAGCCGGTGGAGATCCACACGCGGATGGACCAACCGTTTGACGGTCATGTCCCCCATGTTGGGATGCCCTGCGAGGATGCGCTCCTGGGCCAGCTGGATGGCTCTGGAGAGAGTCGGGAGGCCCGCGGCGGGGTTCTGCAGGATCCAGTTGGCCAGGAACGGTTGCGCTGCGTGCAGCTCCATGATACTGAGAAAGTTCGTTTCCCCACGCCTGTACACGTCAGAGAGAGTCCAGCGCTCGGAGCAACCCCACCAGATCCCTAACCCTAAGCGGAGATTCGTGCGAGCTGGTGCAAGCGAACCGAGGTATGTCCATGGAAGGGTATCCACGTGAATGCCACCCCTGTGGAGTGGTCAGCCATGCCAGCGATGTCAGGAGAGATCCACGGCGGTTGGGAAACGTACTCCACTGGCAGCGGGTGGGGCAGCGGGCGACTGTCCACCTCTGCCGTCAGAAGCACCTTCTCCAGCTCCGCGGACGCATGCTGCACCAGATGCGCCGCCAGTGTATGCACGAACTGAGCCACCGCCTCAGGCGGTGGCTCCTCCGGGGCGTTCATATGCAGGTTCGTCCTCGAGTTGTGATTTGTGTCTTTGCCGGTGGCACATGCTGCTCCCTGTGCGGGTGCCCGTGAGGGTGGTGACTGCACAGGTGGCGGCTACCATCCTCCGCGAGGTGACCAAGTTCATGCTGTACTTTCAGAGGCAGTCCCCCGGGTGCGTTCTTTGTTTTGGATGGGGTTGCTACTGTGTTTGCTTGAACAATACATTGACTGCATGCATGCCATCGTGCCCGACCGAGCATCCCGCTGGCCTAGCTGTGGCGCTCACACCACTGCTGGAACAGGGCGTGGAAGATTCAACTTCGGAGGAGATGTTGATGGCGGGAGGGCGCTGGGCTCACGCAGGCCGTACGACGAGATGGTAGAGATCGTGCATGACATAGCTGAGATGAATGAGGCGGACCAGGGCAGTAGAGCGGGGGCGGTGCGCGTGCGGCGGCGGAAGACGCGGCACAAGCGCCTACTGCAGTTCGTGCGGCACAGCAAGGCACTCTTCCACCTGCTGGAGCCACACGTGCTGGTCGAGAGCAGAGTCACGGTGCGCCCCTGCACTGTCCCACCCTCTCAGCGGTCGACCCTCAGCGGTTGACCCTAACGAGCGGCGAGGGCGTATGGAGACGCAGGATGTGATGCTCATACTAGGAGCCTCGGCGGCGCGACCGAAGATGGCCGTCCAGCTAGTTCTAGGACCACGGTACGTCTCTCTCTCGGCACACTCGGCCACTCTCCGTGGCACCAACCAGTGGGGGGTTACGCTGCTCTCCGCATGGGAGACGCTGAGTCCACGCGCTGAGCAGAACGGTTGGGTATGGGGTGATGCATCTGCAGCGGGGTGGTCCCGGACAGTGCCTCGGAGGACCCCGCGGTGCTCACCAAACAAGCGGCGGACTGCGCGCGACGCGTGCTGCGCGCTCTCATCCAATCCGCCGCCGACATGCCCATGGCGTCTGGTGCGTGACCGCAAGCGTACGTTAAGGGCAGTGCCATCCACGCGCTCGACGTCCTCGAAAACCTCACGGCATGATGTGGCTATTCCATCACGCCTGCACGCAGGTCCGACCAAGCTCTTGGTGCTGGTTCGCGCACCGAGCGACTCGCCGCCGCCTGAGTTTTTGCCCAAACGCACCTTCAAGCCGCACTGGTGAGGAAACGACTGCCTGCGCAAGTGCATGATACCCTGTGGACCGTGCTCTGCCGAGTGCGCCCCGCCCCGCCCGGACGGTTTGGAGTGCTTGAGGGCGTCGCGGGAACGTCTGACCAGGAAATTCGGCCGCAAGGTGTTCAACCCGCTCCAAATCACACTGGACTGCGACGGCAGAGCTACTCGCTCGCTGCTGGAGAGTCACCCCTTGGAGGACTCGGACGCGCCCGCAGACCTGCTCTGGTACGCCGCGCACGTGATCTCTCTTTGCGTTTGCGAAGCGTTGTGTCGCGCTTCAGCCGTGAGATCGCTCGGGCTGTTTCGTGCAGGTACCAGTGCCGTGTAGCGGTCAAGGGGATGCCCGCAGGCTAGTACCCCGCAGTTGACGTGAAGTGAAGACCGTAGCTCCATCGCATGTGTTTCACGGGGTCGCTGTATGCTGTTGGGTTGTGGTGCGGCTCACGGCTGATGGGGGCGGCACCAGGGAAGCTGTGTGAGGGCCTCCCTCATGCTGAGTTGTGACCGTCGCCAAGAGTCAAGTTGTGTTGTGACGTTCTTGTGGCTGAGTTTTGTGCTCCCTCACAGTATAAAAGCCGGCAGACAACATTCCTCAACTCACAACCTCAAGGAGCACAACCAGCAACCCCCCCCGGCGACGTTCAGCGACCTCTCCGACAACGGTGGAGGACATCACGGCCACCATGCGTGCACCACGGGCGTCATCATCGACGATGGCACTCGCTCTTCTCGGACTCATCGCGTTCATGGGCCTGCCCAACGTCGTGGCGGAGGCGCCCGAGAGGATCACCATCGGCGGGCTGTTCCCCATGATCTGGGCGGAGGAGGCGGAGTGCGCCGGGCATCTACTCGCCGCCGCGGACCGCATCAACAACAAGACCGACGGCTACCTTGACCACGTGCTTCCCCAGGTGCGCCATCGCGCGCACCCTTCCAGATCACCTTGAGGGATCTATCCACATGTCGGGTCCTGCCAGCATTTCCAGCCATCCCCACCGCCCAAACACCGTGGGATCCGCACGATACACATCCCCTGCACACGTCCAGGCGGCGCCGCACCGGTGCTCGCGCTGCGTCGCCGTCCAAGGGCCGTCTTGCGAGAGGGATTTCTCCCTCTCGCTTTTTTGAGGGCGGACGCCCTCTGCCGCCCGCCAATGGGCGGCTGAGCCGGGCGTTGGTACATCACTCCTTGATCGACCCATCCCCACCCGAATTCACCCGCGCCGTGCGCCGCCGCGCCCGGTGGGGCCCGTTCGCCCGACGTATATATTTTCGACCCACATGTCCTCGAGGGCCCGCCAGCCGGCCCGCCTCGAGACACCACACCCCCCACACGTCGCTCCATTCATGCATACCTCGCGGTGTGCCCACTGCTCGCGCGTACTGAGCGCCGCCACGTTGGCTCCACCGCAGACTCGCGTGGAGATCTACATCAACGACAGCAAGTGCGCGCCCAAGCCCGCCGTGGAGAGCGCGCTGTGGCAGCTGACGCAGCCCGTGCCCACCCAGGCCGTGCTGGGCGCCGGCTGCAGCGGCGCGTCCATGCAGTCCCAGCTCGTGCTTCAGGTCTTCGAGGTGCCTCAAGTGTGCTACGGCGCCACCAACCCGGCGCTGGCCAACAAGGAACTCTACCCGTACTTCCTCCGCACCATCCCGTCCGACTCGCTTCAGGTGCGCCCCGTTCCGCCCTCACCATTTCGCCCGATGATCATCCGATGAGGATTTTCGGCTGACGGCTCGGGCGGACACCCACCACGCAGGGCCTGGCGCTGGCGTCGATGGCATCTATCCTGGGCTACACGCGTGTGGCGATATTGGCGAACACCGACGCGTACGGCTCCGGCGTGGCGGCGGCGTTCAAGGAGGCGTGCCAGACGAAGGACATCGACGTGCCACTGTATCTGTCGTTTGAGCCCGTGGACTCGGGCGCGGAGCAGGACCTGGACTCCAAGCTCATGCAGATCAAATCCGCCGGCCTGCGCGTCATCATGCTCGCCGGCCAGGTCCGTCCCAACCGCAAAACCTCATACCGCCTTCTCCCTCAACCGCGACCCAGGATTTTTCTGACATGGGGGTCGACTTGGGGGTGGGCCATTGCAGCGTAACGACGCGCAAGAGGTGTTCCGCAAGGCACACGCACTGGGACTGACGGGCGCGGACTACCTCTGGCTTGGCGTGGACGCGTGGATGGCCAACCCGATCTACGACGACATCGAGGACGCAGACGAGCGCGCCATGCTGGTGGAAGCTACGCAGGGTGCCGTGGGCCTACTGCCGGACATCAAGGGCTCCATCTACGACGACTACGTGAGCAACGTGTGGAACGGTGCGTCCTCCGTCCTCAACTCGCCTCCGCGTCGCGTCGTCTAACCACCCGCTCGTTAACCACGGGAGGCAAAAAACTTGCCTGTCCAAAATCTGACAACGGCGATCCCCTCGTGGTCCCATATCCTTGGTCACCGACTTCGTCGCTCGCCACACCCCTCCATGGCACTGACCCGGGAACGCGAGGCGGGCCGCGGCGCTGACGAACAGACAAGTACTGCGATCAGTTCGCCGGCACGGAGATGGCGGACGAGGACGGCGACTGCAGCACAGTGAGCATCATTTTCCCCACGGCTATCGACGCGGCCACGGCCCTGCTGATGGCATTCGAAAAAGTGGTGAGCGACGGCGACGACGTGGACGACGGGGCGAAGCTGCTGACGGCGCTGGAAGCGGTGGAGTTCGAGGGCGTGTCCGGCATGGTGCGCTTCGACGAGCGTGGTGAGCGCCTGGGCGCCGCCAACGTGATCCGCAACTACCACCAGGGCGACATTGTCTACGTCGCCAAGATCCAGGGCGGCACACGCGACGTCACCCCGGCCGACTGGATCCCGCTCGTGCAGTGGCCTGGAGATGGCGAGACCGTGCCTCATGACGGCAGCTGCCCTGCCAACGACGACGGCGTGGTGTGCTCCGGCTTCGGCACCTGTACCTACGGTAACAACGCCCGAGCCTCGCCAAACCCTACCCAAAATTATTCTTCCTTCTCTCTTCTCTACCGGCGAATTCTGAGCCGGCGATGAGTGTGTTCGTTCAGGTCTGGGCGTGTGCACCTGCTACGACGGCTACGCGGCGGAGGACTGCTCGGAGGTATCGCCGATGCCGCTGACGCACAAGCAGAAGAAGAGCGCCGTGGTCGTGTGCGAGGCGGACAACCTGTACAAGTACACGCCCGCGTCGTTCCCCGCCAACGTCACCTTTGCCATGCAGGTGGCCTCCGACCCGCTCTCCGGCGAGCTCTCCGCGCTGCTTGCCGTCAGCACGCACCAGGTGCGCTCCCTCAACTCAGACGAGCCCGCTGCCCAGTGAGGCCCAGTGAGACCGATGCTGAGCGTGGCTAGGAGTGTTCTGCACTCTCAGGGCCTGCAGAACTGGACCACTCTGTACGACGCTTCCTCGGCGGCGGCTGACGGCTCGCTTGAGTCGCTGGTGATTTCGATCGAAAAGGTGTGCGTGGCCCCTACCTCCCGCCCTCCCTGTCTTGCTTGTTGTGCTTTGACTGTTGCCTTTCGCCTTGCGCTGCATGCACCACTTCCGTTGAACGTCTCCACCACTTCCGTTGATATCGCCTCGCCACTTCCGTTGACTCACCTCTCCACTTCCGTTGACCCCTGCTCCTGAGCAAACTTCTCTTGCAAAAATGACGGATCAACCGTGGACTACGAGCAACTCACTTGGGACAACACTCCGCGCGGCAGGAGGAGGACCTGGTTCCGCTGGTGGTGCAGGTGCACGCGACGGGCTTCGTGTGCCCAGCAGCATTCGGCCTGACGGTGACAGACAGCGGTGCGGTGGGCACGGACTGTCGCCCTGGCACCTTCCGCCACACCGACGGTCACTGCGAGGACTGTCAGCCGGGCAGCTACTCGGACAACTACGAGACGGCGCAGTGCACCGCGTGCGCCCCCGGATCCTACGCGCCCGACGCCGGCATGCCCATGTGCACGCAGTGCGCCAAGGGCGAGTCCCTGGACGTGGCCGGCAGCGTCGGCCCGTGCAACCTGTGCGCCATCGGAAACCATCAGCCCAACGTCGGCCAACCCGCTTGCGACCCGTGCCCCGAGGGAACATTCCAGGTGAGCCACCCCAACCCAACCCACGCCGCCCCCTTTCCATGCTAGTGAGACCAGCCGTTTGTATCGTCGTTGAGATTTGAGAGAGAGTGGCCCGTCGGCATTCGTCGTGTCGCTCGCTCCCAACTTTGTCTCTTTCTTCGCCGGAGAGTTTGATTGCTGAGGACTGGGGGGCGGCGGGTTGATACGTACTGCAGGATGCGGAGGGCATGTCCACGTGCCGCGTGTGCGCGTTCGCCCAGTACCAGGACGAGACGGGCACCAGCCAGTGCAAGAGTTGCCCGGTCAACACGGACAACTTCCAGCTGGCCGTGCTGAGCAAGAACAACATCACGGACCTCGACCAGTTCGTGCCCAAGAGCGTGGACGACTGCCTGCCCAAGGTGGGCTACTTCGGCTGGCCCGGCGTCCCCGCCACCGAGTGCCCCGCAGGTGCGAGAACTCTCCTCCTCTCTCCTCCTACCCTACCCCCTACTCTTCCTCCCTCAACCTCGATCGGGTTTTCTTATTCCCTTTTGCTTATTCCTTTTTGCTAATGCTCTGGGGCATAAGCACCAGAGAAGAAGCACCGAGTGCGTATGAGGCGCAACGAAACGCCCGTCTCCCTTGAACCCTCACGCCTCCGCCGCAAACACCATGATCAACGCGTACAACCACCAGAGAGGCTTTCTCTGGTGATTTTTATTCATTGGTCATCGTGTTTGCACTGCGGCGCGTTGAGAGAGCGTTGAAGCGCAACTCCCGCCCCTTGAACCCTCACGCCTCAACAATCACCAGAAAAGCGCACGCACGAGCAGCATGTTGACCATGGCCTTTCAATCATGGGGAGCTCACGTCCAGACTAACTCGACTCTTGCCTGGGTTGCGAAAACCATTCGCAGGCGGCGTTTGCTGCGAGTGCAAGGATGAGCCCTCGCCCGAGCTGCATGAGCGTTTCCAGCAGGACTGGAGCACGTACTGCGAGTGCGCCAGCGGCTCCAAGTTCCCGTTCCCGCAGCCGCACCACGTGCGCTCCACGGCAGTGTTCACCGGCATCCTGGCGTGCCCCATGCCGGACGCGTGCGTCGGCTCGACGCACGAGCTGGACGTGGCATCGACCGCGTCTTCCAACCTCACGTGCTACACCAACGGCACGTGTCTGTCGTACGGTAGCTGTGACGAGGCGTACACCGGTCGGCTGTGCGGTGATTGCGCAGAGGGCTTCTACGCGCTCAACGACAAGTGCCAGGCGTGCCCGGCGTCCAACGACCTGCAGAACCTGTTCATGGTGATTTTGATTATGCTCATCGTCGCGCTGATGGCGTACGCCATCTCCCAGGGCATGGCTTGGTTCAAGTACGGCGCGGTCGCCGTCATCTTCGACTTCATGCAGCTGAACAGAACGTACCTGGGCTTCGACCTGGGCTGGCCCAAGCTCATCAAGCAGGGACTGAGCCTGTCCACTGTGCTCAACTTCAACCTCAACTACCTGTCGCCCGCGTGCATGGTGATCCAAG
>Ga0115006_10000755_pt1 | contig 18497 bp, 13 predicted proteins | sample ArcOceMetagenome_3_FD_88943 | JGI IMG/M metagenome (GOLD analysis project Ga0115006, IMG submission 88943) | Marine eukaryotic phytoplankton communities from Arctic Ocean - Arctic Ocean- Svalbard ARC20M Metagenome | ecosystem: Environmental > Aquatic > Marine > Oceanic | place: Arctic Ocean...
AGCCAAAACTTGGGCATGCAGGTTTGAAATGTCTTCTCGCAAGTTATTGCGAGATATGGTTGCTTGTGAGTGCAAATATTGATTGAGTGGTGTGTTCATTGGCGCCATGTTAAACATGATGCGTTTGTAGTGTATATATGTTCAAATGTTTAAACACATTCAAATAAATATAATTTCTTTTTTTTTCAGTTTAAAAAAAAAATGCAAATTTGTCAAAAAAAAAATTTGCGAAAAGCCATTCCAGTATTTAGCAAATTGTATTCAACAGCAAAACATGGAAAGCTTGGAAGCAAAACATGCAAAAAATTTGGAGCACAAGATTGGGAAATGGAATCAAGAGATCAAGCGTTGCGATGAGATGAATCAATTATTGAAACAACGTCAAGAATCTTTGCGAGCAGAGGAAACAAATTTAAGAAACAAGCAAAGAGATTTGGTAACTGCAGAGAAGCAGGTGATTGAAAACATATATTTAAACAGTGTCCAAATCAACAGACAGACAGAATCGGAAGAACACGATCATGTGCTAGGATTGGCGTCCAGTGAATTGTTGAATCGTTTGAAGCAATGCCAATGCTCGTTGCAAGAAGAGCAAACAGTCATAAGAGCACAGCAAAACGATTTGCCAAATGCACGTTTGAAAGTGAGCGAAAAGCTAGCGACAATCAAACGCGCATTATTAATTGTCGATTGTGAGAAATCGAACGCAGTCTTGAAATTGAAGAAAGCATGTGTACAAAGCCGGCTGAGGAAGATAGAAGATGCAATCGTTGTTAATAATGTGGAACTTCAAGATACAATGTGTACCAGCGTACAACAGCTACTTGATTCTTTGCGCTCAGATGCATCAGCTGCTGCATCGAGTGAGGCATCGCTTGTCGCACATGAAGATGCAAGAGAGATTTTGGCAGAGAGTGCAGGAGGAAGTGCAGGAGGAAGTGCGGGAGGAAGTGCAGGAGGGAGTGCAGCAGAGCATGAACAAAAAAGAAGAAGAACAGGACGTTATCCTCCTATTTTACACATTCCATCCTGTACATGTGCAGGATGCTTCAATCATCCACGGACTAACAAGCTTATGCAACAAAAGCTGCAGAACTAACAGGCCGTGGTAACACATGCACTGAAGCATAATTTTTGTTCGGAAGAGCGAGATTTTTCTGTAATAAATTTATTTTATGACTCCAACTGAATTGTGATAAATATGTAGAAGTTATATAACAAAGTTAAAAAGAGTGGAATGGGTACTTTGTGTACAGATTGCGCTCATTCGTTACAAGAGCTCTTGCGTGATATTTGTATGACATTCCTGAACAAACAGCCAGCATTGGAACACAATCAACAAACGAGATTAAACAAAAGTGTTTTTGAAAAATGTTTATTGTCAACAATGAAGAAACTCGACAACAAATTAAGAAAAAAAAAGAAAAGAAAATATATTTCAAATATATTTTTGGACTATAAAAGACACCCGTTGAATAATTTTCCGAAGCTTGAATAATTTTTTGACGAGCTAAAATATTATCCAGATTTGAATTTAACTAGCTTCTGTAAAGAGTTGATGTCGTGCACAACAGATAAAGCAAACTGTGATGGTGTGTGTTTAGAGCACAAATACATTTCCTGCATGACGCCAATTTTTGAATCAAATACATGCACTTTGTTTACAATGAGCGAACGTAAACATACCACGCACGCTTTGGAAACGTGTTTTTTGGTAGCCGGTGTAAATGGACATTTTCCAAAAAACTCTGTGCCCCAGCCGCCATACACATGTACACCACAACAGCTTGAACAAAAGAAAAAATATCTGTGTAAAATCTTTATCATGTTCCCAAGCGTGTTGATTTGAAAGACAAACTCATTACTTGAACATTGCACACAGGTTTCAGTATCTATTGCATCAAATCGAATGTTGTCAATCAAATGATAAAAATTTGAATTGCAGTAGTTAGTTTGTGCATTATTTATAGCGCAGTGAAAGCAAACATAGAGTTTTGGTTTCAAAACCAAGCTGTATTGGTTACTTTGATCATAAGCATCATAAAGTTGTTTAAATTGCCTGGCTTGAAGTTGAAGAGGTAGCTGATAAACGCGAATTTTGTTCAAAATATCTTGTATGCAAGCAGAAGTGAATAAATCACTGTCGATTTGTTTTGCCAAAGCGAATTTGTGTGTTTCTGTAGCACATGAATTTCTGTGTATATTCTTCATTGCAATTTCAAAAGCATCTGGCGAGTTTTTTTGAATGTTTTTTGGTTCCGACACAAATTTGAAGTTCGTCAAACTTCTGCAAGTTCGATTGATTCGCTCGATTGCTTGCTGTGCTTTATCTTCAATGGTTTTCCAATCTAAAACCATCTGTGTTTTGAATTGAGCATTTGAATGACCAGCATCGTTTTCCAATGTGCTTTCAGGTTGATTTGCAGATTGATTTGCAAATTGATTGGCAGCTTGCTTTGTCGATGGTTGTTTTTGTTGTTTTTCGAAAATGACATCATCATGCAGTGTGTTCATCCGAAAATTATCACAAATAAACCGGATCAGGCGCGCAACTCGAGCGTGCTCAAACGAGTCATCAATAAACAAGTTCATATAATTAAGTTCCAGTGACATATTATGATGAACAAAGTTGATATAGTTTTCTACAAGAGAAACGCGCAAAAGATAGACATTTGATTTGCAAAACGTGTACAAATCAGCCAAACTTCCCTGTGTGAATAACAAATAGAACAATTTTAAAATTTGACGTCGAATCTTAAATGTCGGGCTTTTGGTAGCAAACTCGTGTAATCCAAGCAGTGTCATTTGCATGACATTTAGCATATGTTTCAAATCAGGTAGTGATAATTCGGCCATGGTTGGAAATTGCAATCTGTTGTGTTTGATAAACGGCATTGAGTGTTGATACAAACGAAACATGATATCGGTTGTTGAGCGTTTGATAAGAAGCATTCGAATTGTTTTTCCAATATCACAAATATTAGCAGCACTCAACATATGCTCTGGAAAAATGTGCAGTTTAGTGCCATTCCAGCCAGCAGCTTTGCCCAGAAACCTACATTGCATTGAAAGAGGAAATAACGAGATTATTATTGCAGCGTCTAGTTCCAAGTTGTTTTTGAGCCGCTTTTTCATATCTTCCTCATGAATGAAAATTTTCTTTGATCCGCGCACAGATCTGCTTTTGATGTTGCTTACATTTGACTGTTTGCGCTCAGAAGCATTTGACATATCAGCGTTCGATATTTTTGATTTCGTTTCGTTCTGTTGCAGCTCGCATGATTTGTCGGTGTAAACAATGGCAATTGATAAAGTAGAAGCAAGCGGTTTGAGACTACAAGTTTCAGAATTTGCAGCCGATGAAACGGTAGCACCAGATTTGAATGCTGTAGATTTCATAATTGGCATTTCAGTCGGCATTGCACTTGAAACCGAACTTACAGTGCTTTTTGTGCCTGCAGTATTGACACCACTTTTTGATTGTTTTTTCTTGCTCTTTTGCGATTTTTTTGCTATTTGCAACTTGGAATCATCTACATTTTGTAGCAATGACGAAATGTGCTGAAACAAAACAGGGTGAACGAGATCGTCACCAAATAGTGGCCGGCTCAATTTCGCGAAATTGTTTGCGCACTCACTTATTGTTTCATATTTTGACGTCTTTGAAGATTCAGCACATTCATCAAAAGATTCTGCACATTTACCATCTGATTGGTCGTATGATATGTCAACGTATTTCATGTTTTGCAAATTCAAAAAGTATTTTTCCATGCAGTCAAGAGCCATTGACTGTCGATGGATATTAAAAAGCTCATTTAAAGACGTCATACAGAAGATATTCTTCGTAAAAACCGAAGTTGGGCTAGCAAAATTTCTTGCTTTGAGTACATTTCGGCGTGAAGACGGGCTACCTCTACTAAATGAGCTTAATGAAAATTTTCATAATCAACGTTGATTTGCTTGATAAAGCGTACTGATTTGGTAGATCCATCTTCAAAAACAATATCTCTGCGATCCAAGCAGTATCGATTTCGTTGATGGGCCACAGTTGGAACTGGCATACAATGTACAGGCCCGAGAGGCGGTATAATGTTCATAACAGAAGAATGATATTGATTAGGTTCATTGCAGCGGTTTCCGTACATTTGTATCAAACTGTTGCTTTTCAAACCACCCGAAACAATTTTGTAAAACAGCAGCTGAGTCGTTTTACGCATGCAAAAAATGCACATGTCCGTGGGTGGAATGTCAAGCTGGGGGTAAACAAATGCTACAGCAGTAAATTTTTCTTCATCTGGAATATTGCCAACGTACCGTGCCTCGCAGAACCCTCCCATAATGCATTCTTTGTCTTCTGGCAAATATGGCTCGCGCATCATGCTCTCTTCCCATGATTTGTCCAAAATTGCTACACTGTCTGCGGATGTAACAAATTTCGACTTGTTTTTCTGTACAACTCTTTGAAAAGAGTCATTGTCCAACACCACTTCAAATGCTCGGAAAATTAATGAGTGTTCTTCCGGTGCTTTTTTTTCATATTCTTCCATCATTTTGAGCAAACTTTGCATGCATGGTGAGTCAATCGTATGTGAATTCTTGCTTTTTTTGTTGCTATTTGCATAATTTTCTGATCTTTTGCGCCTGCCCACGATTGGAGGCATTTTGCGTCTAATGTACAAATTTTCGCACAATAATCAACATTCTTTTTTTTTTGTTTCTCATAATATTTTTATTTTTTTTTTGATTTTTTCCACATATTGATTTGTTGACTCGTTTTGTGTTTTCCTCTGTGCGAGTCAAAACGTGTTGAAAATCTCGCAATTGTCCGGCGCGGGGGTTTACACATCAACTTGCTCAAGCGCAAAGTTGAGACAAGATGGATTTCGATGTACAAACGATGCAAAACTGTCTTTATTCAAACTACATGGCTGGAGTTCAATTGCGAAAAAATCTGCTTGATCAAAATGAAATCTTGCAGTCTCAAATTTATCAAAATATGCAAAAGATTTCCGACGCTGAAAATCAAGAATCCAATTGTCTGGCACTTGCAAATTTTCGGACAATCATGGTTGCTCAAAATCAAGCTTTGTATATGCAAATGGATTACAATTATTACAAAATTGATGATTTGCAAGCATATTTGCACAATAATTATCACTTGTACAGGATAAATGTGGAAAAAATGAATGAAAAAAAACAGTATTGCCCTGTCAATGGCAGTTGCGCCAATGGCAGTTGCGCCAATGGCAGTTGCGCCAATGGCAGTTGCGCCAATGGCAGTTGCGCCAATGAAAATTCGAAGTTTGACACGATTGACGTGAATGAAAACTTGACAGAAATGAAGCACACAAACGATAAACGATGTTGTCTACTAAGAGCGACAAAAAAAAGATATTTACAGCAATTCAAAAATGCGGGTCAAATTCATGCACATTGGACATTGGTGAAACAGCAGGCAAAAAAAGCTTATATCTGCGCTATGTTTCACAAATCAATGCATGCGTTTGATCATGCTCGGACAAGAACGCACTTAAAAAAACAAATGGAAAAAAAAGCAAACGATTTCCAAGCATGCCATCAGCTCAAGCACACAAGAGCTTGCCAACTGTATTCTTTACATGCCATGAAATGGAGCATAAATTTTCAGAAAAACTTGAAGTGCAAACTTTTGAATTTTCACAATCAAATGCGGTGCAAATATCTGACAAGATGTTTTGCACAGTTTGGCATTGAGAAAAAAAAGTGTATGCAACTGAAATTTGCTGCACAAAAATTGGCTTTAAATTATGGGTTGAGAAAGTGGTTCAAGAAATGGCGTCATGACACTCTTCAAAATATCACACATGAAACATTTGCCATGCAATGGTACAAGCAGCAGTCAAAATCTAAGCATCAAAAAAAAATCTTCACTTGCTTCAAAAAGTACAGAAATACTGCAAGCATCAATGAAGTACTCGTTAAATTGTGCAAGAACAAGATCAAACTTCAGACTTTGAAATTCAAGTGCTTTTTTATTTTCCTGACATATGTGCAGGTGAATTCGGCAACAAAATTACACACCCAGTTGCACAAAAGCATTTTATCCTGGTCAAAATTATGTCAAAAATGTTTGCGTTTGAACAATTTTATGAATCGTCACAGGATTGTAATGTTACATTTGTGCTTTCATCATCTGAAGCACGTGATGTTCAAAACATATGTACGAAAATGGACTATGGGTGCATGGAAACATTTTGTACAAAAAGCAATGAGCAAGTACAACTTGCTTTTAATGTGTGTGAAAACGCAAATTGGAAAGAATGCAATGGAAACTGGGATCGTGAACGAATTGCGTCAAATTTGCCCATTGTGTGGAATTTGTGGCCACAATCCGGTGACAAAGAAATTTCAATTTGAGAATTTTCGGTGGCAATTTACTTCTTTTGCTGATATGAAAAATGAACAATTGGTTGACGATCTCTTGTATCTTCATGATCAAATACGATACAACGATCATGACGTCAAGTTTGAAAGCAACAAATTCAGCAATGAACAGAAAACAGAAATTTTGCGTCATTTTGCATCGTATCCACATGTAAACGAGGTGAATTTTATTGTTGGTGTTCATTGGGGCTCTTGCTTCAATTGTAACGGCATATTTTCCATGACGGTCAGAGCGTCTGTATTCAACATTCCGAAAAAACTTTCAGACATTAATAATTTATTGAAGAAAAGCTGGCATGAACGCAAATATGAATTGTATGACCGCAGTCATAATGGAGAAAACGATTTGATTGTGGCGCTCAGCGCACATATATGCGATGTCGGTTTGAAACCACACACTCCCAGTTTTGTGTTGAAAAATTTGCAAACAAAGAAGAAAACAATGGAAAATACATTTCCCAATTTGAACGATCAAGTTTCGAAGCGATTTCCCAGTTTGTCGTGTATCTTGGCCAAAATGAATGAAGACGACATTGGCTTGCATCATGAATACTTGAAATACAAAACTACTTTTTTCAGGCTCGCTTTCACTTCCTAAGTGCTTAGAAGTGTTGAGAAGTGCTTCGAAGTGCTTCTGGTGCTTATTGCAAATTTTGAACGTCACTTGAAGTTTGAGCAATCATTCTTTCAACAGCATGCAAATTTGAGGATTTTCTTAAAAATTCTCCTACATAGTTATCACAAAAAAAAATCGACTGGCCGTTTCTTTCATAATAAATTTGAGCCATGATCAATTTGATTTTGTGTTGAAAAACTTGATCGCTCACATGACCACGGTCGGCGTAGAAACTAGAAAAAAACAAAAGTTGTCGATCAGAAAATAAATTTCGATACACATTGTTCTCATTTGTCAAAGTGCACATTAGTCGAGACAGTATGCGCGAATCAATTTTTTTGTTTTCTATGGAAGACACAGTAGTTAGGAAAAAGTACAAACTTTGCATCGGTAATAATGTAATTGGCCAAGATAGTCTTCTTGATATCCAGTGCCAACAGCATAAACATGCAAAAAAGCAATTGTCTGTCTCATTTTCTTCTTCATCATCCTGTACAACAAGTTCTTCTTGTGGTATTTCAACTTGCATGGCTTCATTCACTTGTAAGATGGACTGTATCAAGTTTGCAAAAAAGATGCAGATATGGTCATTCATTTTTGCATTTTTCTGCTTTTCTACTATATCAAGCAAAATACTTTTTGGAACTCTTCGAAACGTGGCATATTGATTGTCGCCACAAAATATACAAGTGCGTGTGTGCATGAGGAAAATTGAGAATATTTGCACAATTAAATAAATGGCAAAATAATGTGCAAAATAAATGTACCACAACAAATTTTTTTTTTGTCAATTAATTTTTTTCAAAAATGCAAAAGAAAAAAAAAACGAAAAAAAATGTACAAACTTTTGATATACTGTTGCAAAAAAAATGAAAATCAAAAATGCCAAGTTCAACAACCAGCCCAACCGCCACCGCTCAAACTGCTTCCACTCCAGCAAAGACCAAAAAAACAAAAATGCCGAAGATGCCGAAAGAGAAAAAAACTGGGCAGCGTGCTGAGGGTCGTCCTCACAAAAAATTGGAAAGTTCTTTGTTGAAGAAGCGATCGATTGACGTGCGCAAAAAGATTGAGCAACACAAAGCGCGTTGTGTTTTGCTTACTGAGCGATTGGAACAGTATGAAAGAGAAACTGTTATCCGTGAGGAATTTAATTTGAAGAGTGAAAACGAAGAAACAACGAGTTAGTCATTTCAATTGTCATTTTTTATTTTTAATTTTTTTTTGTCAAAATTTTTTTAATAAATTTGACAAATTGTGTCAGGATCTTCAAACTTGCAGCCACAAGCAGCGTATGCTGAAGCAAACGGTGTGTTTGATTTTCACATCTGGTCTTTTCTGTGTCAATGCTTTCGTGCATGGATCGCCTGTATCAGCCCATTTCATGCTTCGTGCTGATAAAAACTTGTCAACGCGGCATGTAAGCACCAAAGCATATTCTTTGCCCAACGACTACTTGATGACAAACATATCTGAATATGGAAACTATTTGAAGCGTGAATCGGCCACCAACGAATCTGTGTTGCAGCCGAAGCCTGTTTATAAACCAAAAACTCCTCGCAACTCACCCAGCATTTTACCTAGTGTTTCACTCCTGCATTTCAACACCACAACTGCAGAGAGAATTGAAATTTGTACAGACGTGGATGAACAGCTTGCCACTTTGCAGCAACAGATTAAAGAATGCAAGCAGAGGTTGGATAAAATTTTAGCTTTTGAAGAATCTGTGTTGAGAGCGCTTTTGACGTGCGACGATTTGAAGCTGCTCGAAAAACAAACGGCTTCTTGCATGGTTTACAAAGAAAACTTGAGTGAAGAAAGAAAGCTTTTTTTCTTGCGGGAGGCGTTGCGAAATTTGACACAAGCTTTGTATAGGATCTAGCTTTTTTAGATTGCATTGCATTTTCAAGTTTTTTTGAATAAAAAAATGAAAGAAAATTGATAATGCATCAATCAAAAAACGTTTCGAAGCATTTAATACGACACACGTTCAATTCACCATGTCTTTATATCGTTTTTTTGAAATTCAAGATCTTTCACAGTGTTTATGCGAACACTTGACGCCAACAGACATATTGTGCTTGATGCTCACTAACTCAAAAATACACACACATTTGATAAAAAACTTTACTGTTCAAAACAAGTTTATGAAATATGTTTACGGAAACTTGCAACACAGATATATGAAAAAAAATACTCACATTTCATTAAACGCTTCGACAAAGCAGTTGGAAGCTGATTATTTTGTAACAGAATTTCACGAGCGCTTACGAATGCTTTTGATGTGTCATGCCGAACGTGGCTATTTTTTGGGATCGACCATTACATGCTGGGTGCCTGCAAAATACTTTTGCTGTGTGTCTGGGGAAGAATTAACAGAATTGACAGAACATCCAGATAGGTCGTACGAAATTGAAATTTTAAACTTCAAAATTTTGAATGTCACACAATATGACACTAGGTTCTACGACTTTGACTATCAGCAACACTTACCAACATTGACCAGCAAAAATAGAAACAAAAACGCACAATATATGTTTGCTATGTACGGTATGTATGACAAATATTGTTTTCATGAGAATAACTGTCAGAATAACCGAATGCAACAACCAATAAACCTCGTAGATTGCTGCGCTCAAGCGGTAAAGTATAAAATTATTGACCCGCGTTTGAGAAATCGGCAAGACATTGAAATCAATGTTGCAATGCTGATCAATTTTCGTAATGTTCCACAATACGCAAATGTATCTTGCAGCGAAAAATTTGTTGTTTTTAATGTGTACAATTGTTCTAATTGTTTGCTCAATTGCAACAAAGTTTTTAGTTTTGACGTCAAATGCAAATCGCACCGTAATTTGTGTTCTTCTTGTTTGAAAGAACTGTATGTCAGTGTTGCTGACATTGGAAAACACATCTGGAAGACCTCTGCTTATGAAAAAAAAATAATTAAACAAGCTATTGCCTGTGGACAATTGCAGATAATTCGCTTTTATGACAAGTTCTTTGCAAACATTTACAAATATGCGCATGCACGTTACGTCAACAAGATAAAATTGGCAAATTTGTTGGGGTACAGACAAATTGACGAATCATTTTTGATAAAAACAACAAACACTTCACGCGACCGCAAAATGAGGTTTGCAGATGCAAAGTTTGCCGAATGCAAGCATCAACTTCCAAATGCTTTTCACAGCTTGTAAATTTGTGCCAAACTTTTCAATTTCTTAAAAAAAAGAATAAAATTGTGTAAAGCCAATCGAATGCACCAGAAAAAAACAAAGCAATGAGGCAATTGAGTCAATCGAGGGACGAGGATAATCAATCGAGTCAATCCATGTCTATTTTTTTTCATGTTGACATGTGGTCGATAGTTTTGCCCGAAATTTTGATGCACTTATCATTACACGATATTATGAAAGTTTCAATGATCAATTCTCAATTTAAACAATTTATCGATGAAAAACTTGTGGCACAAAACGCGTTAAACAAGTTTTGCAGCTTAAATTTGCATGATAGCGTCGCTGACACAAATAACATTGCTTTTGTCTTGCACGCCAAAAGACACAAGAGATATTGGTGCTCGTCGTACATTCTAAGTTCTGTATATTTTGTTCAGGATATGAATGTGGCATATAAATTATTGTTCTTGATGTCTACACCAATTGTCAACTCGTTAGTAAATTTACAAACAACTATTCATGTTCATTATCATGATTTTGACAAAAAAATGCTGGAATCTCTGGTCAATATTATGATGCAAAAAATACACAATTCAACAATTGCCATTCACGTCACTCAATGGAAAATTGTGGAAATCTTAGAATATGACAAAAAATTTTACGAATTTGACTATCAAACGATGTTGCCTCGATTAAAATCAAAATCTGGTAACTGTTCAAAAAATGAATTATATGAAAAAAAGAATATGTTTTGTAAATATCCAAACACTTTCACAAACACCAGTTCGCCTGATGATGATCGTTTTGATAATATTCGCGTTGTTGATATCAAGCTTTGTGCCGTCAAGTATGAGGCAGAGCTGCCAATTACTGGCACACAAAATATTAAGCAATCAAACTGCCCTGAAGAAATTCAATTGATGTTGCGCAATGTGCCTGTCATGAATATCAATTGTCGAGAAAAATGTGCGATGTTCTTGAGCAAAGTTTGTTTTACGTGCTTTTCTCGGAAAAAGTTTGTACTTTGCGTGGATGCTAATTACTCAGAACAACATCATTTTCGCGTAATGTGCAAAGAATGTTTGCATCAACTATTCATTGGCGTGGAACAATTGCAAAGACTGGTACAATTCAATCAAACATGGCAAAAACAAATCAAAACAGCAACGCAAATGAAAGAGCTAAAATTTTTTCGATTTGTGGACGTGAAGACGTGGCAAAAACAATTTGCGTTTGATCAGATTCAAGTTCGGCGGTATTTACTCAAAGAATCTGTTGCGAATGTTTTGCATTGTAGAAACTGGCTTCATGTGCTGGAAACAAATCACAAACATTGCAATTTTATGTGCGGAAAAGAACATTATAAATGCAAACCGCAAGAATAGATTTTGATATTCTTTGGGTTTAGGGTTCATTGGGTCGCTTTGAGTTCAGGGTTTGAGATATTATTTATTAATCAGTTAGAATAAATCACGCGAAATCTCGCATCCATCAAGAAAATTTGCCTCTTGGTTTGATAGCATGTCATTTCTTTCATCTTCAGTTTCTTGCATCCGATTAGCTTCGTTCAATTTGTTTTGACGCAACAAACAATCTTCACTTTCCAACATACTCGCACCATTTTGACACGCTGGAACGTCAATAGGCAAAAGCACTTTTTCATAACAGTCATCTTCTAAGCGTAATATACAGCTTGGCTTGAATTGTAAGTTGTTTCGCGCATGCAAAAATGTTTCAATACATGCGTTTTCGTAGCCGATCCAATGTACAAAGTATTTTGCGTGATTTTGTTGTTCAATGTATCGTTCCTCGTTTTTGACACAATTATGGTTAACACTAATCACTTCGTGCAACTTGATATGTCGTTGCAGAATAGGCAAATGTCTTAAACAGGTTCCATCCAGCTTCAACAAATCATACAATCCTAAATTTAATTGGTCATCAGCGTTGTTTCGCCAGCAGATACACATTACAGTTGAACGTTTTGGTAGCAAAGCGGACAAAAGATAAAATTTTGGATGCAATAAGAAAACAGCATTTTTATCGGAAATATGACGAATGAAAACTTGCTGTGAATCACAATAAGATATTTGATAGATTTCTGAATTTTCTGGATTCAAAAATGCAATATTCGAAACGTTGGATTTTGAATGCGTTGTAATGCCTGATTGTATTCTCGGCATCTCGTCCAAGTGCGCAAACACAGAAATTCCAGAATAAACAACAACAGGAGCGCCAAAAAGTTCATGTGCATCAAGCATACTTTTGCCAGCAAAAATACACAAATCAAACTGAATAAAAAAAAAACAAAAAAAAAATGCAAACAACAAAAAAAAAATGAAATGCATATTTATACATAAGAGTAATATGGAAATGAGCGTGACTGGCAGCGTGACGTACAGACAAAGTGTCATTCTTCTTCTCTTGCCATGTGTGTTGTTCTTTGCATGTGCTTTAATAACAGCCGTTTTAATATTGCCAAAAATATCGGATGAACACGATGGCAGGCATAATGGAATGAACAAAATTTTCAATTTGCTGCACAACAGTCAGTATGAAATTTTGTTGTGTTTGATGTTCGTACACAGTCTTCAAGTGATTTGTTGCTTTCCTCTTCTCACCATTACGCGATCGCTGTACGCGTTTTTTCTTGGGGTTTCCAGAGGCTTTATAATATGTTTTGTATGGGAATTCGCATTGATCTTCACATTTGTGATTGTAGCAACTCAAAATTCTGTAACCACAGAAGTGCATGGAGGTGCATTGCAAGAGTTTATAAATTTTGCAAAGCACTGCAATGAGCCCCCAAAGAAATATTTTTACTGGAAAAGTTTTTTGTACGCACTGCATGCATCTAGTATCCCGCTCGTCACAGGAACATCGTTAGTGCTCTTTGGAGTCACTTCGCAGTTTGAATATGTGTCTTCACACGCAATTGTCAGTGCAATTCTGACACTCAAAGATACATTTTTTGGACTTATGATGAATCAATCAAACGTTTTTGAAGCAGGAACACAGCACAGCTTTCTATATATTGTTTCATTCATTATTCTTGCAATTTTGCAGGTTACATTTCCAACTGTTTTGACATTGACAATTTTGAAGAAAATTGCAAACTACAGTGAAGAACAGACACAAAATGACATTGAATTAAATGTCAAAGAAAATCTTCTTCATGTAAAAGAAGAAGACGTTACAATAAATGTAAAACAAGAATTACTACATAGCGAAAGCAAAATTGAAAACACAACAAGTGACGTGAGTAATGCAGAGCTCGCAAAGAGTACACCAGTACAACAATCGATAGAGCAACCCATCAATCAACTGCGATCATTTGCGGCAAAGATGAAAGCAAAAATGCAGGAAACAATGAAGTTTACACACGCTGTTTAATCAAGACCAAATTTATTGATTAAAAAGAAACGAAGAAACAATTCTGTACACACACTGCACTCATGTCGACATTTACACGGGTGAAAAGAACCCCGCATCAGATAATGATTTAAGAGTGCTCCAAGTACCTGGTGTAAAAACTTCTGGATGATTTGGCTTGAGTTCGGTTTGTGAAAAATTTTTAACAACAAATTTGCCATTTTCTTGCACTACAAAGCCATAATCTGACGTCTCGTGTTTATGCTTTCGGCGTTTGAAAACATGCATGCGCTTGGCATGCCCACCGTCGTCATTATCATACCAGAAATGAAAATAAAAAACATAAATTTCACTGGCACTTCTTTTAATTGTAAAAATTGGCTTGTGTGATGGATGAAAAAAATTTAGCCCAGTTTCTTCGAGAGTTTCACGTTTTGCAGTTGTGAGTAGTGGTTCACGCAAATTTTCTTGCTCACCGCCCGGTATTTCCCACCCGTCTTTGTTCTTGTTTCTCACCAGCAAAATTGACGGATTTTTGCAGAGTGTTCTGATTGCTAATCTGCCATTATTGTGTGAACCTGCGTACTTGCGTGTCCACTGTTCGCTAGCTGCTGACATAGATATATTCTAATATATTTATTCTTAAATATAAAAATAACAGATTGAAGAATAATATTCGCAACTATTCCAAACAAATGCAAACATCAAATTCACATGATGTTAAAAAAATGATTAGAAAATGCAGTGTAGATATATGTCAAAAAAAAGCCGGCTCTATATAAAACTTGACATTTTGTATGCATATTCTGAACCCTAAACGCTTGAAACAAATTGGATTGACAGTGTTTTATTTCCAGTCAATATTTATTGGTTGCAATGCGCTTGATTATGACTCACATGGCTCATTTTTGTCGAAACAAAATCAAATCGATATCGTAAACAGCAAATTTGACCCTATTCCTGCCATTGGGCTCAGGCGGCATAAGTTTCAGTTTCGACCGCATATACATAAAAAACACGAGGAAAACAACAACAAATTAGATTTGCTGACAACACGAAAAAACAAAACACAAGCAGATGTAAATCCAATCGTGGCATCAAGACATTTGCTAGAGCATGATGACAATTTGCTTGACAACTCGAATTTTCAATGTCACATATGCAGTCCAGACGAATTTTGTTTTGACAATCATGCTTATGCATGTCCACCACATAGCTTGAGCACAGATTTGGCTGATGACATCAGTGAATGTTTTTGCGTGCCATCTTACTATCAGTCAGATGAACCGTTTTCGGCAGGCGGTGTTTGCTTACCATGTGAACAAAATCATTACTGCGTCGGCGGCACAAAACTAACTCAGACAGCATGTCCTGCAAATTCTGAAAGCTCAGCGTTTTCTACGATTGTTACAGATTGTTTTTGTAGTGTCGGATACACAGCCGGTGCTCGGATCTTGGATGATCATTCAGACTGGTGTGTGCCGTGTGATTTAGGTTTTTACAAAAACACGATTGGCAATGGTGTATGTACTGCTTGTGCTCAAAATTTGTATCAAAATGATTATGCTCAAACCTCTTGTAAAACGTGCCCAGAAAATACCGTTTCGTTGTTGGCATCAAAATCCATTTTTGCATGTGTTTCGAATATTGGCACTTTTGGGCATGCAGGAAGTGCAGCAACATTGTGTGCACCAGGAACTTATGCAAACGAAATAAACATGACAACGTGCACTCCATGTCCTGTTTCCAGTTATTTTGAAGAATCTGGAGCAACTGATCAAAATCAATGTAAACAGTGTCCACAAAACAGCAACATTTATGATTCATATCTTGATAATGAAATACACGATTCAAATATATTGCATGGTACATCCATTTTGCAATGTCTATGTGATAGTGGTTATACTGGAACAATTTCGTTGAACTCTGCCGACGAACCTGAGAATCCTGTTTGCGCGGCATGTTTGGCCGGTTCATTCAAGAGCATACCTGGAGAAACACCATGCAATACATGTCCTATTAATACGTACGCGCCATCTGCTTCATCGTTATGCATTGATTGTGTTGGCAACAGCACGACGAAAAATCTTGATAATAGGCCAGACTCGTCGCATTGTATATGTAATGCTGGATATGAAGCAATGATTTTGGGCATGCAAACTGAAACACTGTCAGCATTTCACATCGCAACTGACCCAATTACCTCAGTTGATTTATGCTCCCCATGTGCTCGCGGTTATCACAAATCTCTTAACAGCGCTCCAGTACATACAGCATGCTTGGCATGTGACGGTGGATATTTCACTGACAATCTCGCATCTGTTGAATGTAAAACATGTCTTGAGGGAACATATACTACCACCAGTGCAAGTACTACTTGTAAAAACTGTGGAAACAATGAATTTTCTTCTACTGCCTCGTCATCAATCGCTTCTTGTATTTGCCTAGGTGGATTTAGCAGAAACTTTGGTGGCGTAGATGACATTGCACAGACCATCAACGATGATTTGAATGCAGATGGAAATGCTGACTGCTTACCGTGTGTGCCTGGATCTTATCGCGTGTTTGAAACAGATGACACCAAGTGCTTGCAATGCACCGATGGCTTTACAAGCGCAGAAGCATCAGCACATGCTTACAATTGTATCGAGTGTCAAGCAAATAACTATGTAGCAATGACACAGCAGGGTCGGTTTTGTAGAAATTGTGTGACTGATTCTTCCAGTCCTGCTCTATCTCTGGGTCTTGATAATTGTATTTGTGATTCTGGATATGCTTATACGCAAGATGAAACCGCTATCACTTCATTAACTAACGAAAACGATGCAATTGTGCTGGAATCTTTGACGAGCTGCACGTACTGTGAAGAGGGCACATTCAAACCATTAGCAGAGAATGACATATGTAATGTGTGTCCATCTGGAAAATATGGCACAGATCCACCAACCGCAATAATGCGCAGATTATTGCAAGACGCATCAACCTGGGGAATTTTAGAGACAGAATCCTGCCAACCAAGCCCGGTAGATTACTACACAGTGTTGGATGCCAGTGGCGTTCAAATAATTGTCAAATGTCCAACAAATTCTTCATCACCAGCAGGCAGTCAAGATCTTACAGCCTGTTTGTGCGATCCAGGATTTTCATTCGTATCAGATAATACAGCATGCAAAGCCTGTTCTCCTGGTAAATTCAAAGCAATCACAGCAGATACACAATGTTTATTTTGTGCAGCTGGCTCTTTCCAATTTGATCAAGCGAGTACGAGCTGTATTTCATGCGGTTTACACGCTATCACAATCGGAGACGGAAATATATTTTCAGACGCCTGCTTATGCAATGCTGGCTATCATTTACCACAAGTTCCTATGAACACCATTGCACCAACATGTGTCAAATGCATCAATGGCTCTTACACTTTATCAGCAAATCGCGACACATCTTGTCAAACTTGTGGAGCCAGCAGTTTTCTCGCTACAACTTCCACTACCGGGACAGCAACTTGCCTGGCGTGTATGCAGCATTCTACAGCTACATACTCGGCATTCGGTACAGATGGCTGTGTGTGCAACGCTGGGTATAAACGCGTTGGCAATAATGCTGACCCCAACGACATCTCAGGAATTGAATGCGCGCAATGTGCTGCGAATACTTATTGCCCTACACAGACATTACAAATTTCTTGTGGTCCGAACAGTGTTTCTGTCGCTGGTAGCTCTTCCATTTCAGCCTGCAAATGCAACGCTGGTTATTTTGGCGTAGACGGACAGTGTAGCAAATGCTGGGCAAATCACTATTGCGAATTCGATTCCAACACGCCAACTCCATGTCACGGTAATTCAACTACAAATGGCATTTTGGGAGCTACAAATCAATCATTTTGCATTTGCATTCCAGGAATGTACGATTATGGTGTAGCTAACGGCCAAGAACCATCTTGCAAAATTTGTGACCAAGACAGCTATTGCTTTGGTGACGATCTACTCGTGTGTCCAAGAAATTCAAGCGCTCCAAGAAAATCAGGCAGTCTCGATTCTTGTGTTTGCGACCCAGGATTAATCTTGGCTAGTGAAGACAAAAATGGTGTCAACACACCAGTGTGCGCGAGTTGTGATAGTTCTATGGTGTGCCATGGGGAGAACGAATTTGAATATTGCGCACCAAACGCTTCAAACTATCACTCACGATGCGTTTGTAAAGCTGGCATGTTTTGCAACTCTGCGCATGCTGCTACGCTTCCATGGGATTCATGTAGTATCAAAGCAGAAATCGAATATTGGACTCAACAATTGGGTGAAGAACTAATCACAAAAAAGATTTGGGAACAGATTAACGCGACTACTTGCTCGCCTGTACAAATTGGGCATTATGCTTCAAATAACCAATTGATCTCTTGTCCGAATCATGAAACATCGCTGCCATCAAGTGACGACGAGTCTGACTGTCGCTGTGACAGAGGTTATTATCGTGATGCAAGTGGTGATTGCGTAATTTGCCCATTGGATAAAATTTGTCCAGGAGGACGATACGACGATATTCAGCTGGCATTGCGAAACGGTCTGGTTGAAGAAAATGAACTCGAATCTTCACGAAACGTTCTTGATTTTGGAAACGATTTGATAACAATTTCGACCGGAACGTTTTCGATGGACGACGTGATATGCTTGCCAGGATACTTCAGAACTTCAAAACATGACAACTGCAAATTGTGCCCGCTGCATTATTACTGCCCATCGGAGCAATTCATGCCGAATTTGCCGAATGTTGTGGCATGCTTACTGAATGAAGTTACGGAAGATATTGGAAGCACGAGCAATCTCGATTGTGTTTGCGATTCTGGATTTAAAACAGGCCCGTTGGGTGATACAATGGCTTGTCTGCCATGTGAGATTGGAGAACGTTGTTCA
>Ga0115006_10000756_pt1 | contig 18493 bp, 16 predicted proteins | sample ArcOceMetagenome_3_FD_88943 | JGI IMG/M metagenome (GOLD analysis project Ga0115006, IMG submission 88943) | Marine eukaryotic phytoplankton communities from Arctic Ocean - Arctic Ocean- Svalbard ARC20M Metagenome | ecosystem: Environmental > Aquatic > Marine > Oceanic | place: Arctic Ocean...
CAGATGGGCGGGGCGGCCACTGGCAAAGGCCAAAGGTTCCGAGTCGATCTATCCTGAGCCCACCCCTCACTCGCTATGAAGCTTGCCCGAGCGTGAGCCGGCCGGCCCATTCGAGCCCTTATTGGAGTCGTTTGCCTACTCTAATTTAATGCTTCTTAAATATTGGAATTTGTTCATACCATAAATAAACATTTCCATATAAAAAAACATGTCTACACATGTTGCTAATATTAGCAGCAATTTTGCAAAGTTTACTCATATTTGAGTGTGTATTGCGTCGGTTTTTATTGCTTTTTTTTCATACCAAACGCACTGGTTTACAAAAATATGCACCTCGGGGCTGCAGCGCTTCCTCTTGCGACCGTTCGCCTGGTACCCTCAGGCTTGCGGCAGGGGCGTCCCCTTTTCGCTGCCAGCTTGCCAGTCACGGTGGGATGCGGCCCGGGCCGCGGCGGCGGTCGTAGATAATTGGTTACAACCGGCACCTCCTGCTACCTCGCTCCAAGGGCGCCGCCGCCAAGCCGACCAACTCGGGAAGGACAGGCTCGTCAAGTTGCAGCAGTGTAGGACCAACAAAATGGTAGCTGATGCACTGACAAAGAACCTACCTGTGCCTGCCATTAACTGCGGTGTTCAAAAGGGCCGGGCTCGAGTGGGTACCCCTCATAAGTCCTCAGTCCTCAGTCCTCCGTAGTACCAGAGGACATGGGAGCAGTTTATTCAGTGGTGCGGTAGTGGCACTATGGAGGGGTCCGCGCAGGCAAACATGGAACACACAGTAACACAGTTTGTGATCCGCGTGGCGGTGGTGTTGTGTATTGACAGAACCCGCCGAGGGCACGTACAAAACCAATCACGCAGAAGCCAACTAGGCGTGTTTGCCTGGTGCTTGCCTGCGTGTGGGGCAGTAGATGTCTGCGCACAGACTTCTACTGTCCCCAGCAGGGCACTTGACGCTCCGCAACCGCTCCACAGCTTCACGGCGCCAGCTCACCGCATCTGCCCAACTCGTAAGCCCTCCAAGTCACTCAGTGGCCGGGCTTGGTGCCTGGTGCGGCACCGCGGCGTGGTCCCGCGGCTCGATTGCACCCTGACCTGGCACGGGCAGGCATCAGGCTACTACCCTGTAGCTATCCTGAGGGCTTCGAGGTCCCCTTCTATATCGTGTGAGACCCGATCACTTTTGCAGATCTGACGGCCTCGTTCATCCTCCTGTGGGAGGAGTGCCGCAGGTCGGAAGCGTGTGCGTAGCATGTCGTCAGGACACAAGCGACCAGGGCCGGTGCACGTGGGACATGAAGGCGTTTGCAGCGGCGCACCAGCACCAGAAGAGAATGCAACATGCGAGCAGGCAAGACGCGGAAGAGGAGGGAAGGGGGGGGGGGGGGGAGCAGGTTTCGGGGGACGAGCTTGCCTCGAAAACGCGAAAGGGCACTCCATCTGTGCTATTGAGCATCTGCGGGTATAGAGCGGACCGTGGTGCGGGTGCGGGATATGTAGCAGCCGATACACAGAGAGCCAGTCGGGCCGCAGAAGGGAGGCACAACACAACACAGGAAGCAAGCATGCCACAGGGAAACGGAAAGTGAGGAGAGAACACACGCCCAGTTTAACAGACAATGTCCGAGGGCAGGCGCCCTAAACCGCATACGAGGCGGCGCGTGCGTAAGAGTGGGGGGAGCGAGGACGGGGAACGGGGCAGTAGCACAGAGATGCAACAGAAGTAAAGGAGGTGACAAGACCGCATCAAACTGCTGCTGCTCAAGCTCCTCACGCCGCTCGCGGTCTGCCTGGAGGGTCTTGGACATGTCAAAGAGCTGCGCTGCCATTGCTTTCTGCCCGCGATGATGTTTGAGCAGGTGCGCATAACCTTTCATGGCGTCAACGTCCGTCGGGCGAAGCTTGAGGGTAGCTAGGTACGTGCTTTCACTTTCGTCGATCCGTCCTGCGCTCTGGTAGAGGTCGGCGAGCTCACCCACCGTGTCGGGGTCGGAGGGGAGCAGGCGCACCGCATCCTGATACAAGGTGAGCGCCTCATCGACGTCGCCGCTCTGGGCCTCTAGGGCGGCTAGTGCATGCAGCCCTTGGGTGTGCGTGGGGTCGACCATGCGCGCTCGCGAGAAGAGGCCGTAGGCTTTGCAGGTATCGTTAAAGCTCTGCCAGTGTATCAGGCCCGCGCGCCACAGCCCCTCGGCCGCCAAGCTTGGCTCATGCCCTCGCATGCCCGCCTGAGTGTAGAAATCCTGAGCGGCATCCATGTCCAGAAACACGTTCTCGAAGATGTGGCCTCGGGCGAGCAGGGCCCGTTGATTAGAGGGATCGATGTTAAGGGCGCGCTTGTACCAGATGTGCGCCATGTCCCAATCGCCCTGCCACTTTTCAAGCAGCGCTCCCATGTTCACCATGATGACAGGATCACCCGGTGTCATACGCAAGGCGGCCTTATAAGCAGCCTCTGCACCCTCATAGTCACCCTCTCCCTTAAGCCAGACGCCGTAACTGGCTAGACACGACACATCCGCGGGGTTCATTTCCAGCGCCTTCTCCAGTGCATCGCCCGCCTCGTCGTACCCACCCATGGCAAGCGCCACGGCTTCCGCGCTCACAAGCTCTGCATTCGACGGATGCGCCTTCATGGCGTACTCGACAAGTTGCAGCGCGGCGTCATGATCAAAGTAAGGTCCTACCATCAGAGCGCGAGCCAGGGCCGCTGCTGTGGATGGGTCTCTTGGCTTGCACGCAGCCGCCTGTGCTAGTCTGGCCCCCAGTGTCGCGTCCCCTGCGCCTCCCTCTCTGCGCATACGCGCAAGCAGAGACAGGGCCAGAACATCAGCATCCACAGCAGCATCAGCAGCCTCAGCAGTGGAGGGGTCCCCGCGCCCGCCCGCACTACGGGCCCCGGTCGCCAGAGCGGTCTCCAAAATGTGCGAGGCCCGCTCCACGTCCGCCTGCTCAGGACGGTTGCGGCTGGAGGGCTTACTTAGGCACTCGTCCTCCTCGGCTTGCACATCTCGTAGCACCACCTCGTCGTCATCTGCAGCCGCCTCGCACGCGCTCGGCGGAGCTGGACCTTCGACAGGACAGTGTCCACATCCCTCCCCCTCCTCTCCATCTCTTCCCTCACTCTCGACCCCAAGCTCATTTTCGTCGAATTGCACTCCTACATTTTTCGCGGGCGGATGTGGCGCAGATGCGGTGCCTCCGTCGCAACGAACGGTGGCATCGTGGTGAGAGAGCGTCGGAGTTTCGCGCAAGGAGGGCAGCTGCGGAAAGGAACGGCCCTCCAGAAGGAGCGCGTAGTGGGTTGCGAGAGGCACGTCGGATGGATCCAGCTCGTGTGCTTCGCGAACGACCTCGATGGCCTCAGCTCGTCGCCCATCCTCTGCAAGCAAGAGCGAAAGGCTCATCATAGCATGCACATTGTCAGGGCTGTCGAGCATCGCGCGCTCCAACAAATTGTACGCTTCTGCCCTTGTCTCAGGCTGTCGACGCAGTAGGTCGCTCAGGTTGCAAAGCGCCACGGCGTTGGACTGGTCGATATCTAGAGCCTGGCTGTAAAGTCGCCGAGCCGCATCATAGGCACCCTCTTTGAACTCTACCATTGCCAGGTTGCAGCACGTCACTGGGTTGGCGGGCTGCACGCACAGAGCTTTGTCCAGCTCCCGGCGCGCCGCGGCAAGTTTGCCAGCGTCAAGGTAGAGGCAACCGAGGCCATTGAGAGACGCCACTGCGTTGGGCTGCAGGGCCAGCACCCTCTCAAACATGATCTTCGCACGCCCCGAGTCCCACGCCCCCTGCGCCGTTTCCATTTTCCCTGCCATGCGCACACTCGCCTGTACACCGGTATCACTTGTGTCTTCCCTGCTCTCTTGTCTCGAATGCGAGCCTTCCTGGGCCCCTCCAGCTCGATTGCTAAGCAGAAATTGGGCAAAGTTGTGCAACAGCACCTGGGGCCAGATGAAGGCAACGGAAGAGGGCGAGACAACGAGAGGACGCAGTCAGACAGAGGTGAGACAGACACCGCAATCGCTGTTCAAAATTACTCGGCCCCTACGCCGCAAAATGAGCAGAACAAAGCACACCGTGTCTGAGGGGTGAAGCTGCAGCGCGCGCTCGTACACTTCCTGTGCACGCACGGGGTCACGCACGCCATCCTCGAGGAACAGTGCATAGCTCGACATGAGCGCGGCCTGTGCCGGCTGCAGACGCACAGCCTTTGCCATCATGTCTCCAGCGAGGTCCAGGTCGCGCTGCTGTTTCTGCAGCAAACGCCCGTAATTGCAAAGCGGTGCTGCGTACGAGGGCTGCACGGGCGGCGGAATCGTGAGGAGGCGTGGGCGGGGCGGAGGAGGGGGGGGCGGGAGTGTGCAGGAGGGCAGACACGGTGCCGAACGTGAACGCAAATGCGTCAATACGCGAACGCGCATGTGCAGGCTAGTGCAAGTGCCGGGTCCACGGCGGATGTAGCACCACTCGCTGCAGCAGCCAGAGCGCGGGGGGGCATGTGGCTGCTCGACAACCTCCATCGCCAGGGCCCTTCGCAGCAGGTCCTCGGCACGGGACAGATCACGCTCGCCACCCGCGCCCATCAAGCGGCATGCCTCGTCGTTCAGCGACTGCATGCGGAGCGCAGCGCGCGCGGCGTAGGGCATGCACTTTCTCAGCCGTGTACACACACAACGACGGCACAGGTGCACGCGCGTGCGGTCACGCCCACGCTCGCACGGTCACGTATCCGCACCCGCGCACACACAGGCACGCCCGCGCCCGCGCCCACGCGCCCACGCGCACCTGCGCGCTCAGGCCTTGCCCGCCGCGCAGCGCCGAGAGAGTGACGAAGTGGCGCCTTGCCGCTGGCGGTAGGGCTGTCGGGTGCGTGCAAGGCGGCCCGCCACCGTCGCTGCAGCACAGCAGCGCCAGCGCCAGCGCCAGCGCCTCGGCTCTCCAGTACTGCATTTCGCGTGGCGCCCGCACGAACTCAGGTGTGGAAAGAGAAGCAAACCAAATTCTACTGTGGTAAACTTCCCGGCCCGGTTTTTTTTAAGATGTGCGGAGTGAATAGGTCTCTTTTGTTGATCTCTTTTGTCGAAAATACATGAATCCACTCCGCACATCTTAAAAAAAATCCTTTACCACAGTAGAACTTGGTTTGCTTCTCCCCTCTCGTGTGTGGTAAATTTGGTTCACACTTTGACTGGGCGACGCAGGGGGAGTGGTCAGGCCTCGGGGGCGGCGGGGGCCCATGGCGGAGCGAACCCAGTCCCAGTCCTACCATGATGCGCTGGGGGGGAATCGGCGTGCGCCGGAAGGGGGGCGGCCGCAGGCGCATCGCTCTGTGCCGCAGGCGCATCGCTCCTTGCCGCCCGGTGCGGACGCGCACGCCACTGAGGCGGCGGCATGGCAGCAGAGTGCCGGGGCACGGACGGGCGGCGCGGAGGACGCAGAAACGCAGAAGGAGCTAGAAAAGCAGCTCGTTTTTTTGCTGTTGCAGTCGAACGCGAGGCAGGCGCAGCAGAGCGCCACTGCCGCGTCGCTGGAGCTGTCCATGCGGCACAGCGCAGCTCCGCCGCCGACCCCGCTGCCAGGCGGCGCGCGCGACGCAGTGCCGGACGTCCATCATCGCCAGCCGCCAGGCCACAGCATCTACCAGCAACCGTCTAGTGTGCCCCGGCCGTCCGGCCAGAATGCAGCGAGCAAACGCAGCGGCGGCAGCCATCGCGGGCAGCAGAAGCAGCAGCAGCAGCAAGCGCGGTTTCAAGATCACAGCAACGCGCACGCGTTTCCCTACCTTCCCTCGTCGAGTGCTCAGTGCCCAACGCTTCAAAGCTCTGACGCGCACGGCATGTTCTCGCTCGACGCGCTGCCGCCGCAGGTGAGAATCGGAAGGGCAGAGGGGTTGTGCGTAGGGTCAGAGAACCCGTTTCGAGCACGTTGGAAGAGAACCCGTTTGTGAAGTAGCCCACACCATGCAGCACTCATGAGGCAGGCGGCGACGATGAGAGTCCCGAATCTTCTGACAGCTTCTGGCCTGTGACTGAAGTTTTGTGTGTGCGCGTCTGCAGGGCTCACTGTTGTGTGTCTGTGGCAAGGTGCTGCGGTGCGTTAACGCTGCTCTTCGTGTGGCAGGATGCACTCGATCAGCCGTGGCAGAAGTATGTGCCCAACACGCAAAATTTTCAGCCTTCTACGCAAATGAATGGAACATATTCCATGCCTGGTGCTGTGCCCATGCCGTGGCCGAGAATGGACCCGCAGCCGCCTCGAACTGACAACGCCCTCGTGAGTCAACCCTCCATGGTGCATCAAAGTTTCGGCTATCCCCAGCAGGTTGTGTCTTCCAGTATGGGGTTTTCAGGCTCGTCGTTTCCTGCGAACACGTCAAGCTCGCAGCTCGTGGGCCAAGCACAAACAGAGACCATGGCAGCAGTGATCAGCGCGCCTCAAGACGCAACCCTTATGCAGGCAAGCAATGACATGGGTTCAATGTGGATACCACGAGATTCGGTACCCAACGTCGACTTGTCTTCTACGTACGCTCAACCAGATGGACGCAGTGGCAACCGTCAATCCGGATGTCAGATGTGGATGGGACATGATAATCTGTCTGGTCCCGCCGGGGTGATGGGTAGCAAACACCCAGTGCAGACAAACATGGGCATCGAGGAAGACCCTTTCAACCGTGTGCTCCAGGGTGGATTCATGCCGTGCAACGTCAGCTCGGAAGTCCCCTGCAATGTTCTACCGTCAATGCCGTCAGATCAAATGAACACTGAGATGGTGCCAATGTCACAAATGCAACCTACGTATTGTTCTGCATTTCAACAAAATCAGATGACTATGCAACCGGAAACTACTGTGGCCTCCTACAGTCAGATTCCGGATGTGAATGTCCCAGAGGGAACAATACCTCCCTTGCCGAACATGTGGTTACCTCCTTTGCCTGTGGACAACGATATGGGAGCTTGCGGTGCAGTTGTGGGCATGAACAACATGTCAAATGGTGCTGTGGTGGCTCATCCCGACGTTGTTTCTCATGCGCCACCCACTTACGGGGGCTGGCACAATAGCTTGTCAGAGAATGGATTGCCGACGATGAATGATGGCCAAAATGCGGCCATGTACCATAATCCTGCAGGTGATGTTGTGCAGGGCACGATGTTGAATCATCATCAGCATCTGGAGACGCAAGCGCCTGCGGGTTGCTCGTCAGCGGCAGTCGTTAGCGCACCTGCAAATCCTGTTCGCACTAGTGAACATGATGCAGCTGATTTGGCGCTGGTGCAGTCTGCTTTCCAGCTTATGAGTGAGGAAGGCAAGGGGAAGCAGACCAAGAAACGAAGGACGAAATCTGTTGAGCTGAAGCAGCGCAAGAGGTCAACGGTTGCCGCGCCGCTCCCGGAGATGCATCCGCAAGCGTCGGCAGCAGCGAATGGCCAACAGCTGGGGTTGTCACAAGAGGCTGTCACAGCGATCATCAATTCACTGGACCAGCATTTGGGCAGTGCGGGCCACCGCATTCAAAAGGAGATGCTGTTACGCCACTTGACGCAAAGGACTGACGCCACTAATAAACAAGTGATGGAAGGAGGTAATGGTGCACATGCTGGACAGGTGAAGGGCAGGAGATCCGTGGGTCGTGGGCGTGGGGGACGAGGAGGCAAGGCGCTGGGAAGCGGCACCGATCGAAAAGACATCGCAGCTCGTCGGGACGAACTCAACAGTCAGTTGCCTTTGCCTTTGCCTCCGCCTCCGCCTCCCAGTTCGCTTCTGGCGCACTCGCTTGTGGGAGTAGATGCGGGGAAAGGTGGAGGCAACGCCATCCCCGTCATGACCGGGATGGCTAATGTGCCGGCGGTGAGTGCAATGCCGGACATGTCTGCGCCGCCTATGCGCGACATTGCGTCTATCATTGAGGGCATGGGTGGATTCAAGCCAGCAAGCGGGTTCATGGGCAGCATGATCGGAGAAGTGAATGCTGCTGAACAATCATCGCAGCCGGGCGCGGACACAAGCCTGTGCGGTCAGGCAAAGAGAGGGGGCAGCGATGCGGTGGATCAGGCAGGAGGTGAGCTGCAGAACATGTCCGCAGGTGCCGGAGCGGCCCACGGCAAGGGCCCACGGATCTCGGGGAGGGTGGAGGCGCGCAAAAAGGTCAAGTCAGGCCCAATAAGTCCGGCGGAGATTATGGCCGCTGCTCGTAACGCTAGGGGTGGAGCGCTTGGCGCCAGGCTTGCCGCGGACGCAGCTGCGCCTGATGCAGGCAGCTCGGCTTCATCTGCATTCCAGCACACGGCGCCATTGGCTAAGATGATGGGTGATTCATCCTCGGGTGGCACCAACGCTAAGGCAGAAGCGCTCAAGAAAATCGAGCGTCGGGTAGCAAGTGGAGCTCCGTCTGCTTCAAGGCAGGGTGCACATTCAGGTAGTGGTCACAAGGAGACGAGTGCCGTCCTAAAGCCTGTCAAGGCTGTCAAGCATTCGTTGCTGCGGCCTGTGCGGTGGTGCGGTTTCCCGGGTAAGAATACAGATGAAGGAAAGGAGGAGAAGAAGGAGCAAAAAGGGCTGCCTGCCGGCGCAGATGGTCAACCATCAGTCCTTACCCAGGCGTGCATGGTTGTCATTCTCTACGACCTTGACCGAAATGTGAGTGCGTTGCATTGTGCGTCGTGTTGCTGAAACCATGCGAGTTGTTGCTCGCGAACAGTCGTGTGTCTGAAAGTGTGTTCTTGACCTAGACCCATGGCAAGGCTGCTGCCTTGCTGACATGCGTGCACGCACATGCTTACACGTGCCTCAATCTTGCTGCGAATGGTCCTCAACCTGTCTCGCATCTCACCCCTTGCTTGGTTGTTGTGGCATGTGATGAGCAGTTGACGTTGCGATTGGACGACTGGGGGGTGTCATACATGTTGGGAAGACTCGGTGAGGGCAATAAGGGAACTCGGTGGACGCTTCTGGAGACTGGGTCATGGGTCTCGCCTGGTTGCTGGTACTCAATGAGTGGCGAGAACCGGCTTGTTCTAAACTTCAACGGAGACGCACAAGACGGTGCTTCTGGGTCGGTGCGCAAATGGAAAGAGCAGCGCAAAAACGTTGACCTGGGTCACTTTGAAGAGAGGCGACGCGAAGTGTTTTGTTCACCGAATATTGGAGAGGAGAGGGGCTGTGTGTACCGCCTCACTGACCAGCAGCTGATGCGAGCTGCGTGCGGCCAGCACATTCGCGTCCTCAACTGGCAGACACCAAGCGTTCTTGACGCGCTGCGATGGGTGCCTGTTGAGCAAGGCACTTGGGAAGTACGGCATGACCACTTTGAATGGGCGTCTTCGCTTGAGCAAGGGCACAGGTTCGAGCCCCTGGATCTTGACAGCGACCTGGGTCGGCAGCAGCTGGCACTGGCAGCGGGCAAGGACGCTGCCAAGATGAGTGTGAAGAAACCGCGTCAAGAGCAGGGCGGTAATGAGGACATGAAAAAGGTTGCGAATGGTTTGGTGCTCAAGGCAAGCAAGACTGCTGTACTAGGCAAAGCGAGTGTCGGCCGAGTAGGCTCCAGCGCAAGCGGGCCGGCGCGGAAAGAAGGAGAGCGCGGTAGGCCAAGTGCTGCTGTCGATAAGGACCCGAGAGGTGCCTCGCCTGTCTCGGACAATGTTCGTGGAGTCTCTGCACAGGTTTGCAAGAAGATGCTCAAGGCTGGCCAACGTGCGCATCAGCGCGAGGTGGAAGCGGAGGCACGGCAGGATGGCGTGCACGACGGCAAAGGCGACGCATCCCCGGGAGATCATGCCGCGGGTGCACAAAGTTCGCAAGGAGGCGAGCACAAGGCGCAGAGCAAGAAGGGCGAGCGCGCCAAGTGCTATGTCCCCGAGGACGCGCCTCTCAGTGCCTCGCGGCCCAAGCGAAAGAGAACGGGCGCGCTCACAGTGGAGTCAGAAGAGGCGTCGCGTGAAGCCCGCAAGCTGGCGCGGCAGAAGAGAGAGCAGGAGAAGAAGGAACTGGCACATCAGCTTGAAAAGCAAGGGCTGTGCCTGGTGGAGATTCCTGCTGATGGGCATTGCCTATTTTCAGCGATCAATGATCAGCTCAAGAGGAGCAACAGCATCGCTGATCGCCAGCACACCTACAAGACTTTGCGTCGGTGTGCTGCCAAGTATATGCTCGAGGTGGGATCTTTGCCCTGCGTGCCAGCGTGTGCGTGCGCGTCAAAACAAAGCCAGAGATGTTGATGCGCATTCTCCGAGTGCACTGCCTGCTGTTGTGCGACTGTGTATTTATCCCTGAGTCTGCTGCACAGTTTCCCTGCAATGTGCTTGCCCGCGTCTCCACATGTGCGTCCGTGGGTGCGAGCATGGGAACGAGCATGGGAGCGAGCGTGGGACGTGCATGAGTGGCATCGTGTCAGATTGTTTGTTGATACGTGACGCATGCGCAAATGGCAGAACAAGGAGCACTTTCGAGACTTCCTGTCCCTGGAAAACGACACGTTTGAGGCCTACTGCGCCCGAATCGGGCGCACTAGCACGTGGGGGGGTCAGCACGAAATCATTGCCCTCTGTCACGTGCTGCGACGCAACATTGAGGTCTTTCGGCACGATATGACAAAGCAGTGCTTCCCCGACCCGGAGACTGACTGCCGCGCGCCCTACAAAGGGCCTCCGTTGAGGGTCAGTTATCACATGCACGAGTATCTCGGTGGCGAGCACTACAACTCCATCGTCGAGGCTAATGACCTCGGCAAGCCTGCGCGCGCGCTGCGAGGGCGGAATCGAGAAGAGGAGACGAGCGACGCCGCCAGTGCCGCTCACCCTGCTGCTCCGAGCATGTCGGATGACAGCAGCAACAGCGACGACAGCGAAAGAAACCATCGCCAGGCGGGCAAAGATGACGACGGGGTCTGGGATCCCGGGAAAAAGTTCAGCAAAAAGTCGTCCTCAGGCAAACATTCGGACAGCAGGCGCTCGGGTGAGCCACGGCCCGTCTCGTCCAAGGCTCCAGTAGATAGCGGCGCGCAATAATCACTCTGTTGGCCACTTCAACCACGGCGAATCATTCGAGCGAGTTCGCTCCGACATCGTTAAGACGCGGGTTCCTTCAAGAAGGAACAAAGAGAGCTTTTTGACGCCACGGTGATGAGCAACCGGATCGGTTCGCGTTGAGCAACCGGTGTTCGCGTTGAGCAACAAGGACCCGCTTTTTGCGTTTGTTTACTAGTGTTTCATAAAAACAGTTGATATCAATTGCCCTTCCCCGCTCCCCTCTCCACTGCCCCTTCATGGGCGGTATATGACTGTCACACGACGACGTAGCATCTTCATGCCGCCGCATTCTTCTGGGCCGAGGCTTTCTGCTCGAACAGAGCTTTGATGTCCTCAAGGGCCTGCTTGATGCGACCCATCATGCGTTTTGAATCCGTCTTGGAGCACGACCTCTTCGAAGACACGTGGAAGAAAGTGCGCGCGTCATCTGCCATCATGTACGACACACCGTAGCCCTGGTCAGACACAGGGCCAAAGCCGCCACTGGGCGACAGCAGCTTCGGGTCTTCGCCGCGCAACGTGGTCTGGCGCTGCGGGATCTGCGAGGTGGAGAGCTTGAACGGGATGCTGAGTGCATCCTTCACGAACTTGATGTCGGTGCTCATGGCCTGGCCTGCCACGTACAGCGCAAAGAGGTGGCGGTCGACACCGCGGCCGCACGAGGCGTCGCGCGAGGTGCACTGGTGCTGATCGCACGCCGCACGGAAGGCCTTGATTTTGTCCTCCGTGCTGACACTGGGGTCCTCAAAACAGTCCAAGAACTTCTTCGACTCGATTGACACCGACCGGATGGTCTCGGTGCGTCCCTCGTTGAAGATACGCGTTGCAGCGGCCTCGTAGGTAAGCGGAAGCTCGTCCATGTCTCGGCTGTAGGCAACCTGGAGAGCGAGCTGGATCCAGGCATCAGGGCCACATTTCTGCTTCTTGCAAAAGCCTTTGCCGTACCCTCCCTGGTTGAGGTCGTGGCAATCAACACGCAGGTCCAAATCATCGCACAGATCCTTGGCAAACTTGACCGCCTCCATGACCGCCTCGCCTGCCTTGCCCCCGAGATGCCACTCGAGCCTCGCCGGCCTTTCTCCAGGCGTTGAAACAATATCATCCGTGAGCTTGCCATCGGCAGTGTACGCGTCCGCAAGAACCTCTTTGCACAGCACCCACTCCCACGCATGTGCGATGACGGGCGCGTCGGCCCACGAGTGCTCAGCGTGGACGGCAGCGTCGCCATTCGCATAAACGCACAGGTTGAAAGATTTGTCGCACCAGCGCGTGGTGCCATTCCCATGCAGCGAGAGGTTGCCTGCCGTGGTCCAGTCCTCGGGGTTGCTGAGCTTGCCCGTTGAGCGGTCATCAAGGTGCACCACAAACATGGCACTCTCCAGCTCTTCCAGCGACAGCTTGTTGACGCCGTCGCGCAGGAAGTAATCCTCGCGAATCTCGGCCCAGCGCGTTCTGTTCAGGGCTGTCAATGCCGGGAGATTAGCCTCTGGGGACGATGGGGAGGGGACGGGAACAACGGAGCCAACCGCACTGACGATGAAGTCGAGCTGCTGCTTGAGCGTCGCCATGGAAAGAGGCTTCTTGTCCAGCGTGAAGCAGTCCACTTTCCACCACGTGCCCTTGTACTGCACCGCAACGTGTACAGAGTCGGTGTGCTGCAGCACGTCTGTGTCGCGTCCCGGCTCGCGGGTGAGGCAGAAGAGGCGCTCGTACTGGCGCATGCAAATGGGCACAGCTCCACGCATGGTCATGGGCGTCAGCCGTTCATTGTCCAGCATGTTCTTGAAGTGCGAGTAGAAGTGCATCAGGACTGCAGCACGCGCCGTCTGGTTTGAAGTCGGGATGTGATATGCATAGCCAAGCCCATAATAGTTGCTGTTGATCAAGATCGGCGAGCGCGACCGGAGGTACACATACTTCTCCCACCTGCTCGAAAAGTCGGTTCGCACACACTGTCAGACGCTCACTTTGGGATCACAAGATGTGCCAGGCAGTATTGGCAAGGCGGCTCTGTGTTCCAACGTTTAGAGTGAGGGCCACGCACCAGTCGGAGACATAGTTGCCAGTGAGCCAGCTTTTGAGCACGAGCATGGCCTGGCACTTTTTCGCGACGCCGGAATTCAAGAACTCGTCCGCGTCCTTTTGCGTCTTGGCGTACTCGTCAGCAGTCAGGATCGGCTGCACCGAGCGCAAATACCCCCGGATCGTGTCCTTGAGCGCCGGCACCGGCAGGCGCGGCATGGCACTCTGGAACGAGTAGGTGAGTGGCGAGCGCTGACCCAGGAAGAAGGCCTTGAGCGTCGCGCCCCAGGCCATTGTGACTAGGCTCGGCTTCTTTTCGTACATCCAGCCGCGGTAGTTGAGCAGCGTGCGCATGAACAGGCGTTGCACCAGCGCGACGAACAGCATGAGCGCTAGCGAGCAATTCGCCGCGAGATAGGCGATACGGAAATACAGCGGCAGGAAGGCCGACAGGCCGAGGAGGCCAACAAAGCGCTCGTCGAGATCCCAGAGGTACGACGCAACCGGGCCCGAGCGCAGCCACGATTCGCCGTCATCAGCAACGACAAAGCCGATGAGCGCGGTGATGCACGCCAGGACGAGCCAGACAGGCGCGGGCCAGCACGCCGCCACGAAGTGGTTGTAGAGGCCGAAGAACTTGCGCGCCACGAGACGGACCAGGTGCTTCGGCGACGGGACGACAATGACCACGCCACCATCGTTCGCGTGAATCTGCGGCCGTGCACCCACGCGTGCATCAGTGAAGCGTGCAAGTGCGCATGCATGTCTCTCTCACACTTTTCTCCCCCTCCGCACCTCTCTTTCTCTTCCTCTGTTGTCGCATCTGGCTCTCTGTCTCTCGCCGTCTGACTCCGAGTCGCTATCTCTGTCCCTCCCTCCCTCTGGCTGTCTGTCTCTCTCGCACGATCCCTCTCCCCCCCTCGCCAGTCGCCCTTTCGCTTGCTCTCTCTGCTCTCGGGGCGCGCGCTCTCCCTCTCGCGTGCGGCCACCTGCGGCCCGCGCAGTTTCGCGCGCAGGGAGATGGCCTCGAGCTGCAGCGATTTTATAACGCGGATGTTGTCCACCGCCGCGCGTGCCTCCGCCATGGCTCGCCCGTCTCTGGGTCTTTCGAGCAGGCTTCAAGCTTTGACGGAAGAGCGGACGCTACGGGGAAGGGACGCGTTCATTTTTTGAGGAGGAGGCCAGTGTGGTAAAATGGCCGCAAAAACACCATCAACTCTCCTAGGAACACCGTCCCCAATTGCCCCGCGGCCGCTCAGCTGCATATGCAGCCCTCGTGCCCTCATCTGCCAGCCACCAGTCTTGCAGTATCCGCGCTGCTGCCTCCACCTTTGTGCGCTGGGTGCACCTTCGTGCGCTGGGCACCCAGCGCACGCGCGCGCGCGTCGCGTCGTGCCCCGGCGCTCTGCGTCCCAACGCCGCCGCACCTCTAGCAAGTGGTCCAGCAGGACATCCGTGTGCCTTGGCGGCGAGCCTTCTGCTGCTCCTGCTGGTATGCTACATATATGTCACATGGTATGCCTGAGGGAGCGGACGCCCAGTTGGGGCGAGTGAGACAGTAGCTGAAGAAACCACGTGCTCCCGGGAAACCAAGTGCTCCCGGGTTGTGTCGCGTGGGGCGTCCCACTCGCGTGGGGCCAGCAGGATGCGAAGAAATGGGTTGCGATCCTGTTGCCCGCAGCCTTGCTGGCCCAGCGTCCTGCCCAGGGCAGCAGTCCCAAGAACGTGAGCAACATCGTGGTTGTGTCCTGCTCTGGAGGCAGCGAGGCAGGACCCGCAGAGCACGGAGACGCGGCCGAAGCCTCTCAAACGATGGCACGCGGAGCCAGGGGGAGGGGGGTGCTGTATCGGCTTCTTGGGTGTTCGGTCCACCGGTGTGGGCGCCGCCTGGCCAGAAAAGTCGGGCGTCTCTGAGCAAGCGATGCGGGGGATAGGGTAAGCCAAAGGGCGTTGACGTCAACAACGCTCGCCAGCGTCACACTCTCCCGAGGGCATTCTGTCGGGGCTGCAGCTTGACAGCCGTCGCCTGCTGCGCTTGCTGTTGACGGCGGTGCGATAGACGCGGTGAGCGGCAGGGCGAGCCGACTGCGCTGCGGCACGCAGCGGCAAAGGAATGCTCCGGCTCGTGCGCGCGCGGGTGGGCAAGGTTGCGCGCGCGTGTGCGTGTAAGCGTGCATCACGCGTGCGTGATGCGCGCGTATCAAGTGCAGGGGGGGCAACGTTGTTGCGCGGCGCTGGCAACTCCTGGCCGCCGGGGCGTCTGGCCGCATGGCGGGGAAATCCACGTGTCACGTGTGACACGTGGCGCCACACATGACACGTGGCGTGTGGCGCTGCGCCCTCTTCCTGCGCTCACAGGTCCCGAAGCTCCCGTAGACAAGCGCCGGGAATGCTGGGCTGACGGAGCACCTCCACGTGTTGACTGAATAGAAAATCTATTGATTCAGCACCACACACAACTCTGGCATAGACAACACTGTCACAGGTAACTGCCGTCACAGGCGCGTTTATTATCTGCAGCAAGGCGTATTATGGAGGATTCGACTTCTTCCCTCCTGCCGCTCGGGTGTTGCGTTAGCACCTTTAAAAGTCCGAAACCCTCCTGCATCACACGCCCGAGTGAGAGGATACCGCAAGGATTACATGGGACCGCGCACGGGCAAAAAACGCAGGGCAAGTGACCGAAAGCCCTCTCAGGATTGCAAGACCCCGGCCTCAAGCATTTGCGCCGGATTCCGACTCGGACAGGCAGCGTGAGCAGCTGCTCCACGTGCTTCAGCATGGAGCAGTCGCCGCCGACGCCGCCGCCGCCGCCGCCGCCGCCGCCGCAGCAGCAGCAAAGAAGAAGAAGCAGGCTGCCACCAGTATGCGCCAGCTCCATCGCCAGCTCAACCCTGACGCCACGCCGGCACGCACGATGCGCTCGCATGCACAGGTCAAGGGCACATCAGCGGCGCGCTCACCCGTTTTGCTCCCAGTCCCCAAAGCGAGTGGGCTCTGCGCCGCGCAGGGAGCCCTTTGGCCCGCCCACCTCGCCGGTCTCCGGATTTGTCCACCCCACCGCCCCGTCTTCGTCATCCTGTGCACATGCGCCCTGGGCCGTCAGCCAGGGGGCCAGGGGGGCGCAGCGGGACGAGACGGCAGCGCCCCAGCGTCCGAGCCCGGCGAGGCTCGCAACGGGGCACAGGCGGCTCTGCGCGCAGGTCAACACACGCGCTCGCTGCCGCAGCTGCGGGCAAAAAGGGCGGCACGGCACGACCTCGTCCACAATTGACATGTCCTCCAGCTCGTCGATCGCCTTTTGCTCGAGCTTGCCCATCATACCCGGCGCGCCAGCGACAGGCGACCCGCATCCGCCGCCGCCGCCGCCGCCGCTGGCAGCACCGGACGAATGGAACGGCGCCTCCGCCCCCGCGCTCGCGCCCTTGCTCGGGTTGATCACCTCGGCGCGCGAGGACAGGCTGCGCAGCCCTACGTGCGCTGCCGCGCCGTGGCCGGGGAAGTGAGCCGCGCGCCTCAGCGCGGGCGCGCTGAGCGCCGCCGCCGCGGGCGCTGCCTCCCACAGCAACAGGCCCGCCGGGCGTCGGCATACTGACGCCCGCACGGCACGCGCGACGAACCCGGCTGCCCCTGCTGCCGCCTGTGCCGCCATGCTTTGGAAGCCGGACGCCACGAACTCAAGTCGACAGTGTCCCTTCTTGCGCCAGGGCCAGATCTGTGCACACGGCGATGACGTCGCCGCGCTGGCGGGCGGTGCGGCGAGGGCCCGCGCGGTCGCCGCTGGTGGTGTGCGCGTGCGTGTGCGTGTGCGCGCTGTCCGCCGCGGCGCCGCCCCGCTCCATCGACGAGCAGCTGCAGGACGACCGCCACAGCCTACGTCAGTCGCGTGAGCAGCTTGTGCTGCAGCACCATTACCAGCACGAAAAGCGCCAGTCGAGAGAGCGGAGGTGAGAATGAGAGAGAGAGAGAGAGAGAGGAGCGCGAGCGTGTGCTGACGCATCGGCACAGGCAAGATGAGGCAACGGCAAAATCTCCCTTGAGCTCTCCGCAAGCTCCAGACGAGGCAGGGGCAAGCAGCGTCGGTGGCGGGGCAGAACGCGTGCCGCCCCGTCTATCCTTTAGCGCCTGCGCGCAGCGATTCACCCGGATGCCGATTTGCGCAGGCGGGAGCACATCAAGGACACTTTGTACCGGCACTCGCCGTGGCTTGCGGCCGGCGTACAGTGCCGCCTGCGGAACGGGACCAGCGACGAGGAGGCGCAGCGCGTGCTGGCATGGCTGTGCGATCCTGATGGTGGTGGGCACAGCTGCCATGGCATCAAGGAGGGGGGCAGCCACTATCATCCAGTGCATCCACAAGACCACCTCGAATGGGCCATGACCTCTCTTCACGAAATGCACGAGGGCAAAGAGAGCCACGGCTTCCGCACGTGCTGGTTCGGAGGGATCGCCTATCTCGTGGTGCGCAGTCCATCCCCATCTTGCTATCTGTCTTTGCTGTCTACCGATCCGTCTGTCTCCAGACAGACCATCACCTGGGTTGTGTCAGTATTGCCCTTTGCTAATCTCGCGGGGTTGGTGCTGACGCCCTGAACTGACAGCCGGCGCCTGTCAACGAGTACCTGCTTGAATTCCCCGTGCCAGTGAGCGCACGCTCGAAAAGCACGTTCAATAGCGGCCGGCTGGTCCTGAGTGGAGACGATGATCAGTCGAGCGATACTGCAAGACTTGGAGCTGGCGAATCCTTGGTCTTCCAGGCCGAGAATGTACATGCCTTCGCCGACCGCAAACGCAAGCAATCTACATTTGAGATTCATGTGCGCGGGGACAGGGCGGGTGCAGTCGTGCAGGCCGAGGTTCTGGGCTGCGTGCGCGCTCGCAAGCGCACAAGCGCGCTTGACGCGCGCTTCCGGCGGCCCACTGCGCGAAACCACTTTCACCTCCCCCCCACCCATGTCTGCTACCCCATCTCCCATCGGCTCTCCCAAAAAATTATCCGCAAGCCAGCAAGGCTCTTCAGCAAGGCTTTCAAGGCGCGCTGAAGATGCGTGATTTGTGTGTGGCACTGTGTCAGCTTTCGTACGACTTTGATGGCGACGGCACGTATGAGCGCAGTGAGACCTTCCACGAGCATCCCGTGCATAGAATATCCAACGGTACAAAGCAGCAAGCGCCTGCTGCCTGCGACGCCAGTTTCGTCGCGGAGCCCATTTTCTTGGAACCGCGACCGTTGTTGCCAGTGCCAGTCCAGTACAAACATCCAAAGAGAGAGAAGGGGGGGGGGGGAAGGGGGGGAGGGAGAGAGAGAAAGATTTGTTCGCAAACGCGCGTGCGCGTTTGCGGAAGCAATGTCCATCATCATCATCCAGCCTGGCCGCGTGCATGAGGTACACGGACGAGCGGACCGCTGATGATATGGCTGTCGCTGTAACAGGCAC
>Ga0115006_10000757_pt1 | contig 18487 bp, 15 predicted proteins | sample ArcOceMetagenome_3_FD_88943 | JGI IMG/M metagenome (GOLD analysis project Ga0115006, IMG submission 88943) | Marine eukaryotic phytoplankton communities from Arctic Ocean - Arctic Ocean- Svalbard ARC20M Metagenome | ecosystem: Environmental > Aquatic > Marine > Oceanic | place: Arctic Ocean...
CCGATGCCCCTCTTCGCTCCACCCCCACTACTTAGCCTCCCACTGCTGCACCCAAACAGAAACACACTGCTCTTGCATCCCCTCCTCTTGTTCATCAACCTCTCCTCAACCTCTACCCTCGGGAAGCAGCACTCTGCACCCCCGTGTCCGCAGTAAACCATCAACCCATCCTCCTTCTCAAGTCTCTCCAAGACCTGTAGATCGGGAATTCTGCCAACGTATCCCTTCCACCCCCAGCCCTTCTGGCCTGCATAGCTCTCAAGGACTGGGTTCAAGGTCTTCTTGGTCGTCGGCAGGTTGTCCTCAGGGTCAAGAATATAAAAGCATTCCTTCTTCCGGATCTTCTGAACCTTCCCTTTCCTCTCGATCACGGGCGCGAGGGTGAAAGGAAGAGAAGGCACTCGGCAGACTGACCTCTTCTCTAGCATTGGCATGCTCTCCCATGGCAACCTCTGAAGACGCTCATCGAGGGTGAGGATGATAGTAAGATTTGTTCTTCCGTCCCCTGCGTTCTTAGAGGTGGTTGTTGTAGTGCTAGGCTTGGAATTGTACTGCTTCTCGCACGCATCGACTTTCGACTTGACCGACTTCCTGCGTTCAACTATTCCGAGCAGCAGCTCCTGCAAACCGGCCTTCTTCAGACCCTTCAGACTGGCATCCTCGTCCCGATCGAGAATATTCTCCTTCAGGACCGCCACAGTCATCTTCTTGATATCCTTCTCTGTCAATTCCTCCTCCTCCTCCCCCCCCTCGCTCGTCAAGTCAACAACGCATGCAGCCTCGAATTTCTTGCTGAGATCGTCCACCACTTCTTCCTCTTTCTCCTCCCCCAATAGTATCGCGTCCACTCCTCCAACCTCAATCAATTCCCTCTGTACATCCTCCATCAAGGTCTTCAACCCATCGTCTATATCCTGCCTCTGCCTCCACCACTCTCTCTTCTCCTTCTCACCAAACTTCTTGGCCATGGCGGGGTCTATGCCGTCCAGTTGTCTCCTGCTCTTCTCAAGTAGGAGGTCCAAGGTGTCGAAGCTCCTCATCAGAAAGGTTCCCTCCTTCCTCTTCTCGCTTCCGCCACATTCGATAACGCAGCCTACCGACCCAACGACTTCCCCCCCCTTCTTCCTTAAAGATCCAATCAGCACCTCACCGCCTGGACACACGGCAAGGTTGACAATGTTCCAGTCCTCTGGCAAATACTCTTTGATCACGCGCTCCATCTCCTGCGCTCCTTCCTTCAGCCCCAAACCTTGATCATCCAGGAGACCGAATACACTCCTCACAACCTCATCGCTTTCGTTGCCCTCTCCGTCTTCGCCACCCAGGTTGTACCAAACGTTCATCCTCACGCTTGCCCCCAAACTCTTGTGCAAATTGATAACAGCGGCAACTCCTCCCAAGACCTTATCCTCTCCGAAGTCTCCCCTCGGTCCGGCAACCAACCCGAGGCAGCGGTATACCTTGCGCCCCAAGCTGCTAGTTCCCGGACCGCAAATCTTGCTTGCTTCCAAAAAAAGCTCCCGCGCTTTCCAAACGTTGCCATTGGGTTCGGATTGACCACCACTCCACAATTTCTGCAACTCTCCTTCAGCACCCATCAAACGCGCCCTCCCAAGCCTGTAACAAGCGGCGGTTCTCTCCCTTCCATGTCCCTTCTTATCCCCTCTCACGGATTCGTACATCTCCTCAACCTCATCTCCCCAACCCACTACGATCTCCTTTGCTCTTGCAAGCCTTACATCGACCCGACACTTCAAACTTCCCAACCTGCTCACATCGTCCGCCCCCCTAGTGGAATCTGTGCGGACATCAATAGCCTTTTCTACTTGTCTCCCAAGCTCATCTCCCATCAAGACACTCAGAACCTCCTTCGCGCTATTGTACTTGCTCACGAATCCGTTATCGTAGCCCTCGCAAATTCTCTTTAGCGCATCACCCTGAGATAGAAGGCCTAACACGACCTCTATGTTCCTCTCAATGTCCATGCTCTTGATTTCTTTTGCAAGATCGACCTCGAGTTCCTTCTTGGCAGCCCCGGCGGTCGCTTCGGGAGGCATGGCGAGAAGGCGCATTTTTTTGCTCACATGTTCGACCAGCAGTTCGTTACTAGTGCTTCCAGTGCGATCCCTCACTACGTCGTAATTGAAATCACTTAGGCCGTCATCGTCTTCGCCATCCTCATCGTTGCCCCCATCGAGATCAACGACCTCAACATCGTTTTGGACGTCCATCGCTAGACCAAGACATTCCCCCGCCGCAACCAAGTACCCCTCAGCCCTTCTCTTGTCCCCAAGGAGCCCCCAAAGCCTTCCCATGTTGGTCAAAGATTCCACCAACGCTCCCAACCACTTCCTCCCCTCGCCATTCCTGATCGCAGCTTTGCACATCACGACAGCCTTCCTCGTGTAAAAGAGAGCTTCTGCCGGGTTCGCCCTCTTCTCCTCTGCTTCACTCAAAGCAGCACAGATTAGGATAGCCTTCCACTGAGCCCTCTCTCCTCCGTCGCTCGCTATTTCATCTTCTACCCCACGCAACATTTCGTACAGGTCCTTCACAGGGCCTCCAATATCATCAACCCCACACTCCCTTATTTTGAGGACGATCTCTCCTACGTCTCCCTTGGCGTCAATGTTGGCCGCCAAATCGTTCATTCCAGCGTGCAAGTAGGCATTCGAGATGAACTCAAGCACACCCTGCTTTGGCTCCGAACCGCACTTTGACAACATTGTTGCGCACTGGGAGGACTTAACGGTGTCACGAAGGAAAGTGAAGAAGTTCTGAAGGTTTGTGATGACAGTGCAGAGGGACGACCTGCTGCTCGTGAGGAGACATTTTTGGCAGATGTCAAGCGCATCGTCAAGATAGGATGCGACCTTGCCTTTCTCGCCCTTCAAGCTAATACCGAGCTCCGCATTGAGAATTGAGGATGCGGCGGCGAATAGAGGCGAATGGCCGGGTTCACTCGCGTTCGACTCTTTTAACTTAACCGTTGCGGTCCTAGACAATTTGTACAGCGCCTTCATTTTTTTCTCCTCGTGTTTCATTGCCACCATCATACTCCTTGCGTAAACGAGCTGGGCGTTGCATTGGAGTAATGTATCGTCGGAGTTCGTGGCATTGTATACTTCAGCGATGTGTTTGGCAAGCAAACTCTTTGGAATGGTCGTATTGGAGTTGGACGTCATTCGGCCTAGCTGGCGGAGAACGTCACACAATGACAGGTTGAACGCGTAGTGGAAATTGCTCGAAGCGCCGGAAACAACCGCCTTTAACATCTTGGCTATTGAAGTATCGCCCGTGGTACAGGCGGAACTGTACACCTTGCCGACGCTGCTACTGTCAAGAATCTTTTGAGTGGACGGAGGAAGTTGTTTAGGTTTCGAGGTTGCGTTCTCTGCCGAAGCAACGCAGTTGATAAGGTTTGTGACTATGGCCCCGGTCGCCCCCCCCTCAATTGCTCCCGAGGCGTATAACGAAGCTGCGACAAGGGACTCTAATTCCTGCTCGTTCCTATCGCTGCATATCGCGGACTTGGCGGCGACGGCGTACGCTACTGCCGCGTACCGGAACATGTTGCACTGCTTTAAGGAGCTTCCAAGCATCGCATAGCGAAGGTGGAGCTGCTGCGATGAGGGGTCCTTCTCGAAGCAGTGCAGGGACATTAGAATGGGAAGAACGGAGTGGACGTAGTTTTGGTTTTCGAAGCGCTTGCGACCGATGGCTGCGAATCCCTTGCCGCAGTTGACAATCGCTGCCGAGTTAAGTTTTCCAGGCGTCGAAATGGTCGTGAAGGCCGCATTCATGCACTGTTGGGCCATTTCCAATGAATTCGGGGCACCCAAGGGACCCTTGCCCACGCACAAGTCGAAGAGGGCAGCAGATTTAAGTAAACAATCCATGTGCGGTGCTAGGGAAGAAGAGAATTTGGAAAGCGGCGCGAAGATCTGCTTGAGCACGAAAGCGATAATGTACTTGGTAGAGGAGTCGGTTGTGTCAGGGGAAGAGATCACGTTGCTCGCATACCCAGAGAGCTTCGAGGCGGTGAGAATACGGTAGTTCCTCGCGTTGGTTTTGCCGTCCGCGTTCAAACAGAGCGATCTAAGGGTGTCGACAACATTCGACACTTCAGAGAATGAAGAGGACGAGTCGAAATTGGAGGATGGAGACGTGATACTATTGACGGTAAGGAGTATCCGTAGAGCGGCGTAGCCGGACTTATCCAGACGCTCGATGGAAGAGATGAACGCATGAGGGGTCGAGGGAGAGGAGACAATGCGCCAAGCGCAGTACTCCGAGAATGAGGGAGGGGCAGCTTTCGTCATTTTTCCAGCGCAGAAATCGATGAGACGCCCTACTGTCTGGTTAAAGGGCGCTAGGGCCGAGGAGGGAGAAGAGCAGTGCGAAACAGAGATGTTGTTGCAGCGCTGGATGTAGTTTCCCACAGCGCGCGTGGACGCCGAGCACGACGCTTCGACATGCGAGCCCGAGAGCGGAGGAGGACACGGCCCTGTGGTTAGAAAGGGGCTTGCGACCAGCATGAGCACCGAACGTCGGCGCATCTCGAGGCACATTTTCTCGTTGTTGACGAGGTTCTTGTTTGGGGTGGACCTGGAAGACCTCCGGGCGAGGAACTTATCGTAACGCGACGCGAACGACCAGAGGAACTTGTGGGATCTGAATACGGAGGGGAGGGGAGAGGAGGAGACGAGTGCGCGTGGGTGGTTAGGGTAAGTGCTGGATATTGGGTTTTTTTGGTCGTCCATTCTCACCTCTCCTTGTACGAGGCCGCTTCCCGGACCTGTCCTTGCATCACCATGACCTGAATGTACGTGAGGGCCACGGAGTACAAGATTGTACTTCCCGCGAAGGGGTCCTTCGAAAGCAGCTTAAGCTCCCGGTCGAATGCCTGGCCGAAGTTGAAGGGCGGCGGGGGCAAGGAAGACAGCAGAGCCAGCTCGGAGGCGCACCTTGCAGCGTTGATGGAGGCACCCGCCACAATTTTGCAGAGCTGCTTGTCGAATTCTCCGCTTCCAGTGGTGAAGGAGTTTGACGGGAGGGGCGGCACGGCGAAAGTGAAGTGGGAGTGGGGGGCCAATTCGTTGCTATTGGAGAAAGAGGGAAGGGAGATGACATTGGAGTCGCTGTGGGTGGAGCCTCCTGATTTGACGTAATTCTTGACCAACAAGCCAAGCATCTCGTAGGTGGCCATGGCCACCTGACAAGCCTTGACAATCCCAACAGCAGTATCGAAAGACACAGAGGCATTGGGCGTAGTCGGGGTGCCGCAGACGTTCTGCTGGTGCAGCGAAGATATCAGGTCAACGCAGGCCACGAGGGTGTGATAGCATATCTGCGTTTAGCGGGGTCAGGAGCAGGTTGCGAGCGAAGCGAGGGAGAGAGACGTTAGGCATAGGCGAGGAGCGAAGCGACGAGCTGAATGCTTCCATGCAGCTGCTTTTGCCGTCGCTTCGCTCCAGCCCTCACCTTCTCTAGGGCTAGGGAGGAAGTGCTCCCCACGGAGGCCTCGTAAGACTGGGCGATGGTTGGGTTCTGGCCAATAGCGCAGCGGAGCACGTGGGCGGCAGAACAAAGCAAGTCGGAGCACTCCGCCGTCTTGCCCTTGGAGAGCTTGGCCTTGACCGGGGTGGAAAGACCTGCCGCCGAAGGAGTCTTCGGCGCCCTATTCTTCGAAGGAGTTGCGTTCTCCTTATTAGAGGGCGTCGAAGGCGTGGCACCGGAAGGTGTTCCCGCAGAGAGGATCGATAGAGCCTGCTTAATGCACCGCTGAGCAATTCGTATCGACTCTACCCCGTCTGTGTTGCTCAAACCCTTCTTAGAAGGCGTACCAGCCTTCCCCTGGGAAGAAGAAGAAGATAAAGAGTACTGAATCGACTCATTCATCACCCTCTGTCCCAACCTTGGCTCAAAAAGTGAATCCATCGAGCCGATCGAGCCGTTTGAGTTTATTTGGGTGTGGGGGTAGATATGGTCAATCCAACGTCAATTCTATGCACTTTCTGTAGTAAGTGTCTGTTAAGGTTCAACGATATACCTATTGATCAACGGGATTGTTCCTTTTTTCTATTCAATCGAAAAATCGTTTCTCCCCTTGGTTCGACTTGGATCGAAAAATACTCTTCCCAAAATTTATCCTCAACACATTGTTGAGATGAGGGCCGGTCGTGCAGCCCGTTCAAAGAAGAAGAAGAAGCCTCGTCGCAACTTAGACGTCCTCGAATCAATTGGCAACTTAAAAGATGAAGCTGCCCCTGAAACTTCCAATATGTTCATGGCCTTATCTCCGGCTACGCCAGCCCCTCAAGGCCCTATTTTGCCTTTGCCTAAGGTCAAAGAGGATGACGAAGGGGGTCATCGGAATTCCCTGATCGGTTCAGTGAGGGGGAAGCTCGCACCTTCTCAGAGGAACGTCATCATGGCAAGACATCGCAGACAATCCATCCTTCGGGCTGCCCAACCAAAGTCGTGCCTATACTTTAGTGTTCACCATCCTGTTCGTAAGCTCTGCTTGGACTGTATGAGTAATCCACTCTTCGACCGGTTCATTCTCACCCTCATTGTCGTGAATAGTATATGTTTGGCTATTGAGGACCCCCTGTCGAACGAGACCAATAAGGTTTTAGAGCAACTGGAGCTCATTTTCAACATCATATTTACTGTAGAGATGGCTATTAGAATGGTCGGGCTTGGGGTGTGGGGAAATAAGGTGGGTTTAGTGGAAATGAGCCACCTGAGAAGTGACCCACATGAGGTCGTTGGCACAAGAGATCATTCAGGACCGTAAGCCAACCCCTGCCCTGTCGCCCCCTCCCCCCCACCTCTCGCCTCCTCCGCTACAGACTGCTTACCTTTCGGATGGCTGGAATCGAATGGATTCCTTTGTTGTTTTCATGGGATGGTTGCCCACCATCCTTGAACTCTTCATGGACGATGGGTCTGAGGGAGCAAATTTCACGGCGATCCGCGTCGTGAGAATCCTCAAGGTACTCAAGACAATCCAGAGGGTCGAGGGAGTTAGGAAGCTAGGTGAGATTGGACGAGGAGCGAAGGCTGGGCAGAGGGCTGTCCAGTACTAACAACGCGTCTTCCGCTCGTCGCTTCGCTCCTCGCCACCGCTCGCTCCTCGCCCCCCTCATCGCAGTTACCGCCCTCCTCTCCTCCCTTCCCCTCCTCATGAATGTTGGGAACCTTCTCGGCTTCATGTTCTTCGTCTTTGGCATATTTGGCCTCCAGCTCTTTATGGGCTCGGAGCGCCAGAAGTGCTTTTACAAGGACGACACCATCGATTTCGTCGCGGACCCTAACGCAGCGTGGAAGCGGGTTTCTGAAGACGACTGGGATGTCTGTGGACTCACAGACACGGGCGCCGCCTACGTGCACTGCGGCGCGGGCGAAATTTGCAGCACCCACACACCCCTGGGGATCGATGGCGCCACTGTCTCCGCGGATTGGAACTCTGCCCCCGAGGGTGACATAGGTTTCGACAACATCTTCATGAGCTTCCTTACCATCCTGACAACCATGTCTCTCGAGGGTTGGATCGACGTCATGAACATGTGCTGGGACACGACAGGTTTCATTGCAGTTCCCTACTTCATCCTCATCGTCGTCTTCGGTTCTCTGTTTGCAATCAACCTTGTGGTCGCTGTCATTTACGAGGCTTACACCCACAGCGCCCACGCTGTCACTCAGCCCGACGATACCCCGCCCGAGATCATAAGAATGCAGAACGAGGCAAAGGCGAAACGCGAGGAGAAAAAGAGGTTCAAGGAATTGAAGTGGGCTGGGCCTTTCGCCGGCAGGTGGCGAAGAGACAAAGAGGTCGTCACACCAGAAACCTCTACCCTGTACCGCATCTACGCAGGATTCCGCGACCAGTGCTACATCATCGGAACCGATGAGAACTTTGGGGCCTTCATTACCTCATCCATCCTCCTCAACACCCTCTTCATGTCCATGGAGTTTCACGGGGCATCAGACATGCACCGTTACGTCCTTGAGGTCGCCAACATGGTATTTACCATCCTCTTCTCTGTAGAAATGGCCATCAAGCTCGTGGGAATGGGGCTAATGGCCTACTGTCACGACGGCTACAACAACTTTGACGCTTTCATCGTCGCCTTCAGTTGGATCGAATTCTCCCTCCTGTCCGGAGGGGGCTTCTCAAGTCTTCGTACATTCAGGCTTCTCCGGGTTCTCAGGACGCTCAAGCTGGCCAAGTCATGGCACAGCCTCAACCAGCTTATCGTCACTGTTGTGAGGTCCATCCCAGGCCTAGCGAACTTTGGCCTCATCCTATGCCTTTTCTTGTTCATATACGCTCTCTTTGGCATGCAATTTTATGGAGGGGAGTTCACACCGGTAAATGGTTTCGACGAGCACCCTAGGGCCCACTTCGACTCGCTCGGCATGTCCCTCCTCACTGTCTTTCAGGTAGTCACTGGAGAGAATTGGAACGACGTCCTGTACGCATGTATGAAGGTCAACGGCGTCATAGGAGCCGTATACGCGTCTTCAATGTTCTGCTTTGGTAACTACATTGTCCTCAACTTATTTCTCGCCATCCTCCTCGACAACTTTCAGCAAGCTTCGGGGGAGGCCAAGTCAACATTTTACGAGGAAATCGAGCGACAAAATGATGTCAAGTTGGCTTTTAAGAAATTTAAGTCAATGGTCGTGACCGTGTTGATGTTATGTGTTCCCAAGTTCCTAAGGTGCTGTCTTACTTTGAAGAAAAGGCAGACCAAGAATTGCGATCGCAAAACTCGTGAGAAAGAAGGAACTAAGCAGGCCGAGTTGACCAAGGCGGAAAGCTGGAAGATGACAGGAGACGACGCAGCTGATGGAGGTGCTGTCAAGCCTGAAAAAGTCTCGTTTGCTGTCGAGGCACCCACAGGCGCCGCTGCGCCCTCGAAACCTGCTCCCAAAAAAGGAAATGGCTTTCAGAGGTTCTCCAGACGGGTTTCAAGTTGGTTCTTAGGTGATAACAATGAAGAGAAGGCGAAGGAGGCTGCTGCAAGGACGAGGGCGATGACAGAGCAGCTGGTCATGATGGAGGAGAAAGAAATTGAGAAGAAGAAGAAGGAATTGAGGAGGAAGAGCACGAGCTCGTTAATCATAACAGCAAGGAAGGCCGCAGACGGGTCAGAAAGCGAGTCCGAGACCGATTCTGGATCCGATTCCGAGGAAGAGCTCACAGGATTGGCCGCATCGTCATATGAAGCTCACTACCCTCCGAAATACGTCAGGCTCGATGGGCTTTCTACATACGTCCTTGACAACACTTACACGTGCCTCCGCAAAATTCACGTTAATATTCTTCAGCTTTACAACTGCAACGACCCGAGGTTGAACAGCCTGGACAACGAAGATGACAGTATGGACGAAAATACATCCACCTCTCTGTTGACAAATTCTGTGAGAGCATCTACCCTCCATCATATCGAAGATGGAGGGGTAGAGATGGACGAGATGAATAGCGGGAACAGTGGGGGCAGCGGCGGGGACAGCACAAAAATAGACGGAAACAAAGCTACAGCCTCTGTCGCGAAATCAGGACCAGACCTCATTATCAGATCCAAGGCGGACAAGGTAAACCTTGAATCAGCCAGGCACGAGGCCTTGATGGATGGAGATTTGAAGAACGAGTTCGGCATAGTGGGAAACTTCATTAAGCTCATTAAACGGAGTGTTGACATTCGAACGAGGAGGAAGAACGCGAAAACGTTCATGGACTGCTTCACTGGGAACGAGTTCACCGACTTCTTGATCAAGAACAAGGTAGTGAAGGACGCCCACAAGGCCGAAAAGTGCGCCCAAATGCTTCTCGAGATTGGCCTCATCAACCTGAGTATTCCACCCAAGAAATACAAAAAGGCCCAGGAAGACGAAGATGCCCTGAGCGGTAGTAGTAGGGGTTCAGTGGTCATCGCTGCGCCAAAGGAGATGGACCAGCAGGAGATTGACATCATGTACAGGTCTAGGGGTGCATCCGTGCTGGCTATGGAGTGGGAGGGCGATAGCATGGTGTTCGGGGCGGACACAACGCGGCTGTACACGATAGGTGACATCACCCCTTCGACTATTAGCCTTATGTCCCCGACCAATGTGCAACATCTCAGGAAAGCGGTGAGGAAGGACAAGGCGAGGAAGGCCAAGAAGGAGCTCATCCTCAAGAACGAGACCAGTCTCTGTTGCCTTGGGCGCAACAACAGCCTGAGACTCTGGTGCACCGGCATAGTATGCGAGCCGTGGTTCGACAGGATCATCCTCATTCTGATTGCAGTTTCCAGCATCATGCTAGCTCTGGACGAGCCCCACGTTGCCGTGGAGAAGGGCCCGCTTTACCACTTTCTGTACTACACTGATTTCATCATGACGGCCCTGTTCGTCATCGAGATGTTGCTCAAGATCGTCAGCATGGGGTTCATCATGGGACAGGGAGCCTACCTTAAGATTTCGTGGAACAAGCTCGACTTTGTCATCGTACTGGTGAGCATTGCAGGCATCGCTCTTTCTGGAGTCGTTGATTTGGCTTTCTTGAAGAGTCTCAGGGCGATGAGGGGTATGAGGCCCCTCAGGATGGTTAGCAGGGCGCCAAGCCTCAAGGTAATCGTAAACGCTATATTCATTGCACTCCCTGCCTGCATCAACGTAGTGCTTGTGGTGTTGCTATGCTTCCTGGTGTTCGCGATCTGCGGAAGCACCTTCTTCTCCGGCCTCTTCTTCTACTGTGCCGGTGACGGTAACACGGACAAGTATGGACTCGACCGCATTGACTGCATCGGGAACTACACCAACGACGCCGGCCTTGTCGTGGACAGGGAATGGGTTCGTTACCCTTACCACTTCGACTCCGTCCCCCGCGCCATGACGACCCTCTTCGAAATTGCTAGCCTGGAGATGTGGCCCGACATCATGTCTGCAGCCCGGGACGTGACTCAGATTGACATGGCACCGAAAATTGACGCTTCTGTAGGGTACGCCCTCTTCTTCGTCCTCTTCGTTTTCATCGGCAGCTTCTTCGTCATCAACCTCTTTGTGGGAGTTGTCATCAATAAGTTCAGCCAGGTCAAGGCGGAGGGTGACGGAGAAAGCCTCTTCCTCAGCAAGGAGCAGCAGGAGTGGGTGAAGGCGCAGAGATCTATAATGCAGAGTAAGGTCACGACCCGGATGAAAAGCCCGTTCGAGTTTAACAGAGTAAAGCGCGAGGAGGACGCCACATGGATCCTGAGGCTGAGGAACAAGACGTTTGAGCTTGTAGAGTCCCACCCTTTCGACAATGTCATCATGACTGTGATCATGGTAAGCATCCTGACCATGGCCATGCCGTACCACAACATGAGCAAGGGTTACACGGACGGGCTGTTCTACATAGACTTTGTGTGGAATGGAATTTTCATCATGGAGATGTTGTTGAAATGGATCGGCCTCAACTTGTTCCAGTACTTCAAGACCGGCTGGAACAGGTTCGACTGCTTCATCGTCTTCTGCTCCATCGCCGACATGGTCGCGAGCGCCACGGGCGTGGATGTCGGTGTGGACATAAAGATCCTCAGGGTCCTTAGGATTGCAAGGATGGTGAGGCTAATCAGGCACAACAGGCCCCTCATGAACATCTTCATCGCGCTATGGACATCCCTGCCGAGTCTGGGTAACGTCGGCAGCATCCTCCTCCTCTGCCTCTACGTGTACGCCGTAATGGGAATGAACCTTTTCTCTGACGTCAACATCAATGAGGTGGACGGCCTGGAGTTCATCAACTCAAGGATAAACTTCGCGACGTTCGGGTGCAGCATGCTTACCCTCTTCAGGACGTGCACCGGGGAGTCTTGGAACGGAATAATGCACGAGCTCGAGGACAGCGGCCACCTTGTGGCCATACCTTACTTCATTAGGTGAGGGGGAGCGAGGAGCGAAGCGACGAGCTGACAACGTTAGCGTTGGGAGTGAAAGCCGGATGATCTTTTACTTCTGTATAAGACGCACCTCTTCTGTAACCAACGCAATAACTATCATCCCTCAATTTAACCCTTTTGGCGATTCGCTTCGCTCATTGCAGTTTCGTGGTCATGGGAACGTTCATAATGCTGAACCTTTTCATCGCCGTCATCCTGGAAAATTTCGCCGACGCCCAGTCCGTCAGCGATAAACATTTCAGCTACGAGCACATTGAGGAGTTCTCTGAGGTCTGGGCAGACCTTGACAAGGACAAGGACTATTTCCTGGAGTCGTTCAAGCTAGTCAACCTGCTTTACAGGATCGAGTCACCGCTAGGATTAAAGGGACAGGACCACCTAGTAACCCGGCACGCGCACGAGATGAACCTAACAACTGGTATACCAGGTGTGAAGAAGAAGCATGTAATACAGTACATAAGGGAGCTCGGTATAAGGAGGGACAAGTACGGAATGGTGTTCTTCCTGGACGTGATGAGCGCCATGGTAAAGAAGGGTTTCAAGATGGACCACATGAACCTGGGGGAGCTGGACTCTGTGGCCTTTGACCAGATCAACAAGAACCTCATGTCCAACATAACACCGGAGCTGAAGGAGAAACTCGACGCCATGGACGCGACGCAGGTCCTCTGCGACCTCACTGACGAGTTCAACGGGGCGTCTGTTATCCAGTGTATGTGGAGGGGGAAGGTACAGAGGAGGGAGTTTTACAACAGGGTCAAGAGCCAAGGTCTGTGGACTAAGAGGATGGACCACATGTACACGCACACGCTGAGGGTATGGAAGGAGGTGAGGGGGGGAACAGAGCGAGCTTGGGGAGCGCAGCGACCCGCAAGAAGTGTGAGATTGCTGTGAGAGATATGCTAACCCCCCACTGTCGCTTCGCCCATCTCAGGGTTCTGAATTGTCCAAGTTGGAGGAGGCTGATCGTTTCAGGTGCCTGAATTCGTCCGCCGACGACCGTCCTATAACTCCCCAGGAGGAGCTGGACGAGCTTCTGGGGGAGGCTGAGGAGCACATTGAGAGGGTCAGCGCTTCGGAGGCTAGCCCGACGAGGAGGAGCTCGCTGCTTGAGGCATTTAGGATGGGGGGATCGGATAAGATTGTTAAGAAGAAGAAAGAGATTATCATGAGGAAGGAGTCGAGCAAGAAGAGGTGAGAGAGAGTGACGAGCGAAGTGACGAGCTGTCAACGTCTTTAGCGTTAGGAACGGAAGCCGCCAGCGCTCGTACTTTCATACAAGGCGTGCCTCCTCAGTAAACATCGCAATAGTTCCCACCCGTCATCCCGATCCTTTTCTCCATCGTATCGTTCGCTAATCACAGGTTCGAGAACCTTTGAGGGTTGTGAGGGTAGGGGGTGGGTGGGTAATTTGGGGGTCGTCGATGTTTCGTCGACGTTTCGTCGATTTGAAACCCCGCCATTGATATCAAGAGTGTAAATTAGATTTTTAGGGAGAGGCTATAGTACATGTTGAGAAAAAAGTATATTGTTTTCTTAAAGGCTCAAGGTTGTCTTTGTTTGTTTTTGGCGACCCTGCAATACCCTTCCTCCACCCCTGTACCGCTCAAACCTTAAGCCTTGCTCTCCTTCTCTCGTTTCTGTTTCTCCAGCAGTTCCCTAAAGTCCTCCATAAGCTGTCCCTCTTTAACCTGTTTCTCCTCGAACGTGATAAGCGCCAGCGCCCTCTTCTCCTCCTGCGTGTAAATCTGGTTCTCCTTCCTCAACCTAACAGCGTTCATCCTAGCATGCCTGCTCCCGCTCATAACATAACCCGAAGATTCGTACTTGTCAATGTCCTTCTCGTCGAACCCAATCTCGCCACGACGGGGGATTCGAACGTTCTGCTGCACATACGCTGAAAGAGCCTCGCCCTCACCGGGTAGGAGGTTCCCGCCGTAGTTGTTGTGGCGGCTCTGGAAACCTCCGGGCTTTACTATCTGCGAAGGTAGGGGCGTGGGGCCCTCCTCGTCTGAGGATGATTCCCCTTCGTCCCCTTGCACCGTCTTCTTGAAATTCAGAGCCTCGGATGACGGAGGTGGTAGACCGGGGTGCGACGACGACGACGATTCCGTTTGCTCCGTCGCCGGCGGTGGTCCTGATGAGGACGATGTTGTTATGGATGAAGGAATGTCCAAGATTCTTGGTTTCTTTGCTGCCTTCTTCTTCCTTCTCCTTCTTGCCGCCTCCTCAGACGACGACGACGACGACGACGACGACGACGACGACGAGGAGGAGGAGGAGGATGACGAGGAGGAAACGGATGGAGAACGAACCCTCTTCTTCTTGGTCTTCTTGACCTTTTTCTCCTCCCTCTCAGGGCTCGGACTGCGATGAGCGAAGGCGAGGAGCGATGCGAGGAGCGGAAGGTGGTCAGTATTTTTTCTAGCTGTCGCTTCGCTCCAGCCAATTCTCACCTCCTCTCCCAAACGCTCCCGTTGTACTCCATGTTCGCCCTCTCCTCAGCCCTAGTCTTCATCCACTCCCCCTTATTCCTGTTATTTGGGTTCCTCCCCCCCCTCCTACTCCCGTTGATAAGCATCCCCCCCTCTCCCCTCATGAGTTCTCCCTTCTCCTGATCGACCCCCACCATACTCCCTGATATCTTCCCAGGACCGGGGGGGTCAACCACCACGTAGAACATACCCTGATCGACGCTTATCGAGCTAAGTGGAAGTGAATCGGGCAGTTCAGACTTGTGAACTAAACAATTCCGATGCCACGGACGATCACTGCCTGGGTTGGGAACCGTTAAGAACACACCATACCCTTCTACGCGTACTACATAACCTTTCAGTACTGCACCTGGGGGTGGACCGTCTTGATAATGTGACGGGGGCATTATAGGGTGTTTGGTGGGCGAAAAGGACGTGTGGGAGGGACTGGATGAGACTAAACGAAGCGTGGGCCGATGGTGATGGTGTAATTTCTTCAAATAATGCGCCTTATGGTAAAATTATTATTTTACTGGGGTTAATTGGTAGGATGCGTTACTAATATTGATTTGAGATCGATTAAAGTTAATTTGAGGTAATAATCAACCCAAGAATATATGGGGTGGGGATGGTCTCAGACTTTTCTCACATTATCTCCCAAATCCTTTAACTTTGACTAATAAATAAATTATTAGGCGCATAGATATATAAATATATCTTACGAATAACTAACTAATATAATAATAATCACATTATAATAATGATTTCTACAGCGGTGCATCGTCTGCTGAGGAGGGCTCAAACCTCAAACCTCACTAAGTACGCAAAATCTAAACACTCCACCAAACAAATGACAAGTATTGCCATAAGCAGTAACCCAAATACACCACCATACCTCTCCTCACCCCCTCCATCTACCTCTATCCCCCCTCATCTCTCCACCCGTTCTTTCCACACCACCCCACCCAAACTGGAGAAATCCTCCTTCAAAGCCGAGACCCGCCAGCTGCTGGACATAGTAACAAACTCCATATACACCGACAGCGAGGTGTTCGTCCGCGAGTTAATCTCCAACGGTTCCGACTCCCTAGAGAAGCTCAGGCACCTAGAGGCTACAAACGACTCAAAATTGAAGTTCGTCGAAGGGGCGCAGGAGGGAGTCGTCATCACGACGGACGAGGAATGCGTTATCATCGAGGACGGTGGAGTTGGGATGACTAAGGAAGAGCTGGAGGTCAACCTAGGTACAATCGCCCGTTCTGGGAGCCGTGAGTTTGTGTCCGAGGGTAAGGACGCAGACGGTGACATAATCGGAAAATTTGGGGTTGGATTCTACTCTGCTTTCATGGTTGGTGAGAGGGTCGAGGTTCACTCCAAGAGCGCTATGGAGGATGGGGGGTGGACGTGGAAGAGCGACGGGGGGGGGGAATTCGAGGTGAGATAAGGATGCGGCTGGAGCGAAGCGACAGCAAAAGTATTATATCGCCTTCATGATCATTAACCCTAAACCATAACTAACAACCTTCCACTCGTCGCTCATTACAGATTGTTGAAGGGTGCGACGACGACCTTCTGAGAGGATGCAGGATCAAGATCTTCCTTAAGGAGGACGAGAAAAAATCCTGGGGCAAGGACAGGCTTTCGGAGGTTATAAAGAAGTACTCTAACTTCGTTAACTTTCCCATAACTCTCAACGGCGACAAGGTCAACACTGTGGAGGCTGTTTGGTCCAAGATGCCTAATGAGGTCGACGAGGACACTCATAAAGAGTTCTACAGGTTCGTGTCGGGGGCGTTCGACGAGCCTATGCACAAGCTGCACTACCGCGCGGACGCGCCGTTGAGCATTAAGGCACTCCTATACATACCCAAGTTCCACACGGAAAAATACGGGATGGGAAGGATGGAAAAGGGGGTCAGTCTTTACTCGAGGAAGGTGCTCATTGAGAGCAAGGTAAGAGGGCGAGAGAGAGAGAGAGAGAGAGAGAGCGAAGCGAACCTACGAGAGCGCATTCGGATACTAACCCCCCCAAACGCTCCCTCCCCTTCCCCCCCTCGATCCCGCAGTCCGACGTCATGCCTGAGTGGCTAAGGTTCGTGAAGGGGGTCGTTGACTGCGAGGACCTACCACTAAGCATATCCAGGGAGAAGGCCCAGGACTCCAGGCTTGTTACCAAGCTCCGTCAGGCTACCACGAGGAGACTCGTTAGCGAACTGGAGAAATTAAAGAGGAAGAACGGGGAGAAATTCAGGAACGAATTCTGGCCCGAGTTCGGACACTTTATAAAGGAGGGCGTCTGCCAGGACTACGCTTTCCAGAGCCAGCTCAGCAAGCTCCTTCACTTTGAGTCCTCCAAGAGCAAGGTGGGGGAGCTGACCACCCTCGAGGAGTACGTAGGAAGGATGGAGGCGGAACAGAAGGAGGTGAGATTCGGCGAGGAGCGAAGCGACGGATTAAGAGCGTCAGCATTGGCTCTGAAATCTCACGCGCTCACATTTCCGTACAAGACTCACCTCCTGTCAAACCACCGCAATAATTCTCACCCATCATCCCAACCCCTTTCGCGATTCGCTTCGCTCATCGCAGATATACTACCTCGTTGCACCCTCCCGGGAAGTCGCCGAAAGGTCCCCGTACATGGAGGCCTTCGAGGACACCAGCAGGGAGGTGCTGTTCGTTTACTCTGCCATTGACGACTTTGTCATGAGCAACCTGGACAAATTCGAGGACAGGTGAGGCGGAGCGAGGAGCGAAGCGGCGAGCTAGCACCGCCATCTGTAGTCACGAAAAACGCGCGAGCTCCGTACTTCCGCACAAGACACGCCTCCTCCATAACCAACACAATAATCCTCATCCATAATCCCAACCCTTTTCGCAATTCGCTTTGGTCATCGCAGGAAACTGCGCAGTGCAGAGGACAAGGACCTAGACGTGGGGGGCAAGAACGACGACGTCGACGCCGAGGGTAGCGGCGACGGCGATAAGGGAGGGTTGAGCGCCGAGGACGCCGCCGACGTGTGCGCTTGGCTTACTGCCACTTTGGGACCTTCCAAGGTTTCCAACGTTAAAACCACCAACAGGCTGGGATCATCACCTGCCATCATCACCAACCACGAGAGCGGGGCCATGAGGAGGATGATGAGGATGGTCGATACTCAGGGTGGATCTACTGGGGGTTTGGATATCGTTGGACCTCAGGAGGTTGAGGTGAACTCTAACCACCCTCTGATCAAGGGCATCCACGGGATCAAGGACGAGGATATCGCAAAGGACCTGGCGGAACAGATTTACGATAATGCTTTGGTTGCCGCTGGGATCATGGATGACCCCAGGGGGATGCTGGGGAGGATTAACATGATCATGGAAAAGGTCGTTGAGAAGAAGGGGGAATAAGCAAACATGAGTTTAGAGAGGGGAGGGGGATTTAATTACGGGGTGAACCAGTTGACGAACAAAAGTGACCATCCCATAATAACAATTATACAAGGAACAACCCAACTGCGAGAGGGGCGCGAGCCCAGGAAGGGTTGTTAGGTATATGGGTACGCGGTATGTTGCTTTTGTCCGATCTCACCTAGTGTTCTCGATGTGTTTCTTGGCAGTCTTGAGTTCGCCACCTCCTTTCTCAACCTCACCCACTGCCGTTATAGCCTGCCTGTTTATCTCCCCTACAACCTCGCTTTGTTCCTCGACAATGTTAGTGAACGCCGAAAGCAGCGTCGTAACGGCAGACATGCTGGTTTCCAACGTCGAAACGTCGTCGAGTTTGGTGTGGAGTCGGGAGGGGAGAAGGGCAGACTCTGCAAGGAGCCGAGGCGAGGAGCGAAGCGACGAGTGGAAGGTTGTTAGTTATGTGAGTAGGTGATATGGCGCTTTTGCTGTCGCTTCGCTCCAGCCGTCGCTTCACTCCTCTTCTGATCTCACCTAGCATCATGGAGGATTTGAAGGTGGAGGAGATTGCGGAACTTGGAGGAGGGGGTGGTGGTTGTGGTGGCGGAGTCGGGGGAGGTTTGAACGGACTTCCCTTAACTGCCCTTGTTGATTGTTGAGGCGGAGGAGGCTCGTCCTACGATGAGC
>Ga0115006_10000759_pt1 | contig 18466 bp, 8 predicted proteins | sample ArcOceMetagenome_3_FD_88943 | JGI IMG/M metagenome (GOLD analysis project Ga0115006, IMG submission 88943) | Marine eukaryotic phytoplankton communities from Arctic Ocean - Arctic Ocean- Svalbard ARC20M Metagenome | ecosystem: Environmental > Aquatic > Marine > Oceanic | place: Arctic Ocean...
GAGCCATTGGCCGACGCGCCAGCCACCGCCGCCGCTGCCGCGTCGCCCGCCGCCGACCCCGCGCCTAACGACGGCCCGCCCGCCGACCCGCTCGAGCTCAGCGGGTGGGACGCCACCGTCGGCAACGGCGACGAGGAGGAGGACGAGAACGACGAGCCCGCGATCATCAACCAGTCGGCGCACGACCTGCTCGCGAGGCGCGAGCGGAAGATCGCGGCCGCGGAGAAGTCTGTCGCGGACAAGGCGGCCTTCGACCAGAGCATGCGCGACATGACGGCGGCGCGGACGATGGAGCTGATCTCGAGCCGCGAGCGGCTGCTGGGCGAGGAGGCGATTGCGCAGATGCGCGAGCAGCACCGCAGGGCCGAGAAGCCGATGAAGCTCGGCGAGCACCGCAAGGAGTCGCGCTCGCTGCGCGAGGCGATCTGCGCGGCGCAGCAGCAGGTGGTGGAGGACAAGTGGAAGGCGGTGCGCGAGGCGGCGGCGCTGCAGGCCGAGATGAACGCGGCGATGAAGGACCGGCTCTCCTGGGAGAAGATGGACGCCGAGCGCTTCTGCATCGGCGTCGTCTACGAGCTGATCCGCGACTCGATCCGAGAGTCGGAGCGCGTCGCGTCTCTGGTCGTGCGCACGCAGACGTACTGGCGCGGCGCCGAGTGCCGGCGCGCCTACCTGCAGACGGTGCAGATCCACCGGTACGTCAACCGCCACCAGCGGATGGCCATCGCGACGGAGGCGTTCTTCGAGACGATCCTCGGCCGCGGCGGCGTCGAGGCGTCGCGCCACTACCGCACGCTCAAGCTGCGCCACCGCGTGCGCGGCGTCGTGCGGCTGCGCTGGTCGTGCGCCGTCATCCAGGACGCGTGGCGGCGCGGCAAGGAGCTGCGCCGCTCGCACCTGCTCAACATGGCGATGCGGCGCACGCTGCTGCGCGTGGCCGTCTGCCTGCACATGGCGCTGCTGCCGATTGTGACGCGGCTGCAGGCGGCGTGGCGCGGCCACCGGCAGCGGCTGCTCTTCGTCTTCGTCACGGCGATGCGCGAGCACGTCGCGAGGGTGCGCGCGCTGCAGATCGTCGCGTCGTCGCGCCGGCTGCAGCTCGGGTGGAGGACCTCGCCGCAGCGGCGGCGCTGGCAGGAGCGGGTCGCCGCCACGCTGCTCACGTCGATTGCGCACACGTTCGTGCAGCGGCGGCGCCTCGTCAAGAAGCGCCACCTCGCCAAGCTCCTCTCGCACGAGTACCGGATGCGGCAGCGGCGGCTGCTGCGCCAGATGCGCCGCCGCTTCCTGCGCCACGTCGCCGAGGTGCGCATGATCCAGCGCACGTGGCGCGCGCGCAAGCAGCGCCGCTTCTACCTGGCGATCATGCTCGCGCAGCAGCGCAGGATGGCGGCGGAGCTGCTGCGGCAGCGGCGCGCCGCGATGGTGTCCAACACGGCCATCAGCCAGATGCTGCAGGTCTCGCACTGCAAGCTGCCCAAGCTGCGCCGCTTCTGGTTCCCGCACGAGCTGCTCGTGTACGACCCGGGCACCGACTACCTCTTCCTCGTCGAGGTCTTCCAGGACGCGCTCAAGCGCGCCGTCGTCAACACGCAGTGGCACGTCGGCGTCGACGCGCTGATGGTCAAGGCGCGCGCCGACGAGCCGCCGCCGGGCGCGCGGCCGCCGCAGGGCGGCTTCAGGCCGTCGGCGGTGGTGCAGAAGACGACGACGATGGGGGCGCAGGCGCAGGCGCAGGCCAACGAGCAGCTACAGCTGAGCGACGACACGCAGGCGGGCGCCTCGCGGCGGCGCAGCAAGCGCAGCGCGGCGCTCAAGGCGCAGGAGTGCGTGCTGCTGTACGACGGCGGCAAGAAGGGCAAGGGCGGCAAGCCGGCGCCCATCGGCGAGCTCGAGGCGGGCGTGTGGCGCGAGGCGACCGCCCTCATCAGCGAGGCGCGCGGCCAGCACATGCTGATGCTCCCCGTGGCCGTCTCGATCTCGGGCGACGCGGCCGCCCAAGCGCGGGAGGCGGCTGCCAAGGAGTCGCCGCGGCGCCATCGGCCGCTCAGCGACGTGCTGAGGGTGACCAGCACCTCGGCCGGCAGCGCCGCCTTCAACGTCAGCGTCGGCAGCGGCGGCGACGCGCCGACGGGCGACACGGGCGAGGTGGCGATGGCGGCGGCGGCGGCGGGCGGCGAGGCGGCGGCCGACCAGCCGACGCCCTTTTACGAGAACGAGACGGCGGCGCTTCACGACCTGCGGCGGCTCTACCGCTCGGTGGAGGCCGACTTTGGGCCGACGCGCCTCGGCACGCCGACGCGGCGCGAGCGCAACGCGCTCGTGAGCATGGCGACGACCGAGGCGGCCGAGATCGCGACGGCGGCGGCGACATGGCCTCGGTCGCCGGTGGCCTCGGGGGTCGAGCTCGACTTCACGGGCACGGGAGGGATGGCGACGGGGCCACCGCTGCTCTCAGCGACGTTCCCGAGCCAGACGGGGATGCAGGGCACCAACGCGGGGCTCGGCCGCGCGGGCGGAGGCGCGTCGTCGGCGCCGCGGCCGCGCGAGCTGCGCGACGCGCAGCGCCTCTCGTCGGTGTCGCCGACGCACATGCTGCTGGGCAGCAGCGCCAACGCGTCGAGCCCAGTGGGCGGCCGCCAGTCGTCGCCCTCGCCGCACCGCGAGGGAGGCCACCACCACCATTTCCAGTCGGGTCGCGGCTCGCCTCCCGCCGAGCCGCCGTCGCCCGAGATGCATCAGCTGGGGCTGGGCGTGGTGGGCACGATGGAGGTGGGCGCCGTCACGATCGTCGGCATCGACGACCGCGCGGCGGCGCAGCCGACGGGGCGCAGCCCTATCGCCAGCATCGACGCGCAGGACTCGGCCAAGTTCTCCACCGTGCAGGCGCGGCGCGCCGCTGCGGAGGGCCCGCGCTCGCCACGCTCGCCGCGCACCCGCAGCAAGTCGCCGCCGCTGCTGCTGCTGCGCCCGCTCGCAACAACGGGCGTCAGCGGCGTCAGCGTCACCGGTCTCAGCGTCGGCGTCGGCGGCGGCGGCGGCGGCGGCGGCGGCGGCGGCGGCGGCGGCGGCGGCGGCGGCGGCGGCGGCGGCGGCGGAGGGAGCTCCGGCGCGCTGCTCTCGTCGTGGGGCAGAGCCGACGAGGACGAGCACGAGGCCGAACCGCCGCCACGCGCCTCTCTCGGCTTTGGCTCGGCCGAGCGGGCGGCTGCCAAGGCGACGCGCGTGGTGGAGCTCGAACTCGAGGCGGCCGCCGAGCTGCTCGGCCACGCGGCGGCGTCGCAAGGCGTCACCCTGGGCGCGTGCGCCCCGGCGCGCGGCTCGCCCTCGCCCGCGATTACGCGAGCCGCGATGCGTCCGAAGGCGCTGCGCCGCCTCTCCGACCCGAACGAGATGCTGCCGCCGACGACGGGCCCCGCCGACGGCGTCGCGCTGCTGCCACGCGCCGCCGCACGGTCGAGCGCCGCGCTCGAAGCGGGCGAAGGCGCGGCAGCAGCCGCCGGCGCTGCCACCGCCTGCGGAGTCGAAGGCGGCGTCGACACGGCGGCGCACATGCTGCGGCGGATGAATGCGGCGCCGGGTGGGCCGCTCGACCACTCCGAATGGTTCTCGCGCAACCTGGGCGGCGACGCTCTGCAGGCGACGACGCGCACCGCGCTCGCCGCCAACGTGCCCTTTAGCTCGCTGGCGGCGCGGCCCCACCTGTCGACGTCCGCGATGCGTCTGCCGCCCGCGTGGCTGCCACCGGTCAACCTCGAGCTCCAGCGCGCCGAGATGCGCCTCTCCAAGTCGTTTGGCGACCTCATGCGCGGAGGTGCCTTCGGTGGCGGCTTTGGCGGCGGCGGCGGTGGCAGCCCAGAGGGCACAGGAGATGTCTCCTTCCTCACCTCGTCGACGCTGGCCGAGTTGAGTGGGCTCCCTCCGGCGCCGCAGCTGAACAGCACGCGCAGCCCCACGGGCGTGCTCACGCGGCCCTCCGGCTTCGTGATCACCACCGCCACGCGGCTGCCGAAGCTCGACTTTGCGCCGCTTCCGCCCGTGCCCCACACCACTCTCCCGCTCGTGTCGGCTCCCACAGATGGCAGCTTCCCGAGCTGATCGAGGGGAGTCGGAGGTACAGTATGCACAGTGCAGTCAGTCAGATGTCTAATGTGTCGTCATACGAAAAATCTGAAATCTGGGTTTTGAGTAACTTCTAACTTGGCCACTTGCTGTACGAGTCAAACAGGCGCGGGTCAAAGCCAAAAAGGCCTTGTTGCGCCCCCTGAGCTTGGCCTCCATGTGCCATCGGCGCCAGAATCGTCGTGCTTGGCCCACAATAAACGCCATGAGTGGCCGCCAGGTCGAAGCGTGTGGCACCCAACGCCGCCAGCGACGCGGCGGGCGGGCGGGCGGGTTTGGTGAGCTCGCGGGCTGCGTGTCGTCCTGTTGGTGCCGACGGCGCCGTGACGGCTGCCTGCGCGGTCTTGCACCCGACGAGCGAGCCAGGACCATCAACCGCGTCATTCATCGAGGCTGCTCTGCTTTCGGTGCCCTGCTTCGTCGCCTGCCCAACAGCATTCGCTTCTGCTTCGTTGGGCGCTTTGGGCGGCGCCCGCCACATGGCCGGTACGATCTGCCGTTTTCGCACGTGGCGGGTGCTCCACCCACGGCGGACCAACAAGGATGCCCACAGCAGGAAGCCGGCCACGCCACATCCGATGTATATCACGCGTTCCCAGAAGGACGCCGATTCCGGGGCCGATGGCGGTGGGAGCGAGGGCGACAGTGGCGGTGGTGGGGCGATGGGTGGCGTCAGCGGAGGTGCAGATGGGATGGGTGGTGACGGTGGCGGCGGAGAGGGAGGTGGCGGTGAGGGCGGAGGAGGCGAGGGCAGTGGCGAAGAGGGCGGCGGCGGTGGTGGAGGTGGCGCCGGCGGAGGCGGCGAGGGCGGTGGTGGTGAAGGCGGAGGGGAAGGTGGTGGTGGCGAGGGAGGAGGTGGCGACGGCGGAGGCGGCGAGGGCGATGGTGGTGAGGGCGGCGGTAAGGGTGGCGGAGGCGAGGGAGGCGGTGGCGAGGGAGGGGGAGAGGGAGGCGGAGGCGAAGGCGGCGGTGACGGTTGCGGAGGCGAGGGTGGCGGTGGCGAGGGAGGGGGAGAGGGAGGCGGAGGCGAAGGCGGCGGTGGTGAAGGTGGCGGAGACGGCGGAAGCAGCAGGAAGACGACGGAATCGCCCACTTCCCAATCCGAGTTGGAATCGGAGGTGTCGCGTCTGCCCATCGACATGGTGGAATCGACCGGATTCTCGCTGTTCGCATACCACACGCGCACCGTGCCATTCCAGATAGTTGCATCGGCACGGAGTTGCGATACGAAGATGGTGTCGTAAGTGTCCGTGGCGGTCGCGTGGCTTGGAACGACGAGGTGTAGGCAGCTGTCGTCGATCAGGAAGTACATTCCGGAGTCACCAGTGTTGGTGTACCCCACGAAGAATGACAGGTGATAGGAGGCAACAACAGAGACAGTACAATTCGCCATTGCAGCAAGCCCAACGTCTCTGAGGCTAGGTTCCTATGCGAAAAAAGCATGCACGAGACTCGTGCGTCGCTTTGAGAAGGCCGCCCATGTGGGCGACGCTACGGCTCGCGCCGCGAGTCGCCCCACTCGGTCGGGCGGCACGCTCGCTGCACTGCTCGCCGAGTGTATCGCTGCTCCGCGCGGACGCCTGCAGAGCAAGCACTCTGGTTCCGCTGCGGCTCGCGGCGCCGCTGGGCTCGACGCTGGCCGCCCACATCCTGCAGGCGCAGCCGCAGGGCGAGGTCGTCTGCCAGCGGCTCCAGTCCACGGCGACCGTGTTTGAGCCGCCGCCCGCACCACCGCCCAAGGGTAGTGGCAGCAAGCCGGCGGCGAAGGCCGAGGCGGACGCGGAGGCCGAGGAGCCCAGGGGGTGGCTCCAGTTCCTGCTGCCGCTGCTCGACCTGGGGCTTCTGCTCGCGGGCGCGCTCTGCACGCTCGGAGCGGTTGGTGTGGCCGTCACGATCCCTGCGCGCTCGGCCGCGCTGCTCAAGGCGGCCAAGGACGGGTTTCTCACGGTGCGCGGCGTGCTGCGCGTGCTGGGGCTCGTGCAGCTGCAGGCGTCGCTGCGGATGCTCGCGTCGCTCTTCCTGATCAAGGCGGGCGACCGGACGAAGGGGCGGCTCAAGGAGAAGCTCTTCGCCTCGGTGCTCGCGCAGGAGCTCGGCTTCGTCTCGGTCACGCGGCCGTCGGCGCTCGTGGCCAACCTGTCGGAGGACACGGACAAGCTCGGCCGCGCCGTCACGCAGCAGCTCTCGCTCGCGGTCAACGCGGTGGGCGGCGTGCTGGGCGGCGTGTACCAACTCTTCCAGCTCTCGCCGCAGCTGACGGGGCTGACGCTGCTCGTCGTGCCGCCGATTGCGCTCTTCGCGTCGGCGGCGCACAAGGTCGAGCGCAAGATGAGCCGCCGCTCCGCCGCCGCGAGCGCCACCGCCGTCAACTACGCGGGCGAGGTCTTCAACCAGCTGCTGACGGTGCAGGCGTACGCGCAGGAGGAGGGCGAGAAGGTGCGGTACGGCGAGCGGCTGGCGATCGCCGACGCGCAGCAGCAGCGCGTGACGCTCTTCCACAAGACGTGGGCGGCGTCCTTCCACCTCCTCACCAACTCGGCGATGGTCGTCGCCGGCTGCTACGCCGGCACGCTCGCGCGGACCGGCCAGCTCGACGAGGCGGCGCTCGTCTCGTTCATGCAGCTCTCGATGCGGATCGGCGAGGGCGTCGCGCAGCTGCTCTTCCTCTCGAACGACGTGAGCAAGACCATCGAGGCGGCGACGCGGCTGCAGAGCGTCATCGAGCGCGAGCCGCTCATCCCGCCAGACCGGGGCGCGACGCTCGACATGAGCTCGCCCTTTCTGCGCGGCGAGATGGCGCTGCAGAACGTCTCGTTCGCCTACCCGTCGCGCCCCGACGACCCCGCGCTCGACGGGTGCAACCTGACGCTCAAGCCGGGGCAGGTGACCGCGGTCGTCGGGCCGTCGGGCGGCGGCAAGACGACGGTCACGCGGCTGCTCGCGCGCTTCTACGAGCCCGACGCGGGCACGGTGACGCTCGACGGCGCCGACGTGCGCACGCTGCAGGCGCGCTGGCTGCGCGGCGTCGTCGGCGTCGTCTCGCAGGAGCCGGTGCTGCTGCCCGGCACCGTCGCCGACAACATCGCCTACGGCCGCCCCGACGCGACGCCCGCGCAGATCGAGGCGGCGGCGCGCGAGTCGAACGCGCACGAGTTCATCGAGCGCCTCTCCGACGGCTACCAGACGCAGCTCCAGGGCGACGGCGGCGGCCTCTCGGTCGGGCAGCGGCAGCGCATCGCCATCGCGCGCGCGCTGCTCAAGGACCCGAAGGTGCTGCTGCTCGACGAGCCGACGTCGGCGCTCGACGCCGAGTCGGAGGCGGCGGTGCAGCAGGCGCTCGACCGCCTCGTGCGCGGCCGCACCGTGCTGCTCATCGCGCACCGCCTCTCGACGGTCGTCAAGGCCGACGCGATCGCCGTGCTCGTCGGCGGCAAGGTCGTCGAGCGCGGCACGCACGACGAGCTGATGGCCAAAAAGGGCGAGTACGCCCACCTCGTCGCGACGCAGATGCGCGCGACGGACGAGAGCAAGGAGGGGCGCAAGTTCAATTGAGACGTGCGCGCGCCTCGTATTGGAGACTCTAGCCGACAGAGCTCGGTAGATTCGTGAAACACACCCACAAACCTCTGTTTGTTTACGCTGTGTGGTGTGCACCCTCTGCATGCGCATGCGTGAGTAGAAGCTGTCCGACCGTGCGCTTGGCTAATTCGCGTTCGCGTCCGCCATGGGCAAGTCGACCTACCACCGCATCGTGGAGGTCCTTCCAATCAAGTACATAGTCGTCACGCTTCCCTGTGCGGGCGGCGTGCTCTTCCTCTTCGGCTCGTTCATGTTCTGGCCGGGTGCTTCTCACGACGCCACCAACACCGGGGCGCTCTGCTTTCTGCTGGGCTCGCTGTGCTACTGGGTGGCGCCGTTCCTCGATTTCTGGGAGCTGACGCACAACCTCGACAACCTCGTCGACCGCCCGCTCGACATGCCCATAGATGTCGTCTCGCCAAGGCACGCTCGGACGGCGTTCAACGCGGCTCTGTACGAGCAGCTCTACAAGGCGCACGTGCTGCGCCTGCAGCGCGCCAACTCGTTCATCTACATGCTGGGCGGGGCCTGCTTCACCGGGGGCTCGGTGCTCTTCTTCCCGGCGCTCGAGGAGATTATCATGCACGGAGGGTGGTTGTACATCACGGGGTGCATTTTGGTGCTCCAGGCGGCGGTGCTGGGCGCGCTGACGGCCTATGAGATGCGCAAGACGGCGCCCCCGTGCCAGCGCGGTCCTCACGGCTGGTCTGACGAGGAGGCGACGATGCTCTCGTGCGCGCTGTACGTGCTCGGCAACGTGCTGTTCATCGCGAGCAGCATCCTCTTTTTCCCACGCATCCTCGAGGCGGGCGGCCCGGTCATACGCCTTTCCGCTGTCTGGCTCTTTGTACTGGGCTCGGTAGTCTTCCTGGCAGGAGCGATTGTCGATCTGCTCGTCGTGCTGCGTGCCGTCTCCGAGCGTGGCGGGCAAAGAAAGCGGCTGGATGAGACCGTCGAGCTGGAAGCCGCCTCGACGACAGGCAGAGAGGCGGCAGGCGCACAGCATGTATGTACGAAGTGATAATTGAACATGAAATTTAGTGCTAACACTTTCAGTCAGTCCTCCTCCTCAGCGTCGAATGAGAGCGTCGGTCCTGCGCCTGCCTTCTTCTTCTTTTTCTTGGGCGGTGCGCCGCTGTCTGACTTGTCTGCACCAGCCAGCTCCCGCTGCAGCTTTTCTTTTCTCGTCGCCTGCCGAGGGTCGTGTGTGGAACGGCCGTGAGCTCATGCCACCTCACGCTGTGCTGGGCGTGCCGACGCGCCTCTCGCTCCTCGCGCTCGCGCTCCGCCTTCTCCTTTACCGCACGGTCTGCTCGGATCTTTGCTCGCACGGCGTCCTCCTTCTCTTTGCGGACCTGGACACGCGCGTCGCTCGGAACACTGGTCAGTGCAGTCGCTTCGTCGAACTGCTGGCTGCACGCACCTCGTCCTCGTTCTTTGCCACCTGCGCGCGCTTCGCAACATAGTCCTTGGGGTTCATCAGGCCTCGGTAGTTGTTGCCGTCGTTGATCCGGTCGTCGGTCTTGTCAACCATCCTCTCGAAGTTGTCCGCCTGCTCCTGCATGCGGCCGATGATATCGCCGTCCGTTTCGTTGGTGTCTGCCATATCAGCACGAGTAATCCGTGGGTTAGAAACTCTTACTCAGCTGTGCAAGTCTGGCATTACAACCAACACGTGAACTTCCTACCTGCCATATAGTTAAACTGGGAATCAAGGCGAGAATGGCCGTAGCGTGCGTTGGTCGTGTCCACAGTAGTTTATAATTTTATCAGCTTTGTTCGACGAGCTGGCGAATCGCTTACTGCGTCACAATCGCCGGGAGAGGCAGCTACTGAATAGCATGCTGATCCTACTAGTAGTCGCGTCGCCTCTCGGCATCGGCCGCTGCAAGTACGAGGTCGTCGAGACCACGGCCTGCGCGACCGCTCCCATCCAGCACGTGTCGCACTCGGCCATGACCAAGCGGAACCCGGACGCCTGCTACGACGGATGCTACGGCAGCAGCTGGTACCCAGGCAACGTCGCATGCACGCCCGACGCGGCCGATGCGGATCTCCGCTGCCCGACGGCGTGCGCGGTGGCGGCGGCGGCGCCTCACACGGCGACGCGAGTGCGGCGCGCGCTGCACACGCTGAGCGACGAGGAGTGGCAACGAGTGGTGGCCGCGCTGCGCGTGCTCGCGACGGTGGGCACCGCCGAGGGCCAGGCGCTCTACGGCGCGCAGTACCGCGAGTACAACTTCTTCGTGCTGCGCCACATCCTCGCGGGCAACCAGGCGGTGCACGGCACGGTCTGCATGGGCTCGCACTGCGCTTCAGACGCCGAGACCGACGTCATCGACAGCACGGGCGGCGGGCCGCAGCAGCTGCTGTGGCACTCGCTGATGACCTTTGAGGTCGAGACCTCGCTGCTGCTCGTCGACCCGTCGATCGGCGGCATGCCCTACCTCGATTGGGGCGCCGCCGTCGAGCCGTCGTGGTGGGACGCCACGTTTGGCAAGCCGAGCTGCACGCAGCCGGGCGACCTCGCCGCCGACGACGGTGGCTTTGGCGCCGGCTCGGGCTGCGTCGTCGACGCTGGGCTGTTTGCGTGGTGGCCGGTGACGACGGACCCCTTCCTGCTGTCGAGCTGGCTCTCTGCCAACCCCGACGCGGCCGAGGCGGCGCTGGTGGCGCTGCTCGGCGACGCCGACGCCGACGCGGCGCTGGCCCGGATGGCGAGCGGCGGGATGCGGGACGAGACGATCGCGGGGCGTCCCGAGCCGTATCTGCTGCGTGCGGGCGCCTTCGACGTGGCCATCACCTCGACGGTGCAGGCGGCGGAGCGGCAGGACATGGTCGACTTCTGCCTCAGCGAGGCGCTCACGGCCGAGGGGGGCATGTTCCTCGAGCTCGCCAGTTGCTACGAGTCGCGCCTGCTCACCAACTTGACGCACGACCTGCACAAGGAGTACCACGCCGCCTTCGAGGCGAGCAGCCGGAGGAGGAGGAGGAGGAAGCAGCGGCTCCGGCGGCGCCGCCTCGCTTCCGGAAGGAGGAGGACGCAGAGGCTCGATGAGGCTGGAGAGGAGACGTGGCTGCAGAACCGCGGCCACAAGGCCGACCTCTCGGGCGGCAACAGCGCGATCCTCGATCCCTTCTTCCTCTTCCACCACGCGGGCGGCGACCGGCTCTTCCGGCAGTGGCAGCACCGCAACCCGCAGCTGCGCGCCATTGGCTACGGCTACCCGGCGCTCTCGGCGTACAACTTCACGCCGTCGGCGCTGCACGACTGCGTCGGCTGCGCCGCCTTCAACCTTTCCTTCACCTACGACGTCGAAGGCGGCGGCGCGCTCGGCAGCGACCGTGCCACCACCGCGGGGGTGGCGGCGGCAGCGCGGCGTCTCACCTACGGCGACGTGCTGTGCGGCGATGTGGCCGACCTCGTCACGTACGACGTCATCCTCGCCGAGGCCGACGCGGCGGCGGCCGACGCGGCGGAGGCGGCCGGCTACACACTCCTGCTACGCCCCGCGCAGCTAGGCGTCGGCGGCGCGGTCGCGGTCGGCCTCCTCATCGTCGGTGCCGTCGAGTCGCTGCTGTGCTTGAGGCGGCTGCGAGTGGCACGACGGCGAGGCGGGGCCAGTCACAGCGGCCCTCGCCTGCCGATGCCGCCATTCACGCCGCTGAGCATGCGGCCAGCGGGTGCGCGCCAGCTTAGGACGGTGGACGCGGACGAGCGGGAGCCGCGGGGCTGGGATGTGCGGCCGAACGAGGCTGTGCTCTCGCAGTGGGCGTACAAACTGCCGTTATAGTTCTATTGAGGCTATTGAGGCGACGCGTTTGCCGGCTAGAAACCCCAGGCCCCTGCACTCACTGCGTGATGTGTCCCCTTGCCCTGCAACCTGTATATTGTTCGTCGCGCAATTAGTTTCCAGCATGGTCGCACCCGAGTCGTTGCGCCGGTTCGTCCTCCGAGATGACTGTGCTGGATGTCCTGCCCGAGGCTATCGTAGAGGAGCCCGAGGGTATCGCACATGGTATCGCAGAGGAGCCACAGGAAGAGGCTGATGCAGCCGAGGCCGAAGTGGAGGAGGTGGACCGAGCCCTGACGCTCGAGGAGCAGTACGACGAGATAGTGTTGATGCTGGCAGAAGGCAAGATTGGCATCCACCAGTTCTCGGAACTTCATGGGAAGGCGTGGACCGCTGTGCTTCGTTCGCGTGGCCAGGAGGACCCGGCAGTCATGCGCCAGCGGGCAGAATCGCTTCGGCGCAGCAACAGTACCTCCAAACTTGGCGTGGCGGTCACGGCGTCGGGCTTCGTAAAGAAGTCACGCGCGTCCCGGAGAAGCAAAGAGCACTTTCGTGAGGCCACGTTGACTGGCCAGCTCCCAGAGTTCCCAGTCCCAGCTTGATCAACGCGATCGTTGCAGCATGGAGGCTTGGCGCTTCCGAGTCCGTGGACCGGTAGCCGGTTGTTTTAGGCCCAGCTCATGGCTTTTTGCTCTCATGCCATGTGTCATGCGTCATGTGTGTCAATCTGTCATGTGTCATGCGTCCTGGGTGCTCGTGGTGGTGGCTGGTGCTGGGTCGCGCTGCACGCAAACTACGTGTGTTATTGTCCGTCGTCTCTAAATAAAACACTGATCCGCACCATGTCCAACGCGCAACGGCGTCGTCCGGCACGCGACTGCCCACAACGTGCGCACTAGCACTTGCGAAGATGGTCCACGCGCACACCGCTCGCCGCTCTACCCCGGCCCGAGGGCCGGCGACGGCCGAGGCTGCGTGCGGGCGGCCGCGGGCGAGCCGACGCCCAGCTGCGACGGGGTGCCACCGAGCGTCGGCCGGCTCGCGAGCCACTCGGCGTGCGCCGCGTCGTCGCGCGGGAAGGGCGCGCGCGGCTCGGTGGTGGGGGGCGCCCGCGCGGCGGTGGCGGCGGTGCTCGCCGAGAGCATGTGCGAGGCGGCCGCGTCGAGCAAGCGCTGGTGCGCCTCGGGGCTGCCCGGCACGTGCGACTGCTCGGACGGCTGCGGCGCGGGCGCGAACGAGGGGACGACGGCGGCGGTGCGGAAGCGGTAGCCGACGGCCTTCTGCGCGAAGAGGCTCTCGCCGATCTGCGCGAGGTAGCGGCTGTGCTCCTCCGCCATGCCGCCGACGTGCTTGAGGCGCGTCTCCTGCGCCGCGAGCGCCGTGCCGTGCGCGCGCTCCTCGGCGACGAGCGCGCCGAGCTGCTGCGCCTGCGCCTTGGCGTGGCCGCGCGTCTCGAGCAGCTCCGCCGCCAGCCGCTGCGCCGCCGCCTGCTGCTCGGCGAGCAGGCTCGCCTGCTTCTCGGCGCGCGGCTCGGCGGCGTCGAGCCGCGCGCCCAGCTGCTGCACCGACGACGAGCAGCTGCCCACCGCGCCCGGCAGCGGCGCCAGCTGCCGCGCGACCGCCTCGAGCCGCTCGCTCAGCGCGCCGCACGCGTCGTCGACGGCGGCCGAGTCGGCCTTGCCCGCCTGCAGCTTGCGCACCGCCTCCTCGATCGCCGCCGCCCACTCGGGCCACTGCGCCGCCGCGTCGCGCAGCTCGTCGCGCGCGCCGCGCAGCCCGTCGCGCGCCTCGCTGCGCGCGAGCTCGAGCGACGCCTCGAGGCCGTCGGCGCGTGCGCCCACGTTGGCGAGGCCGCCGTCGACGCCCACGCGCCACTGCAGCAGCTGCTCGTACTTGTCCTGCTGCTTCGCGTGCTCCTCCATCACCGACGCCAGCGTGCGCGCGTGCTGCTCCGCCTTGCCGTCGACCGCCTCGATCGTCGCGGCCGTCAGCAGCTCCGACGTCGAGATGCGCTGCTCGATCTGCGCCGAGAGCTTCTCCTCCATCGACTCGGCGTACGCCTTGGTCTGCTGGAGCGCGGCCGCCTGCGCCGAGAAGCCCCGGTTCAGCTCGCCGATCTCCGCCTGCACCGCCGCCATCTGCATACCGTAGCTCTGCGCCTGCTCGTCGAGCATCCCCTGCTGGCGCCGAAGCGCCGCGCCCAGCGCGTCGATCTGCGCCTGCTGCGCCTCGAGCGTCGCCTGCTGCGTGTCGCGCGTCGTCTCGAAGGCCGCCCTCGTCTCGGCGAACGCCTCGCGCTGCTGCGCGATCGCCGCCTCGTGCTCCTCGTACGTCTGCAGCGTGAGCTGCTCGAGCTCTGCCAGCAGGTCGTGCGTCTCCTGCCTGAGGCGCTCGCTGTCCTGCTGCATCCGCCGTGTCGCCTTGTTGAGCTTGCCGTCCACCGCCGTCGCCACCTGCAGCTGGCTCTGGCCGAGCGCGTCGAGCCGCCTGTCTGCGTCGCGAAGCGCCTGCCGGGGCGCGGAGAGCCGTGAGCGCATGCGGAGATAATGCTGGCAGGCGTTGTTTGGACGGCGCCGAGTTTACCCGCTGCATGTTGCCAAACGCCTGCAGTGGACCCTGTCCGGCTGGGCCGGGCGTCTGCATTGTGCCGGAGGGGTCCATCGGCCGCCGGCGGAGCAGGTAAAGGTTGATTGTGCGGGCTCAAACTGCAGCAAGTTCGCTCTCGAGAGGGTGAACCACCAAAATCACGAGGAAAAGGAATATGCGCACGCCCGTCACTTCGCGTGGCGTCGTGCGCGGGAGGGCCAGCTTGTCCACGAATCCTGCGCGCTCGCGTCCTCAACCCAAACTCGCCAACTTTGACTCGGAGGGATTTCACCAGCACACACCACGCTCACGCAAGCCTATCCAACACTCACATTCCTCGCTCCAGCACACAGCAGGTCCCCGCCCGTGTACCATGGATCCACTGGGTACAAAGTCAGGCCGTCTGGAATTGCGTGGCCAGGTGGGACACCTTCTCTTCGGCCTCCTTTTCCTCACGCTCCGCCGCCTCGACCTCACGGCGGGCCTCCTCCGCCTTCTGGCGGGCCTGCTTCGTCTGGTCCTTCGTGTCTTTGGTCGCCTTCTGCGCCTCGAACAGGTCGGAGGCGAGGCCGGCCTTGTTGCGCTTCTTCGCGTGCTCAGTCTCGGCGGCCTCGATGGCGTCCTTGTTCTCGTGGCGGCGCTTGTTGGCCGAGGCGAGCGCCTCATCGAAGCCGTCACCCGACACGGTGTTCAGCTGCTCGCGGGCCTGCGTCATGATGATGTCCCGCTGCTCCGTGAGGCGCTTGACCTCCTCCCCAGCCTCGCCCGCCTCGTTGGTCATCGCCAGCACGTCCTGCGGCGTCAGAGCGGGCATCAGCGGCGGCGCCGCCGGCGGCGGGGTCTGCATCGCCGCCGACGGCCCGCCCGAAGAGCGACGCTTGCTGCGGTTGGGCGACGTCTTGCGCGCCGAGGAGCCGTCGCCAGAGTCCGAGCCGGTGTACTCCTTCGCGGCGACGTGAAGGGCGGAGCCCTCGTCGAAGAAGAGCGACGGCAGGATCTTGAGGCCCTTGGCCTGGATCTTGTTCGAGCCCGGCGCGTAGACGTATGTCGAGGACCTCCTGCCTGAGCGACACGAAGCGCGACCGCGGTTCTCGACATACGAGTGGACGATCTTGTAGCCATTGATCAGGAGCGCCTGGTCCAGGGTCGGGAAGTCCTCCTTGTTCTGGTGGACATGAACGGCGCGCATGAACGCAGCGCACTTCTTGTCGACAGCCGTGGCGGGAATCGCCGCACGGCGAATGTCGTGGCCGGAGAGGGCGTCCTTCGCAAAGACCTGAACGTCAAGGTCGCTGATCGAGACCACCTTGAAGCATGTCTCGTCGACGTAGAAGACGACGCACTTCTCCCAGCGCGGCGCGCCGTCCTCCCCATAATCGACTTCGAGGGTGTCCTCGAGCTTGGGAGTGTACACTTGGGCGTGGAACTGGAAGTCCTCCACCTCGGTCGTGGACGAGTCCTGGCTGTGGCTGGTCGTCATGACGTGGGTTTCCTTCGTGCGTTGCGGGCGTGTTCCGGCCGGTGCACGACGGATCGTCGTCAGCGTGAAGCGTGTGCGTCGGGTGTATGTGAGAGCGGAAAAATGCGCTGGTTGCACCCGTTCGTTCGCAGCGATGGTCGGCGCGTCCATTGCGCTACATGTGCATGCATTAATTCTGCCAAACTGACTACTTCAGTGATCCTTACAGTAGAAATTTTGACACGGGACCGGTGCTAGGTAAATCCCCCCCCACCACCCACGGCAACTTTCTCTTGTAACAGACGAGTCAGTGGCTCCGACACGAACGACTCGCGATCGTCCCGCTAGTCCGCGTGGCTCGCTAGCCCATGGCTACTCAGTGGGGCGGCTTCAACCTGGACCTGTCCAAGCTGATCGACTTGGACCACCTGTCCACGCAGATCCGCTCGATCGTCGAGGGCCAGGCGGAGCTCGCCAAGGGCCTCGAGGAGCTGCAGGCCAAGGTGAAGACGATGGCCAAGAAGAAAGACCTCGAGCGCTTCACGTTGGCGCTCAACGAGGGGCTGGCAAAGCACGACAAGCTGCTCACGAAAGGCGAGAACAACCTCAAGAAGACGATACACATCAACGAGCAGCTGCCCAGCATGAAGATCGAGCTCATAACCACGATCGCCGAGCTCGAGCAGCGCTGCGCGCTCGAGCAGGCCAAGTCGATGACGGAGGTCGAGGGCAAGATCCAGGACCTCGAGAACGGGCTGCTCAAGAAGGCACTCGTCGAGGAGCTGGGCGAGCTGGCGAAGCGCGTCGAGCAGAATGCGCCGAAGGCGGACGAGCCGCGGCTGCTCGAGGCGACCACGCAGACGCGCGACACGACGTACGACCGGATCGACGAGATCTCGAAGGTGACGGTGGAGCTGCGCAGCACGCAGGAGGAGACGCACGGGCAGCTCGAGGCCAACTCGCAAAAGATGCAGCGCGACGCCAACGAGCGCACCGGCCGGATCGAGAAGCAGGCCGAGGAGGTGGCGACCTTCCTTGAGAAGACGGAGCGACAGATCGCGACCAAGTGCTCGATCGAGGACATCCAGAAGATGTCCAAGGTCGAGCTCGACGTGCTGCAGCAGCTGCGGGAGACCGTCAAGGAGCAGAGCCAGGCGTCACTGCGGCTGATGACCGACAACGACGCCGACACCGAGCAGATCGAGCGGCTGTTGCGCAGCCAGATCGAGAACTTTGCGGTCAAGCTGGACGTCGTGCCGGTGGCGGCGGTGCTGGACGAGGTGAAGGCGGCGCTCACGCAGGTGGAGGAGAAGCTGCAGAGCAAGGAGGAGGAGGCGAAGGCGCGCCACGTCGTGGGCAAGCTGCAGGCGCGCCAGGCGAAGCTGCAGCAGGCGCTGCACGCCAAGGCCGACGAGAAGACGACCAAGGAGCGGCACGTGCGCCACAAGGGCAAGACGCGCGGGCAGGTGGTGACGATCCGCGACTACGAGGAGCAGATCGCGACGTCGATCACGGCGGTCGACGAGCTGTTCGACACGCTCGAGGAGCAGGTGGGGAAGAAGGCCGAGCGCACCGCCGTGCAGCTCGTGCTCCACTCGAACGAGGAGGTGCAGCAGCAGGTGCACGACCTCAACGACCAGCTGCACGAGACGCTGCGCGAGCTGCAGACGATGATCGTCGATCAGAACGACGCCAAGCGCGTCGCGCCGTACGGTGGCTCGTCGGGCTCGGGAAGGCTGAGCGACGCCGGAGCCGCGGCGGGCGGCGGCGGCGGCGGAGTGCGACGCGCGGCCGTCGAGGCCGGTGGGGGCGGCGGCGAGGCGGCCGAGCAGAGTGGCGACGCGGCGGCGGCGCCGGCGCCGGCGGCGGAGACGGCGAGCGCGCGGGGCGTGGCGATGCTGGTGCGTCTCGAGGCGCTCGAGACGCAGCTGCTCGAGATCCAGCTCGGCCTCAAGATGGCGGAGCAGCCGCCGCCCACGCCACGCCCGCCGCCACGCCCGCCGCCCACGCCACGACGCACCCCAGCGCCGCCGCGCCAGCCGCCCGGTGCGCCCGTCACCGGCAAGGTCCTGGCGCCCGACGCGCCCGCGTGTGGCGGCGGCGGCTTCCCCAGCGCTCCCGCGCCCCCCGCCGCGCCGTCGCGAGCATACGCGGCGCCGGCGGCGTCGAATTGCGGCGCGTCGTCGGTGTCTGCGGCGCCGGTGCTCGCGAATGCGGGTGCGGCGCGGGCAGCGGCGGCGGGTGGGGGAGCGTACGCGGCGAATGCACCGGGCGTAGCGGGCGCGGCGGGCGCGGCGGGCGTGGCGGGCGTGGCGGGCGCAGCGGGCGCAGCGGGCGCGGCGGGCGCGGCGGGCGCGGCGGGCGCGGCGGGCGCGGCGGGCGCGGCGGGCGCGGCGGTGGGCTTCGCACAGAGCACGGCGGCGCGCGCGGCGCAGGTACCGGGCGCGGCGGGCGTGCTGCGCGCGCTGGCGCCCTCTGCGCCCTCTGCGCCCGCTGCGCCCGCGCCCGCCGCCGCGGCCGTTGCGGGCGTCGCGCCTGGGTGGGTGCACGTCGAGCCGCGCGGGGCGGCGTACGAGCAGACGCTCGACTCGATCGGCTCGATGCTGCTGCCGGGCACCGACCAGACCTACTCGGAGCTCTTCTCGGCGGCGCTCGAGCCGTCGGCGCTGCCGCTCGCCGCCGACCTGATGAGGCCGGCGCGGCCGCCGGCGGGCCACTGGACGCGGCCGACGGCGTCGTCGCTCGCGCAGAAGTCGCCGCCCGTGGTGCGTGACGAGGTGGCGGGGCCGCCGTTCCGCTCGCCGCGCGAGCAGCAACAGTGGCTGCTCGGCGAGAAGCGGCGGATGATGGACGAGATGCGCGAGAGCCACCTCGCCGAGCTCGCGACGAGGAGCGCCTTCGCGGCCGCACGCGCCGAGGAGGCCGA
>Ga0115006_10000761_pt1 | contig 18455 bp, 1 predicted proteins | sample ArcOceMetagenome_3_FD_88943 | JGI IMG/M metagenome (GOLD analysis project Ga0115006, IMG submission 88943) | Marine eukaryotic phytoplankton communities from Arctic Ocean - Arctic Ocean- Svalbard ARC20M Metagenome | ecosystem: Environmental > Aquatic > Marine > Oceanic | place: Arctic Ocean...
CACGCACACACACACGCACACACACACACACACACACACACACACACACACACACACACACACCCACACGCACACACACACCCCCGCACGCACGCACGCACGCACGCACGCACGCACATAAAAACAGAGATGCAAGGGATTCTGACAGCAAAGCGACCGCTCTCGCGAGAGCATGCGCGCGCATTGATCGACGCGCTCTCTGCCACCTTCGAAGACTCCGCCACGTAGGGCCTAATCAGAGCAGAGAAAACAAATGATGCAGATGAAATTGAAGATGAGACTGAAAATGCAAATAGAAATAGAAGAAAGACAAAAGAATAAGGAGCATGTGGGTGCGTTGATCGGTGCGCTCTGCACACCGTTGCAGACTCCGCTCAATAAAACAAAATGAATTTGGGCTTTATTCCCAAAAAGGTGCCACTTACTTGACCACTACAAGTAAGTGGCTTTGGCAACGTGCATTCATCTCTAGACATCAAAAAGCGGCACTTGTACGATGGGAGCCTTGTTGGCCACCTCAATGTCAGTGCGCTCGTCTTCTTGGTGCTGCCTTTGCTTGCCACGGCGTGGCTTGCCAGCGCCTGCTGTGGGTGCTGTTGCTGTCCATGCACTCATGGGTGGTACAGCAGGAGCGTCCATGCCCGGCCCGAATGCGGGAGAGTCCTGGGGCGTACCAGCGGCTTGAATAGATCCTGGTCGTGCAGACGTCTGCTGCGCGTCGCTGCCCATCATTTTCGGCACCGGCGCAGGATCACCAAGAGGACCGAACGCGGGACTGTCCTCTGGTGTACCCGCTGCCGGAATCTGCTCTTCTACTTCCGACACGGGAGTGCCGGGAGGCATGAGCATTCGTTGCTCCACTCCCGCCGCAAGTTCTTCTTCAATCTCGGAGGTGGGAGTGCCAGGAGGCACGAGCTGATGTCCATGCGCGTCCGCCACACGCTCTTCTTCTATCTCCGACGCCGGAGTGCCCGGCGCCATGCGCTGCTCTTGCTCTTCGACAGACTGTGGAGTACCGGGCCGACCAACGGGGGTCTCGCCTTGCGTCGTGTCCAGAGTCAATTGTGTTCCGAGTATCTGCCAACAACGCCCGTCAATCAAAGGAAGCTGCACATGTTTTGCGGAAACTCAATTCCATCCTACATCGCGTGAACTAATCTTGAACTACAGAGGAGTGCAAAGACTTACCGAATACGAGGTCAAGTTCTGAGGTGGCAAGGATGCCTGGGGTATAGCGATGAGTCGGGGAAGGGATGACTGTACTGATGGTTGCGTGTTCCAATGCCCCGAACCAGGAGGGCCAGGTTCTCTTTCTCTTGTTTCCTGCACAGCGTCGTCTGGAGGCAGCGAGACAGGTGTACCGGGCGCTGAAATCGGCGTACCCGGAGCTGCGATTTGATCTTCCTTGATCTGTAGGCCATCGAATGGCGAGGGATCGGGTGTTGACGCTGGAGTTCCTGGAGCTGGAAGCCATTGTTGCGAATCAGTGTAGCGTGGCGACCCATCAGCACGAGTCTCAGCACGAGTCTCGAAGACGAGAGACGACGACACCGTCTGCAGTGGTTGCGATGGAGTCCTGGGAGGAATCTCCCTGCTTGGGCGCCTGGAAGCTTGTGAATCTGACGCCTTACCGAATTTCTCCTCATATCTCGCAATAAAACTGGCCACGCCCTTGCCTAAGCCCAAGCTCGGGCTTGGTGCTTGCATCGTCTGCTTCGCTACGCTCGAGGGGCGGCGCTCCAGCATTGATGCCCGAGTCTCAAGCTGACGCAGACGCGCTTGAACCTGCCTGTCTGTTTGCTCCGGCACCTGTGGCGCGTCTGTAGAGGGGCCTTGTGCGGTGTCCAGCTGTGACAAAGCTCCCACTTGTATCTCGTTCTCGTCCTGAGAAGTCTGTTTCCAGGGATTGAGAGCACCAAAAACTGACTGGACGCTGTCCATGAAGACAAAGTCCCCTCCTCCTTCCTCATCGGAATCTGAGTCGGACGGCGTTTGTGGCTGTGGCATAAGTCTGCAAACATTGTGAATCCAACATTATCAGTTATCATCATCCGCAAAATAGGGATATGTGTGTGTTAGTTTATTAGTACCGACTCTAGGTAAAGAAACAATAACACAAAGAGGAAATCGACTGACGAAACACAAAACGGCGTACCTGGACTCGAGATCCGTTGGCGTCGAATCGCGGTAAGGCGATTCCCCGCGCGCCACGTCGGAGGCGGGCACGTTGTTTGACGGTGATGCAGGGCCGCCGACGAAGTCCGCATCCACACGATCCACCGGGGCATCCTCACGATCCACCGGGGATATGAGATCATCCAGGGCTTTAGGTGCTTTGAGTGCCAATGCCTTGGCCGACCGAATGCGTGAAACATACAGCAGGCCAGCTGCAAGCAGGCAGCAGAGGGAAATTCCGCCCACCGATGCGGCCACCACTGCGAGCATTGGAAAGCTACTTTCTTTGGACGCCGTAGAGGGCGGCTGCGGCGCAAACACCTCTCCGTCAGCGCTTTGGACCGACACCTGAAGCCCTCCCACGGTTGCTCCTTTAAGCCCTGCATCACTTGCAACGTTGCTCAAATCTGCACCAGTGATATCAGTCGCTAACTGGTCTGCCTCGGACTGACTCGCTGCAACGATCCCCAAAGTCATATCGACGGCGAGCAGTCGTCTCCTGGCATCTTTGATATCAAATGAGGCGATGCGCTGTGCTGTGATGCCTATGGTTCGTGCAAATGCCACCAGAAACGCATCCTTTGCTGCTCCCACCAGATCGGAGGCTGAAACGTCTCCGTCAAGTCTAAACGAGACCGTCACGATTGGGCCAGGCGCGACCTCAAATCGGGAAACCACCTGCGCTGATTTTACTCCTTGATTGCAAGCGACTGCCTTGACTTCGGCACTTTTGAGCAAGACTATCATTACGGAACCAACACCTTGCTTCGGTGATGAGCAGGTCGGGTCGGTCCCATCTGTTGTGACGACCAGCGACATCTCTATCGCTGCCAAAATTTTGATTTCGACATAACCGACAAAGGATCCTGAACTCGGATCCAGACGAGGTGGTGCTGGGACGGAAGGAGGTTGAGTAGTCTCTGGGGATGCAGATGAAGCGTTTGATGTAGGGGATGGCGTTGTCACAGGGGCAAAAGGAATTGGTGGTGACGTCGTTGGCGGCGCTACGACCTGGTCGCACGAAGTACTGCCTTCCGTCGACGTTTTGCCTACTGGACACGTGTTGCAGGTCCAATGCGTCGAGGCTCCTGGACTAGACGAGTACTTGCCCGCAGCGCAATCCATGCAAGCTGCAGCAGACAATGCTCCAATTGTATCTGAGTACTTGCCAGCTGAACACAATACACAAGCAGCTGCAGATGTTGCAACTTCGCTTGGTGAGTACTTTCCAGCTGAGCAGCTTTTGCAAGGGTCGTCCCCAGAGGAATCTTTGTACTTGCCTGCTCCGCATGGAGAGCAGCCTGAGCCAAGTGGTGTCGGGATGCCCGAATAGCCTGGATTACACAAGCAATTTGCACTGGCCTCCGCGCTATAGGAATTGGCAGGACACACTTCGCAAGGAACATTTCCGGGCATGCTCTTGTACGTTCCGGGCACGCATGGCGTACATGCTCCAGGCTGGCCAGAATAGCCGCCAGGGCAATCAGACGTGCAGTCCGACACACTTGTGCTGCCGGGCGTTGACATCTGACCATCAGGACAGCTTTTGCACGTCGACTCGGCGGTCGCACCTGATGTCTCGGAGTATTTACCTGATTTGCATTCGATGCAAGACGAACTGGAGGTGCCGTATCCCCCTAGGTACGTGCCAGCAATGCAATCTTTGCAAGTCGCTGCACTGGTGGCTCCCACAGCTGCAGAATACTTACCGTTGTCACAGGACACGCAAACACGTGCACCTGGGGAAGCAGAGTACTTTCCAGCGCCGCACTCACGGCAGGTTGTCCCTGAGGAGGCACCATACGATCCCGAAAATTTGCCGGCGGAGCATGGGGAACAAATTGTGTGAGAAATTGCTCCCGTAGACATTGAGTACTTTCCGACACCGCAATCTGTGCACTGGCCAGGTCCTGAATTCTCCTTATACTTCCCAGCAACACAGCTTCCACAAGGTCCTCCGTTTGGTCCATGGTAGCCCGGTACACAGAGACAGTTTTCAAGACTCTGTACGGCACTTGGAGCCAGGGCTGAATTTGCAGGGCATTCAAGGGGAGGCAATGGTTCAACCTCAACCACCACAAAATTTGTCAGGTGCGTGCAAGAACATGTCACAATAGATTGGGAAAGTTGATGTTGCATTGTGGAGCAGCCGTTTGCACTGTAGGTCCCAGCTGCTTCATCCCAATACATGCAGCGGACTTCTTTGTATCCGCGGACCGGAGCTTCGCATTCAGACTGGTGCACAATTGGTATATCAATCTTGATAGGGTGGTCAAGGCCCTCAACCCTAATGGTGTCTACCCCAGAACTCTTTGAAAGACTAAGGCTTACAATTGGGGATACAGGCTTTATCCCTTTGATCTCTGGAGCGTGGTGGAAACAGGCAAAGCGGACTGCTACATCTTGAACACCAGCAAGCGCAGAAACCTCCTGCTCCAACGTGTGTGGCATTTGGAACTGCACTGTAAGGCTAGATGTGTCACTGCCATCGGGTGATGGCATGGATATGTTGTTATGCTGAAGGTTGTACACAGATTCCCTCCGGACTTGATATCTTCCAAGCCCAGGGCTCAGCGAAACCATTTCTTTTGCTTGACCAGTCACAAGCGCCGACGCAGTCTTACCCGCAACAAGTTTTGTGACATTATTGATCATGTTAAGAAGCCCGCCCCTGAACAGTTCATCCGCATTCAAGATTTCCGATTCGTGCGGACACTGACCCTTCGCAGATGCATCAAGGGTGTGACTGATGATGCTGATCGCTGCCTCAGAACAATCTACTGGCAGACTCTTGACATTGCTCACGGATAACAGCGTCATCAAAATGTCTGAAATGTCGTCGACCATACTGTTACTCATGATGGCAGACTGACCAGACAAAACTTGCACTGCTGAAATGACCTCGCAAATGTATCCCTCGTTCTTGATAGCTTTCATGACAGATAATCGCAGACTGTTCACAAGCAAGGTTGCTACTGCTGAAGATTCGGCGAGAGTGTCCATTTTGCCCTGAGACCGCGCGTAGACTTCCATGGCAAGAAGACTAGAGAGCGCATTAATCTCGCTGTACGCCTGCCTTTGAATCGCATTCTGCATTGTGCTGTGAACTTGACTCATCCAGCTGTCATCTGTGTCCACCTGCAGCAATTTTCGATGCATATCGGGAGCAGAAGACTCTCTTCTGGTTTTGAGCCTCTGGACATCAGACCGTTGCGTAGATGTTCGACGTTGTGGAAAAGTGGACTGGTACTTGGTTGAGATCCCACCTAACGCTGTCCTCGACCGGAGTATAGTTGTATGCCTTTTCAAGGGCTTGAACCTCGGGAGAGCAGGGGCAGTGGTCGTAAACACTTGCCTCCTGACACCAACTTCAGATCTACCAGGAGGGTTTTCAACTGCACTATGCTTCCTCTTGCTTGGACCAGATACCCAACGCAGAGGGGAGGGGGCCGGGGAATTATTTGAATGGAAGATGCGGACCTTTTTAGCGTGTCTGGCCACTGCAACACGATTGGCATCAAGCAATGAATCTGCATCGCGTACACGATGCGTACGTAGTGATGATAGGCTATACGGTGTTTGGCTTTTGACCTTCCTGGGCCGTTGCTCTACTGTAGCAAGGGCTGGGACCTCTGATTTGTTCGAATCTGAGAATGTGCTGGACGGACTTTGGAGGCGTCGGCGGAAATCGTAAGGGGCCACACTTGAATAACAGTCTGACGTGCAGGATTGCCACTGCGTTCTGCCTAATCCTGTTGGCGACGGAGCAACAAACTGACCTGCCTTCCACCACGACGCGCCCTGCAATGGTACATCATTTTCATCTTGGACAATCGTAGAAACTGAACCTGAAAATGGATTACCAATCGAATCAACGCAGTCGCTACAGAATATGTCTACCCGAGCAGGTGCTGCACTGACTAGATCTCCAGTAAACTTGCCGGACCCGTCAGAAGTATACAAATTGACCCAGACCTCGAACACACCGACTGTCAATGCCTCGAAACTTGTGGTTTCGGGACCTGAGGTGCCATCCTGATTATCAAGGTCAAGTTTTATAATCGCCTCGCCATCGACAGCTTCTGTTAATTCCCAACTAATGTACGAAGTTCGACCAGTTGCGAATCTTGCTTCAACCCAGAGATCAAGGTCTTGTTCATGATCCCATGATAGAACTGCTCGATCTTGATTCTCTCCAAGCGGTCTCAATAGGCTTATGCGAACGTCGGAATTGGTCCTACCGATCACAGAAGCAGAGTATGCCGTGTAGAAGCCCTCAAGGCTCACTACAAACAAAAAAAGATTTTCAGACGCAAGCTCCACTGCCTCCCCGAGGGTACCCTCGTAGAGGAGTTGCCCGCAGGCATCCGGCAAACATCCTGAATATGATTGTGGATAGTCCCTGAAAACCTTTATTGTTGCCTGTGACACGTCACTGTCTCCCAGGATGTCGAATGCGTACACAAACACATCTACAAGTCGCTCATTCGTGTAGCAGTCAGTTGTGCATGTTGACCATTGCAGGTCGACATCCGACTGGACAAAATGCCCCACCTTCCACCATATTCTACCTGCATCCGGCACGTCAGCCTTATTCTGGGTCATTGACGTGGTTAGCCCACTCTTGCCCTGGCCTTGATCATCCTGACAGGTGTTGCAGAAAATGTCGATAGCTGCAGGTGTGGCGCTCACAAGACTCCGTGTGAACTGGCCGTGTGAGCCGTCCTCAAGTGCATAAAAGTGGACCCATACATCAAAGGTTCCTGCTGGCAGATTTTTCAAGCTAGTCGTCTCTGGGCCGTCAACTCCATTTGCATTATCACGCTCCAAGGAAATCGACACAGCCCCGTCGATGAAGATGGCATTATCCCAGTACACAAATGTCCTAGCGCCAGTCGCAAACTTTGCATCCACCCACAGATCAAGGTCATGTGCATGATCCCATCTCAATACCACACGATTTTGATTGAGCTCAAGATCCCTCACCATAATAATTCCAATAGTCGCAGCTTCTGTACCCACATAAAAGACGACATAATTTGTGACATACCCTGCCTGGCCAACAACGGCAAGATAATGAGAATCCGCCGCGAGATTGGGAGACGAGCTGTCGGCCTCAAAGATTCCACAGCTAGATCCCGCGCAACCGACATATGATGCTGGGTGGCCAGAGTATATCTCGAACGTTGCGCCAGACAGAATACTGCCATCGAGGACGTCTCTGAGTTCCAGGGAGACGGCAACAAACACGGGTTTCATACGGGTACTTTTCGCGTAGCAGTCAGTCGTGCACACTACCCACTGCAAAATAGAGGCGGAAGAAGAGGAAAGTGCGGGCTTAATAAAGTGTCCCACCTTCCACCACGCTGCTCCCTCAGCAGGAACATCGGACGGATTCTGGGTCACACTGTCAACGATTCCGTTTCGTGGCAACCCGTCACTAGATAGGCAGCCGTCGCAAAACACATCGACTGTTGCTGGTTTTGAAGCAACTTGATCTGGGTAAAATTTCAATTGCTGGCCATCACTGTACACGTTCACCCATACTTCGTACGTGCCATCCGGAAGATCTTGACACTGGACTGTTTCAGGGCCTTGCAAACCATTCTCGCTATCAGCGTCGAGTTTTATCATCGAGGCTCCATTTGTCGCTTCAGTGTTTTCCCAAGAAATGAAAGCTCCAGCACCAGACGCGTACACGGCATTGACCCACAGGTCCAGATCTGACGCATCGTCCCACCGCAGGACTGCACGACTTTGGCCGGCAACCAGAGTCGGCACCATGTTCAAATACTGACTACTGTAATGAAAGACCCGCATCATGAGGTAGGCGTCGTGGTACCCACTTGTGCTTAAAATGACAAGATAATTCTGTTCAGGTCCCACGTAAACCTGGTTTGTATCGACGGAACCTGCTGATTCCAGGACACCGCAATCACTTCGGATCTCGCAATCAAAGTACTGCGCTACGTGTCGACAGAAATGCGGCTCAGGACATGTGATGCGATAGATTTTAAACGACGCTTGGATTACAGACTGGCTTAACATGTCACGTGCTTGGATATCAAGACGTGCAGGTCGATAATTATGATAGCATCCCTCTGTACATGTGCGCCACTTCAATCTCACAGATCCAGCTTGGGGTCCAGCCGGGGCGACAAATTCACCAACCTTCCACCACGACGCACCTGCGCCTGGTATATCTTGGCTTCTCTGTGTCACAGTGCTGACTAGTCCAATCTTCAATTCGCCTTGATCATCAAGACAGCTTGAACAATACACGTCAAGAGATGCCGGCGAAGACTCAACCTGGTCCTCAGTAAACTTGTTCGGGAAAGAAAAGAAGTTCACCCAAATCTCTACGGTTGCTTGAGATAGTGAGAACAAAGTCAGCGACTCAGGGCCCACAAGGCCGTCAGTATTATCCATATCCAACGTGATGCTACTCGCCCCAACCGTCTCATCTTTGTTGTTCCAACTGACAAAACGGACTTCACCTCCCAGAATAACGACCGCACTCAGATCCAGGTCGTAAGTATCTTGCCATTTCAAGACTGCTCGATCTTGATCCGGACTCAAAACTTCCATCATGTATACAATTTTGCCCTGGGTATCACCAAGCAGATCTATATAAGACGTCAGGTACTGTGAGTAGTACCCAGGATGACTAACAACTAAAAGATAATCAGCTTCTGCAGGGACACGAGGAAAACTGCTGAAATCTCCAACAGTGCCCTGCGACACAAGAGTTCCGCATGTACTTGGCTGCTGATCACAATTTTCGTACATCTGTGTGTCGTATCCGGAATAAATGTTGTATGTGAGGCCATCCAACCGAGTTTGCAGTACTGAGTCAAATGCGTCAATGAAGAATCGCACTAGACGTTGAGCAGCATAACAATCAACAGTACATGTCTTCCACACAAGCCTCACCGAGTTCCTCTCGAACGTGCCCACTTTCCACCAGCGTGCACCCTCCACTGGAACATCCTCTTGTTTTTGAAGGACGGTTGTCACGTAGCCATTGACATTTGCACCCTGATCATTGGCACATTCATGACAAAATATATTGACAGAGGCAGGTGTGTTGCCCACAAAATGTCGCGTAAACAAGTCCGAGCCATCTTCAGATGCGTACATATGAACCCACACTTCAAATGCGCCTCTTTCCAATTGCTTGAACACAGTCGACTCAGGTCCTTGAAGCAAACCATCTTGGCTGTCAATATCAAGCGTAATTTCTGCGTTCCCGTATGTAGCTGATGGTTGCTTCCAACCAATATATGCAGAGCTTCCAGCAACATCGTCATAAGTGCCCACTCGGAAGCTGGCATCGACCCACAGATCAAGGTCACCGTTGTGTTTCCAGTTCAGGGTAGCTCTGCTCTGTCCAGCCTGAAGGCGTGCCGTCATGAACTCATCAATAAAGATAGGACGCTTGAAAACAGATACTTGCACTGCTAAATTGTAGTATCCTTCCCTTTCCAACAGCACCAAGAAGTCTCCCTGCACGGCGAAATATGAAACGTCTTGCGCTGACCCTGACGAGACTTCGACACCGCACGATAGCGTATTCTGAGCGCACGCTCGCGCACTTGAAAAATCTCTGAAGATCCTGAAGAACACGTCTGACAATACTCTCGGGCCTGGTGGCAGCGGGTCGCGAAGTCGGAAGATAAATTCAACCGCAGGAACCACGATGACAGTGTCTTGTATCCAATCACTGCTGGCCCCCAGCGAATCTCGTACCCTAGCTTTGACATGGATTGTACCAGATGGAAGCATGGCTTCGTGAAACGACTGTCTGCTCCAGTCGAACACGAGCTCCTTGAATGCACCATCGAAGGTTCCTTCAATTGCAAACTGGTACTCTAGTGGTGAATCAGGATCTGCCCAGTTGTTGCAAGATATCTGGAAAACATCCAGTATTGGACGCCCTTGTTTGACACATTGACTGCCCGACTTTCCTTTCAGACAAGCTTCACACCTCGGGCCCTTAGGGGGTACGTTCACCTGAAGCATGATTTCTGAGAAGCTTTGACTGCTGGAACTGTCTGAGCATGAGAAGTGCACCGCGTATGTGTTGCCCGGCATGAGCCAATGCGACGCCTTTTCAAGCAAGAACACCTCTCCATACTGATCTTTGGTCCAAGGCAAGATCTGGTAGGGAGCGTCGCCAATACTCGGTTGAAATTCCCACCTCATAGTGTTAGGGAGATAATCAGTTTCGCAAGCGCCTTCGATAATTAGGTCGTCGTCGAGATTGATTTTGATCAACCCATCCTCACCCATAATACCATTTTTGGACCAAAGATACGTGGTAGGTGTTTTGTCTTCTTGCACGTGGACTAACGTCCTGGCTGACATGGGCATCTTACCATACTTGGAAATCGTAACCTCAAATGTGTAAGGCACATCATTTGTGACGCCAAGGGTCCCAATTTGGAAAACAAGGGTTGGGGTGTTGGTCAACTCAATCGAAAGTCCTTCAGCGTCCAGACACGGCGAGGAAAAGACGTCATCAACGACTTTGCAAGACCAACTGAATGCCAGCCCAGATTCTTGTCCAGCTGGCTTATCCGGATCTCTGGACGAGCTTGCGTCGATCTTAATGTCCTGAGCAATTGACGCAAGGATGAATGGCCCTCCGCGTATCTGAGCAATCAACTCTTTCTGCAACACTGTGAAGGTATAAGTGCTTTCAGACATCACCAATGGATTGTCGTCCATCGACACACTTGCGGCGATCACGTATGTGCCGGCTTGCAGCACACCACCCGGAATCCAGAATTGTGATCCCTCTTCCAAATACGTGCCAATCTCGGGTCCGCTGACATGCCTCCACAAGAACGATATGGCAGCTGGCGGCAAGGAACATGCAGAGAAAGATGCATGTGCTTTGACGTATACCTCCTGGTCTACGTATAAATCCAATGACGGCGGATCAAACAGCAATTGTAGGCTTGGCGTAGACTTCTTCATGATTCGGAAGACAATGCGGTCACTAGAGGAACCGAGGAAATCCGTGGCTTGAGCTGCAATAATGTATTCCTTGTTAAGCTCAGTCATCTCACTGGTTCCTGGTGCAAGCCAAATGCTGTCACCAGTCACGGTCTTAAGCGCTCGATCTAGGACCTCATCATTTGAGCATGCCCAGGAGAATCGTAATGGTCGTGGACTAGCGTACTGTGCCTTGATGTGCAACTCAGAGCACGGGTCGATCGAATCACTTCCTAGCAAGGAGAACTGAGGTTTCTGAGGTGCGAGTGGCGCCAAGATAGGTGCTTGTGCAAAAGAGTATTCCGAAAACAAATTTGCTGACTTCAACTTGTTCTGGGCGATTTTTAGTCCCGGGTCGGATCCTGGGACGACGACAGCATTCAATCCTAGATAAATATCGAGAGAATCGTCTGCAGACCATACACATTCTGGTACATCTCCAAGCTGCAACGTACATCCCTGGTGTAAAACAAGTGAACAATCGAGGACGTCACATGACATGTCTGCTCGATTTGTCGCTTGGTCAAATATGACCTGGATAATTGATCCAGAATGATCAAAAGTTGCCGAGACAATCTTTGGAGCTGACCAGTATACGAAATCAGTGAATACCCCTGCAAACAATCTTGGCACAACTTGAAGCGGAATAACAGCATTACCCTCAGACGTGGAACAAAGTGCGCATTCATAAGCGGGCGCGATGACTTCTAGAATGGTCAGACTAGTGTCTTCCAACATACGCGGATCTCTTACAGAGCCCAAAATCAGGCTTCTATCAGCTACTCGGCCCACTTGAACAGCATCTAATGTGCCAAAGCGCACTAAAAGCTGGTCTGCCAAGGCTGAGGTGTCAGAGATGGGCAGATTGGTCGCCAAATAATGCTTCGTTCCGCCCGCAATGCTCGCATTGCACGTCGTGAGACACTCCAGCATGAGATCTTTATCAAAGAACTCGAAAGCAAACATTGCTGTCGAAGATATTGAAGAAGTCATCGGGCGAATTGTCACCGTCCCCATGATATTCTTGACTTCCGGAGCCGTAGGCACAGAAAATTCGAGACATGCAATGTCATCCACCGTGTAGGCAAATTTCTTGAAAAGCCCATATCGGTCACCGAGGGTCAGGGACACGCGTGATGAATCCGAAATAGTCCCGTCAAGGGCATGAAATGGCACGGAAGGCATGTTCTTTACAACAATGGAAAGGGTCCCTCCGCCTGTCCGGGGTGCTCTATCTTGCAAAGGTGCGGTATTGTCACCACATCTGCCACGCACGACGCACATTCGTCCCGGGTGGCATCTTTCACACCAATGACTTTGCACAATTACCGGAACCGGCTTGTAATACGTGAATAGGACGGCTGCTCGTTTCGTGGACCAGGTGTAATTAGCTCTTGTTTCTGATCCTGCCGGTACGTAGACTGGGCCAGCAAAATTGACAGCCAACATTACCTCTCCAGCGAACACATTAGGTGGGACGCGGATGTTGAGGTGTACCTCATCTAAGACCGTCGAGGCGCTGACGATTCCACAGTTCTCACCGTTGCAGAAAGTGTCGCCAAAATAAATCTCCACATTGGTCGGAGATGAGACGTCCGGGAAATTCCGCACAACTAATTTGACGCTTCTGCCACCGTCTGAAGTGGTCTCACCCGAAAGTGTTGCTTTCATGGGATACAGGGAAACAATTGTCGGCTCCTTAAAGTACTCGAAGGTAAAGCTGGATCTCCTTGATTGATCATGGCGACCAATTACGCCATCGACTACTCCGGCACTCGTAGACGCAGGCGTGCGTACCACCAAATTGATGAGGGAAACATCGAGAGACATTTTTTGCGCAAGTATTTCTCCAGTTTCGCCCCCAAATGTGACAAACAACTCGCCAATCTCAGTGAATGCATTAACACCCCACCCAAAAACTGTGATAGTCACAAGCGACCCTCCTGACACAGGGCCATCTCCCGGTGTCAAATGTGCTGACTTAGCATAGAACACGTATTCGAACTGTAACGAAATCGTTTTGCCAGAATGAATAGCCCTAATCGTGCCTTCAACACACTGTGCGTGATCAACAGCAGGCGCCATAACGTCTATTGCGAGCAAATCGTCGAAATCTGTTACAGCCGTCACTTGCCCCAGCCGCCCTCCGAATCCAACATTCAGTCCACCACTTGTAGCTTCCGCTGCACACTGTGAGGTCTCTTTGCAATTTTCAGACGGAAAGTTCTTCAAGAAAATTCTGATAACTTCCACTCCCTGAACGTCAAGGCGCTGCTTGTTGGGAATCATGAGCTCAAGAGATGGAGATCCTTTCTTATTGAACACAAAATCGAATGACAGAGGTTGACCACTACTACTCCTCAATAACATGATTTGAGCTGTGGCACCGTATGCTTGATCTGCCGTATTCAAGGCGCTAGCTCGAAGGGTTACCTCGAACAGCGAACAACTTGTTGAGAAGCACGTTGGAGAAGTCAAGTTTTTCAGTTCTATGACCTTGAGGGCATATTTGGTCGAGCACATGTTGCTATTTCGAAGCTTCGATCCAGAATTTCCAAGTGGCGGAAGAAGATGCTGACTTGAATGACTTGGACGACGGACTCTACGTTCGGCTGTAATCCTGAGTTGCTTCTCGCTCGGGCTTGGCGATGCTGCTTTGAGCTTCCTCCTTGTGGACAACAGGCCCTTCGGATCTTGCCCATCTGGCAGGTAGCAGTCAGATTGACAGGTAATCCACTGGCGCTGATTAAAACTTGGTTCACTTGAGGCTCTAAGTTCACCCACTCTCCACCACTGACTACCTGCGCTTGGCAAATCTGAAACGGTCTGAGTGACTGTCTTCACGTATCCACTTTTGGTTTCGAAGTTGTCGTCCAAACAGCCGTAGCAAAAGATATCCACGGAAGCTGGCGCTTCAGACACCTGTGCTTGTGTAAATAAGTTAGTATCATGGTTGATCCAGACCTCGACAGTTCCAGACGTCAAATCCGTGAATTGAGTGGTTTCCATTCCTGGGCCTGTTGTCTCATCTCTGTCCAAGCTGATGGTACCGCCTGCAAACGCCGCTGAATGACCATCTACACTCCAACCCACTTTGTTATCTGCTCTATTGTTCTTGTCATATACCCAAAGATCAAGGTCGTCCTGGTGATTCCAGGACAGAACGACACGGTCTTGCCCAGACACAAGGGTTTCAACCATTGCTATTTCCACGCTCACTCCATCAGCCTCAGCATCCACATAATGTATCAAGAAACTGGTATAGTATCCGGTTTTATCCGCCACGATAAGGTAACTGTCATCAGCTGCAAGATTTGCCACTTGCTGATCTGAAACTGACGCTACAAGCTCCCCGCACGCGGAATCTGCGCAACCAGAAAAACGTTCGGGGAAGCCCGTGAAGATGCGAAATTGGACATCAGTCAAAGGTGCGCGTGTAACTAAATTGTCAGCATTGAACAAAACACTAACCGTAGTGCATGGTCTTGGGGACTTAGCAATCATAGATGCAGTCAAGTCCGCGTACCGTGTTTGCAGTGACAAGAATGCAACCTTTACTTTGATAGTGCTTGTGTCTTCTGATCGAGCTTCAGTCGGATACCAACCTTGAACTGATGGCTCGGGGTTGGAAAGAAGCGTAACCTCACACACAGCTGCATTCTCAAGACCTCTCTCGATCGAAAACGTCTTTACTCGGAGAATCCCTGGTGATTGCCATGGTCCAGAAGCTCGTACGATGACAGACGTACTAAAGGCATTTGACACAATAACACTGTCTACCGCCCTTTCTGGGCTATTCCCAACTTGTGCACGAAGTTTTGAAACATTATACGGTTGGGATAGCTTTGGCACATTTTGAAGTTGCACAAACAATTCCAGATTTTCTGAAATGAAGAGAGATGACGGGAAACAATCCAGAGCAACAGCAGGTCCTGTCAAAACGGGCAGATACTCGAAGGCAAACGCTGTGGAAAACTGCATGGCACAGACGTTTGTGCGTATTTCAAAGGTCATGATTTGACCTGTCGACGACACGGCCGGGGTGATAATATGCAACTCACTCTTGCTGCTTCGGAAAGTCGACCCTGCTTCTTGTGCAAAATGAAGAATTTGTGGAAACACCCTGAACATCCCGTATCCCCCCTGGACCGTAAGATCATCAGTGGAGACCGCTGGCAGATTTTCAATTTGAATCACGACTGTTGTCCCGCCTGTTGTTAATCCTTCGCTAGGAGTTACCGACACAACTCTAGGATCTGGCATGACGTCAATGCAATATCGGACGTCGCATTCAGCAGTCGGTGCTTCGAGAAGCATTTGAGAATCTAATACCATGGACATGCTATCGCAAAATGAATCAAAGTCACATGGGAGCACATACTCAACTTGGAATGTCAAGGGGGTTTCCAGTAACGATGATTGCACTGACACTTCTTGGGATCCCGGAGAGTTAGACGCTGGGAGCTTGAGCACAAATTGAGTCTTGCAGCCGTCTACTGTATTGCTTGAGCACACCTCAAGCATGCGCATGCTCGTGATGTCAGCTAGTCTCGAGTCCCTTCCAACAAGAACAATGACGTCAGACTCTTGTAGATCTTGCGGAAAATTTGAAACAACTAGTATCAATTTGCTTCGAAGTAAAAGGGCATTGCTGCAACTAGATGCCGCACTGGGAATTTGCGTCGGAAAGGTCTCAATTACTCTAGGGATAAGACCATCGTATACATTGTAAATGATATCTGCAACAATGGTGTCCCCGGAACCTGTCACTGCCTTAATAGTCACAGAGTACTGGCCCATCAAATTCAGCTGCTTGATCTCCAAAGGTTGCTTGATCCTAAGCAACGAAATATCATCGGATACAGAGATATCCTCCGCCAAAACGTCAACAGCGGCCACAAGCACCTCTGTCCTGTAAAAAAATGCTTTGGCTGAGCTGCCGGGGAAATGCAAGATTCGTATCGTTGGCATGAACTCGTTTTGAATCGGACCACTGATTGCAGCAGGGGAAACGAGTTGAGAAGCCATTGAGTCTAATTTATGAAACGTAAACCGAATGCTGTTTTCGCATGGAATTGCGCACGATCGTGGAGTGAAGACCACACTGTAATTCCCAGCACCTTGTGTATTCGGACATATGAAACTGAGCATCGTATTATGTCTATCGCTCACAGGCCAGACGGCTACATTTGATATGGGGAGCACCAAATCACCAAACGTAACACGAACCTCAGATGGATACGGAAAGTAATCGATGCTAACAAATACCTCTGTGTTCTCGATGTCATATCCAGATGTTCTACTAATCTGAACAATCTTTGGCCGGGCAGCCTCGTAAACAAAATTGAACTCCAGTGTCACGTCTGGACGAATAGAGTGCTCGATCTTGCATTTCACAACATCGAATGCCACTCCGGCTGCCAAGCTCCACTGCGGGGTGACTACCCATACTTCAGTAGACTCTCGATTGGATGACTGGACTATGACTTCGCTCATCACATCTTGATCGCCGCAAAGCACGGAGACGGTTGCGTCCGAGGATACGAGAGGAAAGTTGGAGATTTCCATCTTGATGATATCACCTCCTAGTGCTGTCCCTTGCAAACTAGACCCAAATGTGATCCGAGGAAGTCGATCATCATAGTACTGAACAGTGAAACAGGCAAACTTCAAATCGGGATAAGCTGTGCTGCATGACTCATCACTGCAACAAGAGGCGGGACATGCGTGCCCGCTGGTGATTCCAAAAACTACAAGTCCAGGCACTACCTCAGCTCTTTCTTGAGGACTTGTCGAAAATGAAATTCTGGCCCTCAAGCTTTCAGAATCATGTGTTGCAAAATGAATATTTCGCTGTGCGCAACCAACGAATATTGCATACTGGCTGACAAGGACAGATCTTGGTGCATTTTCAATTTCCAGACTGAGATCAGTGCTTTTTGACATGGCGACACCAATAGAATGAGTTCCCGATGCCTCCGCGCCTGAAATCTTCGACACACGCAGCGTGCTCGGATTTACAAATTCAAATCCCACACACAGAGCAGTTCCAAGACTCGGGTATTGCGCATGGGAGATTGTCAGAGTCGTGAGTCCTGCAACAACATTGGAGCCTTGTGGGGTCAAGATATCAATTTCAAGGTCTTGCATTTGCAGAGCAGGCAGGGTCGTTTCAACTTGTTTAAAAGACTGAATCGACGCCGTAGCCGTCACAGCACTTCCCGTCCATTTGAATTGTGCAGACAGTTGCGATATCTCGCTCAGACCAGGGAAATTTCTCAGCGTCAATCTGACCTGAGTTTGTGTCAAGACGGAAGCAAATGAAGTTGACAGCTGACAAGATGGGGATGGGGGCGCAAGATAGCGGAACTCAGCAGGGAACGTCAAGTCCAATGGATTTGAGCCTTCGGAAATTAGTCGAGGCACGCAACTTGCTGGGGATGAAGCGGCTGGAACACGAATGAGAATTGTTGCATCTGCTCTGTCACCTCCTCCATCGCTTGATTGCCACTCGATAGAAGAAGCAACCATAGAGTGATCGCAAAACTGCACACGAAGGTCTGCCGCACTAAAGGCGATATCCAAATTTTCCACTTTGACTGCCATGTCGACCATTCCGTACACATACTCGCTCATTGGGAGGAATGAGGCTATTCTTGGCAGGGAACAATCAACAAATTCAAACTGAAAGCGTGCATTGTTGCAAGATTGCTGTAGACATGGAATGCCGACTTCAAACGTGCCTGTACTTGTCGAGCTGATCGTGAAGAAAAGAACGGAACTACCCACTCCAAGTTTGCAATTGCCGTCAGTATTGCGCAGGCCGACCTTCGCATTTGAAGGGATATTCCTGCGGATCGTAACAGGTTCAAGCACCTTGCCAATCTTGTGTGCAATTGATCGCATGGTGGAATCCGGACGCGCATTGGCAAAGCATGAAGCACCAGTGCACACAGTCCACTTGAGCCGTGCGCCACTTGCTGGCACAATGAATTCTCCTACCTTCCACCATTCTTTACCCGTCGCCGGTAAGTCTGAGTCCACTTGCTTAACTGACGTCACAAATCCCTCTTTCAGACTATCATTGTCATCGAGACAGCGGTGGCAGTATACATCCACGGTTGCCGGTGCAAGCCTTACCTGCTCCGCTGTAAAACTATCATCATAGTGATGGACCCAGACCTCAACAGTCCCTGAAGACAGAGACTCGAATCGGACTGTCTCTGGTCCGTCCAGACCACTCCAGTTGTCGACGTCGAGGGTGATGGTCCCGCCAGCGA
>Ga0115006_10000762_pt1 | contig 18444 bp, 10 predicted proteins | sample ArcOceMetagenome_3_FD_88943 | JGI IMG/M metagenome (GOLD analysis project Ga0115006, IMG submission 88943) | Marine eukaryotic phytoplankton communities from Arctic Ocean - Arctic Ocean- Svalbard ARC20M Metagenome | ecosystem: Environmental > Aquatic > Marine > Oceanic | place: Arctic Ocean...
GGTGCCAGACCGCCACCATATCTTCCGGCACGGGGCCCCACTTCTTGACCTGGACCTGCGATTTGCCCGGCTTCAAGACCAAGACTACAAACGTCTCATCGCCGTCGCCCTGCAAGAACCAGCGAAGCGTTGGCGTCTGCCCAGCGTATGCATCGAAGAGGATTGTCTTCATATTCCCCCCAGCTTGCACTTGCGCCCACATGTCGAGCCAGAGCGTGCCCATCTTGTTTGCTTTGTTGCACCAGACCGGCAGCTCGATTGTGATGATGTCGTCAACGCCATCCAGGATACACATTTTGTCGGTCGTGGACGACGCTTTGGGGGTGGCATCGGCTACCCACATGTCGTTCATCGGCTGAGGCACTGAGCACGGGGGCTCCTCCAGCATGCAAGACATGTTGGCGCCTCCCACGAGCATCAGGGGTTTGATGTAGCCGTTGACGTTCTTGAGATTGGCCAGCTGCCCGAAGGCCCGCGCCTCCGGCTCGTTGCCAGGTGTCAGAAGCTGTTGCCGGACCTTGTACCACACGTGCGTAAGAACATTCATGGCCCAGAACTCCTTGGAGCCTACGAACACGTTCCTGTTGAGAGTGGACGAGCACACCTTCTGCTCCAGTACGAGCCCGCCGAAAGAGAACTTGTACAGCCCCACCAGATGCCCGGTGGCAAAAGCCCGCTTGCTTGGGCGCATGTTGGCGGGCACCTTGGACGGGGCGGCGGTGCCAGCGTTGACGCGCTGCTGCTTATCAGCCAGGCACTCGCGCGACGAGCCCTCTTTGCAGGCCCAGATAAGACTGGATAGGTCGTAGATCCACATATCGTCCAGCAGCGTGGGCCCCGCTGCGAGGCCAAAGGACACAATCATCTGGTAAGTGTTGGGATCATAGACTGCGGATTGCCCCGCACTCCTCGGCGGCCGCGTGCCCGCCGCCTCCATGGTGCTCCAGCCCGACTTGGCGTCGAACACGACGCAGTTGTGGACAGGCTTGCTGTTCGTGCCTAAACCTCCAAAGGCCACCGCGGTTGTGGAGGAGAGGGGAACGACAGACAGAGAGCTGGCTGCCGGAGACGCGTCTGATGAGCCGTATTGCGACCACACGCGCGTGAATATGTCGAAGGACCAGGTGTCAGCCCTGACAGAACTGATGCCAGAGCCTCCAGGGCCCTGCCCTCCGTGGATGAAGATGTTGAAGCCAGAGAGCCACATTGCGTGGAACCCGCGGGCCAAGGGCAGATCTGAGACCGAATTTACCTGGTGCCAGGCCATGTCGTCGATGGACTTGAAGTCGTACAGCACCCACAGATCATTGGTTGCCGCAAAGTTCCTTCCGTTCCATGCAAAGCCACCATAGACAAAGAAGCTGTGCGAAGACTCGTGGAACACGGCGCCCGCGCCGTACCGGGGCATGGGCACCATTGCGGTCGCTGAAGTCGGCGAGCAGCTAACCCAGGTGTACGCGTCCGCAGTGTTCACGTGAGGAGACATATTGAGGATCCAGCAGTCATTGAGCACGCCCGGGCTGCCCTTGGTCTTGCCGCCGAATAGCAGCAGATGCCCAGAGTGCGGATCTTCAGCCATTGCGTGCCCATATCTCGCCACAGGCACCGGACTCCCTTCCGTGAGCAGCAGACGGTCGAAGCGGTAGTACGGTACTGGGCTGAACCACCAACACTCCATATCGTTGCCGTTGTCTGAAAATTTGGTTGAGGTGGCAGTCTTGGAGGAGTAGCCACCGCACACCAGCGCCTCAGCGCCGGTCGATACTGCACTGTGTCCGGCACGATTGGCGGGCACCTGGCAGTCAAAAACATTGAACACCAGACGCCTCCAACTTAGATGCCTAACGCACACACCAGCACACACTCGAGCACACACGCATACGCACGCACTCACACGCACACACAAGAACACACGCGCTCACGCTCACACAAGCACACACGCACACGCGCACACGTGCACGCGCACACGCACACATACGCACATCACACACCGACACACCCTAAGCACACGCACGCGCACACGCGCACCCACGCACACACGCACACACACTCACACACACACACACACATCACACACGCTCACACCCACCACACCCACGCACAACCATCACACACACACACACTCAGGCACACCAAACACACCAGGCACCAAAGGTGCCTCACACCCTACACACACGCACACACACGCACTCACACACACACACACATCACACACACACACACACATCACACACACACACACACTCATCACACACACGCACGCGCGCACACACGCACACACGCACACACGCACACACGCACACAAGCACACACGCACACCCGTGTACACCAAACGCACCAGGCACCGAAGGTGCCTCACGCCCTAAAACAAAAATGGGGTCTGTTCTATTGATGTCTGGCTCCAGGAGCCAGACAGCGCTAGTACACTCTCACCCTACACACCCTAGTGTAGCGCCTCCTGCCCATTATGAGGCTTGGCTGATATAGGCGCGGGACAAGCCAAGCTTGTTCTCTTGATTGTCAAGTCAATAAACAACTTTTACCCCCACCTGGCAGTTGATTTTGTGGGCCTGACACTGTGCGTCGGCATACACAAAGCAAGCCGGGGGCGTGGCGGGGAGCGCACAGTACGCGGGATCCGCTGCACATGTGCCTTCAAAGAGCACCTTCTCCCAGCCCTTCGCCGGGAAGTCCAGCACCCACACGTCCAGCATGTCTGCATTCGCAGGCCCGCCTGGATTTGCAGGCACGCCGTCGAACCCATATCCGCCGAAGATGAAGAGCATGCCCTGCATTGCATCGATGGTGACGGCGGAGTGGCTGTGCCGCGCGTCTGGAGACACGCCGACGGCTTTGATTTGCTCCCATTGCAGCGCTGTTCACCCACGTCAACACATGTCTGTCGTCAGTCCAGACCCCCTAAGGCTTTTGCTTTGCAATATACACTGAGATCATCATCAACTTTGAAGAGGCTGTGCATTCCAACTCTGTCGGAAGTTGTCGGTAGACTGTAGCGCATGCAGGCAGGTTGACTCATGTCATATTACTCACGCGTGGAGGCGACACTGCAGATTAGGGTCGAGAGCAGCAGCAGCTCCGCGGCCCACATGGTGCAATGAGCACTCGACTCCTCAGCGTCGCATTTCCGACCAGCCTCGGTTTGATTGGTTTGTTTGATTTGACCGCAAAATACGAGGGTGGTGGGGTCGTATCCAAAACCCAGGAGTTGGGCTAACTGCACAAAACTCATCTGATCGCATACAGGGTGGTGCAAAACGCAGGAGTTGCGCTAACTGCGACGAATTTGGTCCCCCGTACCAATTTTTTCCACGGTACGGGGGCCCAAATTCGTCGCAGTTAGCGCAACTCCTGCGTTTTGCACCACCCTGTATGCGATCAGCTGCAGATGAGTTTTTGTGCAGTTTTTTTGCACGGCTCGACAGGCCCGGCAGGCTGCCGCATCAGCAGGGACTAAGCGAGGCGAGGCTTAGACCTTGAAGGGGTTCACGAAGCTCCGTTTCCCGAAAGGGCCGGCCGGCTGCCGCTCGGGCAAGCTTCTTAGCGAGAGGAGGCTGGGCTCAGCGTGACAGGTTAGGCTGGGCTACCGAGACGGGTCACCCCAGTTGGGGGCCCCGGGACCCGGGTTAGAAGGTACATGCAGACGCTGCATACAAGCGCCCGGCAAACAACGCGGACATAGTGGGGCGCAACATGCAAAGGATGTGGTGGGTTTCCTAATAAATCTCTCTCTCTCTCTCTCTCTCTTTCTCTCGGGGAGGTGGAGGGACTTAGGACTTAGGAACTCTGTCGGAAGTTGTCGGTAGACTGTAGCGCATGCAGGCAGGTTGACTCATGTCATTTTTTTTTTGTCATATTACTCACGCGTGGAGGCGACACTGCAGATTAGGGTCCGAGGGGTCCGGCGAGAGCAGCAGCAGTTCGCGGCCCGGCGAGAGCAGCAGCAGCTCCGCGGCCCACATGGTGCAATGAGCACTCGACTCCTCAGCGTCGCATTTCAAAGTTCTGACCGATGATGTGCCTCGGGAGCCGTGTTTTGATCCGTTGATCTCCCTATCTCGCGGGAGTCGCGGAACACCGGTCATTTTTTTTAGGAGTGGTTTACACTTTCCTTTTTAGGTGTTTTCCCCTTTCCCCTTACCAAACGGTGTGGTTTTGTGGTCCAAACCGCCCGCAACCATTTATAATACCAATCAACTTTCGCAGAATCCTCGGCGCAACAAACCATTCGAGCACACTATGTACGCGCTCTGAGACTATGCCCAGGGCCGGCGCAGTGCTCGGCACAGTTGTGGGGCTCGCAGTGCTCGTGCCTTGGGTCTCAGGTGCTACGCTCTCCGGTACATGCCGAGCGAATCTGACCGCCCTGCCGACGGGGGTCTTGCGCTGCTCTTCGGCCGAGGTCTCGGAGATTTGGACGCCGGGGCGGTGCGCGGACCGCAGCGGCAACCTGGCGGAGGACGGGAGGATTCTGCTCTCCGACGATTTTGCTTCTGCCTTGTCGGGGGACGCGGCTACGGCGCACAGCAAGTGCACGGAGCTGTGCAAGCATGAAGCTGCGCCTCTGCTCGGGTGGCACCAGTGCGCTCAAGAGGGCCATGCGTGCGCTTGCCGTGGAACGGTCCGCTTCGGTAGCTCTGCGTCGTGGGTGGAGAGGTACGTGAATGGGGCCATCGACTGCACAGGCGAGGAATTCGGTGACTTAGCTGGCGAGCCGAAGACATGCCAGTGCCGGCATACGTTCACCGGATGTGAGCTGGTGGCGTCTACCGAAGAGAACAAGGGGTGCTACGTGCACACGTCAACCAGCGTTTTCACAGGCAGTGGTTCTGGAAACGCGCAATGCTGGTCTGACGTGTTTGTCCTTGACGTCTGTGTATTTGGCCTCGGTGTTGCTGCCGTGGTGCTATGCGAACGCACACCACACGCACCATGCTCATACACACACACACACCTTTTCGCCCTCAGGACGCGCTCAAAGTGGCACGACAGCCAGGGAGACGGATGTGACTGGTATGCAGCTGCACCACATCGCTGCAGGGTGTATGGCGACAGTTATTCAAGCTACGGAATGACGGGTGCAAAAAAATGTCGTGCTTCTTCACGTGAAGATCTCTCATTTTTCTGACATGTGGTGATTGTCTGTCACAGCACTTGATGCTTGCTGCACGTGTGGGGGAGGGTCTCTCAAGGTCGGCACCGCCCCGCATCGCGGTCTTCAAATATTCAAAGGGGACGACGTGCCCACGTGGAGCGTGCAAGGCAATTCTCCTTTCCATGTCACCTTCCGCAATAGTCAAGGAGATACTGTTCTGCAACTAAAGACCAAATGCGTAGACGTCCGATGCAACCGTGAACAGCTAATGCTGTCAAACGCGAAGGCACGGAGGGCTTGGGAAGGGATCCGCACGATGTCGCTTGACGCTTCCGCGGCGTTGCTTACGTTGCCTCGCATCCGCGGCGATGCTCGTGAGTGGCATTCAGACCAGGGCGTCATGCAAGCACGCGAGCTGCTTGTGACTGGAAATAGTTCAGGATTCAAAGTCGAATGGGCACCGTGGAAAGCCGAAAACTCCTACTTCTACCACTCCACAGGCTTTGGGGCGCTGGATCCCGGACTGCTGGATGTGTCAAGTGATGTCAACTCCGAAAATCCGCAGCAAGCATCCATCACCGCGTTGTCCGGGGGTTGCCACCCGAGTTGTGATCTCTGTACGCATTTTGGAGGACAGTTTGCAAGCGCAGATCAAAAAGCAACTCTGTGCGTCTCGTGTCCGTCGGGAAGCAGCTTAGATGTTTTGCATCCTAGCATTGCTGCTGGGACTTGTGTTCCAGATTCTCAACAGCGCCTCGATTCCGTTGAAAACTATGCAGCTTCCAGTGCCCGAAATTATCTGAAGGTGTTTTCCTCAAGCGACTACTATCCGGCATGTTGGACTGAATTGACTGCACGAGCTGCCGGCGCCGTCGTGCAGGACACGAATTGTAGCCATGACGGTACTCACCTGTGCGACGGATCAGCCGGCGCGGGCGATGCCACACTGGCCTTTCAGAGATATTGTAGCACGTACAATGAGACAGGAGTGTACTCAGCGACCAGCAGGTGCACTTCACGGGAGGGCGATTCCGAGATGACATGTTTCAAGTGCGAACCTTATCTTGCACAATGCCGCTGCGGCCGATGGACAGCAAATGCTGGCGAAGTATGGCAGCCTTACTGGCGAGGCAGCCCCTCGACACGGACCTACGGGGCTCTGGTGACAAAAACTCCCACATTTTCCTTCTGCATCCCTGTTCCTCCGTGCTGCCCTCCCTTCCTCCGATCAGCACGCACACAGGATCCACAGCGTGGCCTCTCTCACTTACAAAGAGCGCATATGTACAGGTTCTTACAGCATGCCCGGTCGGTCAGAAGCTTATAGGAGGTATCGAAAACATCGGGCAACAGAGGTGCACAGCCTGCAAAGACGACCCGTCGGCATGGCCAGCATGGACGATTCAGCTTGAACCATTACATTTGAACCTGGACTTCAAAATCAGGTGGTGTATGCGCATGTTCACGTATGTAATCATGTGTACATACTTAGTTGACACGCTGGTTTTCCTTATGATTGTGGTGCCAAGGTGCACGTGGAGCAAGGGGCTGTCACGAGTTTTCCCTCGTGTAGCCCCAGTGGAATTATGAAATTGCCTTTCACTTCGCTCGCGTTTTTCAAACCAGGTGGTACTCCGAAGCTACCAGGTTGTGTCCAAACGAGAATATGGAGTCACATGCCAGCTATGTTCTTTTTGAGCTCGCGAGAAACGCAACAAGAAATGAGACCATTTTGACACGCTTCAATGCAGCCGGGACACAGCGCACCGCATCAGTGAAAATGAACATCTCAAACACAACATTTGTGGTTCGTCTGTCTGAATCTGTAATATCTGGATCGGGCGGAGTCAAGATTGGATTGACATTTTCCGGTCACGCGGCGGAACCAGTTTTCTTCGACCTTGGTTGCACATGGACTGAGCCCCCAGCGGTGCACGAATGGACACATATTTTGAACATTTTAAAGAAACGAATTGTAGCAGAAGGTGGGGGTGTGAAGGCGGCCTCACCGGTCTCCGATGGGATGCGTATGGGTCGAGGACATTACTTGACTGAGGTAGCTTCGATCTCAAAGCCAGTAGAAGATGATGCAGAGACTGGTCAATGTGTTCCGTGCCCTGCAGGAGCAATATGCGTAAAGGGAATGTTTGTTGCCAGCAAGGGTACACATCGGCTGATCGCACCTGAATGGGGCAGCCCAGGAGAATGGACCAGGCAGCATGAGACAGGATACATGCGATTGATCTCGTGCCCCGGAAATTCAACGAGATTTCCTTTCCCGACGACAGGCATAGTGGATGAATTCATGGCGCTCTCCATGCAGACGTGTTTGAATGTGTGAGTATTTCACTGCCCTGGCATGTGTAGAATCTGATGTGTGGGCACGTGTTGCGCACGGACATGGATTAACTTGATCGGCTTGTTGGCAGGTGTTCAAACGGTCAACATTTTAATTACAAGACTGGCGAGTGCGTCATGTGCAACCCTGGCCATTATTTGGGAGCCAAGCAAGCAAACGCAGGCCACTCGTGTTCAGGTGGCCTGTATGATACTGACCCCATGACGTCGACGTGCATAGAGTGCCCTCCCGTGGGTTCGTGCCCTCGACAGGGCACATTTTCAGGCCTGTTCGTACCGCCAGACGATGGCGGCCTGTGGCTCACGCTCTCGAACGGTGAATGTACGCTGTCAGGTGACATTGTACCCCCCCCTTTTGTGTGTGTCATGATTTTTTGGTTCTGTTGGAGACTCAATCCTGACAAGTCTTTGTCTACCCTGCAGATTGTGGAGTAGGAAACGTTACGGTGTTTCAAGGAAAGCCAGACAGAGATAAGAGCAGGCTTCCAAATTCGACTGCCCAATGTGGCTATTGTGAAGACGAGTTCCGCTTCGACACGGCTCGCCAGGAGTGTGTGTTGTGCTCAAAGTCTATTACATGCCGGCAAGGCAAAGTATCACGGTCACCCTGTCAGGACATTGCGCAGTATTTTGATCACACTGCAGACCAGTGCTTGTCCTGTCCTGAGAACTATGTGTGCGGTAGTTTAGCAGATCCGAAACCCAAACCCGAATTTGATCCACAAACACGCGAGGAACTCGGGACGGTGAAAAAAATAGTGCTACCCTACTGGATTGATGAGAGCAAACCCAACTCGAAACCGCGCGGCCGGGCGTGCTTGTCCAAGCGCAAAGATGATCGACAGGCTGATTGCGATGTGAGACATTCTTTGAGCGTCTGTTTGCATTCTATAATCTGTTACTTTGTCCTTTTGTTGCTGTCATGCGGACTGAGTTGTGATGGCACATGTGTCAGGCACCTTGTGGGAAGGAGGTGGAACCCGAAGACTGCCGAATTGCAGCTTGTCCTGCGGGTACTGTAATGGTACGAGCGCGGAGCGAGAAGGATACTAGCTATACAGACCGCTGCTTCAGATGTCCGGCGGGCACTTTTCAAATATTCTCCACGATTTTTTCAGGGTATAATCCCGGGACACTGCAACCTAGCGATGCTGATTTCGATGATCCAGGGCGAATGTGTGCAAAATGTCCAGTGGGAACCTCGTGTCCACGGGCAACTGCTCAACAGCAGGACTTCGGATTTACAGTCGGGATACACATCATCCCCGAGCGAGGGTTCTGGCTGAACAGTATGCTCCTCCATTCACATGCAGGCAGCATTATGAGCCTTAATGATTCGTCTGTGTCTTCACGTCGTGCTGGAGGAAATGAGAATTCGGATCCAGAATGCCATTCTGATTTTTGCAGCCGGGCAGCTGCGATGGTCTCAGCACACAGATGCGCTTCAGGTGCATGTGATCACGCAGGAAATAGGCCTGAGGAATGGAGCGATCTGTTGAAGCCCGAAAACCCAGACTGGATGTGTGGAACCTCAGGTCGTACAGGCCTTGCATGTGGCCTGTGCAACGACGGTGCTGCCCTCAGTGCAGGCCAAGTTTGTGAAAGCTGTGGAGATGCGGAAGATCTGTGGGTGTTTCAGTTGTTTGCAGTACTTGTTGCTTTCCTCGGCGGAGGTGTCGTGTGGTACCTTGTTGTGTGGCGGGAAATTTTCCGAGAGGAGCACGAGTATTTTGGAGATGGTCGAATAGGTCGCGTTGACATGAAGATTGAAACAAGCACCGGTGGAACAGGTGCGCCTGGAGCTGGAGGAGAGACTTTGAACGCCGAGACAGGAAGCGAAGGCGATGAGGAGGCTGAGAAACCTCACATGTCAGTGATGGATGTTATGAAGGCCCCAGAGCAGCTGAAAGAAAAAGAGGAGGAGGCGCTGGAAACGATAGACAATATAAAATCATTTCCCGCCCAAGTGGCTGAGAGTCTGGATGGAGTCAAAGAGCAGTTACTTGGCGTCTGGGCTATCCTTGTATGGCTTGTTGTTGCTACGATTGGCTCAGAAGGATCGGATCCTGAACACATTCGTCGTGCACTGATGGGTTTCTTCAAAATCATCCTTAGTTATTTTCAGGTGACTGCTTCGTTCCTCAAAAACTTTGCCGTGGACTGGGGGGAGAGGCTTGAAGATTTCTTGAGCAAGCTTAGCATCCTCAATCTGGACTTTTACAAACTCCCCAAGCTCAACTGCATCGTCATGATGCAAACTCCGACACGAACATGGCAAGTGGCATTCTACATCGCGTTGGTGCCATTGTGTCTTTTCGTACTTTTTCTTCCTCGGTTACTTTGCTTCGTGGCAGAATCCTGGATGCTGACAGTGTGGGAGCGTTCGAGAAGAAGGAGTAAGACGGAAGAGAAGCTCTTAGATGAATATCAGAACAGTCTCGCCGGCCTGAATGAACGAGATTCCAGAAAACTGCAGAAGGCCAAGGATTATGTGAGGCAAATCAGCGAGCGCAGAACTATAATCTCATTTCATCGAGCATCTTGGGCTAATCTGTGCTCAGTTGTAGGTTGGGCAATTTTGTTAGTCGGTGGATTCGTAGTTTGCTTTAATCTTGCAGTGAAGGCCTCCAATAATGCCGTCAAGAATCTCGACTCCTTAGCGACGATAACAGTGGGTGAAAAATGCAAAGAGCAACTTGAAAAACTGGATGCCCATATTGCAAGTCAGTGTGATCTTTCGGGACAAGACGACAAGGCTTCGTGCCTCTTTTGTGGGTACAGCGAGTTTCGGAAGTCAACCAACGACTGTCTTTTGTGTCCGTGCGGGAGTGAGCTAGATGTAATCAATCGCGATTGCACTGGGGTGTGCCGCAAGATTGACAGAGGTGGGAATTCATCGGTCCAACTACCATTATACAAGGCCCTCGCGGAAGGAAAGTGCTTTCCGAAGCATGGATCAGAGTGCGTCATAGCTGAGATTATGGGTCGTTATGACTTTGTGCCAAGCAACGGTAACGCAAGATGGGAGTTGAAGTATGACATCGAGTGCAACTCTGCTGGAAGATCTGGCACGCGGATGGGCTCGAGCAGGACAGGCAATGTTGCTGGAAATAGGCGGTTCAAGAACCTGTTTGGTGACGTGAATGAAAGAGATTCAGACAGTGCATCATCTGGCCAAGAAGGATGTCCTCATTTCAAAGCGCGACAAGAATATAAATACTTCAGCAGTCTCAAGACATGGACTGATGCGGAACAGACCTGCGTGGAGTGGGGTGGTCATTTGGCCTCCTTTCACTCGTTTGCAGACATGAATGCAACAGCCTCATTGATGGGTGGGGCGTTCAGTATGCAAGCGTGGATCGGCCTGTCACGGGACGCTCAAAATACGTGGACGTGGAGTGACGGGGCGCAAAGGACGTATGCCGCCAGCAATTGGTGGGGGTTTTCGTCCTCTTGGACCACAGTTGCTCAGACCTGGTGCGATGGAGCTAGCAAAAGCGCTCGGGTGCCGCCACAACCTCGCCCTACGCCTGGGCATAATTGTGTGTACATTACTCTTCACGGAAATGCATCTACGTGTCGAGACGAACAAAATCCAGTGAGCGAACGGCAGGCCTCTGCCTTGAAGTACAGTGGTTGGACAAATGGTGCTTGCAGTGCCGCCAAACATTTTGTGTGCTCAAAGCCGTTGATCAGCTGTGCAAACGCGAGTGAGCCAACATCATGGCCACCATTGCATCCATTGCAAATGCGTGGCGACGGCATTTACTATTGGAAAGCTATGTGTGAAATCGAAAGTGGGAATGGATTTGGAGCATTGTCCGGAGAGGGTGAATTGCCCTATTCAATATGCTACAGTCCTTGGACGGAGTATGCGGAGGCCTTCGGTCACACTGCCAGGAGAGCCTCTGCTTCAAAAGCATCAGACACTGTTAGCATTACTCCCCAGCAAGCATCGCTATTCATCGTGTTTGCATACGTCGGTGCCTCGGTATCTCTGATTTGCGCGCTCGCCTTTATCATCTACACCAAATTTGGCATGAACGGAATAGCGGTCCTGGAAGGTATTTCAACGAACATCTTGGGACCATTAGCTTTTGGGGTGTGTGTCCATGGCGCCCTTTCTGATACACCGGAACCTGTAGAGCGTCTGCGAGACCGCGCTGAGTGGACACCCGGTCTGCTTGTTTTGCCTGCCGCTTTTTTCCTGCATCTCAGTCTGGGATTTTTTATCCAGCCTTCGAAGAAATATCCTTGCCCATGGATCCACGGAGCCGGGTATTTAGGAGTTGAAGTATTTTGCATGTCAATAGTTGGTCTCGGTACGGCGAGTGCATTTGGCTTGGTGTTAACGGATGCTGCTGGATTGCGCCTCTTGATTGGACTTGGTACACTTGCGGGTCTATCAATTCTCCTTATCTTGTATGGAATCTCATCAGCACTTGGCAGGGGGCAGCGTGCGAAGGCCTTGACGATTCTAGCGCTTTTTGTGTGTGCATGTGGGCTTGGTGTCGGTACATACTTTTCACAGGAGGAACACGAAATTGTTACCTATTCGTTGTTCATCCTCTCTTTATCGTTGGCCCTTTTGTGCTATGTATTGATTATTCACACTTGGAAAGTCGCAACTGAGCTAGAGGAAAGGCTAAGCTTTCATAAGGATTTGGAGAGTGGCTCTCTTTCTGGATTCCGAGTGGAGGCGCAGGCAGGACATTCGAAGCCCATGACTCGAGATAATTTACACAAGGATTTGACCGAAATCCTGCAAGGAAAGAAAACGAATAGCAAGTCGGACAAACCTCTTGAAGAGGATCTCGATGCAGCACTGGAAACTGCAAAGGCGAAAGCAAAGAACGCACATGTGTCAGGCGTTTCCAATGCCACAAAAGAATGGATTAATGAGGCAGCAAAGATTTACCGTCTCCTAATTGACGAGCGAAAGATCTCAACCTACCACCTGACAGAACGAGTGACCAAAATGTGGCTCTTTTCGTGGACGGCGTTTCTCTTCACAATTTATCCCGCACTTTCCGCTGTCGCAATCTCAGGGTTCGATTGTGAAGACTACGGGCCAGAGGGATGGCGTCTGCGGGATCACCCGGAGGCGTTTTGTCCGTACAAGTACGCCTTCGGCGTTGTATTACGATACGAGAATGCAGAACGAGTAGTATTTCAAAACATCTCTCAAATCAAAGCAAATACATCCTTCAGGACATCCGCTGACGAGCCGGAGCAACTTTTCATGCTTTCTGTTACAGCTGTCTTGTCATTTGCTCTGGGGATACCTGTGTACATGTATCTTCTGCTGGTCATCAACAGAGTCCCTCAAATTGCGCATCGCAAACGATCCCATGCTGCTTTTCAGGCATTTGCAAGGTATTGGCGCGCAAAGAAAGTGCCTGGCGGGATTGATCACTTTGCTGCATATCTAATTCCGGAACAGGAGTCAATCTCTAGAGGTAAAATTGTTATCAGTGTGCCTTCAACTATCATGCCATATATTGGGCAAGTAGATATAAGCAAGCAGATGCCTTCGCCGAACAAGTTGATGAGGGAGGTCGAGAGAATAGTTCAGACTCTGGCAGGAGGCCCAGACATCGATGTCGTGTGGAATATCGTCAAGCAATCGAGTGCTAAAAGGGCGAGTCGCTTGGAAATACGCTTGAGGCGTAAGAATAAAAACATCACTGATGATCTCATGAACGAAGGCAAAATTTCCGTGCCTCAAATACTGGACAGGTTGAACAATAAACTGTCGAAACAGAAGGCAGACCCGGAGCTGCCGGGTGTCTGGGACTACAATAAGTCAGGTGATCAGACATTCTTGAATATTGTCAATCACTTATTCAAGCGCATGGCTAAAACAGATGCGGCTCGGCAAGACACTCATCGACACGCCACCAGCAAAAGAGAGGAGGCCCAAAGGGCGGAAATGAGCCCCTCCGGGCATTCTAGCGCGAACTGGACTATTTTTGATGAGGAGATGTTCTTCATCCGGGAAATGTATGATGCACCCTGCAAGGCCGAGTTCTGGGAGGATGGAGTTGTGGATCACCCAAACGCACTGCCGGGTCTTAAATGGATAGACATGGGTGACGAGAAGCCAACAGATCAGGTTGAAATCATCAATGAAAAGCTTGTAACGGCTTTGCAGATAAAGCAGCATTTTACACGGGAAGATTTGATCAATCTCAATGTGTCTGATCTCTCTTACAACAGCTACATCAAAGTCGACGAAAAGTGTTATAAACCAGCCGAAGTTGTTGTGGCCTCAAATCCTTACGTGACCGCAGTTGACATTTTTGAATTCGTGCGAAAGAAACAGCTTGGCGCTCGACAAAATCTGAAGCACCGGCTAGTCCCAAAAAACGAGGACGAGGAGTTCGAGTTTGTGAAGTCAGAGATGGAGCGACAGTATGACCTCAAAAAATCGTTTGTAACGTTGCTGAGAGACCTCAAACACTTTGACACCGATGGAGGTGGCGATCACAACATGATCGGTTCAAAGTGGGAGGAGATTGGGCGGACAAAGCTGATTGGGAAAGAAATACAAAACGACAAGCTTGCTGCTGCCTTGCAAAAGAGGACAGTACCCAGCAAAGAAGACCTGGGAAAGTTCGACGCGGATATTACCGAGGACTGCTTCATTCGCGTTGGAGACAAGTATTTCCGGCCAGTAAATGCCTCCATGTTTGACGAAAGGACACGCAAACTTCGAGACCTGCTGCAGAAAGGCCGCGAGGACCAAATGGAACTCGACCAAGAAGAGTTTTTGAAAATGTGCAAGGACATTCAAATGTCTTCCACCTTCATTCTGCCCACAGATGATCTTGGCTCATTGTCCACATACAAGTTCAACAAACTTTACGAATTCGTTCGCGGGGAACGGATCGAACGTCAAGTAAAGTTTCAGATAATATTTCAGACACCGATATCGATCGTTAGAGATAAAGAAAAATGGCAAGAAGACGGGTTGAAGATTGTCAAAGCGATGCTGAAATCCAAATTAAAAAGGGCTAAAGGAGTAAAGGAGCAGGATAAACATCGTATACTGAAGTCACTGGTGCTGGACCATTTGGATGACGAGAAGGAGGCAGAGGCCGAGAAAGAGGAAGCAGAAGAAGAGGAGCTTGACGCTGAGGATGACGCAGATTGCGCAGAGTCCGGTGCTGGGATCAATGTGGTAGGCACGGGATTTGGTGCCAGAGACGATACAAGTGAAATTCAGGCTGAGGTTCCCGCGAGCCAGGCGTCTGGAAATACATTGGATGAGACGATTGCACCAGCCGGAGGTAATGCAGATGCTGACCTTGCACCTCAGACTGAGGGCCGGTCCAGAGGACCTTTTTTCAGCAAGGGCAAAAAGGACAAGAAAATGTTGAAGTGGGAAATATCTGGAAAGCCAGAGAGTGGGACAGAAATCAAGAATCCCAAGCTTGCTGAGGCGCTGAAGGTTAAAGTCGAATTCATTGAGGAAGAGTTGCACGAGTTCCCATCTGGTCTGCGGTGGGAGCAGATGGCTGAGACTCCACCGACTAAAGGCAAGCAGCTGAAAAATACTAAGCTTTCAGATGCTTTGAGAAGTGGACGGACAACGTTTGCACAGCACGAATGGGACTCATTTGGCATCGTAGATCTGCGAAAAGATGACTTCATTGAAGTGATCGCTTCGACTACCTCCTCATTCTTCAGGCCAGCCAGCTTTCAATTATCCGACCTGCCTGAAGATTGCTACATCCAAGTGAGTGACAAATACTACAAGCCCGTCAAAGTCAAAAAGGGAGTTGTTGCAGGATTCGTCAGTGCCTTTGGCAGATTGGGAAGAACTCAGGATAAGGTTGAGAGTAAGGACGAAACGCTGAGTTTTATAGTTATCTTCCCCTACGCTATTCCAGACAAGAAGATCAAGAAGCACTTCATTTCCAAGGTTGGCATGAAAAGGGCGATCGACAGTCAACTTGGCAACGAGGCGTCCAATGTGTCATGCGTTGCTGTTCATGTCAGCAATATTGGCCGGATTGCCGCTACAGCAGAAGATTCTGACGATGATGAGGCAGCCGAGAATGTCCGCGAAGAATACAAAAAGACACAGCGGGGGGATTCAGAACTGGCAAACAACGTGTTCACATTCACCTCTTTGTACAAAAGTTTGAAAAAACAAATGCGAAAAAAATCTTCTGATTCCAAGCACCAACAGTCAGGCGACAATGCTCTCACCGGCGACAAAAAGGTGGGCGAGCAACAAAAAATAAATGACAAAGCTCTCCAAAGATCTCGGACGGAAGAAATTATCAAGCATATTTCAGATCTTGAGAAGAAAAAAGTGATCAAGGTCGAGACAGTTGCATGGGACAAGTTTGCAAGTGAGGAAGAAAAGCGCGCAATCAATCGTGCAGGTTTCCTCTTTGTGAACTACGAGGTGCAGTATTGGTGGTATGAGATCTACGAAACCTTGAAGAAGCTGTACTTCACGTGCATGGTGACCCTGCTCCAAGACGGCACAGCGTTCCAGCAAATGGCCGCGTTTCTTGTCAATTTTGCAGCTCTTGTCATACATCTTTTGTGCAGACCTTGGGTGAATGGGAAGCTGGACACCATGCAAGCCTTTTCGATCCTCGTACAAACGATCACAATCTTCTACTCGATCATGTTATTCATCATGCAGAAATCAGAAGATACGAGTGCTGGATCGAAGGGCGGCAGGATGTTTGTCGAGACGTTGGTCATTGTCGTAAATTGTTTTGTGACTGTCTTTCCCCTGCTCAACATGATGTCTAATTTCGTGACGAGCCTCATCCAAGACGCTGGTATAGCATCGACCGTGCGCCGCATACCCATTAGAAGCTGGGTCTTGTTAGTCTGGGATGCATCATTGCTAGCTCTGGCAGTGATTGCTTCGGCTGGTCTAATGCCTGTTTCTACTACCATGGGCGCGTACTTCCAACTCGCGTTTCAGTCATTCGCCTGTTTTATAGGATTCCTTCTATGTTTAAATGTCATATATGTTGTATTCCGCATTTTGCACCGGTTCTACAAGACCAAAGCATGGACTGGCGGTGGTAAGAATACTCCTCACAAGAGCGATTTATTCTGGTGGGAGCTGGTTGAGGGAGTCCTACATATTTTGCCGCTGGTGATTTTCTGGTATTTCTTGGGAGAAGCACAAGAGGGCATTGCTGCTGCAAGGCTTGCCTGCGTAATGTCTGCTGCGCTTGCCGTTGTCTTCATGGGGCTGCAAATTTTCATGCTGGATCGGAAGCCAGTAATAGGATGGAAGGCACTCCAAACAAAGGCAGAGGACGAAGCATTCGGCGTTGTGATGGAGGAAGAGGAGGAGGATAATGAATTAGATGCAGTGCCAGAAAGCGACAAGATTAAAGCGAACGGAGTTGCTGCTGCAGAAAAGTCTGATGCCCACAGAGATGGCGGCTCTGATGAGGAGAGCGATGATGCTATGAGTCACTCGTCATCTGATTCGAATGACAGTGACGGGGGGGAGGTCGAGGCTAAAGTTTGCTCAACGTGCGGTGTCAAGTCGAAAGCAGCAGCGCGTCTGCTCGACTTACGGCAGCAAGAGAAGTCACCTCAAGAGCTCTTTGGTCAGGGTATACCGGGCGTGTTGCGTGTTGACGGCACAAAATGGCAAGAAATTGGCACAATCAGGCCGCAAACAGGCTCTGAGATTCACAACGAGGCTTTCGCGGCGGCCTTGCAGCACACCGTTGAATTCACGCAGGAGGAATGGGACAAGTTCAAGGTATCCAATCTAACTCAAGACAGCTTCGTGCAAGTGAACGGCAAGTACTTCAAACCATTGGCGTTTCAAAATGAAAGCGCGATCGGTGCGTGTCTCTTGATCGTTACCCCTTGTCTCTGTGCTGTGTCTTGATGGAAGTGTCTATGTAACAGCCTTATCATTCAACACACTCTCTCTGATGTACGATGTACTCAGGTTCACCATCGAAGCACAGGCTGCATCCTTCCTTGGTTATGCCTCCTAGGCCCTTGGAGCCAATTCTCAACCGCGTTGTCAATGCAGTGGGTTTCTTCCATTTCGGGGACGAACCTTCGCCCAGTCGGCAGGCCTACCACAGCATGCCCGATTCACCGTCGAAGTCCAGAGCGGATACCCAAGCGCCTTGGACCCCGGTCTTGTGGGATACTCATGCGCCTCCGGAGACAGACTCAAGCATTCAGCTCCAATACAAACCCGTAGTGGCATTGTCGCCGGACGAAGCCAGCTTGGTTTCGGAGCGCAAACCAGAAGAGGCTGCATATTCACTCAGGGCTGACTTGGTCACCGGGAGGCCACCCTCTCTTCCATCGCAGGAGCGAGTGATTTCTTACAAGACGCCCCTGCAGACCTTTGCAGGTGAGTGACTCATGCACGCACATGCAGCCTTGATCTTTGTTGCAACGAACGTGCTCAGGCGCATGCCATGATAGTGCGCACAGACGTCGTGCTCAAGTGCATGTGTGCACACAAGCGTGCACGGGGTTTCATTCTTGAGTGACATTTTTCGCGTCTCCTCATTCTAGGAATCGATGTCAACGGTAGCGAAGGGCCGTCCTCGCCCCCGCCAGCCATGAGCATGGGAGGTCCAGTGAGTGCGGCTGAAGATGCACCGGTATCGCGCTCCTCAAGTGGTGGTGGCAGTGGGACGCCGCAGCCTCGAGTGCTGACTACCCGCAGGCGCCTTGACGAGGGCTCTGGAGGTTCTCGGCCTCCACTCACCCCCCCGGCCGAAAGGCCGCCTGCCCTGAAGCCAGACCCCCTGTCCTTCAACGCGTAAGCGTGAAAAAATAGAACATGTGACGGAATGTTGGGCGACTGGGGAAAAACTGTTCTCCTGTATCAGCGTGCGCTTTCCATCTCCAGAGAAATAGAGGTCTATTTTTATCCTATTTTTATCCAATGGCGAGGACTCAGATGCCGTGGACTAGCGTCTGCTCATCAGCGTTATCTGCGATCA
>Ga0115006_10000767_pt1 | contig 18419 bp, 15 predicted proteins | sample ArcOceMetagenome_3_FD_88943 | JGI IMG/M metagenome (GOLD analysis project Ga0115006, IMG submission 88943) | Marine eukaryotic phytoplankton communities from Arctic Ocean - Arctic Ocean- Svalbard ARC20M Metagenome | ecosystem: Environmental > Aquatic > Marine > Oceanic | place: Arctic Ocean...
CACAGTGACAACTGCCTGCTTGAGCTGATCTAGGAAGCAATTTTGGGTACATCCTGCATTTGTCGATGACTCCAATGCGGATTCCATCGACTTGATTTTGACCATCCCCTGGCTTTGTGCATTAGTACAAGTCTCATCCAAGCAGGCAAGGGGTGTAGTAACTTCGAAGACGACAGCTTGGTCAGAAAGCTTACGCGAGCGTTGGGCGCGACGAGTTTTTAAGATCACGGACCCGATGCTGAGAATTTTGACCTCCCCCTGCATCTCTTGGGTTGTCAGCCTGATGGTTTCCTCAAGGACGGCAACTAAATTCTGGAACTCGGCATCATCGTCAGGGACTACCAAACCGGCCATGGTCAAAGTGCCTTGGAATGACAAGTCGACAAACCTTTCTGTAGTGCACAGCATGTAAGTTTCTGTCACCTTAATTTCGCAAGTAGGGCAAAGGCCAACACCGCATTTCTTTTTGCATTGGACACCGAGAAGGGATGCAACGACGTCGCCGTAGTCGCTCGCCTCGAGCCCAGACTGCGCCCCCAGGAGATCTTTGTAGTATTCCAAGTTACAGGAGGACTCTACTTGCATGGTCTGTGAGAAGCAGGAAAGACGGTCATCGCAGAAAGTCTGGAACAAATCAGAGTAGGCAGGAAGGGCAACGTAACCTGTGAGGTCGGTCGGATCATCGCGGCTCGGTTCGCCGCCGCTGCCACTGCCTCCGCTGCCACTGCCGTCCTCTTCATACCCGATAACCTCGAAGGTATAGTCATACTGGCTGCAGGAATCGAGAAAGGGATTTAGAACGTTCTTGTAGCCAAGCTCATCCTCGGCGTAACCGAGACCCAGAGTGAAGATGTTCCTACAACCCCAGCGCTCGTCGCATCTACCCTTGCTAGCTATCACCTCAGTTGACCCTGCAAGTACGGAATTTCCAGCCTGCTTGATGTCATTGCAGCAGGCATTCGTAGTGTAACCCAAAGCTTCATTGCCATAGGAGCAACTCTGAACCCCGCTGCACTCCTGCTGAAAGGGAGCCAAGAGGTTAGGGACCCCGTACCAGGTTTCTGCAAGAAAGAGGGCCTGGGAAATGGTCGTGTTGCAATCGCCAGTACAGGTCGTAAGGTCGGCATACTGCGGTGTGAGGTTCTCCCCGATGGCGCCCTGGAAAATGTCAATCTTCCTAGCCATGTCTATGAGGTGGTTGCAGCATTCGACTTTCGTCGAACCAACAGTGACCATGTCCCCGTTGGGAGCCTTGATTTTACAATTTTCAGTTGTGATGATTGTACCCCCACTGCACAGAGTATCGAAGTCGGCGCTCCTTTGATCGCCGCCCGTGGTGTCGATGGAAAACATGTTCTTGGCGGCCGCAGCACAGCTCGTGTCTTCGAAGCTGCACAACATATCTCTCTCGTTATCAACGAAGTCCGTGATAGACAGAACGTCGATTGCAAGGTCAGTCACACTGCTTCTCAGGTAGGCGCAGCACGATGAAGAAGCTTGACCAATGCCCCTGTCCGCAACCATGCATACAGGGACGGGAGTTGGGGCCATAGTGCTGAAAGCATATTCCGACTTGATATCACCAGGGAGAATCTCATAGCACGAGTCGACGAAAGGCTGTAGCACGTTCTTTTTGTTGAAAGGGAAGGCCTCGAGAGCCTTAAGCGTGGATAGCATGACATCTACACAACTGGTGCAAGTGAGTTGGTTCGCAAAAAGGTGGGTGGTATCAAACTCCGTGTCATCGAAACCGCGGCCCAAGAAGAGGGGTGCCAAGGTGTTAATGATTAGACAACAGTCATGGGAGGTCCTGCCGAGGCTGAAGGCTCCCATAAACAAGCAGTCCATTTCATCTGGGGTGGGGTTGTGGCCCTCGGTCTTCATGTCGAGGGTGACGATCTTGTTGAAATTCTCTATTTTAGTCACTTCGCCCCAATTCTCGTTGTCAGACGCAGTCCGTTGGAGGAGTGACATCGTATCTGCGACCTCATTTGCGTGAGTTTCACTCCCGCCCTCAGTGTTAAAGTGTCCATACTCGTAGGCGAACGTCACAAGCACGCGCGCATATACGGTGCTTTCCGCAGTAGTTGGTGCGGCGGTAGCCTCCTCGGTAGTCGGTGAGGGAGTAGGGTTCGGAGTAGGAATAGTTCCAGGGGTGAAGCCAAGATCCTCACAAGCCGTATTGAAGACAGACGCGTCTTCAATGAGCCCGCTGTCTTCGAGAGCCTGAAGAGCCTGGGCAATCGCCGTGTAGCAAGATCCGACGCAAGTTTCAGAATCGGCGTACTCTAAAATCGCCTCGCTGGCGTTGGACGCCCCCAGGAGAGCACTGGCGGCTGTCGTGATCTTGGTACAGCACGTATCAGCAACCACACCGATGTCCTGGAAAAGCACAGTGCATTGTGCATCCTCCAACCTTCTACTGGAGTCCTGAGGGGTCGGGGTCTCGCTAAAGTCGATGAATAGGCTTTTCCTCAAAAAACTTTCAGGAAGAGAGGAGCCCATAGCAGTCGAAGCTTCGCTGACCTTGGTAAGGATGGAGGCCGCATAATCCAGTGGGGTAGAGAGGGGGCCGACGATGTCGTTAACAACATTCCAGGGGGCGCTGATGGGAACCTCAAAGGCAGCCACAATTAGGGAGACATCCTTGCTGAAAGTCTTGTTGACAGGCCAAGCCACCCCATCGGGCAGGGAGAAACCATTATCGAGGTCAAAAGTGAAGGTCTCCGTGTAAGCGTCTCCGGAGCCACTCTCTGACAATCCTCCCTTGAGGTTGATGCCGTAAGAGTTTATGCAAATGTCAATGAAGTCATCCTTATAGTCTGTCCCCCCAAGAAGGTCGAGAATGTTAAAGCCGACTACACTGGGGTGACCACACTGCTTTCCGCACCAACCATCAGCGACGTATGAGGCAAGGCTAAAATCTGCACTCAAGGCAGAAGCCCCGGCGACCTCGAGGGCGTCGCAACAGAGAGGAGAAACGTTCCCGAGATCCAGACCACTGAGTTCGCAAGGCTCTGGAGGGCACTCGTCATTATCATAATCATATTCCTCGCACAACAACAACTTATCGCACCGTCCGTTGGTCTTCATGGCAGTGACAGCTGCGCAGCTAACACCGTCAATGTCCGAGGAAACGAGGCAGTCGTAGTCATTGTACGTATTGCCGTCACAGTCTGTGAACGTGGTAGACATACTACTCTTGCAGTCTCCCTCGTCATAGTTCAATTCCCAGCAATTGAGTTCTTGGTCGCAGTATTGGTCCCCAGGCCAAGTATCTTCAGTGCACCCTCCAACGCAATTCGGAATGTAGCCAAACTCACATCCTTTAGTGGGACTTGGCGTTGGTGAAAATGTAGGGGCTGCGGATTCAAAACTGCACTCGGTTTTAAGAGCAGCTACGGAAGCGTCACCGAGGGAAGTCGCAAAAGGAAAGGCAACGCTGTTAAAGCAGCCATCTGCAACGTCAAAGTCGCAGATCATACTCTTAACCGAAGAGTCTACACTATTTAGTGCGCTCGCGATGGTGGCTCCGCCATCCAAAGCGGTGTCTAAATCATTGACTGCCGCACAGCAAACCTTGGAGGAAGGGTTGGTTTCGAGCGAATCCACAACACAATCTTCGATGGTCATGGTGTTTACGCAGTCGCCACCGTCGAATTGGTATGCAATGCAGTTGAAGTTGTATACAGCCTCAGAAGGATTGTTCTCGGTGTCATCACACCTGCCATCACCCAGGAGTAAAGAGCAGTCGCCGTTATAATCAGGATCCATTGGGTAGCACTTTGACACTCTAACTCCATTACAGTCTTCAATCGGAGAAGCGGTGGGAGCGAAGGTAGCAGCTGTCGAATCGTCGAACGGAAGACAAAAGGTTGATGTCGATCCAGTTCCATCTCCGGTAGCAACGAGAGTCGACGAACCGGCTGGTGTCAAAGTATACGAAGCCAAACGGGCTTCTGCTATGCAGTCGCTGGTAGTGGCGTCGTACTTACAGATGCTGCCTTCTAGGGGGGGGAACTCAACAGTTGTCGAGCCAGTGCCTTGACCAGAGCCAATCTCGTTGCCACCAGGGTCCAAGAGAGTCCAAATGGCTTCGCCGTAACTGTCGTACGCCACAACAACGTTGACGGATCCCAGTTGGGGAGTGCAATATTCAATATCTTCGGGGCTACCAGAGCCTGAGTAGGAAGTGCTGCCGAGGGCGGTGAAGCCAGGAATGCTCTCTTCGTCGACTGCCTCAATGGTTATGGAAGTGTCCCATGCATAGCCAGGATAGGTAGAGCTTAGTCTCAGGGTAAAGCATGTAGGAGAAATATTGGCCTCGTACGCGACAATCGAAAGTGTGAAGCAGCCAATGTTTTGGAGAGCGAGGGTTTCCACACAGTCTCCCGACCCATCTTGGCAAGTGTACTCTTTCTTCAATCTGTGGTTGCCGTCGTGGGTGAACTCCAATCCAATGAAATCGCTCCAACTGTCAAGGGCTGACATGGTGAGGGTGAAGGAAGCGGCTGTGGCGGTGGGCGCTGCAGTGCTCGTGGGAGCAAAAGTTGGCGCTGATGTGGTTGGCGCCATGGTTGGAGCGGACGTTGTCGGGGATGCAGTGGGGCTGGTCGTTGGAGAGGGAGTAGGAAAGGATGTTCCCGAGAGAAGGAAAGTTTCACTGCTGATACCTGCCCCAGAAGCAATTGTCACGCCATCAGAGTCTAGGAGGGTCCAAAGAGATCCACCGTAGTAGTCTTGTGCGATGCCTATGGTTGCTGCACCCATCGCAGGCGAGCACCACTCGGTTTCCTCGGCTACGTCAGCACCTGCATATTCAAGGCCTGAAAGTGCATTGAAGCCTGGGACATCCTGTCCGGTGGGTTGCGATATGACAACTGCGGCATCATACCACGCATATCCTGGAAACTCGGAAAAAACTTGAATGGTGAAGCACTTAGGTGTGATAGTCGGAGCAGGGGTCGGAGTAGGGGCAGCCGTGAGACCTTCGGGCAGCTCCAGAAGAACAGTGGTCGAGCCCTCTCCTTGACCACTTGCCATCTCGAGGCCATAGGGGCCCCAAAGTGACCAAACGCCTGCGATGAGCAAAGCGAGTGGGCAAACGAAGCGTTAAGAAGCGCAAACGGTGTGTGTTAGACCTAGCGTGAATAGAAGGAAGGTCACTTCTATCATGGCACCATCTCTCACCTTCGTCCCAATAGTCATAGCCAATCACAAATACGGCACTGCCCACCGGGGGAGTGCACCACTATAGGGAGGGAGAGGGGGCGGGGAGGTCAGCAAGGTTGAGCGGAAGTATGAAGGTTTAGTTAGTTGGTCTTTGGGAGGGAAAATCCAAACCTGACGCTATCTACCTGCAAACTCTCTTCGTTGCCACTCCCTGAGAAAAATAAGCCGGATTGGGGGTTGAAACCAGGAGTGTTCTCTCCATCCTTTTGCTCAATGCTCAAGGAGGTACTCCAGTAGTCCCCAAGCCATGGGGAAGAAAGCTTGATAGTGAAGCACACAGGGGTCTCGGGGGCAACTGTAGGAGCTGATGTTGCTGACGGATCGAGCAAGACGACAGTCGAACCAGCGTCCGCACCAGACGCAATCTCCTCGCCAGAACTATCATAAAGAGTCCACAAGCATTCATCTGAATAATAGTGATCTGCGACCGTAAAGACGGCTGACCCCTCCAAAGGTGAGCACCACTGTAAAGAAGCAGGGAGTGTAGAAGGTGTAGGGTAAGTTTCAACATTATCAATAAACCCCCACCCCCCCCACAACATGGCGGCTTCCAGGTTCCATCTCTTTCTGACTCACCTCGGTATTTTCGGGGATACCAGAGCCGGTGTACGTAATGCCGGAAACGGCGTTGAAGCCAGAAATGCTCTCCCCGTCTAGAGACCCAATGCTCATGGTGTTGGACCAGGAATAACTCGGCCATGTAGAATACAGGGTCAGAGTGAAGCAATCCGTCGAGGTTTCCCTGGACTTGGAATCAACTGCATCCTTGGCCTGGACGAAGATGCCCATAAAGGATGCAGAAAGAAGCAGAAATACGAAGACGAAGGGGTAAGGAGTAGTTAACATAATGGTAGTGGGGTAAGCGCGGAATCGGTTAGAGAGGAGGACAATTAAAGGTCTCTACCTGATATCTTGGACTGAAAAAGATTCCAATTGTCGACTTGACCTAGTAGAAGTAAATGTAGTCGGAAGTGGTACTAAATTGGGGTCAGAAATCCCAAAAAGCAACACTCTAAAAATTGGATAAAACCTGTTCAGAGAAAGGATTGTGCAGGACGAAGGAGAGAGGCAAAACGAACGAGGGAAGCAAAACGAACGAGGGGTCCGAAGAAAAAGAAGTGAATAATGAAGTGAAGTCAAAATCATAAGAATTTAGAAGGTTGATTTTTTTCGTTTGGCGCGTCCTTGCCTTATTGTCGGGCCGTGTTTAGTACTCAAGGAAGGCCTAAGGAGCTGATATTAGAAGGAAGGAAGAACTTTCCCCTCTCTCCCTTCCTGAGCTTCAGGACGCAAGGCAAAAATAGGACCTCTATTTGCGTTGTTTTGTTGTAAGTGATGAGCATTTCGAATGAGCATCTGGGATGGATCAGCATGTCTCGGGATGACAGGAATACCCTCTTTTACGGTGGGATAGCACTGCTATTGGGCCTTCTTGGGATCTTCTTTGGGTTTGAGTCCACTCCATTCCACAAAACGAGGGCCGCGGAGAGAATGTACTTGAGTGTCGTCATGCTTGTCGCGTTCGCGTGGATTATTGCTTCGACGATAAGTTTCGAGAATGAGGAAGTAGACGATGAAGGGGACACTGATTTCGATAAAATGGTAAAGGAGCACCCATTCATCAAGCTCTTGCCGGCGACCTTGGAGTTCACTGTTGTCACCCTGGTCGCTACCGCGGCACTGCTAAATGCGGTTGAGTCCGATATAAGGAAGTTCACGGGTTCTTGGCCTTTGGACGAGAGGTTCATCGTTCCATCATATAGCGCCAAGCGCAAAGTTCAGACAATCGCACTTGTCATGAACGAAATCAACAAGACAACCAATTTTCTCGCGTTCCGCATTCCTGTTAGCCTCGTTCCTGTCTTCGCCATCGTTTACTTTTTCTTCAAGAGTGCTGCTGAGGTGAGATTAGACAAGGAGAGAGGCGACAAGCTGATAACACCATCGACGCATCGTCTCCCCCACTGAAATCATAATTCTCGTCCATTGTCGTCGTTGCCTCTTTCGTGCCTCTTCTCTCGTCGCAGTCTTCCCTTGTTGCCTCCTATTTCGTTTTTGTGATGCTCCTGGTATTCTTATCCTTCGTTGTTGTCATTTTCTTAAAAAATTTTGCAAACAATTTCTTTTGCGGGGCCAATGTGAGGAGGAGATTGAAGATCGAGCAAGTCTTTGAGGAGGCCATGAGATCTTCGGACAGAGACGAGCTGAATTACATCGTGGTCAATGTCAACCTCGCTGCAGTATTGAGCGAGGCTCCCACCTCGACGATCAGGATTTTTTCGAGTCCCCTGGCCCTTTCCCTCATGTCTACTGCCTCCAAGGCGGTGGTGATTGACGCCCTGCAGAAGAGAGGAGCCCGGGGCGTCCAGCAGTCGATAGCTGAAATTTTATTTTCCACGAAAGGGAGGAAGTTGACCAAGCTGAAGAACATAATTGATACGGGCTCCGACTACCACAATCTTTTGAAGCTCATGGATGATATGACCGAAGGTTCCCTAAGATTTGACTTGGTCGATCACCTACAAAGGGAGGCAGGATTCGCAGTAGATGAAAACGGAGGTAAGAAATTTGGCACTAAGACTTTAAGCGATGTTGACGATACACTGTACTGCTCTTCGGGGAAATTCCCCGTTGGCGTGGATAAGAGGCTCCCTCGAAGGAGTCCTTATCCTGGCGTCTTCAAGTTCCTGGAATGTATAGACAAGGTCGGGAGTTTTGCGGGGGCTGAATACATCACGGTCACCGTAGAGCCGGTTCAAGAGGAGCACCTGGACCGTTACTCTTTGGGGGTAGAGGATGATCCTGAAAGTGGGGGGAAAGAAGAACGGGCCCGAGAACCAAAAGTAACCAGACCAAATCTCGAGCGCGTGGCGAATAGTATATCGCTCCTCAAGCTTAGAAGAGGTATGGATGGATTGAACAACCAGAGTCACGTTGTAAGGAGTAAAAAAACCTTCTTACTCTCTGACCCAAGTTCCTGCAATCTTGTGTTCCTCTCTGCGAGACCTCACCTGTACAAGGAGCTTACTGAGCAGAAATCCTATAGGAGGTTCAGGAAGTACGTGAGCGAGGGGCTCCTTCACAAGATGCCAACTCTCCTCCCAGGCAGACTCCTGCCCGGAACTAAGGCGTTCCTCCTGACTCCTATTCTCAAGAGTAGCTCTTGGAGGGCAGTGGGGGAAACTAAATTTGATTCGTTTCGGAGTTATTCCGCCCTCTATCCAGAGTATGACTACGTCTTCATAGGAGATAACGGTCAAGGCGATCTCTATGCCGCAGAAAAAATGATAAAGTATTGCGCGGAAAGCAGCAAATGCGAATTACGTGGAGTTTTCATCCACCAGGTCCAACCCCAGGAAGATGAGCTCAGGCACAGGGAACGAGGGGCGGAAATGGACGCAGAAGAAGAGGCGGGGCAAGGAAAGACGCTTGGACCTGACGCCTTCTCCTCGTACGTTGGGGCAGCAATCTCAGCCCACACAAAGGACCTGCTTTCTAGTTCCGACCTCTACAACGTCGCTATTGCGGCTCTCAGTGACTTTGATGACATGAGAGCCCTTTGCCCTGAGCATGACTTCCGTGTCCTGGCCGAGCAGCTTAACACCGATGTGGCCGCTGTGAATGCCATCCTCGACAAGGACGCTACCGCCAAGTATCCCCAACTTGGAGTTAGAACCGTTGGGCACCTTGAAACCATAATGAGCTTCCAAAGAGGCGTCGGAAGAGGGAGCGGAAGTATGAGTAGTGGTCTCCTCTCGAATGTCGTCTAGCAAAATCGCTGATGTTTAAGAATAATTATCGATTTTGGCAGAAACCTGTGATTTTTCCCTCATAGGTTTTTCTTAGTAAACGTAGGATATTTCGGTGCCCCTTTCTATACTTCTCCGAAATACGAGAGTCTCAAGCCGACATCCTCTCTCAAGGGTGTCAAAAGAATTTCTCTGCTCCAACTGCTTCGAGGGGAAGAAGGATGGAGAAGCCGTTCGTTGATCAGAGTCGGTCGTGGACCTTATTTGAAGCTTTCCCAGATAGAGCGATCGATGTTCGTGGTTTCCTCCGGTCCAATCAAGTGGCACTCTCAACACCAGGCTGCCCCTTCCATTTGTCCCCAGGGCAACGAAAACAAAAATTTGTCAACGAAGGGGAGGGTTTTACTCGCAAGGAGTATAACCCGGATCGGGACCCGCACTTGAATGGATTTAGGGCTCTGCGAAAGCTAAAAAGAATTGAGGGAGAGAAAAAGTATCCTCCAATCGAACTAGTTTCTCCTTACCTCATCAAGAAGGGTTGGCGGAGGGGGAAGTACCGGCTGCCTAGCGTTGACAGAAGGTCTGATAAGAAGTTAATAAAGGAGAAAATGAGATTGGGTACTTCGCGAAAATGTCTTCGTGAGAAGAAGGTTCTGCCGCCAGTTGAGCCTTTGCAGACCTTGAAAGGACCAGCATCTGATGTTGTTCCGTGCTCAGCCTTTGTGCTGCCTAATTTTTCAACTAAAAATGGCCTCGTTGAAACAAATCTAACAACTGCAGAAAGAGAGCCAAGAGAGATAACGAATGAAATGCTTCTTGGGCTTCCTGTACCCTTGTTTGCCCACATTCTCCAGTTCATGCATACTCCTACGATAGTCGGTTCTTTGTACTACTCCATTTCGTCCTTCGTGCAGTCGCCCTTATCGCAACCCTACCTGCTGGGCAAGGTGAAGGAGGTGAGATAGCACAAGGAGAGAAGCGACGAGCAATCAGCAACACATCCAATACCGTCTAGACGCATGATCTTATTACTAAGACACATTAAAATCATTTTTGCTCGCTTCGCCCATTGCAGGTCATCTCGTCCTTGACACTTTCTCGCACCTTTGAATCGCATTGGGCTTACACAATAAAGAGGCACAGAGCCAAACGTCGGCAAGCCCTTGAAGAAGGTGATATGGATGTAGATGTGGAGGGTTCTTGCTTTCCCTACGAGCTAGGAGAGATTGATCAAGACATTCCGGTGTGGAAGGGAGAGTTTGATGAAGAGGACAATTTGCGCATCAAAGATAGCGATGCTGGTCTTAAGGTGAGGCACATCACAATGATGAATGCTGTCCTGTCCTTCGTTTTGGAAAATGATCTGGATAAATTACGAAGAACTGACTATGCGATATACGCAAGGGGTGAAATCAAAAGTGAAAGAGACGAGCACCCAGAAGACGAACCAAAGAATATTGTGGACCCGGTTCTCTTGTCGCCGTTTGAAGAAGAGGAGAATCGGACTCTAGCGTTGGCGCTGACAGAGTCCTTTTTGGAGTCTTTTGTCTCGTCGGTGGTCAGGGACGGAATAGAAAGGGTCCTCAGGGCTTCGACGGGGAAGGAGATTAATGCCCCTGCCATGGCTACTTCTTCCGCTGTAGCCCCCTTCCAAATACCACCTCTTTCGTGTTTTGAAGCAGTCGGCTGCCAGGAGGCCATAAATTGGGTTGCTAAAACCATTTCCTTGCTATCTTTCAACAAAAGAGCTGCAATACACTCCCTCAATCTTGATGGATGTGTCAATCTTGACGAGAAAACCCTCGTTGTCTTGCTCGCCTCGCTTCCCAATCTCCTCAATCTGCGTCTCAACGGGTTGGTGAGCTGTGTGGGGGAACAAGCGTGTGTCGTGATAGGTACGTTGAAGCGCCTAAGATACCTTGACATGTCCAACTGTGCTCTTAACGACAGACGCCTCGAAACTCTGGTGTCAACCCTGGCCAAAAATAAAGTGCGTGTCAGGAAGCTCAACATTGCGAACTCTGGTGCCCTCACTGACGAGGGATTGAAAGTGATCGGGAAAGATGGTGGTGTGGCATCAACTCTTGTTGACTTTTGTATGAGTGGCTGCTTCAGAATTACCGATTTGGGCCTGATGCTCATTTCGTTCCCGAACTTGAAGCGTTTGAATTTTTGCGGAAGCTACAAGGTAACTGACGCGAGCAGGCGGTACATCCTTGGTCAAAATCCCACCCTCCTCATTTACAACGCCTCCAATCAATTTGGGCGTGCGGGGATTGAGTCTGAGAGAAATAATAGGACGGGAACGTTTTACGACCACACTGCGGCCGAAATCATGAAGGAGGAAGATAGTGGGGAGCAGGCAAGCCTTGAGGAGTTCAGAAAGTAAATGCAAGGTTTTTAAGAACACACAAACACGATTCGTTTTTACATTTTTCTTCTCCAACTTCCCTCTACCACTGCCTGACCTCTACCACGTCGCGATGAACACCATACTACAACTCGCCACTGCCCCTGTGCTTCTTAGGGAGGAAGGAGTCGAAGCTTTTGGTGAGCTCCCCTTTCCCTATCACCTTGACCACCTTGTCCCTCAAGGTTTTCATCTGGATGGACTTTCGGCTGTAGCTCTTGAGTAGGTTGACCACATTTAGATACGCATCTGGGCCGAGCTGACGGCGGCATTGGGAGAGGAATGATTTCGCCTGCTTGTGTCTTTTCTGGTCCATCGCCCTGGCACTTGCGGAGTAGGGGTTGAGGCCGGACGGATTATCAAAGGGGGAATTGGAGGAGGAACTTGGCTGAGTTGCGACGGGGGTGTCCCTTGAAGATGTGGCGTTGGATGTCGTAGAATTTGTGCGCTTCTTCTCGACGTACTTGCGGTACTGTGAGGGAATCTTGAAGCGATAGTGAAAGTCGATCACCTGCGATGAGCGAAGCGGCGATTGGAAGGTTGTTAGTTATGTGGGACGGCGGTATAATGCTTTGCTGTCACTTCGGTCCAGCCTTCCTTCCCTCCTCGTTCATTCTCACCTCGCAAGTCGACTTGCTTGGTAGTCCCAGGGAGATGTTGCGAAGCTGACCAGAGTGCTTCTTGAAGCCAGCGTCAAAGAGGGTCTTCTCGTTCTTTGTCCAAAAGAGTACGAGCTTGGGGGAAGGGTCGGAATAGGACAGGGGAGTTTCAGACGTAATTGTGGAAGTAGAGGGCGTTGGAGATGGAGAAGTTGGGGGGGACGTTGGTATACGCGTGGTCTTGTTCGATGCGTCTTCCTTGACGGCGTCCTTCACTATCTGGCCCGTCTCCTCCCCAGCTTTCTTCTTCATCATCTCCTCGACAGATTCTGCCACTCTAGAGACCACGTCGGCCTTTGCCTTCCCGATATCATACGCGTTTAGGGCCAAGATTTCGAGCAAGACAGAGACGTCGCAAGGATGGACAGTATCTCCGAAGTCCAGATTGTCCTCAAAAGTCGCTTCATTGTTCTGACTTTTCAAGTTGTAGTCGCTGCTTTCCGGGACGGCGCTCTTGATAATGTCGTAGCAGGACGAAATATACCTCTTTAGGCGCTTGGGGTTGACCTCGTTGGGTTCCGGCTTCCAGACTTGGGTGGGGGGAGGCCTCTCGGGTTGGTACTTGGCAATAATCTCTGGCACGACGGCTTGGTGGTTCTGTCCTATGTAGATTTTGCCAGCGTTGGAATCGTCGGAAGACGACGAGGTGGTCGAGTCGTCTGAGTCTGAGTCATCTCCTTCAACCCCGTCCTCACTATCTTCTCTGCCATTCTCCCCCTCGTTGTCGCCTCCGCTCCCGCCGCCAACGCCACCGATAAACTTGGATATTTGCCAACGAGGAGGTTCCGAGCCTGAGACGATGGACATTGAGTGAGAGACAACAACATCTCTTGGGATGTCAACGGGACCCAAAATTACGTCAAGGGGGTTGACATCGCGAAGCTCGGAGAGCGCAACATTCCTAGATCCGTTCGAGTTGGGCTTCGAGAGTGCATCAATAAGGTCCTTGGCTTCCGGGGATGTCGAAGGAGAAATCCCCAAACTTGGAACGTCCCTCGCCTGAAAGTACCAGCGAAGGCGGACCTTGGCCGACTCCATGTCCTTGACGGTTATCAGCCTCCTGCTGACGTCCGTGTTCGTGGTCCTCCTTCTCTTCCTCGCGCCCCCCCCATCCGCACCTCCTTCGCCATCCATCTTGCCCCCTTCAGAAAAAATATCCTGCGATGAACGAGAAGCGAAGAACGAAGCGAGGGGTGAATGGAAGGTTGTTAGTTGCCTTATGTTGGTGAGCGCTATGCAGTATAAGTTCTCTCGCTCGTCGCTTCGCTCCTCCCATGTCCTTCGCTCCTCGTTCCGCCTCACCTCGACCACGGCAAGGAAAAAGTTCCCGCCCTCCAGTCCCGCGTTGACCTTGACCGAAGAGTTGAGTCTGACCTCAGACCTCCCCCCTGTAGACGGGTTGTGAACCTCGAAAGCACCGTAGTGAACCCCTGTAAAAGATCCGGAGGGAACAGGGGAAATTGAAGGCTCAGAGACAGGGATACTGGATGAAATATCCCCATCTGAACCCGTATCATCGGCACCGATAGATTTCCTCCCCTGATTTCCTTCCTTTCCCTCATTGACAGTGACCTTTCTCTTGCCATTTTGCGGCATCGTATCCATTACAGTGTCATTTATACTGTCTATCAATGGATTTCCGATGAATGAGTACTGTAATAGGGCAGACTTTTCAGAGGACGACATGATCAGGGGTTGAAGAGTTGCAGAGAAAAGTCAATCGTCCAAAGAAAGAGGAAAATGGGAATGAGTCCTTCGTCGTCTTTTGGGTGTAAATTATATTGTTCTGTGTCAGTGGATTTTAGAATAACTTATAGTATCAGTGATTTGATGTATGTGATGAGTTGCAAACAAAATGCTGAATCCGTAAAAGGAACAGTAAGATTTCAACAAATTTGCTCCCTCAGTTCGTGAGTTTTGGCCGAAAGTCCCTTCCCTAACGTCCTCAACATTTTCCGACTTGTTTAGGTCAAACTTTGATTTCTCGGTTGTCAATTCTTTAGATCGTAGTTGTTCGGGGCCTTGAGGAAACACCGGATATGGGGGGAGCTATAGGAAGGCATTCAAATGGTGAGCCCCAGTCGGCTAGGACGACCAGGCGGCAGACAATTTGGAGGAAGAAGGAGACTGTTGCCCAGATGAAAGTCCGATTTATAGAAGATGGTAGTCTTCCCGAGGATGTCAGCGACGAGTATGTCGAGCTGAGGAAGATATTAGAAGAACCAGTGTGCCAGAGATTTTTAGGGACGTTTGCCAAGGTGAGTGTTTGGGGGTCTGCAGTTCCTCGAGTGTGATTTTCTGGGGGTCATGGGAGGAATGGGGTAAAGGGGGAGGGGCAGGATAGCTCTAAAATGTCACTGACCCTTGCCGTTTGCCCAAAATACCAACTCCATTCCCTCCCCCATTCCCTCCTGGCAGAAAATCTTGAGTCAAGAGAGTTTCTTCTCGTGGATTGACATCCAAGAGTATAGAGGTATCCCGACGCTTGATTATAGACGCAGTAAGCTGAACCATATCTTCAAGAAGTACATTATGCAGGGGGCAGTCCTTCAGTTGGGTTTTCTGGAGGAGGTGAGTGAGGAGGGATGGGTGGCGAGGAGCGAAGCGACAGTAAAGCATTATACCACCTTCCTACACATCAACTAACAACCTTCCGCTCCTCGCCACTCCTCCTTACAGGATGATATAGAGAAGGTAAAGAGCCTCATCCAGGAGGCAAAGGTTGACAAAAAGGTGCTGAACAAGTCATCTCTGAACGATGTCCAGCACAAAATTTTTATGGACATGTTCAAAAGCACGTTCATTCCTTTCCTGAGCTCCCCGGAGTTCAAGGAGATGAAAAAGGCCATGGCCGAGACATTTAATAGGGTGACTATGGACGACTTCGAGCTCTTCGATATGATCGGGGAAGGTGGCTTCGCCAAGGTGATAAGAGTGAGGAAGAAGACTACTGGCAAGTACTATGCCTTGAAGGTTCAGAGAAAAAAGGATTTAGGTGAGGCGGAGCGATGGCAACGAGCGTAGGGAGCTGCCTAACGCTATTCAATACGATAAATCTAACCCCTCTTAATCATCGCTTCGCTCATCGCAGTGGAAATGTACTTGGACGACCCCAAGAGGCTCCACACAGAAAAGACTGTGTTTGCTGCGTGTCACCACCCCTTCATTGTGAACTTAGACTACTCCCTGCAAACTCCTACTTGCGCTCTGCTCGTGCTCGGGCTTGCCAACGCTGGGAACCTTCAAGACGTGATTAACCAGTCTCCGGAGTCTAGGTAAGGCGGGGAGCGGCAGGGCGAGGAGCGAAGCGACGAGCAAGGAGGTTGCGAGCGAAGTGAGGGAAAGAGATATTAGACATAGCACTAGCTGTCGCTTCGTTCCGGTCTCTTGGTGACGAGAACCGCACTCGCTTACCCACCCCTCATCTTTTGCCGCCCGCTCGCTCGCCCGTCGCAGAGTGCCCTTTGACCGGGTTGTTTTCTTTTCTGCTGAGATTGCTCTTGCCCTCCGCCACCTTCACGACCTCAAGCTCATGTACAGAGACCTAAAGCCGAGCAACGTCCTACTTTGCGAAGACGGGCACATTCAGCTTGCCGATATGGGCGGCGTTGCCGACTGCGGTGGTAGTGTTTTGAGTAACGGAGAAAACGACCCGAGATTGTTGACGGATCAGGTGAGGGGGGGCGACGGCTGGACGGGAACGACGCTGGAGTGAAGAATGACTGGAGTGAAGGATGGCTGGAGTACAGCGACAGCTAGTGCTATTACTAACAGATCTTTCTCTCGCTTTGCTCGTGTTCCCTCTCTCGTCGAAGAACGGGAAGGGGAGAAGGCGTAGTATCATGGGAACGCACGGTTACATGGCCCCAGAAATGGTCAAGCTCTTGGGTCAGAAACGATTCGAAAGGGTGGGGTATACTGAGGTTATTGACTACTGGAGCCTGGGTGTCACCATATTCAAGCTGCTGAGTGGAAAACGTCCTTTCGACAAAAGAAAGTTCGAGAAATTACTCGAGCAGCAGGGTGGGTTGCAAGAGGGGAAGAAAATCAACAAGGAGTACGCTCTCCTGTTGCAAGAGGTCAAGTACCCTAATTACTTTGCCGATAGTGCAAAGAGCTTGATTAGCGGGTTCCTGGAAGTGGACGAGAAGAAGAGGCTTGGTTCCACGGGCATAGAAAAAATTAAGGCGCATCCGTTCTTCCAGACCATCGACTGGGACAGATTAATGCAAAAACACGTCATCCCTCCTGCCATGCCTCCTCAGAAAACGTATCCAACAAAACCAATCCACAAAAGTTTTGACAGGATGATGGCGACTCTGACGAAACAGCGGAGATCGAATGGACAAGAGGACGTCGACTGGGGCGTGCAAATAGCAGAATCTGACAACAACTTATTCTCGACTTGGGACTTCATCTCCCCTCACACCTTGAAGGTGGAAATGGGTATTGGTGGAGAAATGGAGGCCCACGATACGAATTTCAAGGTTCAGCAGATTATGGGCTCCCAGAAAACATCCCCAAACGACGGTCAGCACCGTCGAAGCATCTTTGGATCAACCACGCCCAAGGCAATGTCACGGGCCATGAGCTTGAAGAAATGATAAAAAAGACTTTTTGGATCCAAGAAACGGTTCTACTTTTTACCTTTGCGCTTGGCTTTCTTGTCGGATTTCTTTTTGATCTTCTTGCTCTGTTCGATCAACTTACGGGCCTTCGCCAGAGCTTTTGCATCATCCATGACACTAGGCTGGTCAGCAGCGGCGGCAGGCTGGGCCTTCCCCCTCTTTGCCTTGAGTTGCGTCGCGGCAGGCCTCTTTTTGCGCTTCTCCTTGGTCGTGCTACCTGTCGCTTCCTCCTCGTCCTCTTCATCATCCTGCGATGAGCGAAGCAAATTGCAAAAAGAGGTAGGATGAGGGATGAGAATTATTGCGGTAGTTAGAGAGGAGGCGTGTCATGTACAGAAGTACGAGTGCGTGTGGCTTTTGTTACAAACGCTGACGTTGTCAGCTCGTCGCTTCGCTCCTCGCTCTCCCTCACCTCGCTGTCCTCCCCCTCCTTCTCGTCCTCCTCATCAAGATCGTAAGATATGCCTTCCTCCTCGGACCAACATGTAATGCTTGTGATCCTACTTGAGTTCCCCAAAGTAACACGTTGAAGGAGAATGCATGGGTCGTCCTCAGAGGCAACGGAACTGTGATGAGCGAAACGAGCGAGGAGCGAGCAGCGGTGAGGAGCGAAGAGACGAGCGAAAGAAGCGTTGATAGTGTAGCTCTTAGCTGTCGCTTCGCTCCAGCCATCCTTCACTCCAGTCGTCCTTCGTTCCTCGCTCCGCCTCACCTAACATCGCTATCATCGGCCTCATCCGCCTCGCCACTATTGTCCTCGCTTTCTTCGTCGTCGTCGTCGTCGTCCATCAACCCATTGGCAGCGCCCTCCATGTCCCAGACAGATACGACACCTTCGGACGTGCAAGAGCATACCAAGTAACCGCTGCCCCCAACCAGACTCTCCATGCACTTGATTCTCGAGGAGGAACTCTTTCCCGATTCGGACCCCTCGATCACCATACTAGCCCTAACAACGCTGTCGTCCTGTTCGTCCTCCTCGCTCAATTTCATCAATGCGATTCCACCGTTCTGCAGACCAAGGGCAACAAAGCCGGCATTGACGTAGCAAAAGTCGTTAATGCGAAGAGGTAGGCTCTCGAGGTCAATATCCAGGAGGATATTACCTTCCAAAGTTGTCTTGGTGGTAACGTGAGTGAAACTATGGGCGTAGGTGAAGTTTGTGCCATCAGGTGAGAACTGCGATGAGCGAGCGGCGGAGAGGAGCGAAGCGACGAACAGAAGTTTGTTAGTTATAGTGGTGGGCAATGTGCTGCTGTCGCTTTGCTCCAGCCCTCATCAATTCTTACCTTGATCATAGACGGACCAGCACCACCACTCCTTCCAGCAGCAGGTGCCACCTTCGTCACGTAACTACACCTGCCCTTCGTAAGATCCCACAGCCTGATGGAATTGTCCTTGTTGCTGCAAGATAGGGCCATGGCCCCAGGCTTGATGGTGCCATCGGCAGAGCCAGGGTGGGCAGCGATGGAAGAAATCAAATCACTGTGTCCGCCCATCACGTGGACGACTTGGAGAGTCTTGACCTCGAAGAGGACCAACTTTCCGTCCGAAGTCCCAATAAGAATATGAGTAGGAGATACAAAGGAACCGGCAGAGCAGGTCCCATTGATATCAGAGGGGATACGGGTTTCTCCGATCTCCACGGACAACTCAAGGTCGTACAGTCGCACAGCATTGTCGTGTCCGACGCTGAACATGAGGGGAGGGGAGGAAAGAGAGGGGGAGGGGGGGGAAGGTG
>Ga0115006_10000768_pt1 | contig 18411 bp, 19 predicted proteins | sample ArcOceMetagenome_3_FD_88943 | JGI IMG/M metagenome (GOLD analysis project Ga0115006, IMG submission 88943) | Marine eukaryotic phytoplankton communities from Arctic Ocean - Arctic Ocean- Svalbard ARC20M Metagenome | ecosystem: Environmental > Aquatic > Marine > Oceanic | place: Arctic Ocean...
GAGGAGGAGGAGGAGGAGGAGGAGGAGGAGGAGGAGGAGGAGGAAGATTTATTCGAAGTTAACGCAGTGAACTGAGGGAGGAGGGGGAGGGTCCGTGTGTGGTGAAAACAAGGCAAGGCCCGGTGCATGTGCGCCGTCCAGTTGCTCTTTTCCCCTCTGTAATTTCGGAGAAACAAAGGAAGCTGCATCAAGAGTGGAGTTGTGAAAATTTTGCACTCCAGGCTCCCCGCCGCGCCCCATTGGAACCCGTCATCCCCCAAACTCTCCTCATCTGGCCGTCTGCTACCAGTACCTCATGGGCAAGTCGGCAGCCAGGCGCGCGATCGTCCGTCAATGGTGGAGCAAAAGAGGACATCTTCCTGCCCTTGGTCGTCGTTTTCGAACCACTCCATATGGAACACCTGCCATGTGTTCATCGCGGTTGCATGTGTGTCAGTACCTGTTGCGTCTTTCCTCAGCTTGTGCGCAGGTGCCCTGCGGCCCCCTGTACGATACGTGTATAACAGTAAACCCTTAGCAACTTTGGACACGTGGGGAGAGGAGGCGGAAGCGGAGGAGGCCACGAGCAGGACACAAGCAGAGAGGAACACCTGTCCAGAGTCCTCAGCGCTGATCACAGAGACTTGAGTCCCCGAGGGCAGGGCCCAGAAGATGAGCCCTGCGCTGGCGCTCCATGTCGCCACGTACTTTGCTGTCTTCCCGCGGCTGATAGCCACGTGCGAAATGGGCCTGGCGGACGGGGTTTGCGTTGATTGTGTTATGCATGCACGGGCGCATGCGCGCGCGTGTTCGCGCGTGCGCGCGGACACATATTCCATCGACGGCTGGCAAAAAAGCCAGCAACTACTGTCACAGCATAAACAATCCATAGCAGCCTTTTTCGTGGGGCTCAGATCGGTGTACCGAAGCACGTGGCAGGCACCCGTCACACGAGGGAGGGACGCTCACCGCTTGTCCGGTTGCTCAATTGTCAGGGTGCATTTTGGATCTTCGTTCTGCCTATATCGGACGTTGACGTTCCAGACCTTGCACGAGCCATCCTTGGAGCCCGTGACGGCGGAAGCCGTGTCAGCCACCAGCCGCGCTGGCGAGCTCCCACCAAAGTCTACGCCGTGCACCGCCGACGAGTGTCCAGAGGCACCGCCAGCACCTGTTCTCCCCGTCAACTCCATCGCTTTCCCCTTGAGGCCGAAGCCGTCCTTGTCTGCCCCCACCTCCCAGACCTTGGCGTCGCACTGCATGGTGGCGACGGAGATGAAGCGCGAGTCTGGCGAGACGCGGACGCCGTAAGACTCGAGCGCGCCTGGGTTGATTGTGCCCAATGCGTCGCCCCGCGGCGTCCAAATGCGCACAGCCTCCTTGTCCTTGCACGCAAACGTCACCAAGAAGCGTCCGTTGTATGACCATATCAAATCCGTCACGTCCGTCGTATGCTTGGTGCCAAAGCTCACCTGCGCATTTCAGGGTGCAGGACTCAGGACCGAGGGTCGGCGGTTTCGGGCCCGGGCTTCCAGACCGAGCGCCGTGTTCTAGTCTAGACAGGGTTAGAGAGGTCTCAGGCAGACGTCTCCGTCTCTTTCGCCGTACCTGGGCGCCCTCCTTCGCTCCCTTGGTCGGAAAGATCTTGACCTCTTTGGAGCGCGCAAAGACCACAGCAAAGAACTTGTCGTCTGGGCTCATGGCAATGGCCGCGCCATGGTCAAGCTCTGGACTGAAGGTGAGCTGCGCCGTCGGCGGCCGGACCGCGATGTTCCACAGTATCACCTTCCTGTCCTCGCCCGCGCTGCACATCATCTTGCCCGTCATGCTGACGCGCGAGCAGGTAATCTCCCCGGTATGCCCCTTGCACACAAAGAGGCACTGCGGGTGCTTCTTGTCGTCCTTTTTGCCCTTTTTGCCGCCGGCCGGCTGCTTCTTCGCCGCCTCCGGCTTGGCCTCCTGCGGCGCCGCTTTCGCGGGTGGGGGCTGTGTGCGCGCGGACGAGCCGATCGCGAGCGCACGCGCCACGCAGAGAGGAGTGTGGAACGGCACATCGGGACGGGCGCGTTGGACAGGGTCAGCCGGCCGTACACGGCATGCGTGACGAGCAACCGTCGCGCTGCGCACACAGCGCGCGCGCAGGCACGACGACAGGCCGCCGCACAGCGCCCGCGCGCGAAACCCACGCACCTCGGCGCTGGGCGCAGCAACAGGCTTCGCCCCGCTGCCGCGCGCCATGAACAGCAAGGCCGCTAGGCATGCGAGGACCGCGACAACCACGCCGAGCACCGTCGCGTCCATGCTGAGACGTGTCTCGCCACGAACTCCCTTTCAGAGGGAGGCGTAGTCAGAAGTTGGCCTGCACGAACTCTAAGCACGGCACTGCGACGCACTCCGCCTGTCCTCGGCTGTCACGCTCTCGGTCCAGCACAACGAGCATGGTGAAGGCCCCGTCGCGTCTGCCTGGAGCCACTACTCTGCACGGCGCAGCAGGTGCAGTCGCCACCGATTCGCCGAGCGCTGGCTTCTGCAGCAGTGACGGCCTGCAGTCATCTCCGCAGAGCATATCTGCTGGCAACCTTCTGGCTTGACGGCGCGCCGTCTTAAACGCGTCGCGCGCTTGTGCCTGGGCGGCGCGAGGCGGCGCGCACGCGAAGCCGCAGCCGCAGGCGCGCCCGCGATGATTGGCGGCAGCCGGCGCGCCATGGCCTCGGCCGGCGTCTTCCTGGCGTGCTGCGTGGGGCTCACGGTCGACGCGCTCCCCCAGCCGCGGGACGCGCCGGCGCTTCGCGCGCCGGGCCTGCCGTGTGCGTTGCGCGGCGGGGCAGCGGCAGCCGACGAGCTGTCCGCGCACCCAGCGGCGGCGGCGGCGGCGGCGGCGGGTCCCCTTGCGACGACGAGCGCGCTGGAGGCAGACGGACGCCGCGGACGCGGGGCGAGCGAACAGGAGGCACAGAGGCAGGCGAAGCGCGGTGACCGGTGGCGCAGCCCGACGCCTGCCCTCAAGGTCTACATGCACGTCGCCAGCGTCGCCAGCGCAGCTCTCTTCCGCGCGTTCCTTGCACTGGCGGACCGGGACGCAACGCCGGAGGGCACTCTGCCCGGCGTGCCAGCTTCGGGCAAACGCCGGAGACAGACGGCGTCGAGCCATCAGAACACGTCTGCCAAGGCGCGGTGGGTGCTCTGCTTCACGGACGGGGGCACAAGCGCCTGCCCGCAGCTTGACGTGCGCTGTCTGCAAGGCACTTTGGAGCGGCAGTGGACTGCCGCACCTGGCGGTCCGTGGTGGCGCGAGATTCTGGACTCGGCCGCCAGCGGAAAGACAGCGGTCGGCGGTGAAGTCGAAGGAGTGCCGGCCCGACTCTACGGACCCTTTGCGTGCAAAGATATGCTGACGCAGGTGGCGACCCTCGTGCGACGATTATTCCTCTTGCGCTGCAGCGGGTGCTCTAGGCCCGCAGCTGGGCGGAACATTTTGCAGTGGCCATCACGTCCACAGCATCGCATGACAGCGTTGCTTGCTGAGGCAGTATCCAGGGAGGCCATCCATCGTTGCAGTTGGCCATCGCACCCAGACCACCGCTCTCCATGCGCCTCCCCAAGCTCCTCGTCGGCTGGCATGTATCTCGCTGAGGGGAATACCTCTGATTCACAGCAGGGACGCGCTGTTGAGCCTTTGAATGGTATGGTCCCTACAAACGAACACAAAGCATCGTTTCAAGCGTCTACCGGGGATATGGAGCAGGCGGTGCTCAGCGCCGAGTCTGTGGTGCGCGCAGCTTTTCCGCCCGTGACTAATTGCAGCCCAGGAGCAAGCATGCAATTGAACACGGCTGCAAATAGGAGCGTGGATGCTGAGAGCGAGGAGAGAGAGGAGGGAGAGGAAGACCTGGGAGCAGCAGTCGGGCGCGACGCGCCGGAACCTCCAGAGCCCCTCCGCAACATGGTCGCTGCGCTTGGCGACGGTTTCATCTTTTTCAGCAGTTTCGCCAGCAGCAGCAGCAGCAGTAGTATCAGTAGTATCAGTAGCCGCTGCAGCGGATGCCTGCTGCTGCGGCTGCTCTCTCTCTCTTGCTCTGTCACTCACTCACTCACACACACACACACTCTATTTCTCGCTCTCCCTCTCTCTCTCGCGCGCGCTCTCTCTCGCGCGCTCTCTTCCGCGCGCGCACACACACACTCTCTCTCGCGCGCGCGTTCTCTCTTTCTTGCACACTCTCCCCCGCCTCTTTATCCTGCACCCGCGCATACGCACGGACGCATCGTTCATGTCAAATTCCACCTTCATCCACAGGGCTTCACCGGGCTTCCTTGGTGGTGGATGGGCTCGAGGACATCGCAAAGCTCTTGAATTTGAGTCGCGTGCCGCGTCGAATTGAGGCATTCTTTTAATATCCTTTTCTTGCGCCTGCCCGCCCACCCATGCGCCCCCCTTCCAGTCACCCCGCATTTCCCAACCGCCAAACGTTTTCTCACCCCTCACACTACCCGCATCCTGATCGCTGGCACATGCGCATACACTACCCTTGCTTGTCTGTCTACCTCTCGATCTCATCAGGGGTATGACATTAGTCACATCCAAGGACACGGAGCTGTGGCAGCAGTCTCGGTGCTCATAGATGGACAGCCCGCTACACACCTCTACCGCTGGTGCCGCATATCGTCGGGCCGCGTGCGCCCTGGGCACTCTGACGACTACGCGGCGCTAGCGGAAGCCATTGTTCGCCGTTTCTCTGCGCCGTGTGCACCATGCGCCCCTGATGCCGCGTCCTTCAACAGCGCAGGAGGAGCAGAAGAAGAGGCAAACACCGGTGGAGGTGACTGTGTGCAGGACGTGGACGCTAAAAGCAGGCAGGTGCAGGGCAAGCGTGGTAGCGCATCGAGACGGCTGGATGAGGAGGCGGAGGAAGCTGCAAAGTTGGAGGCTGAGTTGCCCGATGTGGTGCTCATTGACGGGGGACGGGGGCAACTGTCCGCCGTGATGGCGGCTCTGCAGCGCTCGAATGCTGGTTTGTTGACGCGTTTCTCTGTGGTGGCCTTGTCGAAGCAGCGCGAAGAGCTGTTTGTCCCTGCAGCGCCGCAGCCCTTGCTGATGGCTGGGGGAATGTGTGGGCCGGCGATGCTGGTGAGGGGGCATGCCACACACAATATGTCTCGCGCTTGGTGTGTCACGCCTGCGCATGCACAGTGAGTGACTGCTTGAGACGCGAATGCTCTCAGTATCGTGATGCAGATGCATGTTGATGCCATGTGTGTCTGCGCATAGGCAGGCACTCGTGCCACACATGCGCGCACGCATTGTCGCGTGGACGCGCGCGAGCGCAAAGCTGAAGAACTGCTCTCTATCTTGCACACGTGCACACGTTCAACAGCTGATGCGTAGATGCCGAGACGAGGCGCATGCGTTTGCCGTCTTCAATCACCGTCGCTTGCGCAGCCGCGAGTACTTGCGCAGGTGCTCCCTGCCCATGATATGCATGCGTGGCCTCCTCTTCGTCCACCAACGTTGACACCCACCACCTACTCAGCTGCCTTGCGCTGACCCTACGACATTCCGTTCCGCACCTGACGAACGATCTACCTCCTTGGCCAGTGCCTTTGATACAGTCCCGGGAGGAATCCCGCTCCCCGTCCGCCTGGCCCTCCTGCGGCGATTCCCGTCCCCGGCGTATTTGAAGAACGTGACCCTAGAAGCATTGAGGAACGTTCCAAACGTGACAAATGCGCAGGCAGTGCAAATGTTCCGGCACTTTTCAAATGCCTCGCTGGAAACCGCCGCTGCGTGTCCACTTGGCGCCGGTGCCTTTTCCCTTGCTTGTTATCTGTTACTGCTCTTGTCGCTGTGAGGTTAGATGTGATGTGATGTGACGTGGTATGAAGTGATGTTGCGTGCGTCTGGGGGGGGGGGGGCGTGTAGGTACGTGTTGGAGAGGGTTTCTTGTCTGTTTTTCCCCTCCTGCAATCGCCTGCTCGTGACTGTCTGTGATGACGAAACAGTAGATCAGACTCTGAGCACATGGCAAGAGTCGTTGTACAGCACTCCGCTGGTCTCCGACGCCGGCGTGCAGTCGTCAGAGCACTTGCTCAAAGGCGTCCGGTTTCAAGCGGCGTCCCTAACCAAATTGCCGCGGAGGGCTTCTGGATCCGCCAAGGGCGGAGGTTTGTGCGTGTATTGTGCATATATGTTTGTTCTTTCTGCTGGCTTTCTCGAGCGCGAGATGCGTATGTTTGCTGGTCTGTCAGTCCATTGAGGTTGCACCGTCAAGTTTGTGGCAATGCTCCTATCTCGCAGGTGCGGGATCCTAACGCTCGTTCGCCAACGCACGCACGCGCACATACGCACCTCCGCACGGGCACGGACATGTGCATGGACTCGATGTGCACGTGCACAGGGTTGCGGCTGCATCGGAGCAGGCGGCGGTGGGAGGGTGACCGGGCAATCTTTATGCAGCGTACTCTCAACCCGCAATACCTGCCTGCCGTCTTGCATGCTGTAGCAGCCGCGCTGCAGCCCCTGTTGGCGAGAGCAGAGCTCCTGGCCTTGACCAGCCCGGCGAATGTGTGCGGTGATTGGAACGCGGATGAGACGAGTGGTGTTGTCAGCACTAGTGTTGTCAGCAGGCACATTCCTGCTCATCAGGATTGTGCTGTCCATGATGGAGGAAAGGGTGTTAAAGTGGAAAGAGAAGATGCATCCCCATCACACCAGGACCTGCAGCCACAACTACGCAAGGCCCGAGGTCAAGGTATCGACGACAGTGTTGTGAAGAAGTGGGCTTGCAGGGTGCACACGCAGCATGACCGCGATGCCGAGGCAAACGTGACTGTCAGTCGGCCTCCACGATCTCCTTTGGATGTAGACTTGAGAGAGGAAGCAGGTGAGACAAGAGTCGGTCATTTCTGCGTATCCTCACGCGTGAGCACACACAAACTCTCGCAAACACAGAGCCATAGACACAAACATCAAAACAGCGTGGAAATACATGCAGCAAAGAGGGCAAGTCTTTCCTTTGCCTACCGCTGCTCGCTCACCGCACCCAATTGCGTGCAGGGCTGTCGCAACACGGGCGACCTGCTCCAAGTCGGGAAGGCATCAATGCGCCACAAACGTCGCTCGACGGTCACCAGCAGTGGGTCAAGCTCTACAACTCAGATACAACGATGAGCGCTTCGAGTCGCGTCGTGAAGCCTGCCGCACAAGGAGACACATTTGTCGCGGAGGATGTGGCGTATGAGTCACATAGCACAAACCCGGGCTACACCGCGGAGGTCCAGGCTGGAAGTGTTGTCAACGGTCCTGCTGTGCGGCAGCACCTTGGCTCCGACGAGCAAGCGGGGGGTGTACAGAAAGCTGCTGATTGCGTGCTCGTGTCGGAGTCAGACCCAAAGGAAGCTCTGAGCACGGGAAAGAGTCTCGAAAAGGAGGCGATGACTATCACGGCCGACAGGGAGTCTCTCTTAGGCGAGGTCCCAGATGATTTGGCACAAGCTGTTTCCAACAGTGATCGTACGAGCGATGTCGATATGCGCATGCTGGCCTGGCAAGTTTGCAATGGCTCGGCCCACGAAGAGGCGGTAAGAATCTGGTGGATGCACAAGCAACGGCGCAGGAAGCAGAGCCTTTTTGGCCGCGTGCGCGCACCTGATACCAGCCTTTCTGCGGTCAAGGGCGAAGTGTCGGTGGCGCGCATTGAAGGATCTGCCATAGTTGTCGTTGACAAAAAGACTACGTTTGACCAGCAGGATGCCCATAGAATACTGCTCTTGGTACATCGCTGGCTAAGCTGCGCTGCTCCTCCTCAAGGGCACGTGGCCATCATGGAATCTTACGGTCAGCGCGCAGCATCGTTTCTTCTTTCGTTGCAGCACGACACAGCACTGGGCAATTCGTCTTGGTTGCAAGAGCAGGAAAAAGATGGCAACGGGGAAGCTGATGATAGAGTAAATCATCGACTTGCGCAGCTCAAGAATGAAGCCAAGTCAGCAGGGCCGCGTATATCTTGGAATGACGGACTTACTGACGAGCAGATAGCTGCTGTGACCGTGAAAGACCTCAGCAGCTCTGGGGCGGCACACGATGGGATTTCCAAGTCACACCGGCAGGCAGTACTGGTTCTTGCAGGGCCCGGGTCTGGTAAAACAACGGTGCTGACACGAAGAATTCAATTCTTGATCGAACAGCGCGGGCAATTGCCGAAAAGCGTGTTGGCTGTTACTTTCACGAACAAAGCAGCGATCGAAATCAAGGAGCGGCTAAATTCATTAGGATGGAATTGCTCATTTCCTTCTACGGCGATGAAGGCTCCGGACCAGGTGCGCTCGCCGATCTTCTCCTGCTGCCGGCATGCAAGCGGGCTTGTGTAATTGCTTCCACGCTCATGGGCTTGGCCGCATCGTGTGTCTGATGGAATCACGGATTTGCTGCGTTTGCGTTGTGTTGTTATGTGTCGTGCAGATCATAGCGGGAACGTTTCACGCGCTCTGTGCCGGTATCCTGCGCCAGTACGGACACTTGATCGGCTTGCCACCTTATTTCACCATATATGACGCAGACGAGCAAAAGGTAAGAGCAGCCGCAGATACAATCCAGTAGCCCTGGCATTACGCCTTGCACTCCCGTGGTCTGACGCACGTGACCTCCCAGGGATGCATCAAGAATGCCCTGCTTTCCCTTGGTCTCGACCCGGCGCAGTACAAGAGCAGCACACTGCTATACACGATTTCGAAGGCTCGATCTAGAGCATTGGAAGATGAGGGTCCAGGGTCTCGGGTGTTGTCTGCGCACCATTTCAAGTCAGCATTGCAGGCTGGTGCTGGGTGGAAAGTGATACCAGAGGAGTATGCAGAGGGATTGGTTCATATTCATCGAGAGTACTGCAGTATACTGGAACGAGCCAGGGCGCTGGACTTTGATATGCTGCTGCTTCTGACAATTTGGCTTTTAGAGGATCATCCTGGAGTGCTAAATGGTGAGTTACTGCTATAGTCTCCTGCTGCTCAGTGGGATGCTTTCTGATCGTGCACTTCTCGCCTTCAACCTCCTTGCAGGTTTGCGTCGTCGCTGGAAGCACATTCTCGTTGATGAGTGGCAAGACATAAACTTGCCACAGTACCGACTGGTGCAGCTTCTGGCGAAAGGGCACTCGCATGAATTCAGCCTGGATACGGATCAAGAAGGTGGCGGTCGTTCTGATGCATGCAATGCGGCCACTGTAGAGTCAAGCAATACGTTTAGCAGCGTATACGTGGTAGGAGATGATGATCAGCGCATCTACGGGTGGCGTGGCGCAGTTGTTGATGTCGTGCGCAACTTTTTCGATCACTTCCAAGACTGTCAAATTTTTGCTCTTGAGCCAAATTTTCGCTGTACCAAGGTACACGCCTATGGCTGGGATAGCAAATGCTTCAATTTGATTTTTTTTGTTGATGTACAGATCACTGACTGGCTGTGTCCATGTGCATCAGGTGATTGCAGTGGCCGCACAGCATGTCATTGAAGGTGCAGAAATGGATCGTACCAATAAAACCACACGCTCAGTACGAGAAATAGGCGATCCCATTAGGGTGTTTGAAGCGTACGATGATCGTGACGAAGCTGAGTTCGTCGCCACGCAAGTACTCGAGTTGCTGGACAAGGGAATAATTGCAACGTTTGCGGACGTTGGTGTGCTGTTCCGCACGAATTTGCAGAGTCGAGTTCTTGAAGAATCATTCTGTCGCCTTCGCATTCCACACCGTGTGGTTGGAGCCATGCGCTTTTACGAACGCAAGGAGGTGAAAGATGTGGTGGCATTTTTACGCATGCTGTACAACAGACACGATACAACAAGCATGGAGCGCATCCTCAATGTCCCTCCTCGTGGTATAGGCCCGCAGACGCGCCGTCACATTCAGGCGTACGCGCAATACCAAAACTGCTCGATCCTGGCCGCGATGCGCGATCTTTGCAGACCAAATTCGACTTTAGCGAACGAAGAGCATGGTCTAGACGATCGAACGGATGCTGATAGCAAGATGCCTGAAGCGGGCGAGGAACTTGAGTCACTGAGAAATGAGGCATCTGCAGATCCCACAAAGCCTTGCACTTTTAAGCTATCTGGCCGAAAACGAGATGCCCTGACCAAGTTGTGCGACATCCTGCAAGAGCTTCAGCTCTTGGTTGCTGCTTCGACTCCCGCCGAGCTGATAAAGCATGTGATCTTGAAATTGGACCTCGAGCCCTACGTCAAGTCACAGGACAAAGGGCACGACCGCTGGGCTAATGTCTTGGAGTTGCAATCCGCAGCAGCTCGATTTGCACAAAAGGGCAAGGACGAACTTGGTGCCTTTTTGGAGATGGCTGTATTGGTTGCAGATCGTCATGACCCTCAAGAAAGGGGGCAGGCGTCGCTGGTCACCATGCATGCCAGTAAGGGGCTTGAATTTAAGGTGGTCATGTGTGTGGGTATGGAAGAGGGCACATTCCCTCATCACCGTGCGCTGCAGGATGCATCTCAATTGAACGAGGAAAGGCGCCTGGCATTCGTTGCGATCACTCGCGCTCGCGATGTTCTATACTTGACAACCCGCAGAACGGTGCCTTCAACTACGTCGCACCAAATGCCAAAGGTACTTGTTTTGCCGTGTTGCGCTTTTGATGCCTCTCGGCTGCCCATTACTTATATGCATCTCGCCTGCTCTTAGTCTTGACACTTGATTCCAACAGGACCTGCCTACTAAACGCTCGCGGTTTTTGCTGGACATTCCCAGCGAGTTGCGCATCGAGGTTTGCGCCACAGGCACGCCGCTTGCGCAAACCAACCTCACTGGACTCCTGGTAGTTCTTACTCGTGCTGCAGCTGAATCTCGGGCCACTGCACTGATAAGGTCACAAGCTGGTGATATTGTGACATGGCAAGGACTTCGCTCTGTAGCGCTTGGTTTCCGGGGCTCTTTCGCGTCAAAGCTCTCGGATGCTGCCGAGTTTACGGACAAAATGTTGACATCGCCTATGCGAGTGCAGCCCTTTGATTTGCAGGCTCCCTATGTGCCCTGTGGAGACCAGCCCGGCGCAATATCTGGACTTGTGCAGGGTCTGAAGGAAAATTTGCGCTTTCAGACCTTGCGAGGTGCAACGGGAACAGGCAAAACCTTTGTTATGGCCAGTGTCATCAATGCAACGCAGCGGCCCACGTTGATTTTGGCTCCGAACAAAATGCTTGCAGCTCAGTTATGCAACGAGCTCAAGGAGTTTTTCCCGCAGAACAAAATTGAATATTTTGTATCATACTACGACTATTACAGACCTGAGGCGTACCTTGCTGTTTCAGACGTTTTCGTCGAAAAAGTATCAGTTGTCAATGACGATATAGATCGATTGAGGCACTCAGCGACCCGCTCCCTGTTTGAAAGACGGGACACTGTTATTGTATCAAGCGTCAGCTGCATCTATGGGCTTGGCATGCCAACCGAGTACCTGAAACACGCGCTCAGGTTGTATATTGGAAGACGATGCACCGTCTCGGCCGTTGCCGGACGTCTTCAGGAGATCCACTATGTCTCAAATGACATAGATGAACTCAAGCGTGGCCAGTTTCTTGTTACCCATCATATCATGGGCACGCGCGATGCTCCTCCAAACGCTCTCTGTGCTACTCTGGAGCTCGGTCCAGCGCACACTGAAGACATTTTCACTCTTTACTTTCACGCGCTGCCATCAGACACCAGTGAGGAAGGAGAGGCAGAATTGGGATCGAGTACAAAGTCGTTGCAGACACATGATGCAGACAAACCAGCCCTCGCTACAAGCTTCATTCAGTGCGAGGACATCACCAAAAGGCCGGAGCTTGCGACGGAGTTGCAAATGTACATAGCGAACATTACAAGGCGGCAGCGTCGGCGCGAACAGGAGGCAAGCCTTAACTCAACTGCTGCAGTAGCTGTCGCTGCAGCGAAGGTTGCGACTGACGAGCGCCCGCATGACGTCCAGTCGAAAACTGCCGATGATTGTCAAATAGTTGAGGAATTCACGATCTACCCAGCGAGTCACTTTGTAACTTCGCAGGATGAAAAATCTCGCATTCTCGCAGCTATTCGGTCCGAGTTACAAGAAAGGGTAGAAGAATTGGAGGAGTCAGGGCTGTTTCTGGAAGCTGAACGCTTGACTCAGCGGACCGAGGCGGATTTAATGCAGATTGAAACTGTCGGCTACTGTCGTGGGGTATGAAGAGAGTTTGAGGCTGCGCACGAACTTGAAGAGCCTGCGTGTTTCTTTCGCAGCTTATCATGTGCTGAGCACAGCACGTTCTTTCGTGCTCGCACACCCCTTTCCTGAGACAAAATGTGTGATGAATGTCTGTGTTTTATCCCTTGGCAGGTGGAGAACTATGCACGTCATCTGGCATGTCGGGCGGTAAGCAGCTTGTATTACTTTCTTGTCGGGTTCGCTTGTATTTTCGAACATTCTTGCATGCTCCTGAAGCTCCACCGTCTGTCGCACACACGCGTGCACATCCGTGCACTGATGGTGTTTTGTGCGCTTCAGGCTGGCGATCCACCTGATTGCCTCGTGGACTATTTTCCCCCAAGCGATTGGTTATTGATCGTAGATGAGTCACATATTTCTGTGCCGCAAATTCGTGGTATGTATTTTGGGGACAGAATGCGCAAGGAGACATTGGTTCGACACGGTGTGTCCCCCATAATGCATCAATTTTTGTTTGTTTTCCCAGGACGCCTGTCAAAAGGGGAGTGCCCTCTGGAAGCCAGAAAACAGCAGACAAGCTGGCCTGTTTTCTGGAGCTTGGGTTGGTACCTGGAGTCGTAGAGCACAGTTCAAAGTCAAGATATGCATCGACATTATGTTCACACCGCAAATCACACATGTATACTGAACATACATCAGGCTTTCGGCTGCCATCTGCTCTCGACAATCGCCCCTTGCAAGAGGCAGAGTTCTGGGCACGGGTGCAGCAGTGCATTTTTGTTTCTGCGACTCCTGGAGATTGGGAGATGCAGCAATCTTCGTCCTGCCTCGCCTCTGCTCGCAGACTTCCAGGGTTCGCCAACTCTTCATCTATGGTGACAGAGCTGATAATTCGGCCTACCGGAATCCTCGACCCGATTGTCGAGATGCGGGCCTCCAAGGGGCAAGTGGATGACCTCTTGTCCGAAATTCTGCTTCGAATAGAGCGAGGCGAACGCACATTGGTCACAACGCTTACCAAGCGCACAGCTGAGGAAGTCTCTGACTTTTTTGCTCAGCATGGGCTCAAGGCGGCTTGGCTTCACTCGGAGGTGAAGGCTCTGAATCGTCTTGCCATAGTTCGTGATCTACGTGCAGGTTTGTTTTTGCACTTGTCATGCTTTCTCTCTCCTGTCACACCGTGCGTCTCGACTGTTGCTTTTTACTGGTGTGTCCCAAAGCGCTCATTGCGCCCACGCGTGAAATGGCAGGGGTGCATGATGTGCTTGTAGGCGTCAACCTCCTTCGCGAAGGCCTGGATTTGCCTGAAGTCTCCCTCGTGGCCATTCTTGATGCCGACAAGGAAGGTTTCCTTCGCAGCGACAAGAGTCTCATTCAGGTATTTTCGACCAACGCTAGGCATTGGCAATAGACTCGTCTGCTTCCATATCGTGTCTATATTTTGTTTCTGATCTACCTGTCTATGCGTGACCACACAGACTATCGGCCGCGCCTCTCGTCATGTGAACGGGACTGTCATCCTGTATTGTCAGACTGTGACTGCCTCCATGAAGGTAAATGTATGATGTCAATTTTTACAGCAGAGCGCTTGTTTCAGACACTGAGAGAACATTTGGTGGCTTGCAGCGAGCCATGGCAGAGACATCACGTCGCCGGCTTCTCCAGATAGCTTTCAACAAAGAGAACAACATCACTCCCACACCCCTCGTCAAAAGAATTACCAAAAACTCCATCCTTGACCTCGTTTCACCGCAAAACCAGTCAAGCAAGCTGGCAGACAATGTAGAGCTTGCTGTGGCCATAGCACTTGGAGAAGACCAGACGCATGACCTGGGGGACAAAGGCCTAGTCCACGACAAAAGCAAACGAATGCAGAACAGCGTCGAAAACACTAAGGGCTACATTGAGTCCAATCCAGCACCTACCATGGCCAACCTTTCCAATGCATCCTCCCTTTATCACCTGAAGTTGCACGACCCCTTGTTAGGATCAGTACGGCGAGATCTCGGAAAAAACGAAGTACCGGGAGCAACTACAAAAGAGCGACCTTTGGCCGGTGGGCGTCGTGGTGCGACAAGGCAACGAACTCGCGGGAGGGCAAGATCTTTGCGCGCAGAGAAGCAGGCGCGCGGGAATGACAGACATGATGATATGGCGAAGCAGAGTGACCGGGAGACAGCAGCGGACGGGAAAGCGCCCGCGGCTATTATTGCTTCGATGGCAGACCAACTTCTCAAAGAGTTTGAGGGCTTGTGACGAACCTCCTGCTTATGAGCAGAGTGGAGTCTCTTGGTTGAGAGGGTGAGTGTCGGTAGAGTTTCGTGGCTTTCAGTGTTGAATGACGCAGCGACTTGCGACAAGGAGATTCAGTCGATTGAAACATGGAATGTAAATAGACGTGTGATAACATAGCAACGCATTAATTTGATAAATTTCAATTGAAAATATTTACTGGTCTAATGCAGTTATGCGCAAGTGTAGCCAGCACAATCAGCGTCAATCCCAGAAGTTGCGGGCGATTTAGCCCAGCGGAGGCAAAATCACATCCTGTTGAGGAAACATGACAAAACAGATGTGAGTAAGGGCAATTTTCTCAGTGCACACATGAAAGTTAGAAAAGCAAGTAGGTTGACACAACAAGCGATACCGGTGCACATGCCGATGCATTGAGGCTCCAACAGAGAATGGTCCAATCCATATTTCGCTTGTTTGCCACCCCAACAAAAGACACGATTTCCCTGGACGCAGGACCATCAGCTTTGACCCCATGGACACATCTTCACAACTTTGGAACACGGAAGAGGGACGCGTCCATGCACTTGGAGAACATGAATCACATACACATGCTCTCAGGTTTGACTCACCTCCAAAGAAGCGGCACATGAATGCTCCCAGCCCACTGAAATGCCCACTATGTGCTTATTGCCAAGTCCATTCGCAAGGTCCGCTGGCACCGTAGACTGCCCAGCGAAGTCGGCGCCCCAGCAGACGACCTTTTGCCCATCATCCCCCTCCCCTACGCCCACGATGGTACACAAAGTCAAGACGGCAGTGAGGCCATGAAACACACATGCTCAGCACACGCCTTCAAGGGCACAGAAACGCAAAGACGCAGAACCTGGTTGACCTAGCATGGAGTTGGAAGGTGATAAGTAGGTCCCACACGTGTGAGAGGCTCCGCAAGCCAGTTGGAAGAACCTGTTTCAAACAACGGCAGCGCACAGACAGCCAGACAGCAAGCACACACAACTAAAAACACACCAGTGCTAGCCAGGGCGCCACATTATATATTCGAATGTCCAGGGGGCGACTGCTCGTAAGCACATGAAAGATGGGCGTAAAAGTTCATACCTGCCACCCTCTTCAACAAGCTCTGCTTCCAGGAGATCATCCCAACTCTGGGCCTGACCATGTTCATTATATCCCCAGCACACTACCTGGCCCGATCTTGGTGGAGTCTCTATGATTGCACAGCTGTGATACGTTCCAGCGCACACTCCACTGAACTTGACCTGCGCCCTCTTCACTTTCTTAGGACACCATACCACAACAAGTCGATTCGCAGGACTAGCAGTGGACAAAGGGATGAAACCGTACGCACACGCTCGCACGATACATGCAACAGGCTGATACCAGTGGGTAGCTCGGATCGCCCGCAACCCAATTTGCTAGCTGTCCCGACCGGTTATCACCCCAGCAAAGCAGCTCACCAAGTGTTGATATTGCGCAAGTGTGAAACAGTCCTGCAAGTAAAGAAACAGGTAAAGCAACATCCGCATCCAGCAATTGGCTTGGGCTGGCAGAGCAATTTCAAGTGCGTGAAGTCGAAACTTTTTGAGACGCGAAAACAGCACAGCACTCCCCAGGTCCTAGCTTGCATGCATATGCAATATCTATCATTCCTGTCGCTGACACCTGCTGAAACTTGCTTGTAGTACAGTGGGAACCTTTTGTCGTCGCACTGCACGGTCTCATTGATGCGCTTTGGTGTGCTGCAGCAAGGCAAAGATTCAGCAGGTAATGCACGGTTTTCTGCAAACCGCATCCCACTTTGACTGTGGGCGTTGTGACGTAAACGGGCCGCACACTGGCTTGTCTGGGCCAAGCCGTGTGCAGCTGTGCGGCCGTGCGGAGACACAATCAGTGGAGCGGGGGAATTTTTGAAAACTCGTGTCATGTGTTGAACACAAACCTGGCGTCGAAGCACTGGGGCACTACTGTCTGATTGTACTCATTCCAGCCAAAGCATTCCATGTAGCCAGTATTGCAATTCGCACATGATTCGTCTCCTGTCCACAGCGCACAGTCAAGAGACAATAGTGCCGTGGCACTCAAGCAACTCAAGCATCCGCAGAACGCAGTAGTTAGACAGCGCTGTGCCGTAGTCGCTTGCAGCCCGTACCAAAAATCAGACACGTGTGATGACCCCCAGCAGCCATTCGCACAACGCTGCACACAAACTTGTTGTCAAAGCGAAACACGGGCGTGTCCGCCGTGGTATTCTTCCGGGCCAGACCAACGAAAATGCCCAAGCGGTTGTTGGGCACAGGACACTCGGGCTTCAGAAACGGATCCACGCAGTCGCAGTAGGTGGCGTTGGTAGTATTCGATGCGTTGGTATTATTGGGGTTGAAGTAGTGGAGGACTTCAAAGGCTGGACACGGGAAGCAAACCGCAGACGAGGTGTTCCGAGGCAGCGCCTGTCACACAGGAAATTGTCAATCCGAGGCTGCGCCTGCCACACAGGAGACGGCCGTGCGCCCAGGTGGCCGCCCACGTGCTGCAGCGCATTCATGAAGGCTTCCAGCGCGTGATCGGCATTGCGGGGGCAGAACTACTACCTTGACCTCGCACGACCTCTTCCGGGATGGATAGTCGCTGACCCTGCAGTAGTAGGGGTGCTGCCCATGCACCTCCGCTGCTTGCGCCACGGCAGCTATTTCTGCCAGACCCTGCTCCTTGAATTGGACGTTGAGTTTGCTCTCGTCCAGCGCCGAACGGATCATCCCAGCATCTCCTTCTGTGTCTGCATTCACGGGAACCTGCACTCCGAATGTAACCTTAACCCACTCGTGTCCAGAGCGGCGGGAGGACCACGTCCGATTGGAGTGGCTCTCGTTCTGGACGGGAGTGACAACAGCAGGCGGGGGTGTTGGTGCTAGGGGAGGCGGGGGAGGCGGGGGAGGCGGGGGTGGCGGGGGCGGATCGACGGGCTCGATCGCGCTGATCACGACTCGCGACGGCTTGACTGCGGTCGCCGCCCCGATGCCAGTCTTCAACGCCTCCTGCAAGCGCTGGGTGAAGCCGTCGGTGCTGTACGGAAGCACCACGGCCATCTCCACTACGGTAACAAACGGGCGGGGCAGGTTGCACTGCTGGTGCGTGTTGAAGCCCCAGCACGCAGCCATCCGCTGCCCGTCCATTGCGCACGAGTGCCGGGCGCCGGCAGCGACGGCGGTGACGTGGTCCAACTCCGGCGGGTGCAGCTGCCCAAAGTCCTCCCACCCCCAGCACACGAGCCTGCGACGGTAGGCGACGGCGGTCGGGCTGGACTCGTTGGGCACGCTGCCCACCGCCCCGCACGTGTGGAAGGCCCCGGCCGCGAACAGCACGTCGGTCGTCACATTGTCCTGGCATGCGTTGCTGCTCTCGATGCGCGCGTCGCCCTGCTCCAGCCCGGCGAGGGACGCCGCCAGCAGCACGCGCCACACGCATCCGTGCCAGTGGCGCCCCCGGCGCCGTGCCCGGCCCGGGACCGCCGGCGCCATCCTCGCCCCCCTGGCGGCCCTGCTTCAACTTCCCTCAAAGAGGCCTCACACGAACCAGCGGCTGGGCCAGTGGGCAGCCCCGGCAGGGCCAGCGGGACTCCGGCCCGGAACTTCATGATCATGATCGGGCCGCCGCGGCGGCGGCCGGCGGCGGGGCCTGATGCCGGCCCGGGGAAGACGGCAGTAACGTGTGACAATTCAGCGCGGCTACACAGAGCATCCGGCCGGGTCTCCACTGGGGCGGCACGTGGCGACAAAATGCACACAGTCCGCGCCGTGCCCCGCAGCAGGGCGCCGGCCCCAAATGGGCGTCACCGTGACGGTCCGAGGGTCTGCCTAGCCTGAGAGAGAAAGATTCAGGGCCGAGAGAGAGGAGGAGGAGGAGGCGGAGGAGGAGGAGGAAAGTTTATTCAAGGCTGACGCAGTGAACGAGGAGGACTCCGAGCGCGACCGACAGGAGGAAGATTAGTGAAGAGC
>Ga0115006_10000769_pt1 | contig 18404 bp, 11 predicted proteins | sample ArcOceMetagenome_3_FD_88943 | JGI IMG/M metagenome (GOLD analysis project Ga0115006, IMG submission 88943) | Marine eukaryotic phytoplankton communities from Arctic Ocean - Arctic Ocean- Svalbard ARC20M Metagenome | ecosystem: Environmental > Aquatic > Marine > Oceanic | place: Arctic Ocean...
CATCATCGTCGTCGTCGTCGCCATCGCCCACGGTCAAGCCTAAGAAGACGTCGTCGTCGTCGTCGTCGTCGTCGTCGTCGTCGTCATCACCCAAGGGTGAGGCTGGAAAAGAGGAAAGAAAGGCCTCGTCTCGGTCTCGTAAAAGTAAAGAAGCAACCATGCCTTCAAAACAACCAGAAAAGAAGAAGAGAGAACTTCAACACAAACGCGGCTCCCTTCACAAGCTCAAAGATCTTCCTTCTGTGTCATCATCATCATCCCAATCGAAGAGTGTTGGGTCCGTTTCTTCGTCCAGTAGGAAAGACGCAATTCTCGCCGCCTCTAGACGTATCCGAACCCAAGGCTACGATGATTTGAGCGAATCCCATCGATCTCTCACAAGTACCGGCAACCGTTCCCGAGAAAGTGCTAAAGGAGAAGAAGACGAAAGATATGTCGATAAGAATATGAGGCATGGAAAGAAGGCCGATGGGAAGGCAAGAAATGAGCAAGTCCAGGCCGAAGGAGATGCTGGCACCTCTTCGAATCTCATTTGTGACTTTGGTGAACGACGACGTGACTCAGGTCGTTACATCACCGAAGAGGCTAAGCGATTAGTCGGAAGCAAGGCGGCATAGCGAGATTGAGTCAATGGTTTGAACATTAGAACATTAGATTAGCTACGTAGTAAAAGAGGGAAATGGCTCTTAATTAACGTAGGTAATTCATTTACTTGGGTTGTATAGCTCGTAGAGTCAGAGTCATACTGTAACAAATGCCTGCACAGCTTCAGTGTCTACCGATAGTTGCCGGCACTGGGTTGATCATCCGCCTGGGCCTTGGTGGTGAGAACGGTAAGGATGCGCTCGAATTCTGACTTGCGGGCCATAATCGTTGTGATCTCCGAAACAGTCATCCTGCTAACATCTTCACCATCGATAGCGATGATGCGGTCTCCAGGGCTAACGTTCTCGGCGAGGACAGACGATGTGCGTACTCCGGAAACAACTGTTCCCTTGGAATCTGTCTTATTGGCGAGAATGATGCCTAGCTTGCCAGGCGGGGCCACGACGGTAACCTTGGACCTTTTCGATACGGACTTCGACCTGCGTGAGGAATCGCCACGGCTGGTCTTGGACCGACGAGAACTGACCGACCTTTCGCCATCGCCTCCACTCTTCTGCGCACCAACCATAGCCAGCTGCATCTCGAGGCGAAGGAGATCGTTGGCAACCGAGCGACTCTGTTCCGACATGTGAGACATTTGAGAGCGAGTCGATCGGTACGATTTGTGAGAGTACCGAGAATCGCGACTGCCGACGGAGGCATCTGATCTGTTCTTTCTGCGGCGAGATTTTGACGACCGATGCGACCGATGAGAGCGATGCGACTTGTTGCCAGTCGAGTTCTTGGACCGGCTAGACCGTCCTCCTAGGGACTCAAGATCTGCTGCGATACCTCGTGGTCCAAGAGTGCCGGTAACGCCATCAAAGAGCCATGACTCATTGCGGTCGGCATCGGATCCATCGTCATCCGATCCATCCTGAGCTGCCGCCGCTCGCGCCCGTTCCTTCTCTCGGCGCCGCTGGCGAAGCTTGTCCTTGGCGGCCATGGCGGCAGAGGACGACCCGACGGACGTGTTGGATCTGCCTCCCGATTCCGAATGCCTGCTCGACTTGCGCCGGCCCGAGGCAACGGATCCATCACCAGCGGCACTGCCCAATTTGTGCGTTTGCCGAAGATAGGCAGACGTGATCACAGGGGCCGAGTTGATGGAGCTCGAGGTCTTGGACGGGTCCTTCCTCGAGCGACGGTTGGAGTTCATTTGACGATTCGCTTCCCTCTCCTTCTGCAGCGCCATCAAATCATCCAACGGAGACGGATCTGCCGACGAGTGGCGCACTGTAGGGCCTCCTTCGATGACAACTGTTGGCCCGGACGATCCAAAGGCATCCGAGGACTTGACTGCGCCATTGCCGCGAGTACCATTCATAGCTGCCTGAGATCCCTGCATGGCTCCATTTTGTTTGCCCGAAGCGAAAGGATCAATGTTCGAGTCAAAGTTGGCGAAATTGGCAAAGGAATCACCGAAAGCGTCGGAGGCGAATTGACTACCCTGCTTCTGAACGGGGACCATATCCATGGCGGCTGACGGAGCCGCGTTCTGGTACTGATTCATCTGACGCTCAGCATCCTGAGATTGCGCCCTCTGATCCTGCCGCCGCTGCTGCTGCTGTTGCATAGCGGGGAGAAGGTTGCCATTGGGGACAGGGACTGACTCAAACTCCGAGTTCGTCGAATTGGGATATGCGACAGCGCCGCGGCTGCCATTGGCACCGACACCTCCAGTTGCGTTCACCTTGTAGCCGGGAGACGGACTGGCAGGACGGCCCTCGGCGGCCGCCCCCTTCCTGTACATGGCAGCCTCGTCCCCGTCGGCAAAGGCATAGCGGGGAGACGTCCCGTGGGGGTTGGGGTTGCGATTCTCCACGGACGACCCGTAGCTGGACCCATCGATGCCGCTCCGGCTGCTGCTGGTGACGGTGGTGTAGTTGCTGCCGGACATCTTGGACTTGTCCGGGCTGGGACCCTGAGCCCACCGGCCGCGGTTGACCTCGACCTCCTCCTCCATGGAGAGCGGGTCTATGTGGGAGAAATCACCGTCGGGGTCGCGGGGGCCCTGGAGACGGACGGGGGCGGCGGCAGCCGGCGGCGGCGCCTTGACGCCCGACGGGGGCGGGGGGAGCAGGTCCTCCGGCGAGGTCGGGGGACTCATCATCGGACCAACCTCGTCCTCGCTGAACTGGCCCTTGAGGTTGGCAAACAACGTCCCCGCCTCATCGTCGGTGTACATCATGGAGTCGTTGTCGGGCGAATCCAGCGCCGGCGGGAGGTTCGCGCCGGGCGGCGCGCCGGGCAGCAGGCCGCGGGCGCCGCGGCGCATTTGGTTGTAGTTCTCGTCCTCGTTGTCCGTGGAGAGGCAAAAGTCGGACGAGTACGTCGGGGAGGCGGCCGGGCTGGCCATGCCCCCGCCGCCGCGCTTGTCGGGGGAGTCGTACGCCACCAGCTGGCCGTTGGGGAGGCGCGTCACCTGATGATGACGCTGCTGGGAGCCGTAGAGGTTGGTGTACTGCGAGGAGGGGGGCTGACCGTGGCCGTGGCCGTTGGCGTGGCCGTTGGCGTAGCTGTTGGCGTAGCCGCCGTTGGCGCGCTGCTGCATCTCGAACTGCTGCAGCTGCTGGTGATTGAGCTGCTGGGGCTGTCCGCCGATGGAGGAGAGAGGACTGACGACGAAGTCGTCGCCGCCAAACTCCTCGTCGGTGGACGTGCCGTAGATGTCGTCGTCCAGGTCGACGGGTCCTGTCCCTCGCGACCGCGCCGAGGATGCGTGGCCGTTGGCAAGGGCCGTGTTGATGGACATGGTCGGCCTGCTAATGTTGTTGTTGCCGCTCCTGGCGGTGCTGCCGCTGACGCCGCTGAGGCTCGAGGTGTTGAACGAGGGGCGGCGGACGACGTCGTCCATGACGGGATTCATGCTGCGATCGGCGACGCTGGAGTTGCCGGCGCTCTTGGCCGAGACGGATCCCGGGGAGCCCCGCATCGGGGCCAGGGCCTTGGCCCCGACGCGGTGGTTCTGGTTCGTCGGAGGGTGGCCGTGGACGTCGTCGGGCTGGCCGGTGTACTCGTAGTGCTGTCCCGACGCCGGGGCGCCGTTGGCGGACTTCCGCAGGGTGTGGCTGTTGGTCGGAGAGCCGGGCGAGCCCTGGCCGTACAGCGACCCGCCGTTCCTGGCGGCCCTCTTGGCGGCCTTCTGGGCCTGCTTGGCCATCCTCCTCTCGGTCCGGGTCATCTTCTTGGCGGCCTTCTTCCGGTCGGCCGGGGAGGAGGGCAGCTCGCCGATGTTTTGGTGGCTGCTGCTGCCGCCGCGGCGGAACATCTTCTTGAGGAACCCCATGGTTTTGGCTTTGCTTTTGGCCCGATAAGTTTATGGTCCAAGTCAAGAATAATGGAAGGCGAAACCCAGCGACCAAGCTACGTACGTGTAGCGTTCTCCAGATGTTGCGAAAGCTGATGCAATCTGACCCGCCGAGTCAAGACGAGTCTAGTCGAATCCCTTGGCCGGTATACGGTATCTTCCGATTATCGCCGAAAGGAGGCAGAAACAAAGGGTGACAGGTACCGACTGACCGACTGGCCAATGCTAAAAACTAAATGCCGGAGGGCTTTGCCGTCGGATACGAACCAGCCCGGTTCCCCAAACGAAAGATGTCGCCTTGCTAGCAAGTCGATTCCCGCCGGCCTCAACGGCGAGCAATAATAATTTATGGCGAGCAGTCGGGGGGATAACGATGGACGAGCCGGGATATATCGGTTCGGTTCGTCGGTGGGAGTGAAACTCAAACTCCCAAGACCAAAAAATTGTCGAGGCAGGCGGTCGGGCGGTCCCAAAAACGAGCACAAGATGTGTCGGCGGGGAAGTGGCCGGTGGATGACGAATGAATCAATCGGCACTCTTGGTCCTCTCTTCGTCTCCTGGACGACGACGTGACGGGGCTGGGTCGAGTGGAGAAGAGGCGGCCAGTCGGTCCGATACACGATACCGACCCGTCATTGAAGTGTCCGTGGCTCTCGCTCGTGGCAACACAAATCGAATGCCGAGCCGGCCGCGCCGGCCACTGTGGTCCTTTACTGTATGTAAAGGGTATCACCAGTGACCCTGATAATGGGAACCCTGCCATCATGAGTTTGTTGTCCTTGCGAGGCAATTCCCTCGAGAGTTCGGCGGAGGCGGTGCCGCTCTCGACATCCGAGTCCGACGCGAATCGCTCCGGGTGTCTTTCTGACTAAAAAGCTCCCCGCCTCTTCAACCTCACATGACATCTACGAGCTCGTATCTCATCCCTCGTCCTAATCCCCTTCACCGGCTGCGGTATCAATCCGGCCAGATCCTTCGGACCAATGATCGTCGATACCATCGGCGGACTGGGCCACATCGTTTGGATCAGAGGCTGGTGGGTCTTCTACACTGCCCCCTTCGTCGGATCTGGATTTGCTGCTGCTACTTACAAATTCCTTTTTGAGGAGAAGGATGAGGTGGCCGCGTCCAAGAAGGACGATGACCTCGAGGCCGGCGGCGAGGAGAAAGCCCCAGAGGTTCCTCAGGCGTACGAGGAAGGCGCCAAGAATGCTGGAGAGGCCGGTGAAACCGAGGACGCTGTGCCTCAGGCGTACGAATAAAAAGAGCGGCAAAATGAATATGCGTCGGTAACACCAATCATCATTTGCTTCTCAATATCAATCTGCAACACAATCATCATCATATCAATCCTATCGGGGCAAATAAGATCGTCACAAAGCTTGAAGATCTTTCGAGCATTCCAATTCATTCTCGTGGTATCGGAAAGATCAGATGCTTGGGTTATTTTATGTAAACACACTCAAACAGATCGATGAAGGGGCGAGGGGGTTCCTCTTTTTCGTGTTACGAGGTTCGTACTAAGTAACGTCTGTGTGGGACTTTGGACGATCTCGGAAAGGAAGCTACGCGTCTTTAAAGCTGGCTTCGAATATTGTGATATATATCTCAACAGTAATTAATTAATTGAAAAGGACTACTCAATCAAATACGTTGGCGCTGGCCTTGTTCTTCTTCTTCTTAGTCTTTTTTCGCCTGAATTGGCCAAGTGCCGACTTGAGCTTTTCGTTGATCTGCTCACGTTCCTTGTCGGCCTTGTCGCCTACATTACTGGACGGTTGTGAGCTGCCGGCAGTGTCGACGGGCCTTTTGCTTTCACGTACTACGTCACCGCGTGACGCACTCTTCTTCGTCTTATCCTCCTTCGCAGCAGCTGCTGCCGCTGCAGCCTTCTTCCTCGCCCAAGCGATGGCCTTCCGCTGTTGAAGCATTCTGGAATAGACGTCGCCAGACGACGATATCGATGTGATGAACATTTTCCTTCTATCGGCCCTTTGACTTTCAAAGATCATTTTCTGCTGCCTCATTGTATCCAAGTGTGAAGGCCCTTGGTTATCATCGTCGTCGTCATTGAAGGGGAAGTCAAAGTCAAGAGCTTTGCGGACAGGTCGACGCTGAATAATTCGAATCCTTTCGACTGTTGTCGTTTCTGATTGGGGGACTGCTCCTTGAGCTTTTGCATTTTCTGTTTCCTCTTGCCAGGCCTTGCGCAAACGTTCTTCTTCGGCTCGCTCTTCTGCTTCGATTTCTCGCTCCTGCATAGCCTGCTCGACCTTGTCGGTTTCAAGGCGATTGCTCACAAAGAGAAGCATCCTATCGATGGCAGGCTCCAGCTTCTTGGTCGACATGTACACGGCGGAATCGTAGGCCTTGCCGGAGATAGTTTCTGTGCCTTTGCCTCCGCCGTTGTATTTCAACGCATTGGAAAAGCTACGAATTTCAGACGCAGCGCATTAAATGTGCAAGTTGAAATGCATTGGATAAATAGCGAAAGATTATATGAGTAAAGTGGAAAGAGGGAAAATTCCCGTACATGTATCGACTTTTCTCAATCAACACAAAGGAAAATCAAATAGCAAACACATTCAACTTACATTAAACGAAGGTCATCCACAAGCTCTCCAATGTTCTCGTACTGTCGGTTTTGTAATGTACCGTTGCAGACATCCCAGGCCACTGTGGGGGGGAAAGGCGGCAGGGTGAGTGACGAAAATATCGATGTTAGTTCAGTGCAAAAATTGATACATGATCTCTACCCGAGAAACCATCAAGCAACAATAGCGCAAACTCACTCGGCTTGGAAATAAAAGCGCTGTAATCTGGAGGGTATTGAGGCTGGATAAAAAAGTACATATACCTGGCGTCTGATTGATGACGAAGGGATTTGAGCAGCTTGTCACTCTCGGACTCCATAAACGTGTACCGTTCTCCCTCTTCGCTCAGCTGTGTGGAGGAGAAGGATAATCGCGATAGAATGAAAAAAGAATGCAATAAGGTGAGTCACCAAGCTGGTATAAGCTTCCTGATAGTCATGACGGGGGGCACCTGCAGATAGCTCGCGCTTCATTACTCACATCCATTGGAGTCTCCAGAGCAATTTTCTCCATTTCTTCACGTGCCACCTTTCGGTTGCCTGTCGTCAGCTTCCACGACGTCACCAACTCATCCTTCCCTGTCGGAGGATCAACGTGCGCGTCGTTTGCAAGGAACTCGGATAGATATTCCATAGAAAGCCATCGCGTGTATCTCAATAGATCCTTCGATGCATCAAAGTATGCGCAAGAGGTCGGGTCTCCCTCTTCGTGCCCATCGTAATTAAAAATGATCGCATTGGCAAAGACGAGAGCAACATCGTTGACAAATTCTTGCGCACTCAGATACATACCACCTGATAGAAGCTTTGCCTCGGCCGTTGTTAGATCCATGGGATTCTTAATGAGTTCGGCATACGCGTCGCGTAGGGACGGGAAGAGGACAGGAACCGGTACGGAATAAATGAACTTCGGCCTCGCCACGGAGAGCCAGGGATGTTTCATGAGCTCACGAAAGAAACGCCAACAAGTCGCTTCCCAGCCTTCAAGCATTTTCGCTGGACGACGAAGAGGAAAGCTCTCTTTGATTTGAGCAATGGCAACGTGAAGGGGCACCGGCTCATCGAGCTTCTTAGGTGACGAAAATGTTTCTTGGTGCTTGGTCGATGTTGACCTAGCGTTCGCATCTGCGACCTTGCTTGCGGTGATTGAGATCCTCGGCACGGCCTTGGGAACGGCAGATAGATCAAGCTTGATTCTTTTTGACACCGGTTGTCCCTCAGGAGACGTCAAAGATCGTTTACCGGGAATTTCCGCGCCGACACCCGCCTGTAGATCCTCCATTTTCTTCCCATAAATCCTCTTGAAGGTCTTGGCACAAAATTTAGCAAGTGTGACAAGCGGAGTATTCTTCTTTGGGCCGTTGTACGCTTCGCAGTTGTGGAAGATGAGGTTGACATCGAGTTCAAAGTCTTCAGAAGTAGCATATGCTCCGCTATTGATTTTGGTCTCGATGGTAGCAAGATCCATTGGCTGGGAAACATAGTTTGGATAATCTGGACACATCGCAATATTTACCGGTTGACTAAAGATAGTTGCGGCGGGTTCCGTGATCTAAGTTTGTAAAAAAGAGTTAAAGAGTATGGAAATCAAATTGCGCGTGAGGAGAAATGATACTGGAAGGAGGTATTTTCGTCAAGCATTGAAATCTCGCGTGAAAATGAGTAAGCGCTCACCTTCGTTAACCTGTCGGTGTATTGCATCGATCGAATTTCCTTCATAATTGACAAGAGAAAAGCTGCTGATGGTGCCGGAATAAAAAGAGGTGGAACCGCTGCCTCTTTCTCTCTTCTACCCGCAGCACTCTCATTGTATCGCTTTAGGGCGTTCAACTGCTGCGCCATCAGACCATCCATGCGATCGGCCAATTCAAGAAACACTTTCCCTTCTTCGCGCCCGACGTAGTATGTCCGACAATTATCGACAACCAACCTGCAATCCTCAATAAATTCCGAAACGTCCTGGTACTCTCCTTCGAAAAGCCGTGACGTGATGGTACCAAAATCCATAGGCGTTTGAACCTTGGCAAGGTAGCCCTCGGGGAGAGCACCGCCCAAATAAAAGGAAACAGGGTGCATGAAGAAATAAGCGGCCTGCTGCCCGTCATTGGGATTTGTCATGTTGAGTAAAGTGTCCAGGAGCGATAGACAAAGCTTCCAGCAGTAGAGAAGGCGGGGATAGACCCTCTTCGGCGCAGTAGGCGCCGCCACGAACAGGGCTAGGATCCCCTCCGACTGCTCTGCCAACTTCTTCGCGAGCGGTCGGAAGGAGTCGTTGACTGTGGTGTTGTAGCGGAGGCAGTTGGCAAAGATCCTTCGAACATCCAGAACAAAGTCTGCCACATTGCTGTACTGATTCTTATCAAGCTTGGTCGCAATGGTACCAAGATCGGAGGAGTGCCGAATCTTGGATTTGTAGTCATCAACAAGCTGAGGGTCGGACACGGGTCTTAGGAACCACTGAATATCTTCGTGCGTGTTCCTGTGACGGATAGCCGACAAGGCTTTGGAGCATTGCGCCAGCTCTGCTGGAGTCAGGGTGGAGGTTCGGGCCGGTGGGATCTTCTTCCCACCTGGACCCCTACCCTTCCCGGCAGGTGCAGGACCCGTCGACTCTGATATGCTCAACTTGAGCTTGGGCTTTGAAACCTTGGCAGTTGGCTTGGCCTTGCCGACGTCAGAGGGAACTGCCTTCCCCCGCGACGACGATCCAACGGAACCGGCGGCGCTACCTCCGCCGCCTCCCAATTTCAGCTTTAGCTTCGGTTTAGATGGTTTTGCCTTCACCGCCGTCGAAGCACCAGCCTCGCCCTGGGAGGGCTCCGTTGCAGCTGAGGCTGCCTTGGGAGCCGACAGCTTGAGCTTCACCGCCGGCTTCGGGGGGTCGCTCGCCGCATCCCTGCTGGGGGGACGTCCCCTCTTCTTCTTTTGCGTCGCACCGGAAACGATTCCAGCCCCGGCGCCTCCGCCTCCGCCCGAGACTTTCTTTTCGGCCTTCTTCTTCTCCCGCTCGACCAACTTCTGCATCTGCTTGGCCAGCTTGGCGATCCATGCATTCTCTTTGATGGGGGTGTGGAAGAAGATGGCATTCTCAAACACGACGTCGACGTCGGCCCAGAATTCCTCCCGGGTACGGTACGTCGTGGTGGCACCCTCGGCACCGTCCAGATTCTTCTTGATGGTCCCGAGATCCATCGGCCGCTTCACCACGTCGTTGTAATTCGGGACGAACTTTGGATCGACTGGCTGCAGGAAGAGGTAGTTCTTCTTGCCGTTCGTCGGGGACAAGAGCACTTCGAGCGCCGCCTTGCATATGTTTTGATCGGCGACAGACATACCACCGCCGACACCGGCGGCACCTGCACCGGCTCCGGCATCACTCGCTGCTTCCGACATACTGCAATACTACCGGTAAGCTGCGATGCAAGTTGCTCGGGTTACCTTCATGGGTTCGCCGGAATGGAACGGAGCGAGCGAGCGGGATGGGATATCGAATATCGACGGACAGACCACTCCCAAAAACGAACACCAAAAAACCCAACACGAAAAAAGGAAACACAGAACACAATCGGGAGACGTGTACGAACTCGTAACGAAAGGAAAGGCCAGTGAAGAAAGCAACGGCGCGCGCACCATTACCGGTATTCATCCGCACACCACTAGCTAGTAGTGGACACTTCACAAATAGAATGGACGGAGAGGACGATTGGGATCAGGCTGGCGGCGGCGCAGTCGCCGCCGAAGACGACTGGGAGGCCGGGGGCGGCAGCGGCGCCGGCGCCGTCGACAACACCAAGGTCCTGCTGATGAAATTCTGCCCCCACGATTCCTCCATGCTGTACCCACAGGAGCAGAAGAGCTCCCGGACCCTCCGCTACGCCTGCCGTCTGTGTCGATATTCCGAGGAGGCCCGGGGCTCCCTCATTTATCGGAACGCCATCAAGAAGGAGCTGGGCAACGTCCTGGCGACGGTTCCCGCCGCCGTGAGCGACGACCCGACCCTCCCCCGAAGTCAGAACGCCAGCTGCATGAATTGCGGCCACCACGAGGCCGTCTTCTTCCAGTCCGATACCAGTGATATCCGGAGCGATTCCCTCGCCCTCATCTTTGTTTGCTGCAATTGTCAGCACAAGTGGGTTGCTTAAGAAACATACAGTCGCTGTGCTCGATGCAGTTTGGGGAGAATTCAGATGCGCGTGTTGAATCGACTCGGATATGTTGATGAAGGTGATTGAGAGAATAATCACTGGTGGTGGAGCATATACGAAGGACGGTCAGAGAAAAACTGTTCCTACAACTAACTACGTAGCTAGACTACTCTAAGCATAGTAGAGGTATCTATGTTATTGCTTACATACATATGTTCTTACTGCATAATGTAGAGGCGGTGGACCTTGGACCGCGGTCAGTTTGGTTGATGGGTCCAGTGCGTGCCTCCATCCGATCCGCTCCGCTCTGGCCGCCCGGACAGACGTCATCAACTTGGGAGTGCCCGCTCGGTATCGGTCCATCATGATGACTGATCATGATGATGCCCACCGGCCCACCGGCATCCGGCAGCAGCCGTTATTTCTGCGTGCTTGGGGGAACGAATTGCATCGGCCATCCGCCGCCGCCGTGTCCTTCCCAGTATAGCGACACAACTGTCGCAAGGTGTCCGCTGGCGCGTTCCTCGATAGTCTAAAAGGGTTTGCCTGTGATCACAACACATCATATCACACGCCAAATGCAGCCTGACATAATTGTTCTCATCTGAAGAGCAGAGGTGAAAGCTCGAGTCGAGGGTCGGTTGAGCTGGTGGAGGAGAGGCAGGGTATGATGGAGGAAACCAAGGCCGTGACGGCCGAAGTTTCAGTCGAATCTTCAATAGAGAATAGCACGGAACCGGCTGGTGAGTCGGCGGCAACCGGTAGCAACGAGCATTCGCAAACGAAGGGCGAGCATACTCGTACAAGACCAGCAGCCGAGGTAGAGAAGGCATCACCTTCCGTTGACGCTACTACCGATAAATCACGAATGCACGAGGCCGAAGGAAACCCTTTGGTGGAGGATGGAGTGAGCACAACTGCAAACGATACTGAAGTGGATGGAAATGCCTGTGACACCGAGCACACTGCGGCGCCCCCGTCAGATGATATGACCAATCCGAAAGACTGTGGTGGTGATGCCAATGATGCGAGTGAGAATGCTGCCAACGCACCATCAGAAAGAAATGTGGACGGGGATGGAATTGCAGATAAGGACAAGAATGCTGCTCCTACTGTAAACGCTACTGAGTTCGATCACAGCAAGATAAGTGAGGATGGCAATGACAAAGCCGCTGGTGCCTCGTCAGGAATGATGGGACCAACGACAGGAAAGGATGTACAAGAATCCCCCTCGGCATCATCTTTACCAAGAGCAAACAATGAACAAAAGGATGATGCCGAAATCAATTTTAATGGTGCTTCTCCTCGTACACGCCCCTGGGTGACTGCGACTGTGACTTCCAACTTGATCGGGATGAGCTTGAGCGGTAGGTCCGGGTTGGAACAACTTCGTCGACGGACTTCACAACCAATGGGCAGTGATGGAACCAACAGTGATCACGAAGTTTCTGTATCGAGAACAGAAAAAGCTGTCCAGGCGGATCAAGCTTCGATGGGAACTACTAGTACACTGGGATCATCCATTCCACCAAATGTTTCTCCGAGCAGAACTCCCGGTAGAAAGAGGAGGCGGCCAGGTATTTCTCCGTCGCAGAGATCGACTTCGGGCGATGATGCCGATTCGGGGGCATGGGGGAAAGATAAAGATTCCCTCGATATGGCCACATTCTCAGGCTTGCACGATGGAGATGATCAAGGGATGAAGATGGAGAATGAATCTGAGTCCGATGCCAAGTCAATGGCGTCTGCGTTTTTGGTCGAACATCATGCCAACCATTTTCTCTTGTTGAATTTGACAAGTGCCCCAGCCAACGGGCAGACGGCAGCTTTATTCCATAATCAAATCATCAATTGTCCATGGACTGCGTTTGATTTGGCGAAAAATGCTCAATCAAATTCATCGACCGGTAATGATACCAATTCATGTTCCAATGACCAAGGTGATAGATATCGGTCGCCATCGACACCATCGTTATCAGCTTTGTTGGAAATATGTTACATAATTGCTGCCTATCAGGCTCTGGGATCTCAAAATGTTGCTGGGGTGTATTGTTCCAACGGTAGGACGAGAACTGGGGTTGCTGTGAGTTATATCAAATCAGGATTTGGTATTATCGCTTGATTATGCATGATTTATGTTTGAATGCTTTGAATGATTTGAATGCTTTACTCTAGCTCGCTAGCTAGACTCGGTACCGATCCCGACATTGTGGTCACTATTGACTTTTCGAATGTTCATCACTCTCATTGGTCATCTTTTCTTCTTCCTCAAATTTACTAATATGTTTAGATCGCTTGCTATCTCAAGTATTCGGGTCGCGTGCGGACAAGCCTCGATGGTTTCCGATTGTTTTGTGCCAAGTGCAACGATTCTGAAGCCGAAAGCAAGGCCTCATCTGCTTTATCTAGAGAGCAAGGACAGCGCAGAGAAGAACAAGATGTTGCGTCGCTCATTCCGCCATCACTGCTGCAACTATTTCGTAACTTTGATGATCTTGTGGATCTTCGGGCTTGGCCCAATCCGCAACCGCTACGACTTCGAGCTGTGACAATGCAAAATGTGCCCGTTGACGACTTGCCCGTTGTTGAGATCTGGAGCGGGGCAAAGGGTCAAATCTACAACAGTCACAGAAAGGACTGCAGCAAGTGTGACAGCAAAATGGGACTTCTTGGTGCTTCGGCACAGTGGGGACGCGACAATGAGGAAGGATTTTACTTCGTTGACAAAGATATTCAAGGGGAATTCACGCTCACCTGTCGTTTTGGCGGCCCGTATGCCGATGATACGCATGATATAACGCGGATACTATTCCGAGTGTCCAACCATTGTGCCTTCTTTACATGGGGATCGAATGAGCTGCGTAAGGGGAGAGTTGATATAATGCGGCGCTACGTCGACTCGTTCGAAGATGATTTTGCTCTTGTTCTGCTTTTTGAGCCCATCGGTGGACTTGGTCCTTCAACGACCACAACAGAATCTTATTTACCACCGATTATGGGAGGGATCACTGCGATTGAACAGGGCCTCCGTCTCATAACTGCTCATCATTCACTGCAAATAGAAGGGGGTGGCGATAATGATGACTTGACTTCAGGCGTTGCTCGTCGACTTGCTAATAACGACGATACTTTGATTCAGGAGGTTTCAGCAAGTCCACAGATGGTTGGGATACAAAATGCCATCACGGCCCACAAGAGCCTCACACAAAACGAACAGATCCGCTTCAATCCAATAATACCAACGAGTGAAACGCCAGACGCCGAAAATCTTCAGGGCAATTCAACTAGTTTTGTCGGCCAATCAAATGACCTCGGGTCAAATGTGGTAGATCCTCAAGGCGCCTTGCTCTCGGCGATTGTCACAAGGGGTAAAGACGACGAAATTAGCGCAGAGGAAACTCCGGTCGATCCTCGTGCTGCTCTGTTGTCTGCAATCAAATCGAAATCGAATGGAGCAAGCGGCACTACCAAGTCAGAGGAGAAGGCTCCATCCGACGCACGTGCTGATCTACTTGGCGCAATCAAGACAAGGAAGACGGACCACACCACAGAAAATGGAGGGGCTGATCCTCGAGTGTCCATGCTGGCTGTCATCAGAACTAGGCAAAGGCCAGAGGACGCCGATGAAAAATCAGAGAAGGAGGAAATGGATCCATCACCTCCGCCTGTTGGCAAGGACGCATCCGTGCCTTCACCACTCGATCCTCGTGCCGCCATGCTGTCCGCGATATCGGCTCGGAAGCAGCCTGATGATGACGATGAAGGTGGTACTACAACTGAGGCTCCTGTAGCGGCCATGCCATCACCAGCACCGGCGTTGGATCCACGGGCAGCGATGCTGTCCGCAATATCGGCTCGGAAGCAGCCTGATGATGACGATGAAGGTGGTACTACAACTGAGGCTCCTCCTGCAGCGGCCAAGCCATCACCAGCACTGGCACCGGCGTTGGATCCACGGGCAGCGATGCTGTCCGCAATATCGGCTCGGAAGCAGCCTGATGATGACGACGAAGGTGGTACTATAACTGAGGCTCCTGCAGCGGCCAAGCCATCACCATCACCGGCACCGGCACCGACGTTGGATCCACGGGCAGCGATGCTCTCTGCGATTAAAGCAAAACAGAAAGTATCCGAGGATAATAAGAGCAAATCTGCGGAGGATGCAACAATATCGGCGTCAACTACTTCAGCGGTCACTCCTGGTGATCGAATTCTCGTGGCAATGAAATCAAGGGGCACCGACGACAAGTCGTCGCAACTGCTTGATCTTCTCGATACTGTTGCTTTTGGATGCGATGATACGTTGGAGCCCGAGAGCAATGGCGGTAATGCTGAATCCGAATGCCGTTTTCATCCCACCACGGTAGACTACGTTCCGTACGACCAACCGTTCATACCGTCACCTGGAGATGTGCTGAATGCTTTCGGTTCTTGTCCTCCTTCCTCTTCAAGCAATCAAACCGATCAGATTTCTTCCGTCAAGTCAGACATGCCGGATGAATTGTACTCCAGACCTCTGTTGCCTTTGCATCCATCCAAGGAATCATATAATTTGCGCCCAATGGAACGATTCCTTGCACAATTTGAGAGTCGAGAAGACATTGCCTCGTGTATCGAGCTTCTCGACAAGATGCCAAGATCTGGTATTCAGATCGATGACCTTATGCACCTACTGGCGCAGTCTCGCCGATGGTCACACGACGAACTGAATCGTATCCGACAAACCATGGCAATGAGACAGAGCGTGATTGCCGATGCGTCGCTTACTCGCGAGGGCGCCGCAGCAAACGCCGCCGCCGCTTTGGCAGGTCAATTTCAGATTGCATCGGGTCAATTTGCCGCAGGCGCTTCTGCGGGCCCGTCAAAAGGGGCACGGGCAGCCGCAGATGCCGTTTCACAACGGCTGGAAAACAGTGCATCTGTTTCACAAATCGCCAAGGATATTAATGGCGAAGAGAACAAGGCGGGCAGTACTGATGGTAGCGATAACGACACAGGAGACCCCAAGCTTAAGGATGATCCTCTGTACTCGAAGTAGTAAGTTGTATTGCGGGGAAGAAAGCGCGGGATGCTTGTGTTCCATGGTTTTCTTTCAAATCTCACCACCATGACATTTATCTCTGTTTGTTTACCATTCTCCTATTCTCTTTCCAGCTTTCGCATGCTCAACGTTGGTTTGCCTGTTGGCGCAGTGAAAAATGCGCTCCAGCGTGACGGCCAAGACCCTTCCGTCATGGACCTTGATCAAAATCGGTACGTAACATTGAGTACATTTATTTGTAAGGAGGTACTGATGTACTACCGTAGCTTTTCTCCCACCGCAACTACTCCGATTTTATTTCTCACACTTACTCTTTCGTATTTTGATTGTGCGATCGCAGGCCCATCCAAATTCAGCTCGATGAAAGGAATAAGTACAGAGACTTCGAGATGTCGGAATGGATGTAAAGTTAAATTTCTTCGGTTCCTTCAGTACTGTACTGTGCGGTTCGCTGACAAAGTAAATGATGGCGAAATAAATGTTCGATGGACAGGAGGCGGCCAAAGTCTCTACTAGCTAATCTAGTCTAGATCTAGCTAGCTAGAGGTAAGGTAGATGACATGTAATGTACATTGGCGATACGAGGCGAGGTGGGTCCTATTATTACGATATACTGCGTAGCTAATAGTAGCTCATCCTGTACTGCTCATGAGAAAATTTAGAAGAGAGTCGAAGTTCTCTCCTACCAACTCGTAAGCTCTTAGAACTTTCTCCAAGGCAAATCCGTTCATGACCAGCTCTTGGACGCACTGCGGATATTCGTCTCCACCGATGGCATTACCCGCGCCGGGGACGAGCCCAGTCGGTGCGTTCGAGGCAGCGGCCGTGGCAGAATGCGGTGGCGAACCGCTCCGACGGGCGGTCGCGGCAGCCGAGGCAAAACCAGCCGATGCCGGGGAAGACGCATCACTAAACGAGTGGCTGACGCTGTAGCCGTCGTCGTCCCTCGACGCCGCGGCAGCAGGGGATCCGTGGCGGTGACGATGGGAGGCTCCACCGGCATACGACGAAAGGCCACCAGTGGGCGAGGGAGTGCCCTGTCGTCTCGCTCGGTCTCGATGGAGATGGCGATGGTGATGAGGCGACCTCTTCCGTCCCTCGTCGTTGAGGTAGGACTGCAAGGAGCTTTGGATCACTGCCTGCTCGAGATCAAAGTCGGCCGCCTCGATCTCAGACAGTGCAAAGGCTTTCTTTTCGTACATCCGATCATGGGCCAGTCGGCTCTCCTTGAGGGCGCGATCCACCTCGGCCTTGTCCGAGAGCTTCTTGGCCTTGTCAAGCTGGATCTCGTCGGCGAGGCCGGGCTTGAGCCCTGGAAGGCCAAGGCCCAGCCCAGCCGTCGGCTTGTAGGGATCGACTATCGCATTGTAGTGATTCCCATCGTGGTAGCTAACACGAATCGGGTCGTCGGACGTCTTGTACTCTCCCTGGAAGGTGTTGATGGGATTTGCCCCGTTCCGTGGCTCGTAGATCTCCACAGGTCGGTTGAAAAGCTCCGAGGTGGCCTGAATCTCGGGGTTGTTCCCATGGACGCCGGGGATGCGCTTCCGCGCCACGTACGTCCGGAAGGGCTCGTCCGGGATGAACTGGGCGAAGTGCTCCTCGTTCTTGGCCATGAAGTCCATGCAGCGCTTCCGCACTTCCTCGTGGTTGTTGGGGTCGCCGTACACCTGCAAGCTCACGGCGCGGAAGAGGCAGTTGCCGTCGCCCTCCTGCTCGACCATCTCGAGGCCCCGCTTCTTGAGCGCGTCCCGGTACGTGTGCTGCAGGGAGAGGGTGCCAGTGCTGGCGGCGCCGGCGTTGATGATGATGTTGTTGTTGTTGTTGCGCGGGCGTCGTGCTCCGCCTGTTGCTGCCGCCGGTGATTCCGTCGGACTGTTGGGCCGGCTCCTACACGTACCGCTCCGTCTGCTGGAGGAGGAGGAAGAGGACGAACAAGGCAAGGAGGATGCGCCACGCGACGGCTGCTGCGCATTGAAAGACCGCGGGATGATGGAGAGGACGTTGCTGTTCTCGCTGCCTTCCCTCTCTTCTTCTCCTTCCTCTGGACCAGTACATGCACCGGCGGCAGCGGCGGGGTCGTTGGCAGGATCATCTTCCGCCGACAATGATGACGCGGCGAGGATATCGCCATCGGCGGGGTCCTGATGATGATGGCGGTGGCGGCGTCGGTCACGGCGGTCCTCATCGCTGGGGCTGGGAGACCGCGACGATCCCCGCCCCCGGACGGCCCGCACGTAGCTGGCCTCCTCCTCCTCCTCGTACTCGTGGTGCCCTTCCTCCTCTCGGTGGTGTCTCGCCGGGATGCCCATACTCGTATGACTGCCCGCCGAGGCCTGCTGTTCCGGAAGGCACGCCGCCGTCGCCGTTGTTGCGGCTGGTACCGATGCCGATGCTGCCGGGGGGAGCCGGGTCGGTGGTCTCAGTATGCCGGTCTGCTTCCTGCTCTTGGGCTGCTGCCTACTCGTATTCGTAGTAGTATTCGCCGAAGAGGGAGCGGACCCGGATGCCGTTGACGCCGGCTTAACCGCCAGGAGCGCCTGCTGGATGGACGCGGCGGCGGCCGTCGGGCTCAGGTAGTTGGGCTGGTCCTCGAACCGGACGTGCTGATTCTGGACGCCCTGCTGACCGCCTCCTGCCGCCAATCCTGCCGTCGCCGCCGCCGCCGCC
>Ga0115006_10000771_pt1 | contig 18376 bp, 13 predicted proteins | sample ArcOceMetagenome_3_FD_88943 | JGI IMG/M metagenome (GOLD analysis project Ga0115006, IMG submission 88943) | Marine eukaryotic phytoplankton communities from Arctic Ocean - Arctic Ocean- Svalbard ARC20M Metagenome | ecosystem: Environmental > Aquatic > Marine > Oceanic | place: Arctic Ocean...
TCTTTCTCGCTCCAGCTCCCCTTTTCCACACCGTCGTCCTCTTTCTCTCCCCCCGCTGCGCTCCTACAGTCATCGCGCATGGTAAGGACGAGCGACTTTCCCGAGGGTGCCCTTGCGTCCTTGCCTCTACGGCCCGTCCTTCGCCTTCTTGCTTCGCCCTTGCGTTCCAGCTTCGGCGTCCAAAGCCCTTGCGTCCTTACCGCGCGTCCTTACTATCAATCTAAAGGCTGCCGCCTCTGCCGCCGACCCCAATTTGGGGGATCCGTCTGGCGGGATTGCTTGTTTCCCAGCGTCGTTTTGTGTGTTTAGGCGGCTTCGGGTAGGCTGCGCGGTTGCCAGGTGGTGCTGGTGCGGGTTTTCCTCGCGGCACTTCGCGGATGTTGGCACTGCGTGCTTGGTCAGGTTTATTTTCGTGGGCGGCCGTGGACTTGAAATGTGTTTCGGGGTCTGTTGTCTTCTCGATTGTTCTCGGATTTCCTTGTGTTTTCTTTCAGAGCGATGTGTCTGTGCCGGTGTTTTTTGTTTTTGTCGGTCTCGTGCGTGTGTCTGAATACGGGGCATCACCCCCAGGGCTTCCACTTCGTCTCCTCTGGGGCCGTCTTCGGAATTCCTTGGGCGCTCATGAGGCTTCCTCGGGACTTACTCGGGATCGCCTTCGGGCTCTTTTGGGCCATCTGGGAGCCACCAGGAGGTTTCAGGAACCCATCGGATGCAACAAGGACTCCATACACACGTAATTAACGGATTTGATATCATTTGCCCCTCCCTCGTCTCCGCTGTGAGCCCCCGCGTCCTCCCGGCCCCCTCCCTCATCTCCCCTCTCCCTCCGTCGCCCTCCTCCCCTCCCGCTCTCACTCATGACCGCGCTGTTGCTTGTTAGTGCTTGCTGCTTGCTGCTTGCTGCTCGCGGCTGTGACGGCGGGGCGCGCGCCGCGGGCGACGCGGCCGCTCCGCAAAGAAGGCGTGCGTAAAATCCTTGACGCTGCGCGTACTGCCACCAGCCCATCCAGAAACGACCGCCAGGCGAGTTGCTTTGATCAAGTATCTAATGGCCTTCGGCCCATTCCGCCACCGTGCCTAGGTTGTGGGTCATGGCCCTCTTTGATGTTCGTTGGGATCTCGTGGGAGGCATTTCGGGTGCTTCTTGGAGGCAGTTTTCAGACCTCTTGGGGGCCGATTTGGGCCCTTCGGGGTTTCCTGGGGGCCTCTTGGGGCTTGTTAGGGTTTCCTTGAGGCATCTTGGGGCGGAAGGCGCAGATTTTCGGTTCTTGTTACCCCTCTTGGGCTCCTCTTGTAGCCGTCTTGAGGGCCAGTTGGGGCGTCTTTGGGCCCTCATGTGCCATCAGGGTCCAATTGGCGGCCTTTTCGGCTGTCTTGGGACGGTCTTGGGGGTCTCTTGCGCCGCCTTGGAGCATCAGAAGCTTGGATGGCAAGAACTTCAAAAACATTGAACACATTTGGGCAAGGCAATGATTTTGGCCTCTTCGGGCCCGCTTGGAAGGCTCTTGGGGCTCTCTTTGGGGCGTATCGACGGCTGCTTGAGCCGTTTTGATGACATCTTCGGCGTCTTGGGCCGATGGTTCGGTGATTCGAGGCCCTCTTGGATTATCCCGGGGGCTTTTGGAGGCCTCCTGGCTCGCTTTTGAGCCCTTCTGGCTCCGAAAAACCTATGGTGATAAGGCGCGGGTGAGTCGAGCGGGTATGAGAATTTAGGGTCCAGGCCCTTAAGAGACTTCTCAGGAACGAGCACTTGGGCTCAGGGGATCCTGCAAACCACTTGAGGGCACGCCCACTCCGTGCCCATGGCACGGTGGCGGATAGGAGTCATGGTAGTCGTCTGCATTGTTGGCTCTGCAATCATCATAAGAGAGTTGTGTTCGCGGGCAATCGTGGGACCGCTGCGCTGTCGGTGCGTCGGCAGCGCCCCGCTCTCAGTGTCGGAGTGAGGGGTTTCCGCTCACGCGAATCCATTTGAAGTCGTGCACGCGTTGGCTGCTTCGGGGGAGGCAAACGTCGTCGCCTTTATCTTCTTGTTGTTCTTGTTCTTCCGGCCGGGGGTGGCCCGGCGGGGCCCGGCCGGGGGGGCCCGCGCTGCTCTGTGGGAGCCGGGGGGGGCCCGCGGGGCCCCATCGGGGGTCCCGTGGCGTCGCGGGGGCCGGGGCCCGTCGCCGTGGGGCCCACTCACTGTTGGCGCTGGTCTTGGTTGCGCGGAAGTGAGATGCTGCAAAGCACACAAAAAAAACCTCCGCCTGCGGCGGGTTTTTTTCTTGAACTCTTCGTTCGTGCTGTTCCGAGGCGGCCCGCGGCGCGGGGTTGCGGGATGCCCGGGGCCCATCACCGCGGGGCCCGCGGGCGTGTTGTTTGTGCAGGAGTGAAATGCTGAAAAACAAAAATCGGCGCCTGCGGCGAGCTTTCCCTTTTCTTCCTTTTCTTCTGACTCCCCCGCGCCGCGCGCCACTTTCAAAATCACTGCGTGCCGCGCCAGACACAAATCAGCCCCTCACTCCTATCCGCATCTGCGGGGGTTACGGGTATCTAATGGCATTCTGCCAATCCCGCCACCGTGCCAGGATAGTGGGCATGAGGCTTCGTGGATGTTCGATGGTATCTGGTGAGGAGCCTCTCGAGGGACTGTTGGAGGCAGGTTTGAAGCCTCTTGGGGGGGGGCGTTTTGGAGCAGATTGTTTTTTTGTTGGGGGGGGGCTTAGGGGCCTCTGGGGGCCTCTCGGGCCCCCCAGAGGCCTTTGGGGGCCTCTGGGCACCTGGGCCCCTGGGCCCCTCAGCGGCATCCGCGCCTCTTTTGGGCCAGAAAGCTCCGATTTTCTGTTCGCGGTTCTCCCCTTGGACCTCAAAGTTGTTGCCTTTCCTATGTATTTTCATGGTTTCCGGCCTCCACAAAAGTCACGCGAGAAGACGCGCCACGCCCCGGGTGATTTTGGCCGAAGGGCTTCGAACCTCTTAAAGTAAAGATTCCTCGGGAGTGAGGACTGAGGCTTAGAAGGGCAGGGAAATGACCTTGAGGACACCCCCCCTCCGGGCCCAAGGACCGCCTGGGAAGCGTTTCGGGGGCGCAGAGACGCAAGGATCATATGTTGAATGATTTAAAGAACACATTTTCCCATTTCACACCGGCGTCGTTGGTGTCTTGGGTTCTGTTGGAGTTAGCTTGGAGCGCGCTCGGTGCGGGGAGGCTACCTATAGCAACAGGAGGAAAATAATACGGGAGGAGGAGCAGGAGCAGAAGAAGAAGAAGAGGACGAACCAGTAGAATGATGGGAGAAAAAGACGGAGACGACGATGAAGGCGAAGACGGCATCGACGAGTCAACCGTAAAACCTTCGCGGAGCTTTCGATCCGCGAGCCTCTTGGAAGAGGCATCCCGGAGCCATTACGGAACCATTTTGGACGTTTTGTTGGCTCTATTGGAGCCTCCTTGGGGCCCTCTTGGGATTCTTCTGGGGGGTCTGGGAAGCCTCTTGGGGCCGTCTCGGGCCCAATGGCTCAAACATGACAGCTTTTATTTAGCCTCCCCCCTCGGAGGCAGGAAAACAGCAGCTTGGGACACTCTTGGGGCGCTCTTGGAGCGCTCTTCGGCGCTCTTGGGGCCGTCTTGGGCCCGGCTTGGGGCTCTCTTGGGCCATCCTGGGGCAACCTTGAGGCTTCAAAAGACCATCGGCAGCGAAAAGAGGAGAATGCAAACACATTGACGCCCCAAAGTTGTTTGACTGATTGTGGCATCTTGGGCGTGTCCTGAGGGGCCTCCGAGGGCACTTGGAATCGTTTTGGCCGACTTTGAATTTTTTGGAGGCATGCCGGAGGCCACAAGCCATATTGAGCCATCTTCGGGTATCTTGAGCCCTCTTGGAGGCCATCGTGGGCTCTCTGAGGCCCTCTTGGAGCCATCTTGGACCATCTTGGACGCTCCAATGGGTCGCGGGGTGCCCCGTTCAGACCCAGGGGAGGGGGTAGGCGGAAGGGTAAACCCTTCTCTTGAGCAGGGGATGAGAAACGGTTTTGGAAGAGAGAATACAAGAGTTCGTTGAACCACCTACGCCCAGAGGGCTGGTGGGATTACCACGCTCGGGTTGCGTGCGGGTGTGGACAACGAGGAGAAAGGACTGGCAAAGTACAAGAGGGCGGGGCCTGATGGAACATCGACGATATATGAGTAGGAGGTGCCGAGAGAAGTGGCAAAGAAGGAGGAGAGCGAGTGGGCGAGGAGGAGTGCGAGGGGGGGAGGGGAGGATGAGGATTTGTAGGAGTGTAAGTATGGCGATGTGGAAAAGCGAGTTGTGGCCAGGACGAGGGTTGGAGCGAAACATGATAATTGAGCAGGGTGAAGAGAGGGCGGCGTGAATACTACGAACACGGGGAATCAGTGAGGAACTGAATGAGGAACGTGAGGAACATCCAGGAGCAGGATGTGAAGAGGAATACAGAAAAGGCAGAGCGACGGTGGATCAGGAAGAGGAGCAGGAGGGGGATGGCAAATGAAGCAGAGGAGGGTGTAGGAGGAACCAGGAGGAGGATGAGGGGCGTGGACGGGAGCATGGAACGATTAGGAGGATATGTGAGTAGTGATGTGGAGGACGCGTAAAGAAGAGGATGAAGAGACGGAGTAAGACATTATTGCACTAGGGAGGCAGAGAAGGATGAGGAGGAAGCAGAGGAGGAAGGAAGATGATGAGGAGGAGGAGGAGGGGTAGAAGGAGACAGCGGAGGAGGAGAAGGAGGAGCAGCAGCAGGAGGAGGAACAGGAGGAGGAGCAGGAGGATAATGATGATGAGGAGGAGCAGGAGGAGGAGGAGGAGTAGGATGAGGAGGAGGAGGAGGAGCAGGAGGAGGAGTAGGAGGAGGAGGGGTAGGATGAGACAGCGGAGGAGGAGGAGCAGGAGCAGGAGGAAAACAGGAGGAGCAGGAGAAAGAGGAGGAGGAGGAGCAAGAGGAGCTGGAGGGTAGGGGGTCATGGAAAACAGCAGCAGCAGTATCACGAGCAGGAGGAAGAGCAGTGGCAGCTGCCGAACGCCGCGCCGCAGGCTCAAGTAGCCTTGAGCGGCCTCAAGGCTACAGCTGGCTCCCCTCCTGCGGGCCCTCCCCGGGGGGTCGCGGGGGCGCGGGGCGCGGCAATGAAGGTTTTACCGGTTGAACCTCAATCAACCGCGGGCTTTACCGGTTGGGCCATAACCAACCGCGGGCTTTACCGGTTGGGCCATAACCAACCGCGGGTTTTACCGGTTGTACCACAAACAACCGCGGGAGCGCCGGTGTCCATAAGCCGGTCCCCCGGAAACGGGGTGGTTCGTGGCGTGTGTCAGCAATGGCGCACCTGCGTTCCTGCATGGACCTTCGGGTCAGCCGGTGTCAGACCGGTCCCCCGAGAGGGGTGCGTCGTGGCGGGGCCCTCCAGGGTCCTGCCGCGTCGCTGCATAAATCCTCGACAGAATTGCCCCGCTCTGGTGTGGGCTCGAGTTTCCAGCTCTCGCAATCAGCAAGCTGAAAGGGGGAAATTATCGCGATTTTGCGGATGTAGTTCCTGGTATAGTTTTCCCGGATCGCCTCGTGTGAACGGTCGAAGGGGGGAGCATTTGCGATTTTTTCCCCAGGCGCGTCCCCTGAGCGACAGAAGGGGAAAGCAACCGCGATTCCTTCCCCAGCTGCACACCCGGAACGACAGACTGGACCGACTACCGCGATGTGCTTCACAGGCGCGTCCGCTGACCGATGGAAGGGGGAAACTATCGCGAATTTTCCGTGGAGCTCTTCCAGCCGGAACTAATTCCGAAGGGCAGGAATCGCGTCCGAAAATGGTTCGACCAGCACTGACAGGGTCGGGGGTGCAGCGATGCTTTGGGAAGAGGGATTTGCGTCGTGTGCGAGACGCGGGCAAGGCAGTCAGGTATCGCCACTGCCGGGCGCAGGTCGGTCCGCGATTACAGCGATTGCTTTCTCGGAAGCGCGCACTGCGGGCTCGGGGGGCGAGTGCAGTCGGGCGAGCAGGTTGCCGTGGATCCGATGTGACAAGGGGCCACGTGGCGGGCGGAGGGAGACGAGGAGGAGAAGGAGGAGGGGAAGGAGGAGGAGGAGGAGGAGGACGAAGGGCTTGCGGCCGTCAAACCTCAGCGGCGCGGACGCCGGTGGGGGACATGTGTCTCGGCCGCGGCCGTGGTGCATGGAAAAGTGTTCCATATCGTGAGCCACGTCTTCGAGGTCCTGTGAGTGCTCGTCGAACTCGGGCGCTGTCTGGGCTTGTTTGCCAACCCGCGGGCAACGGGCGCACGCGGGAAGCGCGGCAGAAGCAGGAGGCCGTATCGTGCCCCAGGCGGCCTGTTGTACGAGGGTCTCGAGGTGGCTTGCGGCGTGGGTGGGGGCGCATGCGGCGGTTTCCCAGGAAGCGCGCGCGAGTGCGCACAGGGCACCGCGAAGCTGGACTGGGGAGGGCCCGCAAGCCGGCAAAAACGGAGGGGTGCAGCTGCAACCGCGAACACGCGAGCGGTGGAGTGGCTTGTGTCCGTGGGAGCGCAAAGGCGCGCTGGTCTCTGCTGCGGCCTCGAGCACGACGACGTGGTCCGTGCAGCGGACGCAAAGCGCACGGTGGGGCACGGCAGCTCTCGAATGTGGCGATTGACGCGTTGTTCTTTGACGTACTGCGCGCCATCCTGTTCGTGTCGCTCGGACACGCGTCGAGTCCGCGCGGTCTGTGCCAGCTCGCGATGTGGGCGTCGGGCCGCGGGGCGAGGCGAGCAGGATCTGCGCGCAGTGTCTGTGCGCGTCGGTCTCAAGGCGTCGGTTCGCAACGGGAATCGGGGAGGCAGCTCCCAAGAGGCCATGCAAACAGTGATGCTGCGGGCGAAACCGTGGGGTGGCTTGAAGTAAGGTCCAGCGTAGGAGCCGAGACTGTTGGCCATCGGATGCTGCGCGTCTCCGTCGCGTGGTCGGCGTATGCGGCGCCTGTCTCAAGTGCAGGACTGCGGGTTTTGGCAAAGGACGAAGGCAATTTGGGCTCGTTTGAGAATAAGTGCGCCCAAGTGGCAGTAGGGAAGATGCGTCGCGGACGGTGGCGGCGAGACGCTTTCCGCAGTTTTGATCGGGATTGCGCCAATCACGTCGTCTCCGGGGAGAGCATGGGGGATCCTGTGGCAAGACAGAACGTGTGCGCCGTCGAGTCGTGGTTGCGTTGCCGACAGACGTACGTATGGGTGTACGAGGCGCAAAGTGTGGCTCACTTCATGCAAGGGACTCCGCTTTCTAAGTGGCCGCTGGGCGATGCGGGGGGCAGTTGTGCAGGCGCTGCCGTGTGGTTCGCGGAGGGTCATGTGGCGCGCGTAGCTCGAGGGTGGCACGGGATGCACGGTGTGGAAGGAGCACGGGAGCATGCTCCGTGGTTGCGGTATGCGGCAGGTGGTGGCGGTGTCGCGGGACCGCGAAGCTGCGCTACCGCGCAAGAGGTCGGCGCCCGCGCGGACGGCGAGCGGCGCGGGGCAGCTCTCCGAGCATCTCGCGTGCCAGCCGTGATGGACGCCACGGCTTGTCGCTGCCCAGAAGGACAGATTGCGTTCACGAGAAACGCCGGCGACGCAGTCACGACAGCGCTGCAGTGGGCGCGAGGGTCGCCGGCGCCCGTGTCGGGGACGCTGCAGCGCTACGTTTCCGCGTTGAGCAATGGCCCAGGCAGGAGGCTGGGGCACCTCCAAGGCGTCGAATTCGGAGGCGGCGGCGACTGCTTGTTTTTCAGCATCGCAGGAATCCTCGCGCGTATGGTAGTCCAGGGTGGCGAACCAGCGCAGCACGTATTGCAGAAAATCCCTGCGAGTGTTTTCGCGGAAGGTAAGAATGCGGTCATGCTGGAGCTTCGACGCCAAGCTGCCCAGGTGTTTCACACGTGGTACGAGTTGGACGTGCTGAACTTCGTGTTAACCGCGTGTATGCAGGCAAGCCACGGTGCCCACGTAGACGAGTGGGATCCCTTCCAAGTGCTGCGCGATTGCGGTCTGCAACTGGTGGCGTCTCGAGGGAACGTCCCAGATACAGTCCGCGCATGGCAGGAAGAGCTCGGTGGGGACGCTGTCGCCATCGTCGGACGCACGGACGCGCGGCGCGGCGGTGGGGCGTCGCAGGACATACACGTTCGGATACCTGGCGGCACCGAAGGTTTGCGTAAGCTCCGGTGCACATTAGCGCACGTGATGAGCCGCCCAGGGCACGCGCATTGGGGTACCGAGACGGACGTGGCGAGTTTGAGCGATAGACTTCAATTAGGGATCCTCTTGTTCAGAGACCGGTTGCCGACCGGTGCGCGCAGTTGTGTCTACAGTATCGGCAGCGTGCAAAACGATTTCCTTCATTGGATCGCGCTCTGGTGGGAGGAGCCAACGCATTTCCGAGGAGCGGAACTCGCAGGTCAGGCTTTCTGGACCGATGCGACGTTACCGCAGGCGTTGCGCGACCAGTATTCTGCATGTAACCAGAACGCTGGTAGGCTGGGGGGACGCGGAGGCAGGCGGGTGGAAGGCCGCTCTGGTGAGAAAGGATCACTGGAAGGCGGTCCCTCCGCGCTGAGAACCGCCAAGCGAGGGATTGCAGGGGGACACAGCATGGAATGTGTGAGCGGGATCGACGTGGTGGTACCTTCCACAGTGACGTCACGGGAAAAGAGCCCTGACAGGCTGGTCATGCAGGGCGTCGCCTCCCGAAGAGGTAGTGGTCCGGCGGTGCACATGCTGCCCCGTGATCTCTTGGCGCCGGTACGGATCATCCGAGAGTCAGATTTCCGCGCCCTGCGTGTTCTGCGAGGCCCATGCGAACGGCCTGAAGCGTGGGACGTGCCCGGTCTGGAATTCGTGCCAGGGGAGCTGCGCGCTCATCTGTGGAGAACGTGGGGCGAAACGGAACCCCTCCTGCGAGTCATGCAAGAAATGTGGGTGCGGGGTTGGCCTGGGTGGGGAGAAGCGTGGGACGCTCTGGCAGGTGCTCCCGACACGGAAGATCGGTTCCGCGTCGTCGAAGAATGGACGGTGAAGTTCATGGAATTCCTGATGGGGGAAGTAGTGTTCGAGGCGAAGACGGACAAAGAGCGCGCCGCGGACCTGACACGCGAGGGCCGTTGTGTGGGTGCAGCGCTCGCACACGGAGTCAGCGCAAGCCTGGCGGACAGTATATTCCAGCTCTTGTCGAACGCAGGGTGGTGTGGGGATGCCCTGGCGTCCGAAGAAGGACGCCGCGTCGCGTGTGAATCGTGCTTGGACTATCTGCGGAACGTTGAGGATGCGTGGCTGAACCTGGTCTCGCATGGGGGAGAGCTGAACGTGGCTGCTCATGCAGGCGAGATCGTGAGATTCGCGTTAACTCACCACGGCATGCAAGGAGTAGCGCTGCCAGACAGGTTGATCCTGCGCACGTACTCCCGCTTCGACGGGCAAGTCGGGCCGCGCGGGAACTCAGACATGACGTTCTCCCGAGCGGAGCTTCAGGGGAAGAGCCTTGTGCTGGGCCAATGGCTGTGCGGGGAACCGATCTCCGAGGAGAACGGGGTCACTGTACTTGAAGTATACAACGAGACAGGGGTGGGCATCCGAAGCACTTGTTACAGACCAGTGTGGGCGCGCGCCGCGGAGGACTCGCGAAGAAGGGTGCAGCGCCAGAGGGAGAACGACGCTACGGGCGCGCGCTGGCCAGGCAGGGTGGACGCCGAGCTCGCAGGAACGAGTACTATGGCGAAACGAGCGCGCGTCACAGGTAAGAGATCGCCGGTGATTACGGACGATGCGGGCGTCGGAGCTGCAGCGTCTGGTACGCAGGACGACGACTGCATGCAGCCGTCCGATCTGGCCTCTCCCCCTCCGCCTGCTCCACACCCAGTGCCGCGCCGGGGAAGTGCGCGCAACGCAGGTAGAGGAAGCGCGCCCGAGGAGGCGCGACACTCCCAGGGGGTACCTTGCCCAAAGCCTGCGCTGGCTCGGAGTGCGTCGATAGACGCCACTGGGGGAGATCTGGGGCAGAGCGGCACGGTGCAGAGCAAAGGTCGGATAGTGGAAGACGGCGACGAAGGGAGAGCGTGCGCAGCGCATGTATACCGCGTCCGCGCAATCGACAACGGGCACGTGTCCGCGGACGGAAGCCGCGGAGGTAGGGAAGAAGGTTTGCGGGCGATCGCAGGGCTCATGACAGACCGCCCTACAGTGCCGGAGGTCTCCGTGCACGGAACGACGCTTAAGGATGCTGCCATCTTCTCACGCGGTGCCGTTGTGCTGCCGCACGCACATTGCGCTTTCAGAGATTGCGGGTGGCAGGGGTCCAGCGACGCAGAGCTCCGAGCACATGTGGTTAGCGAACACCACGGAGTCCTTCGGGATGTCGCGGCAACGCTTCCGTGCCACGGGGAAGACGAGGCTAAGCGATGTGAGACGCAGAACTGGTCAGCGTACAACGAGGCCATCGCTTGGAAAGTGCGCGAGGGGGCGCCTCTCGCAGCACTGGCGATCGATCGTCGATGCCTACGCGAGTATGCGCGAAGTCTGCGGGACGACGCTGTCCATTCTCTCGTGTGCATGGTGTGCGCGCGGAAGTTTCCCCGCGTGGAGGGCCGCAGAGGGAATCCGATTGAATGGCGCGCGGTGTCGCCCAACGGGGACGGATTTTTCGGACTCCCAGGCGCGTTTGTGAGGGAGCACATGACGGTGGACGCGTACGTGGAGCGGTTCGGCCAAGTAGATGCCGCCAGGGAGGGCAGTAGTGGCGTGCATCTCCGAGATCGGATGGAGGAGTTCGACGATTGGCACGTGTCCGTGCCATCACAAGAAGGGCCCGTGAGGGTGCTCTGTTGCCCCGAGGACATGCGATGCACCAGCGGCGCGTGGCACTCTGAGAATACCGCGTGCAGCTGTTGCGAAGCCCCGTTGTGCGGGGAGTGTGGGAACGCGATGGCTGGCGCCCGCGGGGAAGCGGCGCTTCCTCCTGCGGCGCTGGCCAATGACCTGATGGCATTCTACTCGCCGGAGGAACTTTTTAGCAGCAAGGTGACGGTATTGGAAATGATCTGCGCGTCAGTGTGTATCACGTCGATGGTGTGTTTCACGCTGGAGAAGCGGTATCGGAAGGAGCGCGCTTTCGACATGGAGGCAGGCGGCAACGATGTCCGCATGGCGGCGCGCGGAAACGCGACGTCGTTCCCGATGCCGTGGACGGACTTGCTAGCGCAGTTGACTGCAGCCGACGCGACTGCTGCGGAGGGGCATGCGCCGCCACTGCCACGCACAGGGGCGGAGCTGGCAGGCATCGTGTCTGTGATATTGAAGTCGGGTGGCGACGACGATACGGCTGCAAGCATGGCCACGTTTGTGCACCAGGCTCTCGTGCGCAGGAAAGTGGTCGTGGGTCTTATCGAGGGAGCGAAGGCGCGCGGACATCGCGCGTACCGGAACGTGGACATGGATGATGTCCGGAAGAGGGCTATGGGGCTTCCGGAGGAAGGCGTGCCAGCGGAGATCATGCGCCTGGTACCCCTGGACGATGCGCTAGACAAGATCCAGATGCAGAAGGCAGCGACGCCCGTGCCGCGGCCCGACGGGGTGCAGGAGGCGGCAGAGGTTTTGGAGAGCACGAAGACAAACGCCGTGGTGTGTGAGAAGAGCAGCTTCGACGAGGGAGACATCAATGCGCAACGGATCGAGGCCGTGCGGACCTTCGTGCAACGGCTCGATGAGGATTGCGTGCACGGCGGGGCACACGACACGTCGAACTCCAGCGGGGAGGAGGGTGGCGACGGGAAGACGGAACGGGCATGTAAGCGCGCCTGCGTGCGCGAGGGCGCGGCCCCTGGCGCGGAGGAGGCGTCGCGCGAGACGTTGGAGCGCGGCATGCTGGCGCAGGTTACGAGCGAGGGGAAACGCGTGGATCGCCTCCGCGTGCGCACGGGAAACGTGATGATGGACCAGTTCGAGCCCTGGTACTTCGGCGTCGCGTTCGCGTTTCTGTTCAAGTACTGCACGGGAATGCCAGATTGCCCAGAGTTCATGAAGCGTCCGCGTCATCGACGGGGGAATGGTGCGCCGCGGGTGGAGCTGCCTCTGTGGGTGCGGATAATGAGTCGTCGCATTGAGAGCCAGTTGTGCCGCGATTGGCATTTCGGGTTCGTGTCGTGGAACCTCGTATTTCGATCGGCGGTGAACCTGAGTAGGACGTGGTTCACGTACGTGTCAGCGAGCGCCACAGGGGAGGTGGAACAGCTAACACCCGAGGAGATCGGCGAAGGAGCGAAGCAGATTTATCGCGCGCTAGACGGGAAGTATGTGGACGTCAACAACAGGAAGCAGAATGTAAAGGGCGACATGACGAAAGTGCGACACGTGCCAGGTTTGGGGAAAGCCGCTCACAAGCTCCTCACGCACATTGAGCACACGTCGCGGCGCCTGCCAGGTACGCAGGAAGCTCGTCGAGTTATGCGTTTTGAGACGAACGCTCTGCGGGTCCGGTATGGCGTCCCAATATTCGTAACATTCTCACCCGATGAGGGGCATAACCTGCTCATGGTCCGCTTGTCGCGCACGCGACGGCAGGACCCCGTGCACAAGGCAGCCGGTGATGAAGCGCACTCGCGGCTGGCGGGGGATCGGGACTGGCCGCGCGTAGCCCTCGACGTCGATGGGGCGCGCCTGGACCTTCCGTTGGAAGCAGCGCAGGCAGGAGTGCCGTCGTGGGCCGAGCGCCGACGAATACTCGCGCGAGATCCCATGGCTAGCGTGGACGGGTTCCGCATCCTAGTGGACGCGACGCTCCGACACCTGTTCGGGCTGCGTACGTGTCCGAATTGTCCGCGGTGCAATCACGCAGAAGATGGGGTCCCCTGCCAGGACCTATTCGGAAGCAATGCCAAGCCCGTCGGTGGCGCGTTCGGGCGAGTGGATGCCTACTTCGTGTCCATAGAGGCGCAGAAGTCCACGGGATCTCTTCACGCTCACTGCCAGGTATTCATCCAGTGCCTGCACCAGCACACGCCGCTGGAAGAGGTTTTCGAAGTCGTCCGCGACGACGTGCAAGGCCGGGGGAAGAAGATCGTGGAGGATTATTTGGAGTACAAGGGTCGCGTGTGTCGCCAAGTTTACTCACAGCAGATGGCGGCGGAGGACATCAATCGGAGGCTGGAGGATGCTGAGAAGTCGTGGCCAGAGTTCAAAGCCGAGAGCGGTCTCTTTTGCAGGCCCGCGTTTCAAACGCGCACCCTGCATCCACAAGCAACAGAGACGGAGGCGGAGGTCGACGCTGTGGCATGGGAGAAAGCGTATCTGGACGAGGATGTGCAGTACTTGCAGGAGAGGAAGCAGAACCACGTGCACTTGAAAAACGAAGAGACGGGAGAGCGTGTACCCTTGCCGGCGTGTCGTCGCAAGGACAATCCGAAGTTGTGTAAGGCGGATTTTCCGCGCACGGCGCAGATCATTGACCGCGCCATCGTCGTGTGCCCGGGGCGGGCGGATGCGTTGGACATGCCGAAGGCAGGGCGTCGGAATCGGACGGGAAGTCTACACGGTCCGATGAATCACGCGAGCTTGAACGGCACGCATCCTTGCATGTTGTCCGCGCAACGATTCAATTCGGACGTGCAGCTGCCGTATCGGTTCCCCATCACGGAGGTCTGTTGCACGTGCGGGAAAGCGTGCGATAAGAAGCTCAACGACGCAGCGATCATCAAGGTCGCGCAGATGGCGCAGGACGCACAGGCAGGATACGCCTGCGACTACTGCACGAAGCGGCAGCCCATGGCGTTTCACGAGGTGAAAGAGTGTTGCAAGGGAGTCGAGAAGCTCGGCAGGCAGCTGCAGGGCGAACACGTGAATCGGATCGGTAAGCGAGTAGCGAACCGAATCATGAGCGACGCTTACGGCAAGGGCATCGTGCGAGGCCAAGTGGAGTGTGCGAACTTGAGGGCCTTCGCGCGAGAGAACGACGTGACTGCGGCGGAATCATTGAAGTCGTGCGAGAACACAGCCTTTTACGGTCGAGAGTACGTGAACTTGGTCGAGCGCCTGGCAGACCGCGCGACAGGTGGTCGCAAAGCTCAGTTTGCCGAAGTGGACATGCGGCAACAGAGGCGCCGAAAGGTGATTGTTCGAGACGTGGGCATGTTGTATGGGCTGCGTCCGCAGAGTTCCGGCCTGTGGGACTTGTCCCCGTACGAGTTTGCTACGTACTGGACGCCGGTGTTGCTGTCCTATCCGACGAGAGTTGGGGATGCGGAACACCCTCGCCATCATGCAACCTTGACGCAGAGGGGCACGGACAAACTGCGCGAGCATGGCAGGAACAAGAGTCAGGAGGAGGACCTGGTACCCGGGGTTGACTACAGGGTCAAGGAAGACGGGGGCGACGATTGGGTTGCGTATCCGGACACAGAAGGGTGCGCCCACCTTCGCCATACGTGGGTTCTGAAGCGGAATAAGAGGCCCATGGCACCAACTTTTTTTGGAGCACCCGTGCCGCGCGGGCGTCCAGGAGAAGCGGAGCGATCGGCGCGCATTGTCATGACATATTTCCACCCGTGGACCCTGAGGCCCGACGCGGCGGACCAGCACGTAGTGTTCGCAGGGAGCCTTTGCGGCGAAGCCCCGACGTGGGAAACGGCCATGGTGGCGTGGCTGGACGGCGGTGTGCAGACGAAGGAGGCCGCACGGTACGTGGGCAACTTCCTCAGTGTGTACCGCGTCCGTCCACGGGATGCAGACGAAGCGGGTGAACGGAGCGACGAAGACGTGAGCGACGAGGAATTGGACGTGGGCTTTGATCAGCTCGACGAGGCGCTCAAGTCGCGAGTGGGCGGGAAGAGACGGAAGGACGGCGACGGAGACAGCAGCAGCGAGGAGGGCGATGCAGACGCTGGGCAGGGAGCAGGGGGCACGTCGCACTACGAGAACTCGAAAGGGGGCATGGCGGTCGCGCAGCAGGCGTGGGGGCTCCAGGACGGCGAAACGCCGCTCAGCGAGGTTGCAGGTTCGTGGCCAGCAGAGGAGGCCTGTGACTTAGATCGGGTCCTCAAGGAAGCACGAAGATCTAGGAACAAGGAGCGGTCGATGAACGACAGGATGACAGACGCTGATGGAGGAATCGTCGTCGCGGGCGCGGCCGCCACATCGGATGACGTGGCAAAGTGGCTGGAGGACCTCGAGTTTCGGGTGGACAAACACACGAAGCGGCGCGTAGTGAACGCGAAACAGTTCGAGATGGTGAAGAAGGTAGCGCGGCGGGTAATGCAGGAGATTGATGGCGAGGGGAGAGAGCAAGCGGCCATGGGGGAACCCCTGCAGTGGTGCATGCACGGGGGCCCTGGGACGGGCAAATCACACGTTTTGCGAATCATTCGTCAAGAGCTGTTCGAGGGATTGATGAAGTGGACTATCGGGGTAAACTTCCAAATCGCTGCCTTGCAGGCCGTCATGGCGCAGCTGCTAGGAGGCGACACCATCCACCATGCGTGCGGCATTCCGGCCTTCAAGCGGGGAGGAGAGCAGGGGGAGAATGTAAAATTGCAGTACGAGACTGCCAAGCGGGTGCTCCAGTGGAGGTGGTTATTTATCGATGAGATCAGTATGGTGAGCGCCAGACTACTTGCAGAAGTGGACGCGAAACTGCGGGGGGTCATCCGGGACGTGGGCACGACGAAGCGCGGAGACGCAGGCGTGCCGCGCCCGTTTGGCGGCTTGAACGTCGTGCTGAGTGGTGACTTCTGGCAACTGGCACCCCCCGACGGAGGCTTCCTTGCGGACGTCCCCACCGAGCGCATCTCGGCGGCGCGCAAGTATACTTCCCTGCCACCCGTCCTGCATGGCCAATCCCTACTGTGGGGTGGGGCCGACTGCGGGGTTCAGGGCGTGACGGAGCTGGAGGAGTGCGAGCGGTGCGACGACGCTTGGCTGAAGGAGGTGCAAGAAGAATTCCGTATAGGGGCGCTGACGGCGGACGCGCACGCATTCCTACACGGCCGGGATACCACAGTTACGGGGAGCTGGCTGCATGGGGGCGTTGGTTGCGGGAATCGAGCGTGTCGGGAGTTGTGCGAAGGCGCAAGGAATGCAGCGCTGGTGTCAGCGGGACAACGACGAAGACGCCAAGTGACGCCGAAGGAGATCCGCCAGCAGGAGTGCCAGGTGTGCAGAGAAGAACGCGCGCGGCGCCGGCTCGTGTTGGATGGCCCCGAGGATTCGCGCCTGCAGTCGGAGAAGTTCCTCGTCGCGCCGGGTGTGTTCCCGAACAACGACGTGAAGTACGAGGCCAATAAGCTCCGAGCGTCCCAGTACGCGCGCAGGCACGGGAAGCCGATGGTGTACGTTCCTGCGCGGGATACGCCGAGTTCCGAGGCGCTCCGCGAGCGACCGGATCTGCCGCAGCAGAAGATGGCATGGCTCCAACGTCACGACAAGGAGAGTGGAGACTTGTACGGCTTCTTGCCCATCGCAGCAGACATGCCAGTCGCTCTGACCGATCATATCGATCGAAGCGAAGACAAGAATCTCTTACGCGGTCGCGTTGGCCGAGTGCAGTCCTGGATTTGCGACGGAGACGGGGAACAAGATCAGGTCACGCGCGGCGGAGAGACCATATTGAAGAAAACCCCGAAAGTGATTTTCGTGTTGTTCGACGAAGGCGACGACGGCAAGGGCGGTCGGAAACCATGCAAGTGGACGATCGAGGGTTTGAAAACGCCCGGCTTGTACCCGGTGGTTCCGCAAAAGAAGGATTGGTTCGTGGACAAGGGTCGCCCATATCCGCGACTGAAGATCAAAAGACGACAGTTCCCGCTGGCTCCGGCGTTCGGGGTGACGGCTCATGCGGCGCAGGGGCAAACGTTCAAGCAAGGTGTCATCGTGGACCTGAGCATCGGCGGGGGCACGTCACCTCTGTCGAGCTACGTGGCACTGACGCGGGTGCAGCGCCGTGAGGACATGCTGATCTTTCGCACTTTCGACATTGCGCCGTATCAGAATAAGGACGCACGGAAGGGCCCGGGCTTACTGCTGCGCACGTTGCGCGGAGAAGACTTGGACTGGGAGGCGATAGAGAAGGAGTTCATGCCGTCCGGCAGGTGCGCGGTCTGCGGATGCACGAAGTACAAGAACATGTACCCGACGGTCGGGCAGTGGAGCCGCGCAGACGGGCTTCGCGTATGCAGCGTGTGCCTGGAAGATAAGAAGAGGTCCGGCACACCGTGGCAATGCATGGAGTGTGGTCTATGGAAGTGCCTGGAGGCATTCCACGCATCTCAGCACCACCCGTCGAAGTTGACGACGCGGCGTTGCGTCGACTGCCCCGAGAGAAGGAGTTGCCGCGTGTGCGACGTTCGAATGTACGAAGAGGCATTCGCGCAGTATCAATGGGAGCTGGCAGGGAACAGCCGTTGTAGAGGGGGGATGTGCGCAGAGTGCGAAGAGCTGAAGAAGCACCTCACGTGCGGTCGCTGCAAAGAAGCGAAACTCGCCACCCACTTTGCGAAGCGCGACTTCGTGGACGAGGCGCGCTTATGCGACAAGTGCAAGAGGACGGAGAACAAGGAGCAGAAGCGCCGGGCGGGAGAGGTGGAACGGAAAAAGTGTTCGAGATGTTGCTTGGAGAAGCCGCGGGACTTGTATTCGGACTCCATGTGGGAAGAGAGGCCCAGGCCGCGAGAGTGCATGGAGTGCGTCGAGCGAGCCGCGGCCGAAAGGGACGAGAAGAAAAGAAATGGGAAACGGAAGGAAGCGAAGTCGTGCATGGCGTGCGGCCAGGAAAAGGCGGAGGCTGCATTCTCTGAGTGGATGTGGGCGAAGGTCGCCGGCAAGGATCGCAAGTGCGACGACTGCGTGAAGAGAGAGCGAACGAAGGAGGCAAAATCGTGCATAACGTGCGGCGATGAAAAGTCGGAGGCCGCATTCTCTGAGTGGATGTGGACGAAGGTCGCCGACAAGGATCGCAAGTGTGAAGAATGCGCGAAGGGAGCAAGAACGAAGAAGGTGAAATGTTGCATGGCGTGCGGCGATGAAAAGTCGGAGGCCACATTCTCTGAGTGGATGTGGACGAAGGTCGCCGACAAGGATCGCAAGTGTGCAGAATGCGCGAAGGGAGCAAGAACGAAGAAGGTGAAATGCTGCAAGGCGTGCGGCGAGGAAAAACAGGAGGCCGCATTCTCTGAGTGGATGTGGACGAAGGTCGCCGACAAGGATCGCAAGTGTGAAGAATGCGCGAAGGGAGCGAGAACGAAGAAGGTGAAATGCTGCAAGGCGTGCGGCGAGGAAAAACAGGAGGCCGCATTCTCTGGGCGGATGTGGAAGAACGTCGCCGACAAGCATCGCAAGTGTGAAGAATGCGTGAAGGGAGCGAGAACGCAGCGGGGATATTGGAAGTGCGTGCAGTGTCA
>Ga0115006_10000772_pt1 | contig 18353 bp, 14 predicted proteins | sample ArcOceMetagenome_3_FD_88943 | JGI IMG/M metagenome (GOLD analysis project Ga0115006, IMG submission 88943) | Marine eukaryotic phytoplankton communities from Arctic Ocean - Arctic Ocean- Svalbard ARC20M Metagenome | ecosystem: Environmental > Aquatic > Marine > Oceanic | place: Arctic Ocean...
AGGTTTGGCGATCAGCTCAAAAATGACCTCGCAGGTGCGCGGGCTCAACCAAGCAGTGCGCAACGCCAACGATGCCATCTCAATGATACAGGTCGCCGAGGGCGCCACCCAAGCGGTCACCGATATGCTGCAGCGAATGCGCGAATTGGCCGTGCAAGCGGTCAGTGATTCAAATACCGACAGCGACCGCACGGCGCTGCGCGCGGAAGTGACGCAGTTGGTCGCAGAGATTGGTCGCATCTCAGACAACACCCAGTGGAATGGCACCCAGTTGCTGGATGGCAGTACCTACGCCACTCCGGCGCATTTTCAGATTGGCAGCAATGCCAACCAGACCATCGCCGTGGAGATGGCAGATCTGTCCCACAGTTCTGCCGCGAGTGTCTTTGGTACAGACCTTAGCAGCGTTGCCTTAGATCTCGGTAAAAAAGATGCCGACTGGGTGGGCGATGTGATTACATACGGTATAGAAAATAGTGAGATTAGCCCCAATCTATGGACAAATTTCAACTCGGAGTTCGACGTTTCAGATGGAGCCCTCTATGAACTCAAGTCTACTAAATTCGGCGACTCCGCCTTTTTAGGAGGAGGCCGGTCGAGCTCCTCCACACAAGTATTGGAGGCCACTAACGGTTTTTTTGAGCTCGATCCGACCGCTGTCGTCAGCGACATTAAAGCAAAATATGTAACGTATACAGCCAATGCTGGAGTCCTCAGAACGGTGGAAATAGAGTTTAGACTAAATGGCGGTGCCTTAGAGTTCAAACTAGGTGCTCATAACTTTTCATATCAAGGTGATTTTTCGATATCAGGGCAAGACCCGGTTGCTACATATGACGGACTGCCCTTAACTGCTTCAGGCGCTCCCAGTATTCTCGACGTTTTAACTATTAGTAAAAAGCAATCGCCATTAACGCGCATTGATCAGGCCATTTCCAACCTCAACACCTACCGCTCCACCCTCGGTGCCAGTCAGAATCGCTTGGAGTACGCGGCCGACAACCTTACCAATATAGCGCAAAATACCCAGGCCGCGCGCAGCCGTATCCTCGATACCGACTACGCCAGCGAGAGCACCGAACTCGCGCGCACCCAGATTCTGCAACAGGCAGGTACTGCGATGCTCGCACAGGCGAACACCCAAGCACAGATCGTCACGTCGCTACTACCATAGCGCCTACGCCTTGCCCGACCCAGCTAACCGCGCACAATTAAACACCGCATACCCCCTCCCATACAGCACATAACCTGCTTCGGCCCGGTAGCACATACCTCGAGGCCCAAAGACCTTACTTAAGAGCCCGAACTGAAGAGCCCGACTTAAAGAGCACAAAACGAACTAAAGCTAACAAAACCCGCAAAAGAATGCCCATGGCGAAACCAATACCGAGCGAGCGCCCATAGTCTTCGGCTAAAATCCATCTCATCAATGCGCCGATTGAGTCGGGTTAGCCGCAGTCTTAGTGACAACTACTGGCACGTTAATAGACCGCTCACCGGCGGGTATTTATAAGGGTTGGCAAGCATATAAATCGCCTTTATAGTGCTCGCTAACGATGCATTCAAAACGCCCCACAGGCCACCGACATGAGCAACTCTAGACTTGTCTATTCCACCGACAGCGGTCGCGTTACTGCGGCGCATGAAACTGTTGAAGCGCCAGAAAAAGGCGGCGATGCCACCCTGATAATCAGCCGCCAGACCAAGGGACGCAAGGGCAAGGGGGTCACCCTGATCGACGGTTTTCAATTGCCGCCAGCAGAGCTGAAACAACTGGCGAAAACCCTAAAGCAACGCTGCAGTACCGGCGGTACAATCAAGGATTCATGCATCGAAATTCAGGGCGATCATCGCGAAGAATTGGCATCGATGCTCAAGCAACTCGGCTTCACGACCAAGCGCAGCGGCGGATGACAATGGCCAAAGATTACCATAAAACGCCGCGGCCCTGCGGTACTTGGCCATCGCCCATCAGCGCCGAGTGGGTCACCCGCGCCGCGCCGGCCGTCCACTTCGTCAGCGCCCATGGCGATAGCCTATTCTGGGTCGAGAGTCGGCCGTGGGACGCTGGGCGCAATGTCATTATGCGCAAGACCCTCGACGGCGATCTTAAGGATTTGCTCGCACCACCGTTTAGCCATCAAAGTCGTGTGCATGAATACGGCGGTTGTGCCTACACCGTGCATGGCGACCATCTGTACTTTGTCAACGCTCGCGATCAGCGTATTTACGCCCTGAAAATGGCCGCTCAACCACCCCACGGTAGCGATCAGACTCCGTACCCAATCACTCCCGAGGGGCCTTGGCGCTTCGCCGACCTGATGGTCGATCCACACCATCAGCGTTTGATCGCCGTCGGCGAGCGCGCCTGCGAGAACGATGAAGCCGAAAATACACTACTGGCGATTGCCCTTGGCGACGACCTCAACGGCGCCATCGAGCACGGCGATGCGGTAACACCGCTGGTGGATGGCGCCGATTTCTTTGCCTACCCGCGGCTGAGCCCGGACGGTAGTGCCCTCTGTTGGCTGCAGTGGCATCATCCCCAAATGCCCTGGGATGGCACCGAACTATGGTTGGCAACACTGGATAGTGCGGGCCTACCGGTCGATCGAAGGCGCGTTGCCGGCGGCACCGACGAGGCCATCGTGCAGCCCGAGTGGTCGCCCGATGGCACCCTATTTTACCTGTCGGATCGATCTGACTGGTGGAATATCTACCGTCTAGATGCCGACAAAAATCCGCAAGATAGCGCGAACACCGCTCCGTTAGTCGCCATGCCGGCAGAATTCGCCGCGCCCCTATGGCAACTTGGCGCCCGCTACTTCGACTTTATCGACGCCGACACCATCGGCTGCCTGTGGACCGCCTCTGGCGTCTGGCAAGCCGCAACGATTCATATACCCACGGCGCAATTGGAGTGTTTTGACACGTCCTACACGCGGTTTCACAGCGCCTGTTGCCACCGCGGCCAACTGGTGTGCGTCGCCGCCAACGCCCTGCTTGGCGACCGCGTTGTCAGCCTATCGGCAACTGCGGGTGCCAAACACAACCCGCCAAGCATCGAGCAATGCGTCTACAGTCCGCCGGGCGCGCCCGCCGCCCTGCCTCTAAAGAACCAGCACAGCCAAAACCAGTCCAGTCAAAATCAGCCCAGTCAAAAACATGCCAGCCACAAACAAACGGCGCTCACAGCCGCCGATCTGTCGTCGCCACAATCGCTCCTATTTCCAAGCGCTGATGGCAGTCGTGTACAGGGGTTTTTCTACCCACCGACCCATGCCGATTACAGCGTCCCCAAGGGTGAGCAACCGCCGCTGATCGTCATCTGTCACGGCGGGCCCACCGGAGCCAGTAGCAGCGCCCTCAACTTTAAAATCCAATATTGGAGTAGTCGCGGTTTTGCGGTCTTCGATCTCAACTACCGCGGCAGCAGCGGTTTTGGCCGACCCTATCGCCAGGCGCTCTATCAGCGCTGGGGCATAGCCGATGTCGAAGACACCGGCTATGCCGTGCGCCATCTCGCAGCCGAGGGGTTGATCGACCCACAACGCTGCGTCATCCGCGGCAGCAGCGCCGGCGGCTACACCGTGCTCGCGGCTCTCACCTTCAGCGACACGTTTAAAGCCGGTGCCAGTTTGTATGGCATTGGCGATCTGGAAATACTCGCCACCGACACCCACAAATTCGAATCGCGCTACCTCGACAACTTGGTCGGCCCCTACCCAGAAGCACGCGCGCGCTACCGCGCGCGGTCGCCGATCCATCATGCCGAGCGACTGGATTGCCCAGTGATCTTTTTCCAAGGCTTAAAAGATCGCGTAGTACCACCCAACCAGGCGCAGTTAATGGCCGATGCGCTGCGTCAAAAAGGCATTCGCGTGGAACATGTGACCTTTGCCGAGGAGGGTCATGGCTTTCGCCAAGCGGCCAATATCATCGCCGCGCTCGAGGCCGAATTGGCTTTTTACAGCGAGGTCTTCGACCTTGCGAGCCCAACCTAAGGTGTCGCGCTACCGGCCACCGCGCGCCAAGAGTTCACCCTATATCACCGGCGAGGGCGCCCGCGCCCTGCGCGCCGAGTTGCAACAACTGTGGAAGGTCGAACGCCCTCAGGTCACGCAGGTGGTGCATGAGGCGGCAAAAAACGGCGACCGTTCTGAAAATGGTGACTACATCTACGGCAAGCGCCGCCTGCGCGAAATCGACAGCCGAGTGCGCTACTTGACCCAACGAATCGATAACGCCGTGATCATCGAGGACCCACCGCGCGACCCGAGCAAGGTTTTTTTTGCCGCTTGGGTGCAGGTAGAGGACGCCGCCGGCGAGGCCCACGAATACCGTCTGGTCGGCGCGGACGAGATCGGTGATAAGCAAAATTTTATCAGCATAGACTCACCCATCGCCAAGGCCTTACTGGGCAAAAGCATTAATGATAGCGTCGATGTGAACACGCCCTCGGGTGCGCGTGAACTGACCATTATTGACATCCGCTACCCACCGCGGTGACCTAGCCATGGGCGCGCAATTAACGCCCATCGCACGGATCATTAATGCTCGCTCCCCGCCGCCTTATGGGGATAGCCGAGTTATTTCCCAGCCGGCACTGTTGGCACCCAGCGCACCGGTCTCTCCGGCGGCTTGCCGGCGCTCGTAACGCAGGCGATCGTGGAGTCGATGCTCACCGCCCTGCCAGAATTCGATGCTCCGCGGAACCACTCGGTAACCGCCCCAAAAGTCTGGCAGCGGAATTTCGCCCTCGCCGAAGCGTTGCATCACTTTTCGGTACTGTTGCTCCAGCGCCTGACGCGAGGCGATCGGCGCGCTCTGCTGCGACGTCCAAGCGGCTATCTGACTGGCCCGTGGACGCTGCTGAAAGTAATCGGCCACCGCATTGCGTGGCAGGGGGAACGCCCGCCCCTCAACGATCACTTGGCGCTCGAGAGTCAACCAAGAAAAGTGCAAACTCACCTGCGCATTGGCCGCTAACTCTGTCGCCTTGCGACTGCCTAAATTGGTGTAGAAAACATAACCCTCGGTATCGCAACCCTTGAGCAATACCATGCGCTGAGAAGGCCGCCCCTCAGGGGTCGCTGTAGCCAGCGACATGGCGGTTGGATCTGGCAAATCTGTAGCGATGGCGTCCCCTAACCAGAGATTAAACTGCGCCACAGGATCGCCCAGCAGCGAATCTCGCGTCAGACTCCCATAGCGATATTCGCGCCGATTTTCCTCTAGACTCATGCTGGTAGGTACTCCCTGTTGTTGATGTCGGGCAAAACTATAGTGCGGGCTAGAGGTATTATCGACTAACCCTATTTTCAAATAACAGTATCATCGGCTAACTAGTGAAACAGCTAACTTTATGGGCAACGTTGTCACTGCCTGACGTTAGCCCAGCGTATACCTGACGTTAGCGCAGCGTATAGGTAAAGCCACCTCGGCGAGCATTTTATTGCTCCCCGAGGCGCGGCCTATGGCCTTGCGGGCCGTCGATCAAAGCTATCTCGCACCCATTCCCGTGCCTTGCAAAAATCACACATGACCGAGGCTGTGCGCGCCATCCACCGTTAGCGCGATGCCATTCACATAGCTGCCGGCATCGCTCGCCAGCAATAGAAAAGGCGCGGCTAGTTCCTCCAGACGCCCGATGCGCTGCGCAGGCATCGCTTCGATGTAGGCACTCCCGGCGGGAGTCGCAAAATAACCTTCGTTCATCTCGGTCGGAAAATACCCAGGACACAGGGCGTTGACGCGAATATTTTTGCGCGCCCACTCCAGCGCCAAAGAGCGCGTCAGATGGATTACCGCGGCTTTTGAAGCCCCGTAAGTAGACTGTGAAATCGACGCTCGCTGCCCGAGAATCGATGCCGTATTTACGATGCTACCCGGCACCCCCGCCGCCATCATCCGTCGACCGGCCTCCGTAGCCACCCGCCAAGCACCCTTGAGGTTGGTATTCATCACCCGATCCCAACTCGCTTCATCGACCTTGCGAGCGAGCTTTGGATCGGCCACACCGGCGTTATTTGAGACCACCGTCACGGTACCAAACTGCTCTTCGGCAACATCGAATGCGCGCGTTACTGCGCCGCTATCGGTAACGTCTACTGCCACTGCAACAGCCTCGCCACCGGCTGCGATTATCTCCTCGACCAGTTGCTCGAGCCGCTCTACGCGCCGCGCCGCAACCACCACTTGGGCGCCACGCGCCGCCATCAATTGCGCAAAGTACACCCCAAAGCCGCTAGAGGCGCCGGTGACCATCGCCACTTTGCCTCGCATATCAAATTCCGTTTGCATCTTTCCTCTCCTCTGTATCTGGCGTACCTATATCACCCAAAAGTCACGTACTGCGCAAACTCTGGTACTTCGAGGTGGGGCACAGCATTAAATTGAGTCAGACTGATCTTGCGATTATTGTAAAAATAACGACTGATACCGGTATTCTTTGACTGTAAATTTAAATCGAAGATGGTCTCAACCGGAGCGTTTAAAACCTGTCCCATAAAGGTGCTGTTCGACCCCCCCGAACCAATCGCCAACACCACCTCGCCGCGGCGAGCCAAGGCCTGTATCTGTTCGCGAGCATCGCGAACGCGATGGCTAAACACCTGCCATGTTTCCGCCACGTCAATCAACTTATCGCGCCCCCAGGCGCTCAAGACCACACGCAACAGGCGAAAGTGTTTTTGCTTATTGGTTGGGTCGGCGGCCAAATCGTCGATTAACGGATGTTGCGGATTCTGCGCCACAAACGACTGCATTAAGTCGACAAAACTGTATTCGTTCAATCCGGGTAGCACCAAGCGTCGGCTATCTTGCCAACCCATCCCCTCGCAAATACCATCCAACGTCTGGTGATGACGCTGCATATCACCGACGATTGCGCGGTCAAATTGCACGCCTCTATGCAAAAAGTGCTCGCCCAACCAACGCGATTGACGCATGCCCAAGTCGGACAATTGATCGTAATTATCGGCACCAAAAGACGCCTGAGCATGACGCACCAAAAACAGTTCGCTCAATTTATCGCTCCATTCACTTTCTAGACCACCAATGGCGCTGCGCCAACAAGCACTCTAGCGCTGCATACAAGCCCGTAGCGCGGCGGTTTGCGCGCCGTTTTACACAAAATTTCTGCATAATACACCCAGTAATCGCAATCGGCTCAATAGAAGCTTTAATAGCAGCCGTGATAGCCGTATAATCGCGCCCTCCCCACTATGGGCTCGCGCCCTGCCACAGGATCCTATGTCAACTGTCGACTTTGCTTCACTGGGTGTTTCAGCACCCGTTCTAAAAGCTGTTCAACAACTGGGGTACGAAGTCCCTTCGCCCATTCAAGCCCAGAGTATACCGATTCTTTTGAACGGTGAAAATCTGCTTGGCACTGCGCAAACCGGAACCGGTAAAACCGCCGCTTTTGCGCTGCCGTTACTGAGTCGCCTCGACGATAAACAGCACAGCCCGCAGATCTTAGTGTTGACGCCGACGCGAGAGCTGGCAATCCAGGTAGCCGAAGCATTTCAAAGTTATGCGCGACATATCAAGGGCTTCCACGTTCTGCCAATATACGGCGGTGCCGATATAAAAGGCCAACTGCGCGGCCTAAAGCGCGTCACCCATGTCGTTGTCGGTACACCCGGACGGGTTCTCGATCACCTGCGCCGACGCAGTTTGGATCTCAGCCGCGTCACTGGGTTGGTGCTCGACGAAGCCGACGAAATGCTGCGCATGGGCTTTATCGACGATGTCGAAACAATTCTCTCGAAGACCCCAGAAAATTGTCAGCGTGCGCTGTTTTCTGCAACCATGCCGTCGGCGATCAGGCGTGTTGCACAGACCTACCTAGGGGATGCGCAACGGGTCAGCATCGAGGCAAAAACCAAGACCGTCGAGCGCATTGACCAAAAGTACCTGATGGTTAAGGGCCACCAAAAGATGGATGCCCTGACGCGGATCCTCGAAGTCGAAACTTTTGATGGCATGTTGGTGTTCGTGCGCACCAAATCGTCAACCGTCGACATCGCAGAAAAGCTCGAGGCGCGCGGCTTTTCGTCTGCGGCCCTGAATGGCGATCTCAGCCAAACGCTACGCGAACGCACCATCAATCGCCTGAAGAAGGGCCAGGTCGATATCGTTGTCGCCACCGATGTCGCCGCCCGCGGCTTGGATGTCGAGCGTATTAGTCACGTAATCAATTACGACGTGCCCTATGATAATGAGTCCTACGTTCACCGCATCGGGCGCACCGGGCGTGCTGGACGCGACGGTATCGCCATCCTGTTCGTCACCCAAAAAGAAAACCGCCTACTGCGCTCGATCGAAAAGTCGACCCGCCAAACCATCAGCCCACTGGTACTGCCAAGCAACGCCGAAGTCAGTGGTTTGCGTATCCAGCAGTTCACCGAGCAGTTAGTCAAATCGGTCGAGGCGCCGCAACTCGGCAAGTTTCGTCAACTGATCGAGACCATGAGCGCTCAACACGCCTTGGATATTACCGATATCGCCGCCGCACTGCTGCATGAAAATCAAAAGGACAGGCCGCTTTTTCCGCGCCTTGAGGCGCTGCAAACACCGAGCCCGGCGAGCCACGACAAGCGTCGCGATCGACCCCGCGACCGCGACACAGAACGCAAAACGCCGCGGGCTGAACACCGCAAGACGCCGCGTACCGAAACGCGTGCCGAAAAAAGCCCTAGCGCTCACCCGAGGGTCGAAGCCAAAGTTAAAGTCGAAGAAAAATTCCAAGCCAAAGTCGGCGTGGAGCCCGAAGAGGGTGTTGGTGCGCACCAGCGCGGCGAGATTCCGATGGTCACCTATCGCATTGAAGTGGGCAACGATGACGGCATTACTCCATCAAATATTGTCGGCGCGATTGCCAACGAAGCCGACATTGAAAGTCGCTACATCGGCCAGATCGTGCTCCACGATGATCATAGCACGGTGGATCTTCCCGACGGCATGCCGAAGGAGCTATTCGCCCATCTCCGCAAGGTCCGCATCTGCCAAAAGCCACTGAAAATAAGCGTTCTAGACGGCGACAACAAGACGTTTAAATCGGCCCCATCGAGCCGCAAGAAAAGCTCGGGGAACAGCGCTAAGCGACCCGAAAAAAAGCCGATAAAGGGCACTTTAAGTCGCGATTCGGCGGGCAAAAAACGCTCGACTAAGGATCTCGAAGACGGCGCAGTAACGTCAAAGAAGCCCCCCGTCAGCAGCGATAAGAATCGCCCAGCCGCGCCACGTAATTCAGATAAGACCAAGCGCGCCAAGAGTCAGGCGGCGGACAAAAAATACCGCGGTGAAGCGCCGCCGCGCAAGCGACCGCAATAAAACCTCAGTGGCACCGCATCCCTACAGCTCTTGTGTACCGCTGATAGCCCCGTCGATTAATCTCAGCGAGGCTACCAGGGACGCCGCTTGAATACCCATCTGGCGACAGTATTCCTCAGCCATCGGTGCAATTGCGCAGCCGTCTGGTAGGCTCTCACCGCTGGCAAGTAGTCCCTGTAGACGGGGTATAAACAAAAATTGTAACCATTGCACCAGCGACAGATGGTCGAGCGCAAAGGGTTGCTCGCTGGTCAAATAACCCTCCGCGGGCGGCTCTGACTGCCACAGACCCGCATCTCGCAGATGTTGCTCAACATCCAATAATAATTCCGCCAATCGAAATCTACAGGGTACGTTTGCCATCTAGTCGATCCTCGGCAGCGGTGCTAGCGTCGCACTGCAACGCGCACTTCGACCTAGGACGTTCAAATCAGCTCGCATTGAGATCGCGAGCAAAAGGTGGCAGAGCATTTAATAGCTGCATGCCATAGCGTTTACTGACGATGCGACGATCGAGAATCGTCACGCTGCCAGTGTCGGTCTCAGTGCGCAATAACCGGCCGCAGGCCTGCGTCAGGCGCAGCGACGCAGTCGGCAGTGCAATGTCAAAAAATGCATTGCCGCCACGATTTTCAACCCATTCGCTGAGCGCCTCTTGCAGCGGATCGTTGGGCACCGCAAATGGCAGTTTGACAATCACCACGTGTCGGCAGTAATTACCCGGCAGATCCACTCCTTCGGCGAAACTTGCCAAGCCAAACAATACGCTGCGATCGCCGCTGTCGATGCGTTCGCGGTGCAGGCGGAGCATCTCTCGGTTAGAAAATTGGCCCTGCATCAAGATCTCACCGCGAAGTTTCACCGGCAACTCGCCCTGCACTTCCTGCATTTGACGTCGCGACGAAAAGAGCACCAGCGTACCCTCATGATTGGCGAACATGGCGGGCAGATTGTCGATCAAATAACGACTATGGGCCACCACCTGATTGCCCTCCACGGCATCGCTGGGAACCTTGAGCAGTGCCGCTCTGGCATAATCGAAGGCCCCGTCGACGGCGATACAACTGGCCTCATCGGGCATCCCGGTATCGCGTCGCAAACTGTCAAAATTACCCAGCGACCGCAACGTGGCCGAGGTCAATACCAGCCCATAGGTCTGTCCCCAAAGGCGCTCCGCGAGTAGCTCGGCGGCCTTGATCGGGCTGGCATTGATAGACAGGTCAGAGCCTCCGGCGGATAGTTCATCGAGTCGCAACCAACACGCAAGGGGCATTTTTTCGGGTACAAATTCTGATCGCAAGCGCTGCCAGAGTGACAAGAGTTTTTCCGCCCGCGCCTGCCAACTGCCGACCTGCTGGTAAAATAGCTCTAGGTCGGTCGCGGCCACTGGGTATTGTCGATTACTCAGCGCCTCGTTGAGAGTATCCCCCAAGACCTCCAATCGTCCGAGCCAAGTAGATAATTGGTCGGCGATTTGGACGGCGATAGCACGCATGGCGTCGCCGACGTCGCCGTGGGCAAACCGATAGCCGTCCTCACCCGATTCACGACTATCCAAATAGCTCTTGCACAGCGGGTAGAGCGTGGTGAACAATTCGGTCAACGCCTCAGCACCGGCCTGAATACGCGGCAACTGCTCCACCAAGGAATTATCATCGGCAAAGATCGGCGCCTGTGCCTTGCACTGTCGCGGCAATTTTTCCAACCAATTAAGACTCGCGTTAATCCGACACTCCGCGCCAAAATGTCGTACCGCGGTATCCGCGAGGCGATGAGCTTCGTCGAAAATATAGATACTGTCCTCCAACGGCGGTAAAATCACGCCGCCCCCCAACGCCAGGTCGGCCATCACGATATCGTGATTAGCGACGATGCAATCGCTGTCTTCGAGATCGCTGCGCGCCTTAAAAAACGCGCATTGATTGATGTAGCGGCATCGCCCTCCAGAGCACTGCCGCCGATCAACCGTCAGCGGTCGCCATTCGTCGTCGTCAATGCGTGTTGTCCAAGTATCGCGGTCACCATTCCAACTGCCATCGTCAAGTCCCGCGGACAACTCCCGATAGAGCGTTTGGGTGTACTTGTTGGCGGTCAACGGCTGCTCATCTTCAAATAATGCAATACCTGCGTCACTCGAGGTCAACGCGTCAATGTGCTGTTGCACCCGCAGATTACAGGCATAGCGGCCGCGACCCTTGACCAGCGCGCAGCTATAGTCCCAATCACAGGCAGCGATCAGTTCCGGCAGGTCTTTATTGATCAATTGCTCTTGTAAGGCAACGGTGCCGGTGGCGACCACCACGGTTTTTTTTGCCGCTCGCGCAACCGGAAGTGCCGCAATCAGATAAGCGACCGTCTTGCCGGTGCCGGTAGCTGCCTCTACCGCGCTAATACGACGGTCTGGATCGGAATGGCTTAAGGCGTTGGCGACCGCGGCGATCATTTGCTTCTGACCCATTCTCGGGTTCAGTTCGCGAGCCTTTAAAAACCGCCGATAGCCCTTTTGAATAATGTCTCTAGTCTCATCAGCTAACAATTAGACTGTCCTCGACAGCGCGCATCGGACAGCTGATCAGCCACAGGTGCCGCATAGCTATGAATGACAATATCACGATGTTCTGCTGGCACCTGCGCGATCCGCTGATTAAATTTTTCACCGGCTGCAGCCCAGTCTTCATTTGGCCATAACTGGTTTAAACCGGGTATATCGGCGTCGGCATCGGCATTGATCAATCGCCAGGCACAAATATTACTGGGGAAGAGGCGATAACCGGAAAAAATCTGCCGGTCAATTTCACCTGCGAGTTCATCCGCAAGCCCGTGTTCGCCGGTCAACGGCGCGCCAAAGGTGATGTGTACGCGACCCTTGTAGCCGACAAAGCCTTTCTTGATCGTGTCCAAGTCCTCATAGGCGCCCTTTACATAGGTCTCGCCCTGTTGCGCGGCGTGCAACTCGCGCGCTTTGTCACCGTCGCATGGGTCAAATTCGTAAGCAATCGACACTGGAACAATATTTAGCTCGGCCATGGCAGCGCCAAAACTCTGTTCGCTATCACGACTCAAAGCGAGCATTTTTAGCAACGCTGTTTCGGTTCGATCTCGACCATCCTTAGCGCGTCCCTCGGCTTGGGCAATCCAAACGGAGACCCCCTCGGTGCCAATAGATTGGCGAATATAGCGAGACAGTAGTTTTAGCGCGCCCAACTTCTCGCGTCGACCAGTGACCGATCGCTTGACGATAAAGCTGCGATTTATGCGGATTAAATCCGAGGCGAATGGCTTGCTCAAAAGGTTGTCACCAATCGCAATCCGCAGTGATTCCCTGCCGGCATTAACCAACCCAAGGATCACCATCGCCGGATCTAACGCGATATCGCGGTGATTACTCATAAACACGTAGGCCTTGCTCGGATCGAGAGTATCGATACCACTGAAGCTATAGCCGTCGGTGGTCCTGTCGAGCAGCGCCACCAAACGCTTGGAAATAATCATCTGAAGATCGTGCACGGTGCGGATATTGCGGCTTAAATAACGCAACCGCCACCGCAGTAGAGGACGCATTAGGGCCGAGCAATAGCGCACTAAAACCGGAAATTGGCGTTCCAATAAGAGATCGACAAACTCCGGGTCGGCAATCATACGTCTTACCACCGTCGGCACCTCTGCATCTCGGTAGGGGCGTATTTCGTCAAATTCAGTCATTGGTGCAATCGCAACAGGCACTAGGTTTGACGCGCATTGTACCAGCGAACATCGTACGCGTGTGCATCGACCCGATCGACAACGTCGAGGACCATGGCAAACAGCGCCATGCGCACCAGCACGCCGTTGTCGGTCTGCCGAAAAATGGCTAAATTGGGATTGTTATCGAGATCACTGTCGAGTTCGTTGGCATCGCTGCGCGAGTCACGGGGCAATGGGTGCATAATCACCGTGTTGGGCTGACAGTACTCGGTATAGATGGCCTGGTTGAGGCGGAACTTGCCGCGGTATAGATCTGCTTGCTGTTTACTTGGAAAACGCTCTTCCTGAATCCGAGTAGAATAGACAATGTCCACGTCGGCGATATTCTCCGTCAAGTGATCCGAGATACTCACGCTGATACCGGATAGGCGCATCGCCTCGACGATATCTTCGGGCAGAGACAGCTCCTCTGGGGAGATTAACACCACCTCAATATCGCGGTACAACCTGAGCAATTTACCCAGCGAATGGACCGTGCGACCAAACCGGAGATCGCCGATCATGGCAATTTTAAGGCCATCGATCGATCGCCCACGATCGGCCAATTCCTTGCGAATGGTATACAGATCTAGCAGCGCCTGCGTTGGGTGTTCATTGGCACCATCGCCACCACTTAACACCGGCACTCGACTGGCCGACGCAAAGTCGGCCACCGAACCTTCGACTGGATGGCGCATACAAATCACATCGCTGAACCCGGAGAGCACCCGCGCGGTGTCTTGCAACGACTCGCCCTTAACCAGTGCAGAGCTCTCAAAACCGGCAGTCTCGCGCACCTCGCCACCGAGAAGGTTAAACGCTGAGCCAAAGCTAACTCGGGTGCGCGTACTCGGTTCAAAAAACATGTTGCCAAGTATTGCCCCCTCGAGTACGCGGGTCACCCGTTGGCGCAACGCATAGGGTTGCATCCGATCGGCAACGGCAAACACTGCCTCGACGTCGGGCCGTTCAAACTGATCAATAGAGACGATGTGGGCGCCAGTAAAATCCACGGACTATCCTCGATGCTGTACTTTACAGCCGGCAGTTTAGCCTGTTTATAGCCGCCACTCTAGCCGCCACTCTAACCGCGTTGTTAGACGCGCTATTGGTCTTGTAAAAAACGCTCGGAAACGCGCTCGCCCCACTCGCGCAACTGCAGCAATACTGGGCGTTGGGGCGAGTCGTTTGACATATCATTCAACAATCCGTCAATCTCGGCATGGTATTTTTGCAGCGTGCAATAACCCGAGTTATCGTCGGTCAATCGCCACAGACAACACTCCCGCCACTGCTGACTCTCGTCAGCCGTTAGCGTAAGCGGGTAGTACCGCGCACGATAACTCAGTAACAACTCGTTGTAGCGTGGATCGTTAAAAAGCAGCGCTCCGCCAGACAATTGATCGCTATCAGCCGAACGCACTTGCGCCAATAAACCGCGGTCGCGGTCGGCTAAAAAACCGTCATAAAGGCGTTGTTCAGCCTCTACTTTAGGCGCATATTGGCGTTCCGCATAAACCCGTTGTAACTTGGCGGTTAATTCCATCTGACCCAACTGTTGCCAATTTTTATAGCAGTCATCAAGGTCGATAGCCAACCGCTTGGCAGTGGCTCTATCGACCAACTTGGGCGTTGCCACCACTGGGCATTTGTTCATGTGGATTAGTTTCAAGCCAGGGCGCCGCTGATCCTCTGGCAATGCGCTCGCGGCGGTAAACAGTTGCTGCTGTATCTGTTCCGCGGGAAGTGCAAGCAACTGCGGATCGGACGATAAATCCACGCAAATCACCGCATTGCTGTTGGAGGGATGCGCCGCCAGCGGCATCATCAGAGCGGCATATTGATGATCGCTCGAGAGCATACCGGACACATGCAAAAAGGGCGCGCCCTGTCGTACGTCAAGAAATTTGCCCACCGCGCGCTTGCCGCGATGGGCGAACGCATAGTCATAGAGTTGCGGCTGTCGCTGTTTGACCAGTTTGGCCACTTCGATGGTGGCGACCACGTCGGCGAGGGCATCGTGAGCCTGACCGTGTTCGATGTTATTGGCTTGGGTGATGTCTTCAAGTCTAAAGCTCGGCTGACCGGTTGGATGGTTGGGCCACTCGATGCCATCCGGTCGCAAAGCGCGCGCCAAGCGCATCATATCGATGATATCCCAGCGCGAATTACCATGCTTCCACTCGCGCTCATAGGGATCATAAAAATTGCGGTAGAGCGCATAGCGCGTCATTTCGTCGTCGAAACGAACGCTGTTGTAACCCACCGAACAGGTTTCCGGGGTGGCGAGTTCAGCGTGGATTTGAGCGATAAACTGGGGCTCGGCAAAGCCGCTTTCGAGCGCCTTTTGGGGCGTGATTCCGGTCACTAAACAGGCCGCCGGACGAGGGAGAATGTCCTCTTCTGGACGGCAATAAATAACCAGCGGTTCGCCGATCGGACGCAATCGCTCATCGGTACGCAAGCCGGCAAATTGCGCTGGCCTGTCCACCGCCGCATCGACGCCCGTGGTCTCGTAATCGTGCCAGTAGAAACTGCTTGCCATGGCCTGCCCCATTGCTGTATCGGGCGTATTTGCACTGTCGCTTAGCGTCTAAACGCTAAGCATGCCCTAAATGCCTAGGGTGCCATCCCGCGAGTCCATAGTCCATAGCCCAGCGCCGATCAATCTCCCAGTCTCAATCAACCACGACCTCGGTATACGTCATTTCGCCAACAACACGGCGATTATTTTTGCGCCCCGCTCTCGTTTGGTTGCTATCGATCGGATGCGATTCACCAAACCCTCGAGCGCTTATGCGGCCGGCATCAATCCCGTAATCAGCAATCAAAATGTCTTTGACTGCGGCAGCTCGACGCGTCGACAGGTCGAGGTTGTAGGCTTCGCTGCCGGTACTATCAGTGTGGCCCTCGAGCACCAAAAGTATGTCGCTATGCGCTCGCATGGCCGTCGCTACCGTATTGAGATCCTCTGACTCTAACGACAGAACGACCGCTTGATCAAAGGCGAATTTGACGTTCAAACGAATCACCACGGTGCGCATTTTGGGTTCTGGTTTGGGTTGGACCTGAGGCTCCGGCATGGCCGCGGGTTGCATTATCACCGGCGGAGGAGTTGGGGTACCAAAAATTCGGTTTAAAGAAATATGAAAGCCAACATCTTCAGCGTCCTCGTCGTGCCCCGATAACAAGCGGACATCCGCGCGCAGGTCAAATTTATCGCTTAACCGCTTGGCGATACCGAGCCCAAACATGAGTTGGGTGGAACTGTCGTCATGCCCCGCGGCCAAATTATAGCCGTTATTAAAATCGTATTGGTTGACGCCAAGGAGCGCAAACGGAGCCCATCCAGCGGTCTTGTCACCAAGCCAAAGTACGCCGTTCAAAGACAATGCATCGATATCGTCGTGTCCCGCCTGCTGCGCGTAACCGAGTTCAACCGCCAAATGATCGGTCAGGTAACGTCCCGCCTGAAGACCGAGCAAGTTGCTTTCATGATGATCCTGCTGGGCACGAGAACTATCGAGATTATAGTGACTGGCTGAGGTTCCCATATACCACTCATCGCTTGCATTGGCGAGACCAGCGAGCGAGGTGAGTAAAAGTGATGTAGCTGCGCACAGGGCACGAGTTGCGTTCATGATGTTCATCCTTGAATTTTAATTGACGTTTGACGCCAGCGAGTAGCTATCGCCGCGCCCTAGAATCCTTTCTTCTTTAACATGTTAGGCTAATAGTATAACCGAAAATACTCTGCACCGTGAACCCTATATAAGAGCAGAGTCGTTCACTCGCCAGTTTAACCGGGACCTGTGACTGCCGGTTTGGACGATTGCTCGAGTTTGTAGAGCTTCTGGTTGGTCTGGCGACGGAAACCATCCATCGACTCAATCGCCTCTGAGTGGCTCTTTAGTTGCCGCTCGACGCGCTTGTTGACCGCAGATATTTGGCTCTGGGCGTCTTGCAGACCGCGTAATTTGCTATGGATCTCAGCGACATCGCCACTCATCTCCAAATAATTACCACTCAGGGTAGCCGCCCGCTTAGTGTCTGCCTCCAACCGAGTCGACACCGCAGTCATTGACGCTTCCAGCGCCACGCGTTTTTGCGCTAGGAATACGATATCGGTTTCATTTTTCGTGATCTTGCCTCGGTTGGTGTCATTCGACACCCCCCAGAGTTTTCTAATTTCTGACCAATGCTTTTGCAATTCGTCCTGGTGGCGGCTTAATTTCACCTGCATCGCGGCGCCGGACTGGGTCACCGATTCATCGGTGCTGCTGAGTCGCGACTCAAGATTATCAAATCGCTGCTGCAAGGCCAGATGGTTCGATTGAAGCAATGAAAACTCCATCCAGCCAATCACTGCGGCTGCGGCCGAGGTAACCATCAGCGCGAGTATCAAGAATTTCCAACCGCCGCCCAAGGCAACGCCAGGTGCCGAACGAGAGGTTGCGCTAGAGGTTTTATTCGACGACCTAGCGGCAGTTGCACCGCCAATCATGCCGTCACGCTCTGGAACAATGGGGTTAATTCGCCTGTTGTCCGATTCCGACATATTATCGATCACCTCGATACCGTGGGGTTTATAAAAGCGTGATTATAGCGACTTCATTGGTGGGCCACACCATGCGATTGACAATTTCACAAGATAGCACAAACAGCGTCTCGGGTTGGCGCTCGTTCGACTGGGCTCGCGCGCGCATCGCCTCAAGCCTAAGATGGCGGATAACATCAGCGACAAATACTCAACAATACTTAAGTCATAGCGAAATAGTAGTGACTATTGCGTTGGCTGTCGTTACGGCGCTGCATTGTCGCGGCGATCACAAAAACGGATCTTTAAGCGCCGTTTTGAAGTCCCAATATAGTCGCTGCGATCAAAGCCTCGCCCAAAAGGGAATAGCCTTTGCGGGTGGTGAGTGAATAACCTCAATAACGCATTCACCGCAAACTGTCGACGCAGCGCATACGCTTAAATAGACCACCTTCGAATATGATTGATTTTGAATTGAGTAGTTCCGAATTGAGTGGTTCCGAATTGAGTGGTTCCGAATTGAGTAGTTTCGAATGCAGTGGTTCCGAATTGAGTAGTTCGGAATGGAGTAGTTCCGAATTGAGTAGTCTCGAATATGATTGCTTTCGAATTGAGTGGTCCCGAATTGAGTAGTTCCGAATTGAGTAGTTCCGAATGGAGTAGTTCCGAATGGAGTAGTTCCGAATGGAGTAGTTTCGAATATGATTGCTTTCGAATTGGGTAGTTTCGAATATGATTGCTTTCGAATTGAGAA
>Ga0115006_10000775_pt1 | contig 18336 bp, 12 predicted proteins | sample ArcOceMetagenome_3_FD_88943 | JGI IMG/M metagenome (GOLD analysis project Ga0115006, IMG submission 88943) | Marine eukaryotic phytoplankton communities from Arctic Ocean - Arctic Ocean- Svalbard ARC20M Metagenome | ecosystem: Environmental > Aquatic > Marine > Oceanic | place: Arctic Ocean...
GAGACGGAAGAATCAGAGGAGGAGGAGGCACCTGCTGACGAAGCAGGAGCGGAACACGATCGAAGTATTCGGCAGAAGCCGAATCCTTGGGTTACATCCTTAAATAATCTAATTAGACCACAGAATGAACAAATCATCCGCCCGAATACTTCGCGGGGCGAAAAACGACTCAAACTAAATCCGTGGGTTGAAAAACAAGGTAATAAAGGAGGTAATAGAAAACGTTTATCAAAAAATAAAAAAATAAAAAATAATAAAAAATTTAATTCAAAAAATAAGAGAAATAAAAAGGATGGATTTAAACTAGAAACTAATACTAAAAATATAAAAATTAAATCTAAAAAAAATAATAATAGTAATAAAAAGCAAACATTAAAAATTAAAAAAAGTAAAAAAGTGAATAAAAAATAATTTATCTCCAAACAACTTATTACTAATCAATAAATATAAAGGTATTTTCGTTATATATTGTTTCTAAAATTTGTTAAAAAAATATATTATAATTTTATAAAATATTTTTTTGAAAATTAAATTCAAAGATTTTTAATTTTTCTCTCATAAAATTAAGAGAGAAAAAATGAAATTCTGAAAATAAAATTCAAAAAAATTAACTTTTTTTTTTTAAGACCATAAAAAATTAATAAAAAATCTAACTTTTAAACCTTTTTGTATATTAAAACTATTTTTTGACTTTTTTTGAATTTTTCCTAAAATTTTGAAAATTACTATTTTTAACAGAATCCCAAAAAAACATTTACAAAAAACATTTACAAAAAACATTTACAAAACATTTACAAAACATTTACAAAACATTTACAAAACATTTACAAAACATTTACAAAACATTTACAAAAACATTTACAAAAACATTTACAAAAACATTTACAAAATTTTAATTTTTAATAAAAATTTAATAATTTAAAGAAAAAACATTGCATATTACTATGGATAAAAAAATTTATGAATGTACTATATGCCCATATAAATCATACTCACGCCAAGCGTATTACCAACATACAAAATCCAAAAAGCATAAAAGGAATATAGAATTATATAATGGTTCAAAACAAAATATACATGTGCCACCAATATGCTGTAGTTTAGTTGATAAAAATATAATATTAACCACTGAGAATGATATTGTAAATGTTTTTCCTGAGAAATTCCCTGAGAAACCTGAGAAATTCCCTGAGAAACCTGAGAAACCTGAGAAATTCCCTGAGAAACCTGAGAAATTTCCTGAGAATTTTGAAACCATAAAATGTTTTTTTTGCAATAAAACGTTTACAAGAAAAGACAATTTAGATGTACATTTGAAAAAATATTGTAAATATATTAAAAATACTACCAAAAATGAATATATTTCAAATAATTGTACTAAAAATGAACCACGCGATGATATGCAAATATTTACTAATTATAAACTGAACCACAATGAACCACAAATGAACCACAATGAACCACAAATGAACCACAATGAACCACAAATGAATCACAGTGAACCACAAAGAACCACAAATGAACCACAAATGAACCACAAAGAACCACAACTTATTAAACCACCTTATATGGTATATAATGAATTTACAAATAACAATGGGGTCAAACCAGACGCCAAGTATAATTGTATATATTGTAATAAGAAATTTACTACGAATAGTCACATGAATCGTCATATGAATAAATATTGTAAACAAAAAAATAACAGTGATATGGAAAGAGAATTAATTGAAACAAAGAAAAAATTGGAATTATATGAAACTTAACAAATAAATTTGATTCAAAATACTAACAACTACAATAAAATAGATACACTAAATAATATAAATAATCTCAATATGAATTTTGGCAATGTAATACCAATGGAAACATTTCTATATAATATGGAACATGTGAATAAAATACCAGAAGAAGATATAGATAATTTATTATATACATCTCAACATATGAGTATAGATGATATTGCAAACTGTTTTGAAAAAATAATATCAAAAAACTGTATTGAACAAACGAAAAATATGGTAACAGATAACGGTTTAAAAATGTTGCCGACATTACCTGTATTATGTACAGATGGAAGTATGAGGTCACATAAGGAACGACTGCAAGATAGTTGGGATACTATATATAATGATAAACATTTTTCAAAAATGTGGGATATAGTTAATGATAGAGTATATGAACTAAAAAATGAATATATTTATGTATCAAATAAACATAAAAAGAAATTATATTCACGTATTAAAAAGAAAGTAACAGTTGATGATTTATATTCAATGAATAATTGATAAAATTAATTGATAAAATTAATTGACAAAATTAATTGACAAAATTAATTGATAAAATTAATTGACAAAATTAATTGACAAAATTAATTGATAAAATTAATTGACAAAATTAATTGACAAAATTAATTGACAAAATTATTTTTCTATTTAATTAAATTATTAAATATATTAAAATTTAATTTTTTAATAAATTTTGGAAAATAAATTTAATAATTCTATTTTTTCTCTCATAAAATTAAGAGAGAAAAAATGAAATTCTAGAAATAAAATTCTTTAAAAAATTAAATTTTTTTTAAAGACCATATTATTTTTATATTTTAATTTAATTATAAATCATTTTTCGTATAAAAAGTAAAAAACTGTTTTTTTTGCAAAAAATGGATTTTTTTGGATTTTTCTTCAATTTATTAGAATTGAACCCATTTTAAAAATAATACAAAATAGTACAAAATAGTACAAAAATAGTACAAAAATAGTACAAAAAAAACTATTAAAAAACACAATATTTAAAGTTTTTATATAACCTATTTATATATGAAAGAAAATATATATATATGTAATTTATGTGGATATACCTCTAAATACACCCAGGGCAAATACCAACATATAAAAACAAAAAGGCATTCAAGGAACTTAGAATTGTTTCAAATTAAAAATAGTACAAAAAATAGTACAACCAATTATAACCTTTTATCTAGTATAAATGAAATTGGTTACAGTTCAAATCTCAATACGATAAATGATAATATAATAATGATTGAACCCGAAAGAACCCAAAATGAACCCGAAAGAACCCAAAATGAACCCAAAATGAATCCAAAAGAATCCAAAAACCATAGTAAGGAGTATACGTGTAAATACTGTTATAAATGTTTTACTACTAATAGTCATATGAATAGACATATTAATAAAAAACGATGTAAAATATATAGTAAAATAATAGAACAAAGTATTGATACAAATTATCAGAATAATGAAAGTGAAATAAAAATACAAAATTACAACAAAATGGAAAAAGATAATCTTGATATATTGAATAAAGTTGTTGTAATAAAAGAAGAACTGGATAAAGCAATAGAAAAAATTAGTAGTTATGAAAATAAGATGATAATATCAAATAACACTAATTCAAATAATACATATTATAATAATATAGACACCATGAATATGAATAATATTAATAATTTAAATTTAAACTTTGGTAATGTCATACCAATGGAAACATTTCTATATAATATGGAACATGTAAATAAAATACCAGAAGAAGATATAGATAATTTGTTATATATATCTCGTCATATGGGTATAGATGATATTGCAAATTGTTTTGAAAAAATAATATCAAAAAATTGTATTGAACAAACAAAGAATATGGTTACAGATAATGGTTTAAAAATGTTACCTACTATACCTGTATTATGTACAGATGGAAGTATGAGATCTCATAAAGAACGATTATTAGAAAGTTGGGATACTATATATAATGATAAACATTTTTCAAAAATGTGGGATATAGTAAATAAAAGAGTATATGAATTAAAGAATGAATATATTTATATATCAAATAAACATAAAAAAAAAATATATTCCCGTATCAAAAAGAAAGTTACAGTGGAAGATCTTTGTTGTCAAAATAAATAAATTATTATTAGATTTTTTCGCGAAAAGAACATAATTATTTATATTAAATAAAAATTAATTATTACTACTATTTTGATTTTTAAATAGTAACAAATGAAATATAATATTCTTTTTAATAATAAATATATAAATATATCATGTTATATGATTGTAAATTGGAGATAATCATATAAAACAACAACATTATATAATAAATTAAACTTTAAAATTATAAAATATATGATTAATTAGTTTAATTATCAAAATAAATATTCAATAATTAAAACCATTTCAATGAATAAAAAATATTGTTTAGAATTATTATTAAAAATTAAATAATATAAAATTATATTAACATTATATTATAATGATAAAAATTTTATCTAAAATAAATAATTTACAAATTTTAAACAAAAGTTGTAGATGTTTATCTTATATTAAAAATGTAGAGATTTATAGATATGACCCAGATATAGATTCACACCCACGTATTCAAGAATATAAAGTAGATATTGATAAATGTGGACCTATGACTTTAGATTTATTGCTTAAAATAAAGAATGAACAAGATACAACACTTACATTGAGAAGGTCGTGTAGAGAAGGGATATGTGGTTCTTGTGCAATGAATATTAATGGTAAGAATACGTTGGCTTGTTTAGATAAGATTGAAAGAGAAAATAACCCTTTAAAAATCTATCCATTGCCTCATATATTTGTTATAAAGGATTTGGTTTCGGATATGACTAATTTTTATGAACAATATAAATCTATAAAACCATGGTTAATAAATGATAGTAAACTAGAAATTTTATCTTTAGAAGGGAAAGCACCTTATGGTAATGAAAATTTACAATCAATTGAAGATCGTAAAAAATTGGATGGAATGTATGAATGTATTTTATGTGCGTGTTGTAGTACAGCATGTCCAAGTTATTGGTGGAATGCTGATAGATATTTAGGTCCCGCAGTATTAATGCAAGCTTATAGATGGATATCTGATAGCAGAGATATTAAAACTAAGGAAAGATTAGAGAAACTTGATGACCCTTTTAAATTATATAGATGCCATACTATAATGAATTGTACTAAAACTTGTCCAAAAAATTTAAATCCTGCAAAAGCAATTGCTAATATTAAACTTAAATTAAATTCTATATATCAATAAATTTAAAAGTTAAAATATACTATTATCGGTATAGTTATTATTTAAAAAAATATTTAACAGATAAACACGTTTGGTTTTCGATTAAAAGACATAATGACAGATATAATGACAGATATAATGACAGATATAATGACAGATATAACGACAGATATAATGAAAAGATGTAATAAAATATATTGGATAAATGTACGGAATATTACTTTTATTAAATCATATTAACACAATTAGATATTTTTTAAATTGAATACGGTGTAAACCAATAAAATTATTAAAATTTAAAATAAAATATATATAAATTTTAAATTTATATATATTTTATTTTAATACAATTATCAAGGTTGGATGGTATATACACAATAGATAAAGTTTCGGAATAAATTATTATATTTAAAATATAATATCGAACCACATATATATAATTAATTTTTTCAAACGAATTTTAATATAAAAATTTAACTAAAAAAAAAATTGAAATAATAAAATTCTTTTATTGTAAATAATAAAATAAGAAAGAATGTCAAGTTCAAATAAGCAACTCACTCCACTTCAGAAGAGGGTGAATGCCAAGAGAGAAGCAGAAGCAAACAAGATTAGTAACGAGATCGCGTGTGGGTTGAGATGGAAAGACAGAAGCGAAGATGTCGCGAAACGCATTGTGGAAATGGGAGAACAGGTGATTGGAGAAATGTTTGACAGTTACTTTTCTCAACTAAAGTTCCGCGCAAGAAAGATTTTAGATCTACAACTGTACAATCCATGCCGGTCATCACTTGTACCACCAACTGAGTTTCGAACATGCTTAGTATGCCCAGACGGGCAGGAGCTATATACAACTCTAAATAAGAACAAACGAATAAGTAATATACTTCCCGAATGGAAACAACATTCAAAGGGATATTGGATGCGGCGCTCAATACATAACTATTCCATATGTTTTCATTGCAATATACCACGGGTGTACGAAGAAGCACATGTTTCTGAAATTTTATATTCCGATGTGTATTCAGTAAAGCATTCAGTAAAGCAAAAACTGCATACAAGAGGTAAAGTTACACAAAAGAAATTCAAAAACCATCTCAAACACAAACACGGTATTGTGTATTAAGTGAATAATAATAATTAGGGTAATAATAATTAGGGTAATAATAATTAGGGTAATAATAATTAGGGTAATAATAATTAGGGTAATTGTATATAATAATAAAAAATTTTTCTATAATAAAAAATTTTTTTACTTATATTATTATAGAAATTTTATATGGTTATAAAATAAAATATATATTTATATTATAATGAGTGAATTAAATAATTTTCATGGCATTTTTAGATCTTTCCCAAGGACACTAATATATTTCCCTTTTTTTTATAGTATAATTTTTCAAGATATAAGAGGTATTATATTTGCGTTATTGATAGTATTTAACGACATAAGTAATTGGTTTTTAAAACATAATATAATGCAACCTATATATAATATATTCCAAGATAAAAATGGAAAATTACCAATATTGGGAATAGGAAAAAGACCAGAAGGAGCCAATAATACTAATTCTTTTATAGATATTACTAAATTAAATAAAATAGAGAAAACATTTGGTATGCCTTCGGGGCATAGTCAAATTGCAGCTTTTGCAGTAACATTTTGGATATTATATATGCTTGATAAATATGATAATACTTTACAAAGAAATATATCAATTCTATTTATAATAATAATTGGGTTATATGCTATGTACCATAGAGTTTTATTTAATTGTCATACAATTCAACAGGTAATATTTGGTGGTTTAATTGGTGTCACCATAGCATTGTTTTCTTATAAGTTTTTAAGAAATAAATTTATAAATAATGATAAATAATAGTAAATAAGTTAAAAAAAATTAATTAATAGTATTAATCGTATTAATCGTTTTTGGAATAGTCATTTCCACTCCATCAATAATAATTTCTTTATATTCTACTTGTTTAGTAACTACTTTATTATCTTCAATTAAACGCAACTCATGTAAATTTACAATTATTTCAACTGTATTATCGGGCACCAGGTATTGAGGTTTCATAGGTAATTTTATTTTAATCAGGATATGACCAGCTGGACATATGTTATTAATTTGATATGACATTGTCGGGTGCTGTTTAATAATACTGAAGTTAATTATACATTCATATTCTAAAAAATTTGGTTCATCTACATTTTCAGTGATATTAAAGAACCAAGTTGTTATATTACCATCGCCATTCCTTAATAAATTATCAGTTCCAATTACCTCGCTTAGTTTTACAGGGAATAGGAATGAATCATATAAATCACTACTCGGAAATTGATTAAGAGACATGGTATGATTCTGAGTAAAGAAAAATTTTATAGTATCTGGAATTCTTTTGAATAAATCCTCCAATTCTTTATTTCCATTTAAACCAAATACAACTGATTCTTTTCCCCCCCCTTGTTCAAGTCTATTATAAAATATAAATGACCTTACTATATCTTTTTCAAATTGTGTTAGGGTCTCAATATTATTAAACTCAACCCGTTCACTAGATTTATCATGAATATTACGAAGTTGAAGACCAATATCTGAATCTGAATCTGAATCTAAATCTAAATCTGAATGTAATAAGGTGAAAATATATGTATCCATTTCATTTATATTTCTTGCAATGAAAGACTTGATTTCTTTGGGAAATTGAGATATAATATCTTTAGTCAATGTATGGTTCATTGTATTCTTAATTTCTTGATTGAAACCACTAATAAGAGGGATATCCGATATTATAAAATATTTACAAACTAATTCAAATATATTACTTTGAGTAACAATTTCCGAAGAAAATTTGTTTTTTGCTAAATATATATCTTCTTTATTTTTATTTTGAATACTTATTTTAAAAATATAATGATCTTCTTTTACGTTTACACCAAGTATTTTAAATGATTCTGAAAGAATATATTGTATAGCATTATTTTGTAATGTTTCTATATCTTTTGACGTATAAGGTGTATTTGTATTTATTTCTTTCAGTAAATCATCTTCAGGTATTGAATATTTAGTTTTAAAATAATCAATATATCTCACCATTTCTGTAGGTATATTTTGCATACCTTTTGATTTAGTAAATCTTAACCAAGACTTATAATCCATATGAAAAGTTTTAGATGTTTTGCTTAAATTTGAAGAATCACTGCTTCCCCATATATCATATTGTGTGTTCAAGAAATTGGTAATATTTTTAATAAATGATTTGATGCAATTATCACAACCTACACTTATTTTTTTATGAGATGTATTTTCATTAATATCTTTTCTCAATATATATTCTTCTCCCCAATCTTGATCAAATAAAGCATATGGACATGTTTCTTTACAGTCAAATTTACAATTAATTTCTGTATCTGATGTTTTTTTACAATTACTTGCACATACATGGGTATTATCTTTTTGATAAATTTCTTTAATATTTTCACTACTATTACAAATAAATGGAATTTTAAGCCATTCTTTATAAAAATCTATTAATTTTTGTAATTCTTCTTTATTTTTTTTTAATACTTTTAATCTGCCGGATGGAGTTTCATCAAATCTGATAGTTGTAATTTTATCAGATTGTTTATTAATTATATCTGATATAGTTTCATTATTAAAAGAAATTAAACTATTATCAATACCAACTATCTTACATTTACATTCTTTTTTTTTTGCGGAACATCCACAAATTACTACATGGCTGGAATTTTTTATTTCATTTTCAATTTGAAATTGTAATTTTTCTCTAAATCTACTAAATGATCTTAATTGATTATTTGTTATATCTCGACTTTCTAATATTTGAATGTGGTTCAATAAATCTTGATATTGATTAAGAATTGCATTATCATTATTGAAATAGTTATTGGTTTTATTATTGTTATTGACTATATAATTATTCGATATACCTATTCCTAATGGGAAAAGTGTTTCAAGATAATCTGATATTAAATTGTATTCGATTAATTTATGAGTAAATTCATCCAATCTTGAGGGTTCTGATATATCAATGTATTCCAGTTGTTCAACATTCATATTTTTAGCAATATTTGGAATGGCATTAGAGCGTAAGGGATAACATAACTTTTTATCTTTTACAAAACCAAGACTTCCACAATTATATCCAGGTTTAATATTTAAGTTCATTTTTTCTTTTAGTTCCCCATATTCTTTCATATTCTTATTTTGTAAAAATTTTAAAAAATCTATTAAATTTGGGTCTGATTTAAGAATGAGTTTTTTAAGTATAATTTTCAATTTATGTTTATCTTTTTTTATTGATTTGTTAAAATCTTCCTTAGTCTTGTTTTTATACATTCTTAAAAAAATTTGTAAAACTTTATCATTTGATTCATTTATCAATTCTCCGTATGTATTACTCTCGGGAGGAGATTGTTGCCTTTGTGGTTTATTACGTAGTACTTTATTTAATTCTTGGAGTTGTTTTTCACTTTCGTTATTATGATTAATTTGAGAACCGTATTGCTCAAGTTTTTTTATTTCATCAGTCAACATTTCATTGACTGCTTCGTTATTATAATCTATATCTATATCTATTTCTGATGGAAAAAGCTTTTCAAGATAAGCTAATAGAAAGGGTTTGTCATTTATTAATATTCTTATACAAATTGTGATATTTTTCTTAAGTTGATTTTCGATTTGCAATACATCATAGTTATGAGATTTTTCATCTTTTAGTAATTTAATAAAATATATTAAATCTTTATCTTTTAGTCTGATAAGTTCAGATATTATATAATATAAATCTGCCATATCAAAATTACTAATGATTTTTTGAAATTCATCTAAATAAATAATATTATTTTTAAACCCATAATATATATGCAAAAAAACTTGAAAATTTCTTTTTTTCTTCTCCATCTCAAGTGCCGCCGCGTTTTCCTCCTGCCTCAGACCCTCTGTTGTTGAAGAACCATATTGTATTATCTTAGTATTTTTTTTAGATATTTTCTTTTTCTTGTAATTTTGTTTTTTCTTAGAGTTATTGTTTATCTTTTTTTTCTTTTTTGAAAAAAAATTAGATTTCCTAAATTTTTTGGTTTTATTATTATTTTTCATATTTAAATATATATATGAAAATAATAATTTTGTAATTAAAAATTATATTTATTTTTTAACACACAAATATTTATATATTATTAATTTAAAAGTTTAATAAGATGTCTTATAATTCTTTTTTACCTAATATATTACTTAAAAACCAAAATAATGAAATACATAATTTTCATGATATTTTAGGAAATAATAAAATCATAATATTAACAATGTTTTATGCAACTTGTGAATTAAAATGCATTCCGGTTGCTTTGAATATGGTAAGAGTAAATAGATTATTAGATAATTTAATTGAAAAAAATAATATTCACTTTGTATCAATATCCTTAGATTCAAATAATGATAGTTTAGAAGATTTAAAAAATTTTAATAATAAAATCAATTCCAAATCTTGTTTAAACTGGAATACTTATATTGGGGATTATGATGAAATAGAGGATTTAAGATTTAAATTATGTATGAATAATGACGATAACTTAGAAATTGATAAAGATATAACCCAACATTTCACTAATAGTTTGATTATAAATAATAAAATGGGACAAGTCAGACATATAAATAGTTTTGAAAACCCAATTAATATATCTAGAAGATTATTACAATTATCAACTGAAAATTTTGGAAAACAAAACGGATGTAATTTATTACAATATTTAAAATATAATTTATTAAAGGATGATGAATTATTCGAAAATATCTTGACTATAAATGATAGATATACTATACCATATTTACCCAAAGATATTTTAATTAAATTAGAGAAATATGCAAGAAATACACAAAAAAAAAATTTTTTTAATTACAAACCATTAGAAACAGCTTTCAAAAGACAAAAAGATATTAATAATAGTAACTATTTAAATGAAGATAAAAAATTAAATAAATGTAAATGTAAATAAAGTTAATTACTATTGCATATATCAAAAACAAAAGCCATCGAAGTTCCGTGAACTGTACATATACCCGAACCACCGGTACCACCAATAGTTTCGGGAGCATCATCTTTAATTTTAAATTTCGCAATTATATCATTTGCTTTAGAAATGAAAGGTATGCCGATACTATTTTTATTCAATTCGGGAGAAACACCATAATTAATGATATCATCGGAAAATACAGTTAATGCTTCAATTCTTTTAGGCTTTGTCCATATAGAACTGTCATTTGGTATAGATTCTTTATTAAGAATGTCTATAATATTATTTTCAGAAGGTTCTATAAAATTAGTTACTATATTTTTTAAATTATCAAAATTAAATCTATCTTGAGTTAAGTTGATTATTTCCGGATTATTTAATAAACCTACCCCTGATTGTTTTAAAATAAATCCGTGTTCTTGGTTAGTTGTAGCACGTATAGTTACTATTTCGCCAGGTTTAAATTTTACTATTTTTGGTAAATTTAAATTAGCATTGGAATCAGAATCAAACCACCCCCCAGTTTGTATAGTTCCGTTTATTTCTAAATTAAGTTCTCTATCACAATTGCAAGAATTACAAGATATATTATTATTTGTGTTTTCTTGTGTTATATTGGTGTTTTGATTTTCCAGTGTACCGCCAGTAATTGAACCCAGTTTATTATTACCAAATAATCTATTACCTGAACCTAATGGGTCTCGTGTAAACCCAGTTAAACCTTCTGGTGCTTTAAATAACATATTTCCGAGAGATTCTCCTAAACCATTTACATATATTTCACCAGTGTTTTTTTGAGGTATATTTCTTCTAATTTTTTTTAGTGTATTTAAAATACTTTTAGGATTTCTATATTCCTCATTGGTATTATTTATACCAGAACGGAATGATGGTAATCCAAATGTATCCATATATAGTACACCATTCCAAGTAGGCAAATGTGTAGGTATTCCATCCTCTATACAATTATTTTCCTGGATATCCCACCTCAAAAGCATCGCGTGGTCTTCATGCATTGTATTATGACAATGCATCATATATGAACCAGTATCATCTTCAAAATTTAAATAAATCCACATATCATTCGAACCATCTCCCCCTTCAGCTCCACCAACTCTATATACATCTTTCCTAGAAAATTGTTCCCATATTGGTGGTAATTTATTATCACGTAATAATATTAAACCTTCGGTAAAATGAATATGAACATTATGTGCCCACGAATTACCCCCATTTGATATATGCCATAATTCACCAGAATTTAATTTTGGTGCGGCTGATATCCTCCTAGGGTCCATTTGAAGAGCAACTCCATTATTATCAGTTTCAATTGCCCATTCATCTGATAATATTAAACCATCTTCGGTTTGATGATTAATAAAATCAAATTTCCTTTGAACACTAGATTTAATCATATCTTCTGTTATAATTTTTATTGGTATCATTTTTCTTCCCTTTCCATATTCATATATTGATGGGTCAACACTTTTATCAATTCCACCGTATTGAACTACCCTAAATTCTAAAAATTTTTCAACACACGGGTCAAAAAACCCAGATTGTTTATCTTTTTGATATTTACCATTTAATATTTCTCCAATATTTATAGTTCGATTGGGTCTCTTACCATTAAGATGTTCTAAACAATTAATAAAATATAATTTATCTCCATCTTTAAATTTGGAAAAGTCAATAATTATATCATATCTCTCAGCAATAGCGTGTGTAGGTAAAGTTCCATTTTCGGTACCACAAGTACCATTAAAATTTATTGAATGCATCATAATATTACCATCATTCGCAATCATATGGAAATTTACTAAATCGTACGACCACGTCGAAAATCCATTAGTATTTATTGGTCCCGCAAATTCACCATTTAAATCATTCCTTTTATGTATTAAACTGTATTTATACCATCTTGAAACCGATCCATTCAATATTCGGAATCTATATCTTCTGGAACGAACTTTAAAATATGGTTTATATACAAAGTTAACTAAATTTCTATCACCCAAAAATCCATTTTTATTAAAAGGATTAAACCATAATTGACCATCTTCGTCCCATGCTTTATCGGATATTACAATATTTACATCATAATCCCTATTTCCCCAACTTAAATGAGTACCACTCGGAAACCTTAAATTTATACCATCATCGATTTCTTCGTTACCTCTATCCAAATTACTATAATAATTCATCATTGCTAAATTACCTTTGTAAACGTTTCTTGCTGTAAAATCTAACATATGATCATGGAACCAATGGGTACTCATTGTTTCTCGCCAATCTCCTTCGGTAAATAATGGGTCTTTTAAAACTTTTTTCCCATTCTTTTCAATTATATTTCCATCAGAATCTCTTAACCAATCTGCTGGTCCCGCCGCTTTAAAATCTGATTTAGACAAATTTTTAGTTCTATACCCCGATAATTTCATAGGAAATAAATAATCATAATATTGTCCAGGGAAAAAATATGTTTGAGCAAAACCATCAGAAATTGATGAAGTATGTCCATTATGTTCATGTACAGATATTGTATGTAGACCAAATCCTCTATTTTTTTCAGGGTTTATTGGTAAAAAATTATAGATTCTACAAATTACTGCTTCATCATATCTAGCTTTTAATAATTTTGGCGGAAAAGTACCATCATACGTCCATAATGATTCTGGAAGTTGTTCAGGCATTTTTGGATGAAATTTAACAGGGATATTATTTGTAGTACCTTTTATTGATGTAAACCCTTCAGATTCAAATGTATTATGATATAAACCATTTTGACCGAATTCTCCAAATTTATATTGGTGGCTTTGATTTTTATCTCTAAAACCATCATTAATTATTGCTCCAGTTATACATGTATTCGTAATTTTATTTGGTTTGTATGTTTCATCCCAAACAAGATGTTTACCATTTTCCCCACCAGGTCTTCCTTCTGCAGTACCTCCATTAAATTCGTGTTCAGTAAAATTAAATGTATTTTTAATATCATTTGCCCAAGGATTTTTTACAATAGTATTTGATACTTTTGTAGGTTTATGTCCAACATTCCCACCAACTTTATTAATTGAATCAAGGAAATTTAATAATTTTTCTCTTAGTGGGAATCCACTATTTTGATTATTAGCTGAAGGTAATGTATTATTTATTGGATATGGATCAAATGAGTCCGTATTGTTATTTATATTTTTATTTTCACCATCAAAAAAATTAGTATTTAATTCTTCAAATAAATACATCTGGACAGTGAACTCTTCGGCACCAAATAATGGACTTAAAATAGGAGTAAATCCGTTTGATATATTACCTCTTCCTGTAGGTATATTAACAAAAGTATTTCGGGTCGTTTTTTCAGAGTCATCATTTTGTATTTTGTTATTTTTACTAATATTTGAAACTTTTGATTCTCTATTAATATTCATTATTGCTGGGTCTACAGCGTGAATTGGTTCAAATCCACCCAACCAAGGCATATTGGAATTATCATTAACATTTTCTTTTAGTAATTCCCCATCTGATATATCTTCCCAAAATTGTTTACAATAATTATTTAATGGTTGAAATTGCCCAGTATCTTGCCCCAGATTTTTGACTTTATAAATAAAAAATTCTGATTCATTTATTGATTTCAGTGTAGATAATATATCACTCATCAACTCCTCAAATTCTTCTAAAGAATTTATAAAAAATTTCTTACTATTTACAGAATCCATGAGTTGTCTTTTTATGGCTATTTCATTCGTTTTTTCTAAATTATTTTCGTTAAGTAATTCGGAAACAGTATTTAAACTAATTCTTAAATCTCTAGGTATTGACTGAATGTATATATCAAAATTATTTTCAGAATTATTATCTTCTAAAATAAATCTAGCATATTCTACTCTATTATCAATTTCTTTACTAAATAAAATATGGTCTTCTTTAAAAACACCAGATGAGTTTTTGTTAAATAATATATCACCAGTTTCAACATTTAATAAATTCAAAATATTAAATTTATTTAAATTTATATTATTTTTATTATTGGATTTAATCCTTAAAAATAATTTATTTGATGATTGGAACATGTATATTTTTTGATGTAATATCATTTATATTCATTTAATATAAAAAATTTATAATTATTAATTAATTTTTTAATAAAATTATTATAAATCCGAATATTAAATAATTAGGGTCGTATAAAAATTATATTTTATAATATATTTTAGAATAAATGAATATTTCAAAAAAAAATACTTCCATATTATCACTATCATCTGATAAATTTAAAAATTGTCAGAAACTCGCAGATTTTTTTAAAAAAAATAAAATACCATGTTCTATAACTGAAAATATTTCAATAGTACCATATAAAAACGAGTATAAACAAGAGAAAGGATGTCGTATTATATTTAATTCACATAACATTGAAATGATAGATAATAATTTCTGGAATAATATTAAAAATGAGTTTAATGTAGGATGTGCACATTTGCATGTTGAAGGCAAATATAAAGGATGTATATATAATTATTTAAGAGATTCTAAATGTCCTGAGTATTAATTGTTTAATTTAAATTCATCGTAAAATATCTCTTTACTTAATGGGTCGTAAAATATATAATATAAATTAGTGGAAGGCAAATTTCTTAAATCTTGATTTGAAGTTATTATACCTTGGGGTCCCATTGGTCCAAGTGGACCTCTTATACCCAATTGACCGATTTCCCCAATTGGACCCTGTTCTCCAATAGGTCCCTGTTCTCCAATATGACCCTGTTCTCCAATAGGACCCTGTTCCCCAATTGTGTCCGGAATATTTTGTAAAACTATTAAATTTTCATTAGTGTTAGATTCGAAATTATTTATACTATTTATTATATTATTTATTTTATTTTTTATAACTATATTTATAAATCCTTTTTTCAATTTATCATATTTTTCTAAACCATCGTTATTATTGTTGAATTTAATATTTAAATTACTATTATCATAGTTAATTTCTATATTTGCACTAAATTTATGATAATAATCTTTACCATATATAATTACTATTATTTCATTTGAATCAAGATTAATATTATTTATATAACTATTCCATATATTTGGAAAATTTTCTACATTAATTAATTTATTTGAATCAGCATTTATTAAATTTTCTAATATATTACCGTCATGATTTATTATTAATGAATCATCATTTAAAGTTTTTATTTTTTTAAAAGGTATTATATACATAATATAAATAATTATATATTTTTATATTTTTTTATAATTAAATTCCTTATATTTTAAATTATGTATTAATTATTTATAAATTTAATTTTAAGATATTATTAATTATTCATTATATTTATTAATCTAAATTAATAGAAACATTAAATTCAGAAATACCGTCTCCATTATTGTCAACTATTCTTACGCCATGTGGATTTGGATTATTTTTTTCACTTACTGGTATTTCAATTATAGCATTTTCAAACATTATATCCCCATAAAGTTTATTATAATCGTCGCTTATATATCCAGAAATAATTGAGTGGTATAAAGTCCCACCCGTATAATAACTTAAATTCCATGTATTACTTGCACTTACATCGGTAGTAACATTAATATTAATTCTATAATTAGTATTACCATCTATATACGGTGCTCGCCATTTACTCAAATCTGATGGCGCATGTGCATTACTAAAATCGTCATAATTTAATTCTTCTTCATAACTAGATGTATTATATATTTGGTTCAATAAACTGCGAGTTATATTCTCATCATTATCTATTGATGTATCACTTGCTGAATTATAAGTTTTAGTCATATCAAATATAATTATAAAATTTTCAGTAATTATATTTTCACCAGGTTGTAATTGCATATTATTTAATAATGTTTGAAATGTTTTTAATGAATTTATTGATACTTCAAATTTAGAAATACCTGTCCCATATCCATCAACTATTCTAAAACCATATGGAGTTGCACTATCTTTTTGACTTACGGGTATTTCAATTATGGTATTATCTACCGTAATATTACCATATAATTCATTAAGATTATTATTAATATTTCCAGAAATAATTGAATGAACCAAACTTCCAGTATTATCATAATATGATAAATCCCAAGTATTACTTGCACTTACCGTATCATCAATATTGATATTAATTTTATAGTTACTGCCGTCTATATAAGGTGTACGCCATTTACTTAAATCTATTGGAGAATGGGCATTAATAAAATCATAATTATCCAATATTCTATATTGATTATTATTATATTTTATAAATAGCTCATTCAATGTATCTTGTCGATTTGGATTAGGGATAATATAACCCATATTATATATATTTGTCATGTCAAATATAATTATAAAATTTTCAGTAATTTGATTTTCACCTTCATGCAAATCCATGTCACTTAATAGAGTTTGAAACGTTTTCAATGAATTTGGACCTTGGATCAGTGTTTCATTTCTCCAAGTTACAAATTCAAATAATCTTTTATTATGTATTTCTAATGTATTTTCAAAATTTGATAATCTTAATAAAATTTCATCTAATGTATTGTCCAGACCAGAAGTATTCAATATTGATAAACTATTAGTTGTTATAGTTTGTTGTTTACTGTCTAATTGTGCTTGTAAACCTGAGATATTACTTATAGATAAACTATCCGCAATAACAGTCGGTTGTTTACTATCTAATTGTGCTTGCAAACCCGAGGTATTACTTATAGATAAACTATCCACAATAACAGTCGGTTGTTTATTGTCTAATTGTGCTTGCAAACCGGAAGTATTACTTATAGATAAACTATCCACAATAATAGTAGGTTGTTTGCTATCTAATTGTGCTTGCAAACCGGAAGTATTACTTATAGATAAACTATCATCCGTAACATTAGCCTGTTTGCTGTCTAATTGTGCTTGCAAACCAGAAGTATTACTTATAGATAAACTATCCACAATAACAGTCGGTTGTTTATAGTCTAATTGTGCTTGTAAACCCGAGGTATTACTTATAGATAAACTATCATCAGTAACATTAGCCTGTTTACTGTCTAATTGTGCTTGCAAACCGGAAGTATTACTTATAGATAAACTATCATCAGTAACATTGTCCTGTTTACTGTCTAATTGTGCTTGTAAACCTGAGGTATTACTTATAGATAAACTATCATCAGTAACATTAGCCTGTTTACTATCTAATTGTGCTTGTAAACCGGAGGTATTACTTATAGATAAACTATCATCA
>Ga0115006_10000776_pt1 | contig 18332 bp, 20 predicted proteins | sample ArcOceMetagenome_3_FD_88943 | JGI IMG/M metagenome (GOLD analysis project Ga0115006, IMG submission 88943) | Marine eukaryotic phytoplankton communities from Arctic Ocean - Arctic Ocean- Svalbard ARC20M Metagenome | ecosystem: Environmental > Aquatic > Marine > Oceanic | place: Arctic Ocean...
GGAGTCATGATATCGTCTGCATCCATTCTAGTAATAAACTCTCCTGCACTTTTTTCATACCCTGTTATCAGAGCATCAATTATTCCTTTCCCTTTATTTTGAGATACAACAATGCGGTTGTCTTGTTGAGCATATTCCTCTAAAATTGATTGAGTTTCGTCTGTAGAACTATCATTTACAATCAGTAATTCCCAATTTTGGTGCGTTTGGTTAACGATAGAGTCTAAACATTCTACTAAGAATTGAGCTCCATTTTTTACTGGCGTTATAATTGAAACTCTTTGGTTATTCATCCGTTATACTCTTATTTTGGATTTTACTTTGTTCTGTGTCAATTCAAATAATTCATCAAAAGGCATTGAATTAATCTCAATCGGTTCGTGCGTATAAATAGTAATTGGTGAAAACAAACCCAAAGGAAACTTTCCATATTTAAATACTTTCCAAGAATTATTTATCGTTAAAGGAACAACCAATGCATTTGGGTTTTTCTTTATCAACATTTTGACTCCATTCGCTGAAAATGATTTTAGATTTCCATCTCTACTCCTAGTTCCCTCAGGGAAAATTGCGGACGACCAAATGTTTTTATTTAGTCTTTCTCCAAATTTCATTAATTCTATTATAGCTGCTTTTCCATCTTTACGATCAATCAAAGCTGCTCCTCCATGCCTCAAGTTATAAGATACACTTGGAATTCCTTTTCCTAATTCTTTCTTCGATACGAACTTGACATGGTGCTTTCTGAAATACCAAATAATTGGTGGTATATCAAACAAACTCTGGTGATTAGAAACAAAAATTATAGTTCTTTTTCCGGAAATTTTAGTTTTATTTTCTCTTTTTACGTTAACACCTAAAATTAACAAAGTACGAGTTAATAAACCGTTCATAATATCAACAACAGCTTTATGTGCTTTGTAACCAAAAGTATTGAAGGCAATCCATTGTATAGGATGAAAAATTACCAAAACCAAAAGAAAAACCAATGCAAAAATTGGAGACAGTATGTAACTTATTATTTTCATATTATTTGCTCATTTCTCCAGCTAAGCTAGTAGCTAATTTACTTTTTATTTGAGTTTTTGTTTTGTATTTAGCCAAAACATACATCATTTTTGTAATTGCTGCTTCAGTCGTAATGTCTTTTCCTGAGATTATTCCTAACTCATTGAAAGCTGAACTCGTTTCATATTTTCCTTGAATCACACTTCCTGCAAGGCATTGAGTTACATTAAAAATTGTAATTTCTTTATCAATTGCTATCCTCAATTCATCTAAAAACCATTTCTTAGTAGTTGCATTTCCAGAACCGTAAGTTTCCATTACTACTCCTTTCAACCCTTCTATTCGAAAAATAGCTTGAACTACTTCTTTCGTTATTCCTGGAAACAATTTAAGAATTACTACATTTTCTTCCAACTCAGTAAAAACCTCAAACGCTTCTTTTTTACGTTTATGAATTTTATTTTTATTGTATTTAATATGAACTCCTGCCTCTGCTAATGGTAAATAATTAAAAGAATTAAATGCTTCAAAATCTTCGGCATTTACTTTAGATGTTCTATTTCCTCGGTACAAATCATTTTCAAAATAAATACAAACTTCTTGTACTTTTGGCTCTCCATTCTCTTTAGCAGCTGCAATTTCTATAGCTGTAATTAGGTTTTCTTTACCATCTGTTCTTATAGTTCCAATAGGCAATTGAGATCCTGTAAGAATAACAGGCTTATTTATTCCTTTCAGCATAAAACTTAAAGCAGATGCTGTATAACTCATAGTATCCGAACCATGTAGAATAACAAAACCATCATAATTTTCGTAATTATCCTTAACAATTGTTGCCATTTTTTTCCATGAAATAATATCCATGTCTGATGAATCTATTGGCGTTTCAAATGAAATCGTTTCAATGTTAACCTCTATTTTTTTTAATTCTGGAACTAAGTTTTCTATGATTTCAAAATCAAAAGGTATCAATGTTTTGGATTCAAAATCCTCAATCATACCAATGGTTCCACCTGTATATATCAATAAAATAGAAGTTTTTTTCATTTTCACTTATTTTATAAAATCTATGTCATCACTCACAGGCAAACTCATCAAGTACTCAAGCCCTTTAGTAATGTCCCAATCTTCGTATACAATTTTGTATAAAGCATCTGCCAAAGGAGAGTTAAACCCATAACTCTTAAGTAACTTAACCACTTTTATAGTTTTAATTCCCTCTGCAACTTCTTTTATTTCATTTAAAGTTTCATCTACTTTAATTCCTTTTGCTAAATTGTACCCAACTCTAAAATTTCTACTTAATTTACTGTTGCAAGTTGCCATCAAATCTCCAATCCCTGCCAATCCCATAAATGCTTTTTCACTAGCTCCAAATGCTTTTCCAAAAAACACCATCTCGGCCATTCCTCTTGTGATTAGCAATGCTTTAGAATTATCTCCATATCCCATTCCTTCCAGCATTCCTGAGGCAATTGCAATGTAGTTTTTAAGAATACTTGCTATTTCTACTCCTTTTATTTCATTGGATCCATACACATTAAAAACAGGACTATTCAATGCCTTTTTTCCTTCTTTTATTACATCATTGTATCTACTTGCAATTACAGTTCCAGCTATTTCTTCAGCTGCCAATTCTTTAGCAAGATTAGGTCCGGCAATACAACCTACTCTTTCTACACAAGTATTTTTCAAAATTAATTCGGACATGGTAAGAACTTGACTTTTATCCAAGTGTTTCACTTCATTGATGTCTGCTGTGATATGAAGTCCTTTTGTACCGTGAATAAGAATGTGTTCTGGAGTAAGAAATGGTGAAAGTTGATTCAATAAACTCTCAAAATTATTGGAAGGGACAATTGGAAATAATAATTTGCATTCTTTAGCAATAAACTCTAAATCATTACTAGCTGTAACTCTTTCATTTATTATCTGTCCTTTGTGTTCTCTTGTTTTATTTAATTTTTCAGCAATCTCCTCTCTCCTAGCAAAAATTAACACTTGTTTTTTGTTAATTGCTAATAAGTTAGCTAAAGCTAATCCGAAATTTCCTGTACCTATTACTCCAACTTTACTCATTATTTTTTAAATGTATTCGTCTAAGCCGTAGCTGCTTAATTTATTGTGGTAATAATAAAGCAACTTCATACTTCGTGTAGATATCACTCCATTTTTATTCTTCCTTAAAACATAAGTTGGATGAGAAGATCCTACTTTTTTAATCCCAACATTCATAAGCTCTTCAGTTGGTAAATTCAAATCTGAAGAAAGTATAATTTTTTTATCTTCTTCCAAAACTTTTAGCCTGTCTCTTATTCTATCCAGCACTATTTTAAACTCAATCCCAGAGACTATTGTTTCGTCTTTTGGTAAACTAAGTGTTTCAAAAACAGTAAATTGATTGAACCTTTTTCTGATTATTTGAAAAGCAACATAGGCGACTAAATTACTAGAAAGCACAACCGTATTTTCTTTAAATTCCTTTAAAATTCTCTCTCCCAATATCTGAGTATACTGCTGATCCCTTTGAACATCTCTTATAATACTACCGTTAAGCTTAAAGTAATCTGCAATATCAACCTTATTCCCAATTTTACTAATACTTTCTCCCTCTTCATCTACTTTATTTCCAAAAACATCTAGAGCTGGAGCAAAGGAAACAGTCATTCCAGGATTCGAGGTAATTACTTTGTAGGTTCTTTTTATCAATCCAAATGGAGTTGCATTTTCATCTTCTAAATAATCTTCTTTCCCTTCGTTTTTTAGGTGGTTTTCTATCAGTTTTTTTGCTTCCAAAACATAGTGATAATTAAGAGTTACTGGTATAATAAAGATTTTCTTTTTGTTCCCGTCTTGTAGATTTATCCTTTGTGCATCCAAAGCCGTTCCAAGTAAGCCCAACTTTAGTTTTTCTTCCAACATACCTGATTGAGAACGAGAACCTCCAGGATAAAATAAGCTATTTACACCTTCGGTAAGTGCAACAGTAGAGTAACTTTTTAATGTTTCTAAATACAGTTTATGTTTTCTTCTTCTATCTACTTTATAAGCACCAATATTGTGCATAAAATTAGACAATGACTTTATTGTAAATAAGTTAATTCCTGCTCCATATGTAAAGCCAGACAAGCCAATGTTATTCAAACTTAACCCAATTGTAGGAGAATCTAGATTACTATAATGTGTTGGAACTACAATTAAGGTTCCCATATTTTCAAGCTTTCGTAAATGATCTAAATCTCCGCTAATTTTCATTCTATCGTATAGCATATCCGTAGAACTGAATATTTTGTATAGCGCTTGAGGAAAAGAATTGATAAGTCTTGAATAAATATAAGGCAATGCTTTTTGAGCAAACCTAAAGGTTGAAGGTTTAAAGTTTGCAACCATTTCTTTGCCATAAAAATCAAGAATTTTATTTAAAATCTCCAAGTCAAATTCTTCTGCATCTCCTTTGTTGTCAATATCTTTTACAGATTTGAATTGCCTTTTTATTTCATTCCAAAATATTTTTTCTTTTGGATCATCTGATTTCCAAGGTGTTTTGGATAGCCTAATTTTTTCTTGATAAACAATATTTTTCAGCTCTTTTCTAAACGTATTTTCTTCCCCTAAGTTTAACCAAGAAAGATGTTGAAGAACTTTATCTTTTACTTTCTCAAGAAACTCTTCATTGTTATTATAAGATCTATATATAGGCCAATCCTCCATGTTTTCTATAACATGAGGCAAAGGTTTTTTTATGTTTTTTCTTAATGGCACTATTATAAATCTTCTTTTTCGTACTGTTCTAATTCATTTTCATAAAACTTATTCGCTTCAGCTACTAAATGGGCAACAAGATTTACAAGCTCCTCCTCTTCTTCCTCTTCATCCAAATCATCAAACCATTCTATTTCGTCATTTACAAGATTAATTAAAAATCTTGGATACTCCGTATGTAGAACAAACATCTCATCAGGTAGTTGGGTAGAATCTGCAAGTAAAAATCTAGGTAATTCCATTGTTTTAAACAGTTTTGGTTGTAAAATTAATTACCAATGTAGGAATATTTAGTGATATAAAATAATTTATTTTGACCCAAAAAAAAGGTTAAACTTCCAAGTGAAATCAAGGTTTTTATTCTATTAATTTTTAACTTTAAATCATAAATTAGAAGAGAATAATGAATTATCCAGACCGATATGCAGCCATAGACATTGGATCTAACGGAATGCGTTTACTTATTGCCAAAGTTGTTGAGACAAACGGAGTAACTTCCGTCCAAAAACTATCCTTAACCCGTGTTCCAATAAGATTGGGAGAAGATGTTTTTACGACTGGGAATATTTCTGACGAAAAGAAGGCTCTTTTTATAAAAACAATAAAAGCTTTTAAACTCTTGATAGAAATATATCAAGTAAAAGATTTTAGAGCAGTTGCTACCAGTGCAATGAGAGAAGCAAGAAATGGAAACGAAATTGTTGCGCTCATTAAAAAAGAAACAGATATTGACATTAAATTGATTGATGGTAAAATGGAAGCTGATTTAATTTTCTCTACCATCCATACTCAAAAAATTAGTAAGAATGACTCCTATTTGTTCATTGATGTAGGTGGAGGTAGTACGGAAATTACAATTTTTGATAAGGGAAAAAGAGCAGAATCTAAATCATTTAAAATTGGAACGGTTCGTCTTCTAGAGGAAAAAGTAAAAGAAAAAGATTGGGAAGAATTAAACAAATGGCTTAATAATGTATCCAATTCTGATCATGATTTTAAAGCCATTGGTACTGGAGGAAATATAAATAGATACTTTAAGTTATCTCTAAATAAACACTTAGAACCAGTTAAATACATTGTGATTAAAAATTTATATGATGATTTGAAATTACTTACTAAAGAACAGAGAGCAGAAAAATATAGGTTGCGTTATGACAGGGCAGATGTAATTGTACCTGCTGGTGAAATTTACTTGAATGTCCTAAAAAAATGTGGGATTAACGAAATTATTGTTCCAAAAATTGGACTAAGTGATGGTATCGTATATTACTTATACAAAAAAGATAACTCATGAATTATTTATTGACGGGCGAAGAAACAGAAAGATTATCTTTTAGATTGTTAAAGAATGAGGATTATGATTCTTGGCTTTCTTTATTTGAAAGAAAAAATGTTGCCAAATTTTTACTCCTTGATCCTAGCTTATCTCAAAAAGAGTTGTGCGATAAGTGGTTTGAAAAATCTATGATGCGGTATGAAAAAAAACTGGGCGGAATGAATGTTTTTTTTGATAAAGTCTCAGGAGAATTTATTGGCCAATGTGGATTATTAATCCAAAACATTGAGTGAGGACGTGGAATATTTGGAGGTAGGATATTCTATACTTCCAATACGCTGTAAAAGAGGACATACTAGTGAATCAGCTATAAAATGTAAGAATTTTACATTCGAAAATGATTTAACCGATTCATTAATTTCAATTATCCACAAAGAGAATATTGGGTCTAGAAAAGTTGCTATTAATAATGGAATGAGCTTATTTAAAAATAACTTAAAAAATCCTAATACGGATTTTGATATGTATCGCATTTCGAAATGATTAATAACTAATAAACTAGCTTATTCCACCAGTATTAAGGTTTCCTAAAGAAATAACTGTATTGAATTTGTCTTCGCCCAAAGTTCCTTGGTATTGTAAGTGAAGGTTGTAAATTGATAATTTAGTCTTTTTTGATATAATATCTCCTATTTTTTGAATGTCACAACTCGTTATTTTTCCAAAATTAAATCCTTCATGATTGATGTAAATATTATTGTTTCCATTTACTTCTTTGTAATCTACGAAAGACAATAAGCCTTTGAGTTGTTCCATAGAAGCATGCGGAAGGTTTTCAATTCCATTTATTTTAAATAAAAACCAATTAAATGTATTCTCATCCAACAAAAATCTATTTAATGAATCTTTATTCAAAATACGAGAATTATTAATAATGGAGGGGCCGAAATAATTATTGTTGAATTTATAAATTTTATCATGAGTCATTGCGTACCTCAATCCTAGTGGTCCTATAATTTTTCTTAGTTTTGGGAAATATCGAAAAGAATTATAATACCGCACAATCATCTGGAAATTAATTGCAAAAGCCATAGCGTGTATTGGAGTATCAAAAATTTGAAATCCACCATCACCTGTATCTATAAACTGACCTATAAAAGTTTCTTGCTCATAATTTTGAAAAATAAAAGAGGAGTCTGACTTGCATAACACTGATGCTTTGTCATAAATTAATTTGAAAAGTATTGGAATTAAAGACTGTTCTAGAGGTTTGTATTGACTGTAATTATAAATGTCTATTCCTAAAACCGTTTTACTTGTAAAGTTATCTGTTTCTATCTTTGAATTTAATAATTGTAGTAAATCGCTTTCATCCACATCTTCGTGACAATAAGCTCCAAATTCATTAATATCCTTACTCGATATTAGTTTTGCAATTTCTTCTTTACTAAAAGTTTTAATTTTCTTCATATTTCAATTCAATATATAACTTCTTCAATATAGTAAGAATTTCACATGGTTTGAAAATTTTGTTAAAAAAATTTATTAAGCAAGGTTATTAAACGACATAGACGCTATTTATAAAAAGATTTGAATCTTATGATAGATTTAAATCATATTTTGAGACAGGTGAAAAGATCGTGTAAAAACACTCATTTTTGTTAAATTATATAAATTAAACACTACAGAGACAGATTAATGAAATTATCGCAATTATAGGACTTATGGAAAATTGAAAACATATAATTCCTTCACTTTAGAACAAAAAAAATGCTTCGAGAAATCTCGAAGCATTTTAAATTTCCATATTTTATACTAAGACTAGTATCTGTAATGTTCTGGCTTGAATGGCCCGTCAACCGTTACACCAATATAGTCAGCTTGTTCTTTAGTTAATTCTGTAAGCTCTACTCCTATTTTTGCAAGGTGTAATTTAGCTACTTTTTCATCTAAATGTTTAGGCAACATATATACTTCGTTTTTGTCGTAAGCATCCAAGTTAGTCCATAATTCGATTTGAGCTAAAGTTTGGTTAGCAAATGAGTTACTCATCACAAATGATGGGTGACCTGTAGCACAACCAAGATTTACCAATCTTCCTTCTGCAAGTAAGATGATATCTTTACCGTCTAAATCGTAAATGTCAACTTGTGGTTTTATTTCAGTCTTTTTGAAATTATCATTCAAATAAGGTACATCAATTTCGTTATCAAAGTGACCAATGTTACAAACGATAGTTTTGTCTTTCATTGCTTGAAAGTGCTCAGCTCTTACGATATCTTTGTTACCAGTAGTAGTTACTACGATATCCGCTTCTTTTATTGCATTTTCCATCGTTTTTACTGCGAATCCATCCATTGCTGCTTGTAGTGCACAAATTGGGTCAATTTCAGTAACGATAACTCTTGCTCCAGCTCCTTGTAAAGAGGCAGCAGATCCTTTTCCAACATCTCCGTATCCTGCAACAACAGCAACTTTTCCAGCCATCATGGTGTCAGTAGCTCTTCTGATTGAATCTACTAAAGATTCTTTACATCCGTATTTGTTATCAAATTTAGATTTAGTAACAGAATCATTTACGTTAATTGCTGGCATTACCAACGTTCCGTTTTTCATTCTTTCGTATAATCTGTGAACTCCTGTAGTAGTTTCTTCAGATAAACCATTAATTCCTGCAGTTAACTCAGGATAATTATCAAATACCATGTTAGTTAAATCTCCACCATCATCCAAAATCATATTAAGAGGTTTTCCTCCTTCAAATCCTTTAATAGTTTGGTCGATACACCATTCAAATTCTTCCTCGTTCATTCCTTTCCAAGCAAATACTGGCACTCCAGTAACAGCTATTGCAGCAGCAGCTTGATCTTGTGTAGAAAATATATTACAAGATGACCAAGTTACTTCAGCTCCAAGTGCAGTTAAAGTTTCGATCAATACAGCAGTTTGGATTGTCATGTGAAGACATCCTGCAATTCTTGCTCCTTTAAGAGGTTGAGATGCACCAAATTCTTCTCTGATAGACATTAAACCTGGCATTTCAGATTCTGCTAATCTTATTTCTTTTCTTCCCCACTCTGCCAAAGTAATATCTTTGACTTTGTAAGTTTCAGTGTTGTTTTTTACTTCGCTCATATTTTATTTATAAATTTGATACAAAGATACTATTATCTTTGTAAAAAATCAACTCTTTTAAATATGCCTAAATCTACCCTTACTTTTCACTCTAGCATTCACTTGTGGGACATTACCGAGAGCTTCGAAAACCTTTGCGAAATAACTAACCTAACCGAAGAAGAACGTGATATTGTGGATTCATTTAGAAAAGTTTCGCGAAAGAAAGAAATCCTTGCTTCTCGTGCTTTATTGCAATCTATAATTCCTGATGGACACATCCACTATATAAATAAAAACCCTCAGTTGACTGATTTGGATAAAGAGATTTCTATCAGTCATACGGACAATAAAGTAATGATTCAGATAAAAAAAGGAGGTGAATTGTGCGGAGTTGATGTTCAAGAATTATCAGAGAAAGCTACTCGAGTTAAAACTAAATTTCTTAGTCCTAAAGAAATGGAAATAGTAGATCTTCATCCTCTCAATAACTTAACGCTTTCTAACTTACTTTGGTCTGCTAAGGAAACTGCTTTTAAAGCTTTCGCTTCCATTTGCCAACAAATAGAAGTGATAGAGTTTAAAACACAACTCTTAACGGACGAGATAAACGAAGAAGAAAACCAGATTACAGGGCATTTTGTAGAGAGGAATAGTAGAACTCCTTTTACTTTAGGGTTTTCTATTCAAGAAGATTGTGTGGTTACTTGGTTTGAGAAGTGATTTATTTCTTCTCCCTAAATAATTTCAAAGAAAACCTCCCAAAAAGCAGAAACAAAACCAACACAGACAATGCACCCAATACAAATCCGTTTTGTAGAATAGCTTCAAAAGAGTAATTAATAAGCAACAAAATAATTGCAATTACAAATTGTAAAACTCCGTAAGCTATATTTCCTTTGTGACTGTAACCAAACAATCCTAAATAGCGAACTTTGGTAATTCCCAAGATAAAATGAGGCATTGCATTGGCTATTAGAGCTCCTATGATAAAATCAATTAAATTCATACTACTTATTTCTAACATAAATCAACTTAATATTCCTGTTCCCTTTGGAGGATTCTCTGTGGTCCAATTCAAAATTTGATATAGATTTTATAAGGGGTGTTAATTTCAAAAAACCATAATTTCTTGGATCAAAATTAGGCTGTTTCTTTTGTAATAAATTCCCTACATCTCCCAAAAATGCCCAACCATCATCATCCGACAAATCATTTATGGTGGTAGAAATTAACTGAATAACCTTTGGAGTTACTTTATCTATGTTTACTTTTTCTTTCGGTTTACCTTCCTCGTCTTCCTTAGATTGAGACTTTAATATTTCGATATAGATAAACTTATCGCAAGCCACCACAAAAGGCAATGGAGTCTTCTTCTCTCCTATTCCGTAAACTTTCTTACCTGCTTCTCTTAATCTGGTAGCTAGTCTTGTAAAATCACTGTCACTGGATACAATACAGAATCCATCTACTTTTCCTGAATACAATACATCCATAGCGTCAATAATCATTGCCGAATCGGTTGCGTTTTTTCCTTTAGTGTAAGCGTATTGTTGAATTGGAGTAATTGCATTCTCTAACAAAACGTTTTTCCATTTTGTTAATCCAGGATTAGTCCAATCGCCATAAATTCGCTTAATTGTAGGATTCCCATATTTGGCAATTTCCTCCATCATTTCCTTTACGTATGCTGATGGAATGTTATCTCCATCAATTAATACCGCTAAATTATTTTCCATAGTTTTTTGTAATCTCTTTGCTTAAAGTTAACATTAAAAACTTGGCTTATATTCACTTCTGTCTGTTTTCACAATCTTAAGCAAGAAAATACCTGCTTCCACTAATTCCAAAGAGTTTTTAATCTCTTTGTTTAGCAAAGTCATTACTTCGTCATATTCTCCATACACCTGAGTACTTAAAGGATTTTCAAGTACTACCAATCCTGATTCACGCATTTTCTTAATGAATGCTTTTATTGGCGGTTCATAATCGTTTTGTAAAGGGGTACAGGTTAATTCTACTGATATTTTCATGTTAACTTTTGTTTGAAATTTGTTATTTGGTGCTTGGAATTTGTTTTCCATTACCAATCCTTATCTTTCTCTTTGTAATCGCCACTTCCTTTTCCGTTCAGCTTTCCATTTTTCTCTTTGGATTTGTTAATTTTTATCATTACAGCTTTCTCGTCATTTTTCAATGCATCTAAGTTTTGTTTGGCATTTCGCAAAGTAACAGTTTCCCTTTTTTGTGGCTTTCCTCCTTCCTTTTTTTCTTCTTCATCTTTAGGTTTGCCAGAATCATTCTTTTTATCAGATTCTTTTTTCTGATCTTCTTTTTCTTGATTCTCCTTATTTTCATCAGAATTATTCTTTTCACCTTCCTCTTTCTTCTCTTCAGAAAGCTCCTTACTCATTTGATCCAGTTGCTCTTGCTTTTGTTTGAGATCTTCCTGTTTTTTACCCAATTCATCTTTCTTTTGCTCGTCTCCTTTTTTCTGAGCTTCTTCTTGTTCCTTATGAGTTTTCTCTTGTTCTTTTTGTATGTCTTGCTTCTGTTTATTTATAGCCTCTTTCTGCTGTTGTTCTTCTCCTTCCTTTCCTTCTTGTTTTTCTTTATCTAACTCTTGTTTCTCTTGTTCAATGTCTTTCTTTTGTTGATCTAGCTGTTCTTTCTGTCTATCAAGTTGTTGTTTTTCAATATCTTCTTTGCCTTTTTGAGCTTTTTTCTTTTCTTGCTCAGCCTCTTGTTTTTGTTGCTCGTTTTCTTGCTTTTCTTTATTCAGTTCGTCTTGCTTTTTCTGCAATTCTTCTTGCTTTTTCTTTAGCTCCTCCTCTTTTTTTTGTTTTTCAGTCTGAGGCTTTTTCTCCTGCTTATTTTTCTGCTTCTCTTTCTCTACCTTCTCTTTTTTCTTGTTTAGCTCTTTTTGTTTTTTCTTCAGTTCCTCTTGTTTTTTTTCAATGTCAGATTTCTTCTTCTCAGCCTCCTTTTCTTTCTTATCTAGCTCATCTTTTTGCTTGTCCTCCTTCTTTTTTTGCTCTTTCTCTTTCTTCTTTTCTAATTCCTTTTTCTTACCCTTGTCTTCTTCCTCGTCAATTTTCTTCTGTAAGTCATCAATTTTTTTCTGAATTTCTTCCAGTGAACTTTCCTGTGCTTGTAACTTTAGCATGGCATAAGATAAGTTATAACGCGCTTCTTCGTCTTGTGGGTTATTCCTCAATGCATCTTTATACGATTCTATACTTTCTTTCAGCTTGTTCTGTTCCAAACGAGCATTACCAGAATTATAAAATGAATTGGCTTTTTCCTGTTTTGTTTTGGCATCAGAAATTGAAGAAGAAAAAAACGAGACTGCTTTGTCAAAATAATTGGCTTTTAAGCTATCATTAGATATCTGAGCTATACTGTAGTTTGCATTTCCTGAATTGTAATAAGCTAGGTAATAATTGGATTCAATATTCATTGCAGAATCGTAATGAAATAAGGCATTGTTGTATTGTTCTTGTTCGTAAAACGAATTCCCTTTGTTTAATTCTATTTTATGAGATTGTGAAACTCCAGAAAAAGAAATCATAACCGCTAATATGATTAGCAAATATTTCATCCTATTATTTAATAATAAATCCTTCATTCGCTAAATATATTTATAAATAAATCCGTTCAACAACAAGAATATCATTCCAATTCCCAAAAACCATTGGAAACGATCTTCATACTCCAAAAACGTTTTTTCTTTAAATTTCGTCTTCTCCATTCCTGAAATATCTTTGATTATTCTTTCTGTATCTACTTTTGTGCTTTCTGCTCTCACGTATTCTCCATTTCCTTTACTGGCAATATCTTTCAGCATTTTTTCATTCAGTTTGGTCAAAACAGTATTTCCATTTTTATCCTTGTGAAACTGATTTCCGTTACCTTTAGGAATTGGGACCGATTTATTTGTTCCCATTCCAATTGTGTAAACTTTCACTCCTTTTTCTACTGCAGATTTGGTCGCTTTTATCGAATTCTTTTCGTGAGTTTCACCATCAGTAAAAACCAAAATTGCTTTGTTCGTTTTAGTATCTTCAAACGAAGTCATGGCTGTTTCTATGGCTGCCCCAATTGCTGTTCCTTGCGTAGACATCATTCCAGGGTTTATGGATAACAATTCTAGTTTTATGTACTCGTAATCGTTTGTAATAGGAATGTAATTGTAAGCCGAACCTGCAAATACAACCACTCCAACTCTATCTCCTTTCAGTTGTCGCAATAAGTTTTTAATTGCCAATTTGGCCACTTCTAGTCTATTCATATTTCCTGACAAATCCTTTGCCAACATACTGTTGGATACATCCAAACAAACCATCATATCTATTCCCGAAGTTTTCATTTTCTTCTCGTTCTTTCCAAACTGTGGATTTGCCCAAGCAATAATAAAAAAGGAAATTGCCATCAATAGAAATGAAAAACGAAGTCCTTCTTTTAACAAAGACCTCTTTTTTATTATTTTTCCCAAAATAATCTCTGAAGCATATTTTTCTAATCTTCTTTTCCTCAAAAATATAGACAATAAAAACAGAAGTATCAACCCTCTTACTCCCAATAAATACAAGATAAATTCTTTGTGTTCAAATCTAAATTCTTCTACTTCAGTGTTGAAATATTGAAACATAACATAGCCTAATCCCCAAAATAAAATTTCGAAAATCAGTAAAACTAATGCGCTATGAATCAAATTTTTTTTCATAAAATTAAGAGCTTACTCTGAGTATAAAGTTTTTAAATAAATAGTCTAACACCAAAAGAACCAAAGCTATCACAACAAACCAATGAAAAGCTTCTGGTAAATCTCTCTTGTATTGAATCGTATTAATTTTTGATTTTTCCAATTTATCAATCTCTCCGTAAATGGATTCTAATTGTCTTATATTCTTTGCTCTGTAGTATTTTCCATCTGTATTCTCTGCAATTTCTTTCAGCATTTTTTCGTCAATCTTGCTATCAATATAATTTGCCCCAAAAGGCGAACCTCCAGGTATTCTTACTTTTCCAGTTGTTCCAATTCCAACAGTATAAACTCTTATTCCCAGTTCTTTGGCATACTGAGAAGCAGTAATTGGGTGAATTTTACCCGTATTATTTTCTCCATCAGTCAATAAAATAATCACTTTACTTTTTGATTCACTTTCTCTCAGTCGGTTTATGGCAGTTGCAATTCCCATCCCAATTGCTGTCCCTTCTCTTATTTTTCCGCTTTCAATGTTATCAAATCGTTTCAATAGACTTTCGTGATCGGTTGTAAGTGCACAAGCTGTGTAACTTTCTCCTTCGTATACAACCAAACCTATTCTATCATTTGGTCGTTTTTTTATAAAGTTTTTGGCTACCTTTTTTGCTGCTCCCAATCTATTTGGCTTAAAATCCAAAGCCTCCATACTTGTAGAAATATCTATAGACAGTACTAGATCTATTCCCACAATGGATTGCTCTGTAATGGTATCATCATCCAGTTTATGTTGAGGACGAGCCATTGCAATTATTAAAAAAGAAAAAGCTAGCAGTCTTAATACAAATGGAATATTGAATACTAAGCCTGATAAGAAATTACTCTTAGAACTAAATAAACTAAACCCAGAATGACCAATAACGGTTTCTTTGTTCGCTTTTTTGAATACTCTTAAAATAATTAATAGAGGAAGAATTGCAAACAAGCAAAACCACCAAGGTGAATGATATGTGAATTCCCAAAACTTCATTAATGAGTTATTTTTTGAGTGGTTTTTACAAATTCATAGCCATTTCTCAATACTTTTTCATTCTCATCTGGAGTAGGTAATTCTTTTGCAAATTTCACCAAATCCGACAACATCAATAATTCTCTTAAATTAGCTTTATTGTCCACTCCCATTTCCACAAATCGCAATGAATGAAGTATCTCTGCACTGGTTCTTTCGGTTGTTGGAACTTTATATCTATTAGTAATGTATTCTTGAATTACCTCTGTCAATTGCACGTTATATTCCTTTTGTTTTCCTTTTTGCCAGAATTGCTGTTCTTCCAAATCCTTTAGTCTAGAATTAGCTAAAATATGAGCAGGAATAATTTCTTTCACGGGTATATTCTCTTGCTTCTCTGTTTTCTTTTTGATGAATAGAATCCAGATTAAAAACAACAATCCAAGTAAAATTGGAATCCAAATAAACCAATGTTTCTTCATCCAATTCCAAGCTATAGAAACTTTGTCACCTAAAGTTAATTCATCATAAATTATTGGCTTTATATCTCTAATGGGTTGTGATGTATCCACATTCATTAGTGAAATGTGAATAGGAATAGGTTTTGAAACCACTTTATTACTGTCATAATAAATAGAGAAGGAAGGAATAAATTGGTTTCCTAATTCAAATGAGGTAATTGAATATTTCTGAAATATTTCTGACTCACCTCTGTTTATTCCTGAATCTAAAACAGCTAATATTTCAAAACCATTACCAAGACTATCACCTTCCTCAAAAATCAATTGTGAGGTTGCATTCAATAAAGAATATTGAATTGTCAATTCAATTGGTTCTCCAATCAAGATTGAATCTTTACTTGCTTTTACTTCAAAATATTGGGCAAAGGAAAGTGAGTTAGCAATTAGTAGGATTGCTAAGGTTGATACTATATATTTTAGTCCTTTTTTCATTTATTACTTGTCAAATAACATACCTCTTTATTTCTCCTATCAAGAGGAGAAATTTCCGTGTTAATTACTCATTATTAACTATTAATTATTTTACCTGTGTTTAAACAAATCCATCAAAGGTTTGATGTAAGATTTATTCGTTTCTACTGTGGTAAAATCTACCCCACTTTTTTTTAGTATTTCTTTTATTTCACTTTCTTCTTTCAAGGCTTTTATTTTGTAATCCTTCCTCACTTTTCGACTTGATGTGTTCACCCATTTTGTCATTTTACTTTCTAAGTCCTCAAACTTCACAAAACCAATATTTGGTAATTCTTCTTCGTTCTTGTCTTTTACTTTTACAGCTACTAAATCGTGTCTTTTGTTGGTTATTTTTAATGATTTTTCTAATTCTTGCTTATTATTTGTTTTAAAATCAGACAATAAGAAGCCTATACTCCTTTTCTTTATTACATTGGTGTAATGCCTCAAGGCATCTGGAATATCTGTTTTTTCACTAGTTGGCTTTAACTCAATTAGCTCTCTTATTATTCTTAAAATATGTTTTTTTCCTTTTCCTGGAGGAATAAATAACTCTGTTTTATCTGTGAAAAATAGAGCTCCAATCTTATCGTTATTCTGAATAGCAGAAAACGAAATTACTGCACAAATTTCTGCGATTAATTCTCTCTTCATTTGTGCTTCTGATCCAACATATTGTGACCCAGAAACATCTACCAACAACATAACCGTTAACTCTCTTTCCTCCTCAAAAACCTTTACGTGTGGTGTTCCAAAACGAGCCGTAACATTCCAGTCTATGGTTCTTATTTCATCTCCATGAGCATATTCGCGAACTTCAGAAAAAGTCATACCTCTCCCCTTGAATGCCGAATGGTATTCTCCAGAAAAAATTTGATTGGAAAGACCTTTCGTCTTTATCTCAATCTTTCGTACTTTTTTTAATAACTCTTTGGTTTCCATTTTCAAGATGTTAGATAATAGATTTTAGATAAAATAGACTCTAAAATCTATTATCTAAGTTCTAAAACCTTATTTACGGTACTTGTATTTTATTTAATATCGTATCTATAATTTGAGAGACCGAAATGTTTTCTGCTTCAGCTTCATAGCTTAATCCTATTCTATGTCTTAAAACATCCTTACAGATAGCCCTCACGTCTTCTGGAATAACATAACCTCTTCTTTTTATAAAGGCATAAGCTTTTGCAGCTAAAGCCAGATTTATACTAGCTCTTGGCGAACCTCCAAATTCAATTAAAGAGGCTAACTCTTCCATTCCATTTTCTGCAGGATGTCTTGTTGCTCCAACTAAATCGACAATATACTGCTCAATTTTTTCATCCATATATACTTCCCTCACAATTTTTCTTGCACTAAGAATTTGATCTGGAGTGATTACTGTATTTGGTTTTGGAAATGGAGTAGACGAAATATTTTGACGGACAATTAATTTCTCATCTTTCTTATTTGGATAATCTAATACCACTTTAAGCATAAATCTATCAACTTGTGCTTCCGGTAAAGGATAAGTTCCCTCTTGTTCTATTGGGTTTTGAGTAGCTAAAACTAAAAATGGTTCTGGTAATTTATACGTTTCATCTCCAATAGTGATTTGTCTCTCTTGCATAGCTTCAAGCAATGCACTTTGTACTTTGGCAGGTGCTCTGTTTATCTCATCTGCCAAAATGAAATTGGAAAATATTGGCCCTTTTTTAATGGTAAAATCTTCTTTCTTTTGATTGTAAATCATAGTCCCAATTAAATCAGCAGGTAATAAATCTGGAGTAAACTGGATTCTACTAAAATCTACCGAAACAGCTTTCGCTAATGTGTTTATTGCTAATGTTTTTGCTAGTCCAGGGACACCTTCTAGTAATACGTGTCCATTGGACAACAAGCCGATTAATAACCTCTCTACCATGTGTTCTTGACCTATAATTACCTTTCCTATTTCTTGAGTTAATAAATCTACAAAAGCACTTTCTTTCTTTATTTTTTCATTTAAAAGTTGAATATCCGAAGCAGTAGATTGTATTGTTTCTTCGTTTGGCATTGTTTGATTTTCCATGTTTAATATTTTGTCTTACAAAAAAAACGATTTTACTACACATAATAAAGGATGTAGTTGTTAAATGTTGTTAATACCATTTATAATTTGAGCATACTACAATAAAACATTCTTTTAAATTAAAAAAGTGAACCACAAATAAGGCTCTACATTTTTCTTTATAGCTTCTATAAAAAAAAATATTTTTTTTGCAGTATTTCCAATACCATAATTGATCTAATAATTAACATACAAAATTAACAATTGGAAGGAAAGAAATTTGAAATTCGTCTTATACTTGTTAAGAAGTTATTTAACAATAAAAAATCCTGTTTTTTATGGCCTATATTATTAAAAAAACACGATATTTTTATTAATTTTAGATGTAATAAAAAGTAAAACTATGTTTTTAACAAAAGAAGATTTAGAAAGTCTAAAAACTAGAGAAGACATTA
>Ga0115006_10000777_pt1 | contig 18328 bp, 13 predicted proteins | sample ArcOceMetagenome_3_FD_88943 | JGI IMG/M metagenome (GOLD analysis project Ga0115006, IMG submission 88943) | Marine eukaryotic phytoplankton communities from Arctic Ocean - Arctic Ocean- Svalbard ARC20M Metagenome | ecosystem: Environmental > Aquatic > Marine > Oceanic | place: Arctic Ocean...
ATGCCGTCGCTCGACCCGCAGCTCTTCTCGTCGCTCATGTTCCTCAAGACCTTCGACGGCGACTTCGACTCGCTCGCGCTCAACTTTGCCGTCGAGGAGTTCACCTCGGACGACGTGCCGCCGGCGCAGCGCCGCCAGGTCGAGCTCAAGCCGCGCGGCGCCGACGTCGCCGTCACGCGCGCCAACCGGCTCGAGTACATCTTCTGCGTGGCGCGCTACCGGCTCAACGCGCAGATCTGGCGCGCCACCTCCGCCTTCATGCGCGGCTTCGGCACCGTCGTGCCGCCGACGTGGATCAACATGTTCTCGCCCGCCGAGCTGCAGCTGGTCCTCGGCGGCTCCGACGCGCCGCTCGACGTCGACGACTGGCAGGCGCACGCCAACTACTCGGGCGGCTTCCACGCCGACCACCCGACCATCCTGTGGTTCTGGCAGGCGCTGCGCGAGTTCGACGCGCCGAGCCGCGCCGCGACGCTCAAGTTCGTCTCGTCGTGCTCGCGGCCGCCGCTGCTCGGCTTCAGGTACCAACAGCCGATGTTCTGCATCCACAAGGCGCACGACGTCGACCGCATGCCCACCTCGGCCACCTGCATGAACCTGCTCAAGCTGCCGCCGTATGACTCGTACGAGACTCTGCGCGACAAGCTCAAGTACGCAATCGAGGCCGGCTGCGGCTTCGAGCTTAGCTGAAGCCTGTCTCACGGTGGCTATGGAGCGTGTAGCCAGGGTGAGGGTGCAGGGCGGGCGTGCTCTAGTTCAGGGTGGACAGTTTGGTTTGAGTGCTGGCTAAGGATTTTCCTGTATCGTGCCTAGCCTTCGCGCCTCGGTTCGCTTTGGTGTCACCATGTAAAGTACCGTACCGTCTATACACAATCAACAACGCTGCCCGTCCGTTTCGATGTCCTCCGCAAACCACCCACGGCTCGCAGCCTTCAGCTCTGCCAGCTTAGCAAGCAGCCTGGGCTTCGCGTACAGCTTTTCCAATTCTTCGACCGGCACTGGCACCTTTGACGACTCGAGCTCGGCAAGCTCGGCAAGCATCCGCTCGAAGGTCTCAATCTCTTTCGCGCGCTTGGGTTTCCATACGAAGGGCTCCGAATTGCGCAATGTCTCGAGCTTTTCGCGTAGCAACTCAGCGGCCCTGGAACTGGCTCCGGTCCGCTTCGCCTCCTCGTCCGAGAGCTTGTGCTGCCATTCCTCTGCAAGCAGCCGCTTCTCGTCAGCTGTCAGCTGGCCGCGATCAATCATGAGCGCCAGCTCCTTGCGCAGCCACTTAATCTTGTCCTCCAGTCGGCACGTCGGCAGCTCCATGCACTGCCTCTGTTCCTCCGGCGTCGGTACTTTTTGTGCCGGTCTGGCTTCAAGAGCCTGGAGCGTCTCCAGCTCCGCCACGAGAATCTTGAGGGCACGCCTCCGCTGCGTGTACGTCCAACAGAAGTCAGCCATACTCTTCTGCAAGGCCAGATAGGTAGCGTGCACAATGAGCACCTTGGGCGAGGCCGCGTCTTCGTCGGTCCAGGCGTCTGCGGAGACAGCCGAATCACGCCGCAGTCGATCTGCCTCGTCTTGGGCAGCGCGGCGGTCCTCCTCAGTGCAGTTGAAAGAGAACGACTGCGTGACGCCTTCCTCGAGCTTGCCTCTCATCTTTGCGAGTTGGTTGGGGAGTGAACGATGATCTGACGGCGTCTTGGCCAGCGTGGTAATCTGCGTCACAATTTGCCCGTCGATCTCCGCCTTGCGCTTGTACAGATTATGGTTGACGCCACGGACGTGGGTCCAGTTGCCGTCCTGCAGAGCCTCCTTGAGAGTGGTGGGTCGGCTCCTTCGTGCCTCCTCAGTCGGGGCTGCTGGCTTCTTGGCAGCCGAGTTCGCCGCCAGAAGCAGACGGCGGAGCCCTTCCACGTCCCGAAAAAGGCCAAGAAGCATCTGCCTCCACCTCCGCACCGCAGCAAATCGCTTCGACTGCAGCGTCCGGCTGTGCAGCTCAGCGCGACGGCGACGGGCGTTGAATCGGCGTGCTGCGCATGGATTCGGATTGTGGCAGGCCTTGTTCTCCTCGCCTCCTTGGCGGCTGCGCGGCGTTCTCTCTCCGCCTCCTTGGCTGCTGCGTCAGCTAGCTCCTTGGCGGTTGCTTCCGCCTGCCGGCGTTCCTTCTTCGCCTCCTTTCTCTGCAGCTTCCGTGCCTCCTCTGCCGCCGCCTCCTCCTTCGCTGCACGCTCCTTTGCCTTCTTCATGGCCGCCTTGGTCACAAAACGATCACGTCCTGGCTGTTCATGAGGGCCTGGCGCCGGGCTCGAGTCTCCGCACGAGGAGGATGATGTACTGTTGCTTGGCGAAGGTACTGCATCCACGGTCTCAGACGAACCGGCCACCGTGGCCGTGCCGACGCCGCTGTCCGACTCCACGGGCGGGTCCTCCCGCGACTGCTTCTTAGCGTTGGCCTTCTCCTTGTCGATGGCCGCTGCCTCCCGCGCGCGCTGCTTGGCCTTTGCCGTCACCAGCGCCTGCTGCTTGGCCTCGACCTGGTCCTTGGCCTCGCGGTGCGCAGCCTGGGCCCTCCCATAGTCAGCCTCCGCCTTTTCGAACGCAGCTCGCGCCACGCACGCCACTGTCTTGGCATCAGCGATCAGCTTCTCGGCCGCCTTCTGCGCCTCTACGATGCCTGCATCTGCTGTCGCTGCCTCCTCTCGCCTTCTCGTCAGCGCTGCCCTCGACGCCGCCACCGCCTCGCCCGACGCTTTGAAATCCTTCGCGGCGCGATGCACAGCGTCGCTCGCTGCCTTCTCGGCGGCCGAGGGCACGGCCATCAGCTTGGCAAAGTCCATGCGCTGCGTAGCGAGGTTAGCACAGGGTGGGTAGCGCGCAGAGTACACTGTGTGGAGCTAGCACAGAGTTAGCGCAGCGTGCACGCCACTGCGCAAAGAGTATGCGGCATGCACCGCCATGGCCTCTTCTGGGCCTATAGCTGGAGACTAGCGCTAGCTGGGGACCAAAGAGCTATTTTACAAATTTCTGCGAGGCTCGGGCGACACGCGTAGCGCAGCGCGCCTCAGGTAGGTGGGGTTAGGAACCCACTACGAACCAGGGTAAGGTAATTATTAGAAGCCCGCGATCGGGAAGGGGGAACATCACCCTGATGCTCCTGTTTTAGGCCTCCGTGCAAACGTTCTAATCGAGGAGGAAAAGGGAAGAGGAGATTTTGGTGCCTTTGGTGTTTGCCGGGTTAGGTGATGAAGCCTCTGCGGACTTGCCTCGCGCCCACTCGGCGACACTCACGGGCGCCAGCCTTGCTAACGCAGCTGCGTTTATCTGAGATCCATGGAGCCGACAACTGACGACCCGACGGTGAAGTACATGCTCACCGCCAACAACGTCCCTCAAAAGCAGTGTGCGACCGAGCTGGTGGCCTTCCTCCCAAAGCCATTGGCTGCAAGCGTCCGCCACGGCAAGGCGGCGTCTCGCGGTGTGACGTGCGATGCGCCGGCGTCGGCGGCTCCCACGCTGGCGGCGCTCACGCTTCCTGAGCGCATATATGCGGTGGTGTGCTGCTTGCCAGCCACTAGCTTGCCAGACGACGAGGCGGCGGTCCTCCCGGCGCTCAGGACACTCGTAGCGGAGGCTCCAGGCTGGCCTGCCGCACTTGCCGCGCATCGCCAACTCCACCCAGGGCTGTCGAGCCTCTCGTTCGCTGTGGTCGCCACTCGCCGCGGCCGCCGCTTCAAACAGAGTGTCGGCAGCCTGCAGCTGGGCACCGAGCTGGGCGGCGCGCTGCATTCGCACTTTGGCTGGCGCGTCGATCTGACTTCGCCTTCGCTCGAGGTGACCGTCTCGCTAAATGACGAGGGGCTGCACGTCTCACTCGCGCTGCTGCGCCGCTTGGACTCGGTTGAGTGCCGCACGCGTGGCGGGCTCGACCCGCACGTGGCGTGGGCGATGGTGCGCTCGCTTGGCGAGCTGCCGCCCGGCGGACTCATATTGGATCCGATGTGCGGCAAGGCCAGCCTGCTCTTCGAGGCGCTCGACGCTCATCCGCTCTGCGTCGCCGCCGGCTTTGACGCCGCCGACGCGCAGCTTGAAGCCGCCATCGCCAACCACGCAGCGGTGCCGCCGCGAGTCGCCGCACGGCTCTCGCTCATGCGCGGCGATGCCTCGCAGCTGCCATTCGCGGCGGGTGCGTGCGCCGCAATCCTGTGCGACCTGCCGTTTGAGTGCGAGGGCCGCTTTGGCCACAAGCTCGACACATCGCGGGGCGGCACGCTTGGCGCGTGTATCAAGGAGATGGTCCGCGTGCTGCGCCCTGGCGGCCGTGCCGTGCTGCTGATGGGCGACGAGCGCATGCCGCCGCTGCGCGAGGCGCTCGCCGACGCCGGGCTGCGCGCCATGTGCGAGCGCCCGTGCCCGCTGGGCTTCACGCAGGCGACCATCGTCGTCACCGAGAAGCCGGCGGGCGCCTCCGAGGCCGCCGACGATGCAGGCACCGAACAGGAGCCTCAGCAGCGGCACGTACCAGCAGGCGAGGGCGACGCCGGTGGCAGCGAGACGTCGACGCCTGCGGTGAGTGTGGGGGCTCTGCCTTGGGAGGGCACGGGACGCCGGGCCGACTGGACCGTCCTGCGCAAGGAGAAACGCGCACCAATGGTGCCGTGGTTTGTCGCACCGAGCAAGGGTGTCGTCGAAGAGTCAGTAATCATAGTATAATCACGGTAGAATGTAGAATCTATTCGGCTAGCTCCAATCTATGCGCCAGAATCCCGCGCACCAAAGTACTCGGCCGTGAAGTTGTCGAGTTCCTGGCGCGTCGGTGCCAGAATCGCCGTCCATTTCGACTTGCCCCTCGCGGTCGTGCGTCTCGCCGGCGCAGCTTGTGCGCAGCCGCCGCAGTTGAGAAATGCTCTATCGGCTGAGCAGTCGCATGGCTGCCGGCCTTCAGTTCCGGTGTCGTGCACTCCCGACATCCTCACGAGGTGAGTGAGGGCCTCAGGCGGCGGGCAGGCGGCAAGCCACGGCGAACGGACTGCCGGGCCAGCCCGACGACAGTCGATGATCTCGAAGCGCTGCCCACCAAAGGCAGCGTACAGCTGCACCGTATCGAAATCCGCAAGGCGTACGAAGTGACACATCTCCTCCACGGGGCCACTCGTATTGGCGAGCACATCGAAGCGAAGCCATGCTTCGGCGGTGCAGCCACCGCAGATCCTCATCGCCATGTGGTTTGGCACCGAAGTCGGGCGCACTGTCAGCGGCAATGTGTACAGCTGCCGCTTGAGCACGCGGAGAAGCTCGCTCCGATTCGGCGTTGCGAGTGTTCTGCCGAGCTTGAGCCCAATGCCGCTACCTGGCGCGTGCCAATACCAGACCTGCGATCGGCTCGCCGCCTCGGGCCCAAAGACCGCGGAGGTGCCCGGTGCCTCGCCCGTTGGATGCGCCGTGCGCATGACCTCGACGACGCTGCCATCGGCATGGCCTGCCACTGGGGCTGGTCCTGTCTGCAACGCCTGCAGGAAGAAGCCGCCTTGCGCGATGTGTCGCTCCAGCCAAAGCCCAGGGACAAATGGCTCCCCACTGAGCAAGGCCCGCCATACCGGGACCTCGGTCCGCGTGAGGTTGGACGCTCCTGGAGCCCACCACCAGAACCAGCGCAGCGTCCTCAGGTCGAATGGCTTGGATGGGACGGTCCCGTACACGGATTGCAGGTACAGGGCCCACGGCGCGTCCATTGCACTGTCGTCGGCCAGCCGTCTCGCCCATCGCTGAGCCCGTGCCATCGCCCCGACGGTACGTTCCCAAACCACTGAGAGCAGCGGTGGGATGGTCGCTGCCGGTGAGCATGGGGACACGAGCTCCGCGTCGGGTAGCGGCATTGCCGCGCATGCGAAAGCATTCAGGACTTCGTTCGAAGTAGTTCCGTTTACAGCCTAATCTCTTCTTCTTGCTTCACGAGATGGCACAGCTCACGCCAGATCGCGACCGCGCGTCCTCCGGCGAGTTGCCGAGCTCGAAGGAGGTATCACAGGCCATCAACGAGAAGGACGCGGCGACACTGCTCGCCGCTGCCTGGCGGCATGTGGGGCTCGGGGTGACGCAGGCGCGGCTGAAGGCGGTCGCTGCGGATAGGCTGGAGCTCAACGTGGTCACCTGCTCCGGCGACGTCTGTTCGACTCAGCTGGTGGCCCTGCCTCTCCGGCCACCGCTACGCGCTGTGGCAGACGCTCGCGAGAGGGTGGCCTCGTTCGGGCTCGCGCCTCCCTTGACCGTGCTGCTTCAGCCAGTATCGCTGCTGGCGATGATCGGCATGGCGACGCTGCGGCTTATCCTGGAATATCCTTCGGAAATCGGCGAGCAACTACTCCGGCTCGTGGGCGGCCGTGACGCTGGCTGGCTGGTATGGTACGCCGCAGTCATCGCACACATCGTGGAGGCGAGCTACTGCGCGATGCTCCTATTGGGCGAAAAGCTGCGGCGCTCGTGCGACACAAAAGGCGCCGTGCTCTGGGTGGGCTACACGCTCCTGTGTGGCTTCCCTGTGCTTCGGTTGGTGCTGAAGCTCGAAGCCATGGCACCGCTGAAGCTCGCGGCTGACTGAGAGTTGAGAGAATGTAAAAGCATGGTGTGTGTGGTGGCCTGGTGTTGCTAAGGGCACATCTATGTCTTCACGGAACCACAGCCCACACTCGTGCTGGTGTCTCAGGCGCGCCCACAATGTTCAGTGGAGAGACAAAGGCGATCGCACCCCTGGCTGGCAGCGATGCGTCCAGCCGCAGATTTTCCAAGATGAAGCGGTCGGCACCGAGGATGACATGGTGCGCAGGGAAACCACGCGCGCCACCGTCTCCGCCGTCGGGCGAGAGCGTGTCTATCCCGACTCCGACTGCTCGTCGTTGCTCGACCAGGAAGGCTGCCGCCTCCTTCGACACGCCCGGGAAGTGCATTCGCGGGAGATTGATGCCAGTATCGATGTCCTCTGGGTCGCACATGTTGCAGTAGCCTTCGCGTGATTCGAAATGCGCCACGGCCCAGCCCGTCCGCACACACACGAGTGCGCCCTCTGGAATCGGACCGTGCTGCGCCTCGTCTGCCTCGATTGCCGCCGCGCTGAGCAGCAGGTCCGCCGAGGCGGCAGCCTCCGCTCTGCAGTCGACGACAGCGAGTGGCACAGCGGCAAGCTCGCTCGGCTGCAGCTGGTCGACGGTTCTACCACCAGCCACAAAGTGCGCGGGCGCGTCGATGTGAGTGCCGGTGCCACCGTTGAGCGTAAAGGATTGCTTCGACCGAGCGCCTGGACCCTCCGTGGTCTCCGGCGCCTTGATGACCTCGCGAGCGAGTGGGCTGCAGGTCGGCCACAGCACGGCGCTGTCCTCGGAGATGGGAAAGCCTAGGTCAAGGCAGCAGGAGCAGGCGAACGCGCGCTTCGGCATTAAGCCAGTATTTGCATAAAAGTATGCTGTGGCGGGCCGTGGCGAACGCGACGAAGTGCTTCAGCGTGGCCTTGACGATGAAATCGGCGATCCAGAAGCCCAAGAAGAAGCTGCTCAAGCCCAAGACGAAGCCGGCTGCGCCTCGTGATACCGCGCCACCCGCCTTCTTCAACGCAGACGTCCTCGGCGCGGAGGCAGCGGCCGCGGCGCAGCAGTCCTTTGCGAGCGCCCACCCCTACACCTATGTCAAGCTGCATGGGCTGCTCGACGAGTCGCGGCTGCTCAAGGTGCGCAACGAGCTCGCACAGCTGCGGCGCACCTTCAAGGAGACCGACCTGTTCAAGGTCTTCCAGACGGGCGACCTCGCCAACATCGACCCTAACGAACCGTTGCACGCTGCCGAGCTGTCCGAGACGATCGCGCTGCGCGAGGCGCTGTACAGCGACGCCTTTCGCGGCTTTGTGCGGCGCGTCACGGGCTGCGCACCACTAATCGGCCAGACCGACCTCTCGTGCAACGTGTATTCGCAGGGCGGCCACCTGCTGTGCCACGACGACGTCATCGGCACCCGCTGCGTCTCGTTCATCCTGTACCTCTCGCGGCCAGGCAAGCCGTGGAAGCCCAAGTTTGGCGGCGCGCTCGAGCTGTACGACACCGACGAGGTGGGCGGGCCGGGCTGCCCCGAGACGGCGCCGTGCGTGTGCGTCGGCGCCGACTGGGGCACGCTCCTCATGTTCACGGTGCAGCCGGGCGTCTCGTTCCACGCCGTCTCCGAGGTGCTCGGCACCGAGCCGCGCCTCTCCGTCTCTGGCTGGTTTCATGCCGCAACGCCGCCGCCGCGCGCCGCAGAGATGGCCACCCTCGCGCAGCTGCAGGCCGCCACGCCCACCGCCGGCGGTGGAGGCGGCGAGCCGCCGTCGCACGTGCTGCCGACGCTCTCCGACGGCGCCATCTCGCCCAAGCAGCTGCGCGCGCTGGCCAAGCTCGTCAACCCCGCCTACCTCAAGGCGGACGCGCTCGGCGCGGTGCGCGCGCAGCTGCAGGCGCACGGCTCGGCGCAGCTCGCCCAGTTCCTGCTGCCGGAGGTCGCCGCGCCGCTGCTCGCCGCCGCCGCCGAGGCCGACAGGCGCGACAAGCTGGGGCGGGGAGGGCCGCCGCGCTACGCCGCCGGCCTCAAGCGACGCGGCTGGCGCGCCGTCGGCCCGCCGCACAAGCAGCGCTACCTGAGGCACACGGGCGCCGCCGCCGTTGCCGCCGCCACGGACGGCGCGGCTGCCGACGGTGCCGACGGGGCGGCGGCGGCGGGTGCGGTGGGCGCACAGCTGCAGGCGCTGCGCAAGCTGATGCGATCGGCGCCGTTTGCGCAGCTGGTGGCGCTGCTGGGCGGCGCGGCGCCGAGTGCGGTGCGCACGGAGGTGCGGCGCTTCCGGCCCGGCCTCGACTACACTCTCGCGCACGTGGGCACGCTCCGGCCGACGCTCACCATCGACGCCACGCTCACGTTCGTGCCGCCCGCGGCGCCGGCGGACGGCGGCGGCGGCGGTGGCGGCGCGGCGGCGGCGCGTGCCGCGGCCAAGGAGGCGGCGTGGCTGTGGGCCGGCGGCGACGTCGGCGGCTTCGAGTGCTACGTGGCTTCGGACGAGGGCGAGGACACGGCCAAGGCGGCCGAGGTGTACCGTGCGGACGACGCCTCCGAGGGCGTCACGTCGATCCACGCGATCTCGAACGCCCTCAACCTGACGCTGCGCCCGCCAGGGACGATGAAGTTTGTCAAGTACGTGAGCGCAGCCGCCCCTGGCAGCCGCTGGGACGTGTCGGCCGAGTTCACGTGCTGATGTGACAAACGAGCTATATCACAACATGCAGCGCTCTATAAACACACCTACATGCCGAGCTTGCGCCACTGACCGCCGCCCTTGTCATCCCATCTGACGAGCGGGTCGCCGTAGCCCGCGAACATGGTGATGGCCGCGCACGTGCACGTGCCGACGCAGCCATGCGCCTTCCTGTCGTAGCCGCTGTACTGCGTGTCGTTCGGGTCGCGCTGCACGCGGTTCTCGTTGCAGCCGTTGACGCGCAGCTCCTCGACTTCCTTGCGCGCCGAGATGCCGCCGGCGCGGCACTGGCCGATGGTGCAGCCCTCCAGGGCAAAGGTGGCGTTGGCGTGCACGCCGAAAGTGCGCGCGCCCTGCAGGCGGCAGCCGCGCAGCGTGCAGCCCACCACGTTGACCATCACGCCGACCTTGCCTCCGCGCGTCCAGCACTCCTCGAGCAGCACGCGGGGCGCCTTGCCGCGCATGCCCTCGAGCGCCGCCTCCTCGCCGGGAGAGCAGAGGCCAATCTCGTCGAGCAGCATCGCCGGCTTGGTCGCGCCCGGCGGCGCGGTCACCGAGACCCTCGTCAGTCGCAGCCGCTGCAGGTCCATCGGCGAGACGTCGAGCGTGCCGCCGCTGATGTGGAAATTGCTAAGCTCCAACTCCTCGCCCTCCAGCTCGGGGTCCAGGCACACGGAGAAGCCGAAGATCGTGCCGCCCGTTCGGTTGCCCATGCCCGTCAGCGCGATGGCCGTCTTGAGCTCGAGGATGGGTGGCGGTGCACCGTCCTCGGCCGCCTCATCGGCGCCGCCCGCCGCGACCGTCCCACGAGGCAGCGTCACCCGCGTGCCATTCGGCGCCGCGTCGACCAGCGCCTGCAAGGACGCGAGGTCGTGCGCCGGCGCCACCCGCAGGTTGGACGCCTTGACGGAAACGTTGGTCGAGTCGCCCGCAAGCGTGAGCTCCTTTCTCAAAGCGAAGCGGCCCGCCTCGCAGCGCAGCACAACGCCGTACGAGCCGTTGAGTGCGGCGGCCTTCTGCAGCGAGTGGATCTCCACTCTCGTGCCGGCCGCAAACTCACCAGACTTGCTCGGGGCGGTCGGCGCCTCGAGCTCCACGCGCTCCACCTCCTCAGGCTCCTCACGCCCTGTCTCCTCCTCCTCGGGCGTCGTCGGTGGACTGACGAGTACCGGCGGCTGCTCAGGCTCGCGTCCCGCCTCGTCCGTGGCTGCCGATGCCGCGGGGGTGTCGGGCCCGGTTGCGGTCGGCTCCGGTTCCTGCGCCACTGGCTTCTTGCCGGGCTGGCGAAGCAGCAGCAGCCCGAGCGAGCCCGCGACAACTAGCGCCGCACACGCCACCCCGCTGCTGTCGAGTGGGGCCAACGCGGAGCTCAGCGCGATCATGGCACCAAGGGCAGTTGCTCTATAATTCGCGCAAGCAAGCAAGCCGAAGTTTGGTTTTCTGAGCTCCGCGTCGCCAGTCCGCTAGGCCAAAAAATGCCCCAGGTGCGTCGCCGCCAACGCCTCGACATCGCTGCACGCCAGCCACTCGCAGCTGGCCTGCCCGCCTCTCCCCGGTGATGAAACGCTGCAATTGCCACCCGTCATGCCTTCGGCCACGGCTAACTGTGAGCGCACGCACTCGCGCAGGGAAAGTTCAAGCCATCCAAGGTGAGCGGTGCTCACAAGCCGCAGCCGAAGAAGAAGGTGGTCCGTGGCGACCAGCAGAAGCTCAAGCACGGCAACTCCGTCATCAGGCCCAAGGGCAGCATCTCGAAGGCTGCCAGGGAGTACGACGTCCAGTCCAAGATCACCAAGCAGATCAACGCGCGGATCGAGACGACGATGACGGCGCGCTCGGGCAAGGAGGGTGGCGGGCACACCCTCCTCAAGGCCGACCCGGACGCCCCGGACATCGCGCGCTCGCTCAAGAACTCGTCGTTCTCCGCCAAGCAGAAGCGGTAAGGCGATGCTCGGCCCACGAGGGTGCCTCGGAAGCGCGCCGCGAGAAGGGCTCTTCCGGTGAGGCCGTGGCGACGGGCAGCGCGGCTCAAGAAGCGGTCACGTCGCGCCAGATGGCTCGAAAGCACTGCGAAAGCGACTCAGCTGCGAGGTCGGGGCATGCCGCCCCCTGCGTCGTCTCGCTGTACTGCAGAGTGGCCCGCTGCGACCTTGTGACATTGTATGTGTCCCGCGTCTCGGCGTGAGATGCCGTGCTAGTTCGGTAAGATAGCGATCAAACATGCAACACGGCAAATCACCGACAGACTGTGATCGGAGAACACAACACGCAAGAACAACACACACAGACCGGCTCTCTCTCGTCACGTGGTGGCAGCGGCAGCAGCCTCCGCCTTGCGAGCGAGCCTCCTTTCCTTCTTCGCCTGGAAGGCCGCCTTCTTCCGCTCGATCTCGTCCTCATTCGCGCCGGTGCGCTGCTGTTTCCTCTTCTCCCTCTTCTTGGCCTCGCGCTTCGCCTGGCTGCGCGCCCGCCGCGCCTCCGCCTTGAGCTTGAGCTTCTGGTTGTCGTTGTGCGTGCGCATGCCCACCTTCATGTCGTGCAGCAGCTTCTTGTACTGCTTGCCCTTGACAAAGGCTTGCATCTCCTCGCGGCTGAAAAAGGTCAGGTCCTCGAGCAGCGTCGTCTTGAAGAGTGTCGTCCCGGTGCCGGACTTGACCCGCTCGATGAAGTGCTGCGCCTCCCATTGGCGCTCGTGCTTCTTTCGCGTCTTCAGCTCCGCGAGTTCCTCCGTGCTCAGCCCGGCGCCGCCGTCACCTCCGGCCGTGCCGTCCTCGTCGTCCTCGTCGTCCTCCTCCTCGCTGCTCTCCTCGTCGACGTCCTCGTCCTCCTCACCCTCGTCAGACTCTTCCTCGTCCAGGTCCTCCTCGTCCACAGCGATGCCAAGCTGGCGACCGGCGGCCTTGTAGCGAGACATGCTTTTTGTCGACGGACGGCACGGCGACGCGACACTCAAGTTTTGGCGAGGGCAGGGGGGTTTACCCAGCGGACACCAAAAACACGGCTAGGTTACGCGTGCAGAGGGAGGGGCATAAATAGGTAAGTCGAACGCTCTTTCGAGGAAGCCGAGTTCTTTGAGATGACTGCGCTCGAGCTCGAGCGAGGAAGGAGCAAGGAGGCGCGCCTTTCTTTGCTGGCAAGCAAGCCCCCCTCCCTGCGGGGGCGGCGGGCAGGAACCGCCGCTCTTGGGGTGAGATCGGATGGACTGTCTGGCCTCGCTTCTTACGCCTCCTTTGTTTTCAGCACCAGCAAACCACCGCACGCACGCAACTTTCGCTTCTGCGCCGAGTTGCGCGCGAAAGCTAGGTCTTCTACAAAAGATGAGCAGCAGCGACGCGGTCGCAACACGCCTGCAGCACCTCATCCAGCTCTCAGTCCCTCAGCTCGACGAGGATGAGGCCACGCAGCGGCTGATGAGCTACTCGATGCGCATCCTGAGCAGCCGCATCGCCGGGCGGCTCGCGACCGAGTCGCAGAGCGCGGAGCTGGCGCGCCGCCGTCTCGTGCAGGCGGGCCGGCCTGCCGACGCGCTGGCGCTCTCCGAGGCGCTCGACAAGCTGCGCGCCCTCGGTGGCCGCGGCCACGGCCTGCGCAACCTGCCCGGCGCTCTCCAGCTGCTCTGCGCGCTGATGCACTCGACACCGCGCACCAACATGGCGGCGTGCGCTGGCGCGGCGCTGCTGTCGCGCGCCACCGCGCCCACCGCGCTGCCGATGCCGTCGGCCCAGCCCTCCCACGTCGCGGCGCCAGAGCCGGACGACGAGCCGCCCGCCGCGAGGCCGGCGACGGCGCCTCCGGCCTCGACCAAGAGGGCTCCCGCCGCCGGCAAGCCCGCGGGTGGCACGGACGAGGCGTCGGAGCGCACGCTCGTGCGCGACGTGCTCTTCGTGCTGCAGAACATCGACGGCGCGCTGCTCAAGTGGGACGAGAAGCGCGACGCGTTCGCGCCTCCGCAGGGCATGCCCCTGCCCCGCGCGTGCCGGCAGCTGGTGGGGCGGCTGTGCGAGCTCGGCTGGCTCTTCCGCCAGATCGACATGTACAACAAGGCGCTGATGGCGCCGGGCGGCAGCCGCGGCCTCGTCGCGCAGTCCTTCTGCCACGCGCTGCAGGCGGAGCTGGGCGAGTGGTACCAGCTGCTCGCGGTGCTCGACGCGCAGCGGCAGAGCGAGCTGTCGCTCGTGCAGCTGCTGGTGTGGTCGCACGAGCCGATGCAGCGGATGCTCACGATGGCGCAGCTGGTGCGCTCGTGCGGCGCGCTCAAGGGCGGCGCGCTGAGCGTCGCCATCCACCGGCACGAGCGGCACGGCGACCCCGACGTCTCGACGTACGTGCGCCACCTGCTGCGGCAGACGCTCTCGCCGCTCTTCGAGATGCTGCGGCGGTGGGTGCTGCACGGCGAGCTGCACGACCCGCACCACGAGTTCTTCGTCGAGATGCGGCCGGTGCCGCTCCACAAGCTGTGGCACGAGCGGTACGTGCTGGTCGAGGCGATGCTGCCGTGCTTCCTCAGCCGCGCCCTCGGCGAGCAGGTGCTGCTCGTCGGAAAGGCCATCAACTTCATCCGCCTCAGCTGCGCCGACGCGCAGTGGTCGCTGCTCGGCACCAAGGGCGGCGCTCCTCCCGACGCGGCCGGCGGCGGCGGCGGCGGCGGCGGCGGCGGCGGTGGCCCCGGCGAGGCGGCGAGCGGCGGCGGCGACGACGCTGGCTGGCTCGGCCAGCTCGAGTACGGGCAGGAGGAGCAGCTGCAGACCTTCGTGCGCGGCGCGGCGCTGCGCACGAACGCGCGGCTGCTCGAGCTGCTGCTGGGGCGCTTCCGGCTGCGCGAGCACTGCGCCAACATCAAGCAGTACCTGCTGCTCGGCAAGGGCGACTTCGTGCAGTACCTGATGGAGCACCTCGCGCCGCAGCTCTCGCGGCCGTCGACGCAGCTCCACCGCCACCAGCTGCTCTCGCTGCTCGAGTCGGCCGTGCGCTCGTGCCACTCGGCCACGCGCGGCGTCGACGCCACCGGCTCCGACGACTCGATCGAGCTGCTGCTCAAGCACATCGACGTCTCGCTCACCAAGGACCCCTCCACCTCGGGCTGGGACGCCTTCTCGCTCGACTACGCCGTGGGGACGCCCGTGTGCGAGGTGCTCACGACCGACGCGATGGCGGCGTACCGCAAGGTCTTCACCTTCCTGTGGAAGCTCAAGCGCGTCGAGCACTCGCTCACCTCGACGTGGCGCAAGCACGGCACCGCCGCGCACGTGCTGCGCATGCTGCGCGCCGACCGCGGCATGCACGGCTGCCACCTGCTGCGCAACGAGATGATCCACTTTGTGTACAACCTGCAGTACTACCTGATGTTCGAGGTGCTCGAGTGCTCGTGGCAGCGGCTGCTCGCCGAGCTCGACGCCGCGACCGACTTCGACGGGCTGCTCGCGGCGCACCGCTCCTTCCTCGCGTCGGTCGTGCAGAAGGCGCTGCTGGGGCCGGCCGACGAGGCGCTCTACGCGTCGCTCAAGGGCCTCTTCGAGGCCATCCTCAGCTTCGCCAAGGCGCAGGACGTCCTCTACCTGCAGCTGCTCGAGCGGCAGGCGGCGGCGCGGCAGCACGCGGCCGCCGTCGCGGCCAACCTCAAGGCGGGCCGCTGGGGCGACCACGGGCTGCCCGCCGGCAGCGCCGCCACCGCGCCGTCGCTCGACGGCCACTTCCAGCAGCAGCTCGAGCGGCACGCGGCCAACTACCGCAAGCTCTTCGCCGAGTTCTTCCGCCAGATCTCGCAGCACGCCTCGCTCGACCTCGCCTTCCTCTCCTTCCGTGTCGACTTCAACCTCTTCTACGAGACGGAGCTCAAGCCCGCCGACGACGAGCTGCCCGACACCGCGCTGCTCAGCCCGACGGCGTGAGACGGCCGCTCTGTGTGGTGTTAGGGTCACGATTCAAATAACATGACTTAACCGAAACGTAGTCTGAAACGAGCACTCGAGACATGCGACCCATGAGAGACCGTATGACGATCCATCGCCCTCGGACACGGACCACGGGCATCGTACAAACCGAAGCAAAAGCTGTCAGAGTAGCCTCGGCGGCAAGCGAGCCAAAAGACCTGAGGCGCGGTGCGGCACGTTGTCGTCCACGGACAGGACCCCTCTCTCTACTTCCTGCGGAAGAAGCCTGACTTCGCAGCGCGTTCTTCCCGCTCCTGCGCCGCCTTCTGATCAGCCAGCCTCTGCTTCTCCGCCGCCTTGCGCTCCGCCGCGCCGTCGAGGAAGCCAAAGAGCGCGTCCTTGGCTCCCTTTGCGGGCACGACCTTGCCAACATCAATCTTCGGCACAACAATGTCAATCTTTGGCATCTTCAGGTCGGGCGCCTTCAGGTCTGGCGCCTGCAGCTCGACGCCGGCAACCTCCTCCGTGAGGACCTTGGCCCAACTCGATGCCGTCTTGAAGCCAGGACCATACTTCTCCTTGACCATGTCCAACGCCTTGGCACGGTCCTTCTTGGCCGCGATTATTGACGCACGCACGTCGTCGAAGCCGTCGTTCTGCTCCTCGAGCGTGAAGAGGTTAGGCTCATTGACGATCGGCTCCTCCATGCAGATGGTGCACACGCGCAGCGGCGAGGCGGCAGGCAGGCGGCAGGCTGTCGTGGACGGCAGCACCAGCGCGGTGGGTGAGAGGAGCGAGATGGACAGCATGGATGCAGGTAGTGCGTCGCAAGCACGAAAAGGGATGGATGGCGCGTCTCTGGTGTCCCAAACGAATCTTCGCCACACAAAGCCACGCACGCAGCTCAAACTTGTCTGCAGCAAGAGGGCACATCACTCAAGCGCGGCCAAATGGCGAACGAGGGTGGTTAGAGGCCGCAAGTTCTCGCATACAGGTTTCAACAAAGAGGAAGAAGAAGAGGATAATAATTTAAAGTTATCACACAGAGACTAACAGTACCCTGGCTGCGGAACCGTTCTCGTGAAACGAGCGGCCCCATAGCCAAGGACCAAGCACCGCAACCCCAGCGCAAGGCAATCTCGTGTCGTCGACTTCAGCCACCGACGGCGCGTTATAGACGGCGTTCGACCGCTGTCGCCACCGCGACTATCCAGCGTCGGGCATGAACGCCAAGGAGAGCCGCCGGTTGCTACTTGGCCTCACCGCGCTGGTGCTCGTCGCCTCGCTCGCCTCGATCGACGCCAAGGCGCTGACGACCTCGCTGGTGTCTGCCGCCAAGGAGTACCAGCAGGAGCACCAGACGCTGCTGGCTCTGCTCGCGGTGCCCACGATGGCGCTGTGGGTGGTCGCATTCGTGCCGTCGACGCCGCTCGAGCTCGCGCTCGGCTTCATCTTTGGCGTCAACACCGGCTACATGGTCGTGCTCAGCGGCAAGGTGCTAGGCTGCGGCGTCTCCTTTGTGCTGGCTCGCACGGTCGCCTTCGACTGGGCGCAGCGCACGTTTGGCCAGCACAGGTTCCTGCATGCAATCGACGAGGCGGTGCGGCGCGCGCCATGGCGCACGTGCCTCGCGCTGCGCATTGCGCTCATCCCGATCGCGCTGAAAAACTACGGACTAGCCCTGCTGTCGGTGCGCGCGACGCACTTTTTCGGCTCTCTGATCGGCTGGGAGCTGCTCAATTCGGTGGTGCTCGTGTACGCTGGCGCGGTTGCGGGCGACCTCGGCAGCCTGATGCGCGGCGACTCGCCAAAGTCTGCCGGGCAGATGGTGGCGATGGCCGTCGGCTGCGGCGTAACGGTGCTGGTGATGGTGAGCGCCTCGCGCTTCGCCAGTGCGGCTCTGCGCGAGGCAGAGGCCGCAGCCAGCACGAGGCTCAACGGGCATCACGCCCACTCCAGCCCCTCTCGCATGCCGACGCCACAGAAGCTGGCCTCGCCGCAGAGACGGCGCGCTCGGACGCCACCGCGAGGCTCGCCGCTGGCATGCAACTCGATCGGCTCGCCCAGCCGAGCCGCAGCAGACGGGTTGAGTCGACGGCCTGGTCAGCGCACGCAGCGCTCACCCGTGCGGAGTCGCAGCATAAGATAGCCCGCCTGGCCCTTGCACAGAACTTGCAGGGTGGTCGAGTCAACCCACACGCGTGTTGTGCACGCGAGGCGCGCTCAGTCTGGCTTTGTTTGCTGCCAGTCTGGAAGTGCTACTTCCTGTACTTTAGGCCCGATGTGTTTGATATATCAGCATCTCTATCATGAAACTCTTTCACGCCTCGGACTCCTCGCAGATGTTCGCTTGTACCACGGTGTGCGTGGCTGCAACTTGGACCCCGTTTGCGTCACACGTCCCGTTGCGTGCGTCAACGACGGCATGATTGAACTCGACAACCACGTCGCTCGTCGGCCAAGGCACCCGGCGCGAGCGTCGAGTTGCAGGGCGCGCTCTCGCCCGATTGACACAAATTGCCTCCGACGGTGATGGCCGCGGGGATGTTGCGGTAACCAAAGGTGGGCGGATTCACCTTGTGCTCGACCCGATTGCCCCGCACGACGTGTGCCTGCGAATAGCCCACCCCCCCCACGGCTGCCAGTGTGATCCCACCACCAGTACGAATGATGGTGTTGTCGAGTATCTCGAGGCGCATGTTTGGCTGCACACCTCCGTCGTAGGGCAAGGCGAAGGCCGCCCTCCCCGACGGCATGATGGTCCGCGTTGGGAACATGTCGTGCAGCACGTTGCCAGCAAAGACGGCCGAGAAGGCGGTCCCGAAGACCTGAACTGTCGTCGTGTTGGCAAGGTGTTGGCAAAGGAGTTGTTGAGGCAGTACACCTCCTGCGAGGGTGGCGTGACGGTGATCATCGAGACATTGGTCAGCGGGACTAGCAGCGGCTCCGCGAGGAGATAGGTGTTGCCCGCGTGCCCAGTCTTCCCGCCGCCGACCACTCGCGCAATCTGCCCCTGACCTGGTCCGGACAGGACGGCGAGGACGTGCCCAACGCATGGCCAGCAGCCCGGGGGCGTCCGACGTGGCACCAGGGAAGACGATCTAACGTTGGATCGCTGATCCGGCGATAAGGGCTTCTGTTGGCTCACCAAGACAGGTGTTAGATCATGCGGCTAGGCAGCTGTTAGATCACTGTTAGATCACATTAG
>Ga0115006_10000778_pt1 | contig 18326 bp, 18 predicted proteins | sample ArcOceMetagenome_3_FD_88943 | JGI IMG/M metagenome (GOLD analysis project Ga0115006, IMG submission 88943) | Marine eukaryotic phytoplankton communities from Arctic Ocean - Arctic Ocean- Svalbard ARC20M Metagenome | ecosystem: Environmental > Aquatic > Marine > Oceanic | place: Arctic Ocean...
ACTTCGATGAGGTGGGCTGTACGCTTTTGATAGAACTGTTGGGAATATCCCAAAACTTGTGGCAGCGCATATTGCAGAATGTGGCTGGTGATTTTGGTTATTTCCATTGGGAAGCCCAATACACCTTTGGATGGATATCTTAAAAAAGTCAGGGCCTGATAAGGCCCTGACTTGGGGTTCAACTTCGTTAGAAGGGCTTAGTCAACCAGACCGAGCTCTGTCAGATAGCTGATGTGGCTGGCCAAAAGTGCTTTGGCTTCTGGTGTGGTCGCAAAATCAGACCAAGCGGCTTGAGCTGCTGCACGGAAGCTGGCGCGATCTTCGGGTGACCAGTCGTGCAGTGTCACACCTTCTGCCGCCATTTTAGAGGCTGCAGCGGTCATGCCTTTGCCAACCTGCATAGACGTTTTAAACGCCAACGATTCCATCGCAACTGAGATAATGCGACGGTGGCTTTCTGGCATTGCATCCCAAACGGCTTTGTTACAAGCGAGGTGGTCAGATGGCATCGAATGGAAGCCGGGATAGTTGGTGTGCTTGACGATGTCATACAGGCCAAGGCTCACGTTGGTTGCAATGTTCGATGCATCCGCACCATCGATGATGCCGGTTTCCAATGCGGTAAAGATTTCTGTGAAATCCATCACGATCGGGGATGCGCCAAGGTTTGCAAAGACCATTGTCGCCAATCCTGGAGGTGAGCGGAATTTCCAGTTTTTGAAATCTTCCGCGTTACGGATCGGCTTGGACGAGGACAGGCTTTCCATGCCTGGAATCCACCAGCCAATAAACTGCATATCATATTTGTTGTACAGATCTTGGGCCGCTTCGTATCCGCCGCCATTATAGAGCCAGCTGTACTGATCCCAAGGCGAATCATAACCGCCCATGATGTCACCGACAAACTGGAATGCAGGATTTTTACCAGTTTGATACGCACCACCGGTCATATCGCAATCAAGAATGCCTGTAGCTGCGGCGTCAAAGGTTTCCACAGAGGTAACAACGGACGACGAATAAAACATCTCGATGGTCACGTCGCCACCGGACATTGTTTGAATATTGTCAATGAACTCTGCTGCAAGTTTGCCGTTCGGGCTTTCTTCAGAAAAGTGAGTTTGGATTCGCAGGTTTGTTGTCGCTGCTGATGCCGTTAGAGCAGTGGACGCCGCCAAGGCTGCCACGCCAGCAACACATGCTGCCTTTTTCAATAGATTCATGTTGTCCTCCCAAGACACTTGTTCGCGAACAGTTTCAGCCAAATGCGGCTTTTGTTATCGCTGTCGCAAATGGTAATCGCGGGAACAATATTCAGCAAGAGAATATTGTATTTTTTGATTATTTCGATAACGGCCTTTAATTTCGAAAATTTTTATTTAAAAACAACTTTAATATGAAAGGTTTGGAATGGTGGAAGAAACTGATGTTTACAAATTATTACACCAGAGGTTGGTAGCCGGCGGATTTGTTGCTGATCTAAAATTGCAGCCCGAGCAATTGCGAAAAGATTATAACTGCTCTGCCAGTACGATCCGCGAGGCGTTGTTCAGGCTGTCGACGGTTGGCGTGGTGACCTTCAAAGAACAGCGCGGCTTTCGCGTACCGCAAGTCTCGCGTGTTGTGCAGCATGAATTAACCCATATGCGGATTTTGCTCGAGTGCGAAGGCGCCTGCTTGTCTATCCGGCTTGGTGGCGTCGCTTGGGAGGCGCGGCTGTCTGCGGCCCACCATAAACTGTCCCATATTGAAATGCGTGCCCGTTCAAAAGCAGAATTGGAGCCGTTATTTGATCTATGGAGTACCGCGGAGCAGGAATTTCATGAAACCTTAATTGATGCCTGCGGTTCTTTGACCCTCAAACGCACCCATTCCATTATTTACCAGCAGTTTCGTCAGCAACTGATCAACGCAGATAGCGATACAATTTATGTCCCAGAGAACATCCTCCAGCATCAGGGCATCTTAGAGGCGGCGCTTGACCGCGACGAGGATTTACTGCGCCGGTTAATTCATGACCATCTGTCTCGCAATCTGGCACAGCCTTTGCCAGAAAAAAAATCTTGGTGATTTACAGGCTTTGCGAATGACTGAAGGACGGCGGTTTTAGCCATCGCTGTTGCGGGATTGTAATTCAAGGTACAAGCCGGCGTGGTCCAGTTCTGCACCGTTCATCTGGTGTACGAAATGGTCGAAACGATCGCGAATGTGCTGGGTAACGGGCAGGCTGAGATTGAGGTCGTTGGCTTCGCTTAAAACGTTATTGAGATCTTTAAGCTGCAGTTTTGATAATCCACCGGGCGCAAAGTTGTTGGTTGTCATGCGTGTGCCATGTTGTTGTAAAATGGTACTGTCGGCAAAGCCACCGCGCAGGGCGTCTCGCACTGCCGCTGGGTCGGCGCCGCCTTTGTCAAGCAGCAGCATGGCCTCCGCCACAGCGCCAATTGTGACGGCAACAATTGCCTGATTTGCCAGTTTTGCAAGCTGGCCTGATCCGGATGGGCCGACATGGACCGGCCGGCCCAGAACAGACAAAACTGGTAGCGCGGCGGAAAAGGCTTTTTCTTGCCCACCAACCATAATGGCGAGACTGGCCGCTTCGGCGCCTTTGGTGCCCCCTGAAACCGGTGCATCCAGATGCGCAATTCCCAGTTCATCAAGCCGTGCTGATTGCGCCCGCGCCTGCGTAGGTTGCGTGCTGGACATATCGATCCAGAGGCTGCCCCGCCGCAGCGCCGCTCGCAGTTCTGGGCTCGCTAATATTGCGTCAACTGCGGCGCCGTCAGACAGCATTGTGATGATAAAATCCGCACCATGGACCGCTTGATCGGGGGTTTCGGCAACGACGCCGCCACATTCGGTAAGTGCCGCAGCTTTGGTGGCAGTTCTGTTCCAAGCGACCAATTGATGGCCTGCGGCTAATAGGTGTTTTGCCATTGGCAAGCCCATCAACCCGATGCCAATAAAGGCAATTTTTGAAGAAACGGTCATGTTGAATATCCTCAGCAGCGGTTTGTTGACCTTAGCCTATAGCCAAACTCCAGACCTTGCCATAGGGTGCATCCGGGATTTGTTTTTGGTTTTTTGACTGCGCTCTTTGGCAAAATAGCAGTAATGAGGGTGTCCGCAAAGGCCATTGACACAGATGAAGGTGGAAAGAGGTTTCTACCGGGTAAAACTGATTGGTAGTAGTATGACACAAAGACTTAAAGGGAAAAATGTCCTGGTGACAGCGGCGGCGCAGGGCATTGGCCGGGCCTCTGTATTTGCGTTGGCAGCAGAGGGCGCCAAGGTGTTTGCCTCGGACGTAAATATGACAGCCCTATCCACGATTGGTGAAGGAAATCACGAAAATATTGAGATTTTCGAGCTTGATGTGTGCAATGATGCCAGCGTTGCTGCCGGCATTGAGCGGGCGCAACCTGACGTGTTGTTCAACTGTGCCGGATTTGTGCATAACGGGACAATCCTCGATATGTCCGATGACGATTTGGATTTTGCGTTTGATTTGAATGTCCGGTCAATGTTGCGCACCATTCGTTCTGCGCTACCGGGGATGCTGGCGCGCGGCTCGGGCTCAATCATCAATATGTCGTCGGCCTGTTCATCAATTATCGGGGCGCCGAATCGATTCGTGTACGGCACCACCAAAGCCGCCGTTTTAGGGCTGACCAAATCTGTCGCCATCGATTATATCACCCAAGGCATCCGCTGTAATGCAATCTGCCCCGGCACCGTTGAAAGCCCAAGTTTGCACGACCGGCTCAGGGCCACAGGAGATTACGACGCGGCCATGAAAGCTTTTGTCGCGCGCCAACCCATGGGGCGGATCGCAAAGGCCGAAGAAATTGCAGCTCTTGTGGTCTATCTGGCCAGTGACGAGAGTGCCTTTACCACGGGGCAAGGTCACGTCATTGATGGCGGCTGGTCGGGGTGAGAAAATGAAAAAAATAGACATAGCTGATCTGCGGTCGCGCAAGTGGTTTATGAACCCCGATAATCCTGAAATGACAGCGCTCTATCTTGAGCGCTATTTAAACTATGGTCTGACCCGGCAAGAGCTGCAATCGGGCAAGCCAATCATTGGTATTGCCCAGACGGGCAGTGATCTAAGCCCGTGCAACCGGCACCATATCGAACTGACAAAACGGGTCCGGGACGGCATTCTTGCGGCGGGTGGCACGCCGATTGAAATTCCAGTGCATCCTATTCAGGAAACTGGCAAGCGCCCAACGGCGATGCTGGATCGCAATCTGGCCTATCTGTCGCTGGTTGAAACGTTGTTTGGCTATCCAATTGACGGGGTCGTTCTGAACATCGGCTGTGACAAAACCACGCCGGCGCTGCTGATGGCGGCCGCCACGGTGAATATTCCGGCCATTGCCCTATCCGTTGGGCCAATGCTCAACGGCTGGTTTCAGGGCAAGCGCACCGGCTCTGGCACCATTGTGTGGAAAGCCCGCGAGATGCTGGCGGCGGGGGAAATCGACAATGAAGGCTTCATGGATATGGTGGCCAGTTCGGCGCCGTCTGTGGGATACTGTAACACGATGGGAACTGCGACGACGATGAATTCTCTGGCCGAGGCCTTGGGTATGCAATTGCCTGGTGCGGCGGCGATCCCCGCACCGTATCGCGAGCGCGGTCAGATCAGCTATGAAACCGGACGCCGCATTGTGGACATGGTCTGGGAAGACCTGCGTCCCAGTGACATCATGACACGCGCCGCATTCGAAAATGCCATCGTTGTCAATTCTGCAATTGGTGGGTCGACCAATGCGCCCATTCACCTCAATGCGATTGCGCGACATCTCGGCGTGGCACTGGACAATGATGATTGGCAGGCTGTGGGGCACCATGTGCCGCTTATGGTTAACCTGCAGCCAGCGGGTACGTATTTGGGCGAAGATTATCACCGCGCCGGCGGCGTGCCGGCGGTTGTTGGCGAACTTATCGCGCAGGGTCTATTGCCCCATCCCGATGCGCTGACGGTCAATGGGCAGGCGATGGGCGAGAACTGCGGCGCGCGGCGCTCGGAAAACCTTGATGTGATCAAATCGGCTGCTGCGCCAATCAAACCAAATGCTGGCTTTATTAACCTCAGTGGCAATCTGTTTGACAGTGCAATCATGAAAACAAGCGTTATTAGTGACAGTTTTCGGGCGACCTATCTGTCGAACCCTGAGGATATGAACGCCTTTGAAGGTCGGGCCGTGGTGTTTGATGGGCCGGATGACTTTCATCACAGGATCGACGATCCCACAGAAAACATCGATACGGGATGTATTTTGTTCATGCGTGGCACCGGTCCGATCGGCTATCCGGGGGGGGCTGAGGTGGTGAATATGCGCCCGCCTGCGTATTTGCTGAAACAAGGTGTTGAGGCGTTGCCCTGTATTGGGGACGGTCGGCAATCGGGGACCTCTGGCAGCCCGTCTATCTTGAACGCCTCGCCTGAGGCCGCGGCTGGGGGCGGGTTGGCTTTGCTGCAAACGGGCGATCGGGTGCGGATTGATTTGAACCAGTGCAGCGCGGATATGCTGGTGTCGCACGATGTGCTGTCAGCGCGGGCGCGCATTCTTGAGACGAACGGCTATGCAATGCCTGAAAGTCAATCACCTTGGCAACAGTATTTCCGCGAAAAGGTAGGTCCCTTTGATAAGGGAATGATTCTCAAAGATGCAGATAATTATCAAGACATTGCGCGCAAGTTTATGCCGCGTGACAATCATTAAGGATACCAAACGATGAAGTTAGTGCGTTATGGTGCGGATGGCGCCGAGAAACCGGGATTGATTGATGCAAACGGTGAGTTGCGCGATCTGTCTGGCCATGTGACAGACATCGGCGGTGCAGATCTTTCTGATGCTACAATGGCGCGTTTGCGCGCGCTGGACAGCGCAACGTTGCCCAAAGTCTCGGGCGCGCCAAGGATTGGCCCCTGTGTTGGAAATATCGGCAAGTTTTTATGTATTGGGCTGAATTATTCTGATCATGCGGCGGAAACTGGCGCAGCAATCCCCGAGCATCCCATCTTGTTTTTCAAAGCCAACTCAGCGGTTGTGGGACCCAATGATGATGTCTCGATGCCGCGTGGGTCGGTCAGCACCGATTGGGAGGTTGAACTGGGCGTCGTGATCGGCAAGGCGGCGAAATATGTCAGTAAAGCCGATGCCTTGGAATATGTTGCAGGCTATTGCATCATCAATGACGTCTCGGAGCGGCATTTTCAGGCTAATTTGACGGGCCAGTGGACCAAGGGCAAATCTTGTGACACTTTTGGCCCCACCGGGCCTTGGCTGGTGACCCGCGACGACATTCCTGATCCGCAAAACCTTGATATGACCCTCGATGTCAACGGCAGCCGTCGCCAGACTGGAAATACCAAGACGATGATCTTTAATGTGGCCGAGATTATTGAGCATTTATCGGGGTTGATGACGCTGCATCCCGGAGACGTGATCAGCACGGGCACCCCACCCGGGGTCGCTTTGGGGATGAAGCCCAAACCGGTTTATCTGAAAACCGGTGATGTGATGGACTTGCATATCGAAGGCCTTGGCCAACAACGTCAAACAGTGACACAGGATACCTGAATATGACTGATTTACTTCTTATTGGTGGCGCGACCCCCGAGATGCTGGAACGCCTCGAGGCGGCTTTCACGGTTCATCGGCTGGAAGATGCTGCGGATCCTGTGTCTTGGTTGGCCGAGCACGGATCTAAAATTCACTACGTCGCCACCAATGGCCACGATGGTGTCAAGCCTAACTATATCAAGGCCATGCCTGATCTTAAGCTGATCAGCTGTTACGGCGTCGGCTATGATGCGATTGATACCAGCTTGGCAAGGGCAGGTGGCATTATGGTGACGCATACGCCAAATGTCCTGAACGCCGAAGTGGCGAGCACTGCGTTGATGCTGATGCTGGCGTGTTATCGCAACCTGTTGGCGGATGATGCACATGTACGTTCGGGCGATTGGGAAACTGGTGGTAACGCCCCTTTGAGCCGGTCGGCTGACAATCAAGTTGTGGGCATCGTGGGTTTGGGGCGGATCGGGCTGGCGATTGCCGACAAGCTGGCACCGTTCAACGCCACAATCTTGTATCATGCGCGCAGCCAGAAAATGGTTCCCTATCAGTACTGCGAAAGTCTGGTCGATATGGCGCAGGCAGCGGATGTGCTGGTCTGTATCACCCCGGGTGGTGAGGCCACCAGTAAGCTGGTCAATGCCGAGGTGATCAACGCGCTGGGCCCCAAGGGCACGCTGATCAATGTCAGCCGTGGATCTGTGGTGGACGAGACGGCGATGATTGCCGCGTTGCAAGAGGGGCGTTTGGGTTGGGCGGGCCTTGATGTGTTCGAGCAAGAGCCGAAAGTACCAGCGGCGCTGCGGCAGATGGCCAATGTTGTGTTGCTGCCCCACGTAGGCAGCGCCACCCATGAGACCCGCGCCGCGATGGGCAATCTTACGGTTGATAATCTGCTGCAACATTTGGAAAATGGCACAGTGATAAGCCCAGTTCCAGAATGCGGGGACATGTAAGAGGCTGCGATGAACAAAATTACTGGCGTCAAAGCACGCCTGTTCAACGTTCCGCTTGATGAGGTGCTGACCGATGCAAAACACGGGGCGCACAGCCATTTTCATCTGATCACCGCGACGATCACCTTGAGCGATGGTCGCAGCGCTACGGGCTATACCTATAACGGGGGGCGTGGGGGTGTGGCCACGGCTGCGGTCATTACCCACGATCTGGCCGATCTGTTGATTGGCGAAGATGCCGGTGACGTTGAAGGGTTGTACCAGAAAATGCAGTGGCATCTGCATTATGTCGGCCGCGGGGGTATCGTCAGCTTTGCAATATCGGCGATTGATATCGCGTTGTGGGATTTGCGCGCGAAAGCTGCCGCCATACCGCTATGGAAAATAACTGGCGGCGCATCAGATCGCTGCCAGGCTTATGCTGGCGGGATTGATCTTGGTTTTGCATTGCCAAAATTGCTGGCCAGTGTGGAAGGCTATCTGGCGGCGGGGTTCAACGCGGTTAAGATCAAAATTGGCCAACCTGATATGGCCGATGATGTGGCCCGAATTCGCGCAGTTCGTGCACTGATCGGCCCTGATGTGACCTTTATGATCGATGCCAATTATGCGCTGAGCGTCGCTGAGGCAATCGCGCTGGGCAACGCGGTGAAAGACCAAGATATATACTGGTTTGAAGAGCCGGTTATTCCCGATGATTATCGCGGGTATGCGCGGGTTTCGCAAAGCACAGGTATTGCTGTGGCGCAGGGTGAAAACCTGCACACCATTCATGAATTTGAAATGGCTTTGGCCCAGTCAGAATTGGGCTTTATCCAGCCAGATGCCTCGAATTGCGGTGGCATTACTGGCTGGCTCGAAGTGGCCGGTCACAGTGCGCTGGCCGGCGTGCCCGTGTGCAGTCACGGAATGCAGGAATTGCATGTCAGTCTGGTCAGTGGTCAGGCCCATGGTGGTTGGCTCGAGGTGCATAGCTTCCCGATTGACCGCTATACGACGCGACCTTTGGTGATTGCCGACCATTGTGCCGTCGCCCCCCATAGTCCGGGGATCGGGGTCACCTTTGATTGGCCCAGATTGCAGCCGTTTGAGGTTGCTTTATTCCCGTGAATTAGAGCGAAGCCGTGATTCCGCCATCGACATAAAGTGTGTGGCCGTTGACAAAGCTTGACGCGCCCGAGGAGAGAAACACGCAAGCACCAACCAGTTCTTCGACATTGCCCCAACGTCCAGCAGGGGTGCGCTTGGCCAGCCATTCGCTAAAGTCTGGGTCGGCTACAAGTGCTGCGTTTAGCGGGGTGTCGAAATAGCCCGGTGCGATCGCGTTGCACTGTAACCCGTGCTTGGCCCAGTCGGTGGCCATACCCTTTGTCAAGTTTGTCACCGCGCCTTTGGTGGCTGTGTATGGGGCAATGCCGGGGCGAGCCAAGGCTGATTGCACACTGGCGATATTTATAATTTTACCGGCTTTGCGGTCAATCATATGACGCGCCACGGCTTGGCCGACATGAAACACCGAGGCGACATTGGTTTGCAGTAACTTTTCAAAGGCGTCGGCGGGAAAATTCTCTAACTCGGTGCGGTGTTGCATGCCAGCATTGTTGACCAGAATATCGATTGCGCCGGATGTATCCTCAAACCCGTCAACGGCTGCGCGCACAGCATAATGATCGGTGACATCAAATCCAAGCGTTTGTACATCGGCACCCGTAGCGGAAAGGCTGTCTGCTGCCGCCTGCAATTTGGTCTGGTCTCTGCCGTTTAGGATGATTTTTGCGCCCGAAGCCGCTAGGCCTTTCGCCAGCGCATAGCCGATGCCTTGACTGGATCCGGTGATCAATGCAGATTTCCCGGCTAAATTGAAGAGTGATGATGACATATCCTGTTTCCTGATTGTTATTAATCTTATTGGCCTTGGCGTTGGGGTCGGTTATCGGTATCTTGTGAAACAATGTACAGCTTGGAAATAGGTGCCTAATGAAAGCGATCGTTATCCATGCTGCACAAGATCTGAGAATCGAAGAACGGCCCGTTGATGCGCCAGTAGCGGGACAGGTAGCCATCGAGATGCAGGCCGGCGGCATATGTGGTTCGGATTTGCATTATTATCAACATGGCGGCTTTGGGCCGATCAGATTGCGCGAGCCGATGGTTTTGGGCCACGAGGTGGCGGGTATAATCCGAGAGCTTGGTGCGGGTGTCACTGGGCTTGAGATTGGCCAGCTTGTGGCGATTTCCCCGTCGCGCCCATGTAATAGCTGTGAATATTGCCTGCTTGGTCAGCAAAATCATTGCCTGAATATGCGGTTTTATGGCAGCGCAATGCCCTTTCCTCACATTCAGGGCGCGTTTCAGCAGCAGCTCATCGCCGATGCTGAACAATGCGTGCCGGCAGACGGTCTTACTGCGGGCGAAGCGGCGATGGCCGAACCGTTAGCAGTCAGCCTGCATGCGGTGCGACAAGTTGGTGATCTGGTTGGCAAAACCGTTCTTGTGACCGGCTGTGGACCAATCGGTATATTGACTATTATGGCTGCCCGTCGCGCAGGTGCTGGCACGGTGATCGCAACGGATCTGTCGGATTTCACTCTGCAAAAAGCTGCGCAAGCAGGGGCGGATGCTGTGCATAATATGGCCAAAGAACCAGAGGCGCTAAGCCGCTTTGGCGCAGCCAAGGGCAGTATTGACGTGCAGTTTGAGTGCTCTGGCGCGGCAAGCGCGCTGAGCGGCGGGGTCGCGGTTTTGCGCCCCGGCGCCACGCTGGTTCAACTGGGTCTTGGCGGGGATATGCAGGTTCCGATGCAAAGCCTTACCGCAAAAGAAATCATATTAAGAGGGTCGTTTCGGTTTCATCCCGAGTTCGCTATTGCGGTCGGGATGATGCAAAAGGGCCTGATTGACGTAAAGCCCCTGATCACTCACAGTTTGCCATTAGACGCGGCTTTAACCGCGTTTGAGTTGGCTTCTGACCGTGAGGTTGCAATCAAAGCACAGATTAATTTTCAAGGCTAAAAGTAATTTTGAAAATTACACTCTGCTTTTTTCACAGCGAAACGTTCAAGCGATTTACCATCAGTTTACCCTGACTGGAAAATACTCATTTGGATTAGAGAAATGACGCCGTATTTATTGCCCATGGATTACTTGCGATAGAATAAGTGTTTTTTCAAATGCGGGCTGACAATAAGTTTTAAACGGCGAATCATTGGTGAAAAATACTATAAAAAGACTGATATTCGATTCGGTGATTCGCTTAAGTCGATTAATTATTTGCCCCGGGTGCAAAATAAAGCATCTAATTAACTTAATACACGTAGGATAATTATAAAATAAACCGGTTTTTTTGCTAAATTAAGTCTTGAACTGGCGGTTACGGACTATTTTTTTCTTTTTTAGTGTATCGATGTTTGAATTAACAACTAAATCTGGCTACTGTTTTCTTTGAAATGGCACACGATTGCAAAAGGACTAAATTCAGTTTGCAATCAATTAATAAGGATACACCGTATGGTTGATGCACCAACAGCGATAACGGGCAACTCGGCTGCAATGCAGATGGCAGTCAAGCCGACCGAAAATATCGCGCAAGAGGCTTTAAAGGCAAACGCTATTCGCGGAAAAGTTCTGACCGAATCAATGCCCTCTGAAGTGGATACCTATGACGCTGTCGGCGTTGGTGGCGCTGTGCCTGTTGTTCAGGCGAGCTCGACGGCGAAGGTTGCAGTGGAAATAAATTCCACCTCTCGCGAGGTCTTGTCGTCGATGCGGCAGCTGCCTGCCCCCATAGACATCGAAGCAGTCGAGCGCGTTAGACGGGCGATTGCGGATAACAGTTATCCCATCGATCTCGGTAAGATCGCTGATAATCTTGTGCAAGCCTTTGACGATTTGGGACCACCACCCAGTCGAAGTGCATAATTTTTGGAGGCTTTTTAAAGTTTCTACCTTACCCTAGACAGCTTAAGCAGGTTGTCTGAAGGTCATGACGACTGTGCGGAAAAGTAAACGTCGATAGGATTGTCCCTATTTGCACTTTGAAACACAGCGATAATGAAGCGACAAAAGGTTTGGGCATCCGTGGTAAGCCCAAAAGCTAAGATGATTAAACCCAGTATTGCGTGACCAATAATTTCTAGATTTGTGCATGTGATGCGAAAAGGAAAGCGGGAACGGTATGGCTGAGATTAATCCTAGTGTTGGTGCGGCTTACGGGGGCGGTCAGCAAATAGAACCTCGGATCCAAGCGTTAGAGGGTCTCAGAGCACTTGAACAAGCCGAGCGCGCGGCAGTGTCGGAGGCGTCCATACAGGAACGCGTGGCGCGGCGCACAGAAAGCGTGATTGTGACGATCAGCGCAGAGGCGCAAGCGATGATTTCGGCTGATACTCAGCGCATATCTGAACCTGCCAATCAACCACAACCCATTGCAGCGCCTTTGCCCCAAGAGACTTATGATTCTGGTGTCACCCGTGCTTCACCAGCCACCCAAGCCCCAGTGGTCGCACCCGAGCCTGTTGAGGCTGAGATGAATGCGGCGCCTGCACCAGAGGCGCCTGAAACGCAAGTGGCCCAGCAAGATACGCAACCTGCTGCAGGTCAGACCGGAACGCCTGAGACCGTTGCACCTCCGGCACCGCCGCCCGCAGACACAGCCACTCAAAGCGTAGAAGAGGCTGAGGCCAAAGCTGAAGTGGTTGCTGCATCGGCACCGGTTGAGCCTCAGGCTAAGCCTGAACCCGGCGATGGAGACGCTTCTGAAACTGAGGTCGTTTAAGCGATTAATATGATCACGTCGAAAGCGTATTAATCTTGGAAAGGGTCAGGGTTGTCCACTCGCCAATTTCTTGGTGGTGCGTGGACTGAAACCCTTGGTCACGATAGGCGGCTAACACATCTGCGGCCTGCTCATTCAACAAACCTGACAGAATGACGTGACCGGTCTCGGTGATGTGGCGCGAGATATCTGGGGCGAGTGCGATCAGCGGACCTTTCAGGATATTGGCGAAAATCAGATCGAACGGGGCCGCTTTGGCGAGGGCGGGGTGGTCAAAGCCAGTTGCTTCAATGCAGGTCACGCACCCTTGCAGACCATTGGCGACAACATTTTCCTGAGCCACGTCCACCGCAACTTGATCGATATCGCTTGCCAAGACGGGGTTAGGCCAAATTCGTGCGGCGGCCATCGCTAAAACTGCGGTTCCACAGCCGATATCAACTACGTTCTGGCCCACCACGCCAATTTCTGAAAGGCGATCTATGGCTTGTAAACATCCAAGTGTGGTGCCGTGATGGCCAGTACCAAAGGCCATGGCGGCTTCTATCAGTAAGGGTTCGACCCCGGCGGGAATTTGATCGGCATCATGGCTGCCATAGACAAAAAACCGTCCCGCCCGCACCGGGGTCAACTCGCGCTTCACCTTGGCCACCCAATCGGTCTCGGGCAATTCAGATACCGCAAAGGGACGGCTGTTAAAGGCTGCGGCCAATAACGCCAGTCCGATTTCATCCGGGGCCTCTAGAAAATAGCTGCCGACCTCCCATTGGCCTGAGCCGTCCTCGATTTCGAACACACCGATACCGGTTGGTGCCGGATCGAGACGTTCAAGGGCTTCGCCCAAGGCTTCGGCGGGCTCTTTGCCCGTGAGAGTGGTAAGGGCGGTGAATGTTGGCATCTTTCGTCTCCGGTATGTGGGATCATCGCATTATGCGGGTGGCTTTGTAAGGTTAAGTTGCGAAGCTTGGGCAGACCCCAGTTTTGATACATAAATCCAGCCCCATAGCGCGGCTATCAGGCCGACAGCTGCGCCGACCAGCGTTTGGGCATAGATCACACCGGTCGCGCCAAACATTCCTGTCAGCCAAATACCTGCTGGTAAGGTCAGGACACCGTCGCGAAGCCAATTTGTAAAGGTCGACCAGAGGGGTTTGCCCAAGGCGTTGAACGCTGCGTTTGATACCATCAGGGCCCCGATGAGAATAAAGCCACCTGCGCCAAAATGTGTAAAGGCGTAAAGCACGTCGTTCCCGGCTGGATCCAGTGAAAACCAAAGGCTTACTTGCTGGCTGGCAAGCATGAGTATCCCCCACATCACGCAGGAATAGAGCGCACAAAATATTAAGGCATCGCGGTAAGTGGCGCGCACGCGATTATAGAGACCAGCGCCATAATTTTGGCTAAAAATTCCGGCAATAGCGCCCGACAGCGAGAAAATACCGCCAAAGGCCACCACAGTCAGACGGCCGACCACGGCCCAGGCTGCAACGGCGCTATCGCCAAATCCAGCAATCAACCCGGTCAGTAGGTAGTTTCCAAAAGGCGTGGCCATCTGGGTCAACATCGCGGGCAGGGCAATGGTAAAAAACGGTCTTAGCATGTTGAAAATTGACCTGAAGTTTGGGCGCGCAAGGCTTTTGTGATATCCTATCACAAGCCACAGTGCGACTGCAGCCATCAAACCGCGCATCAGGCACAGCGCCAGTGCGGCCCCGTCCAGCCCCAATTGCATCCAGATGATAAACAGCGGATCAATCACCAAAGCGACAACACCCGGGATCAGGGTGATGCTCATGGCGTGGGCCCCTTCGCCCTTGGCGCGTAGAATGCCGCCACTCACCATACCCACCGCCATCAGCACCAAAGAGGGCAGGGTGAACTTTAAATAACGATCTGCAAGGTCAGCCGCCTCGCCGCTGGCCCCGACTGCGGCCAGAAGGTCTTGGCGAAAGATAATCACCAGAGTGACAACACAGACTTGCCATATGCAGGTGATAATCAACGCACCCGAGGCTTGATCACGCGCCTTGTCATAGGCTTTCTGCCCAATCGATCTTGCCACGAGGGCGGTGGTTGCGATCATCAAGCCAAGGCCGGCAGATAAGGTAAAATACTGGATTGCAAAAGCGTATCCCATGGCGGCCATGAGGGTTTGCTCGCCCAAATGTGAAATCCAAAACAGGTTCAGCGCATCGACAAAAAACATAAAAGTGATGCCCAATGCACCGGTCAATGTCATATACGAGACATGGCCAAAGGTGGAGCCGGTGAGAAATTTGCCCTGCTGCTCGGCCATGGCTTTATTCCGCGGCTGCGGTCGCTGCACGTGTGAGCAGCGTTTCGGCACCAGGTTGTGGGTGGCGTGGGATTAATAGCGCCAACAAAAACGATAAAGCCGCTATGCTGGCTGCCACGCAAAACACCGCTGTGGGTGAGGTCAACCATAAAAAACCCAGAAGTACGGGCAGAAACACAGCTGATATGTGGTTGATGGTAAAGGCGACCGCGGCGGTGGGTGCGATATCTGCTGGATCAGCTATCTTCTGGAAATATGTTTTCAACGCCAGCGCCAGACCGAAAAACATATGGTCCAGAATATAAAGTGCGGCAGCCAGTAACACGCCCCAGCCAAACAGATAGATCCCGCCATAGGCTAAAAACACGCAGATCAAACCGAAGTATTCAAACAAAAGTGCCTTGCGCTCGCCCCAGCGCGCAACCGCATGGCCCATCAAAGGTGCCAAAACGATATTGGCCACTAGATTAATCAGATACAGTGCTGTGACCTGATGGACGTGAAACCCAAAGCGCTCGACCATCATGAACCCGGCGAAAACCATAAAAATCTGCCGGCGGGCTCCCGCGGTGAATTGCAGACAGTAATACAGCCAATAGCGGCGCCTGAGGATGATTTTAGTGTGTTGTCGCGTCGGGGCCTCAAATTGTGGATAGGCCAATAGACAGAATAACGCGATCAGAACCGTAAGCCCGCCTGTGACCAGATAGACCAGATTGTACCCAAGCCCCAGCGTTTCCCAAGTCAACATGATCACCCCGTAGGCAACGAAGGTCACAGCAGAGCCTGCCGCCATCAGCCAGCCCAGCAGTCTTGGCGCCTGTTCTTTGGTCAACCATTGCAATTGGAGAGACTGGTTGACGGTTTCGTAATAATGAAATCCGATCGACGACAGCATCGTGATGGTCAAAATGCCGCCCATTGATGGAAACCAGGCTGTGATCGCAGTGGCGGCGCCCAGCAGCGCCAGTGCTATAATGCCGAGAACCTGTTCGCGGATGAACATGATCAAGGCGATCACGCCAACAGCGAGAAAGCCGGGAATTTCGCGCACGCTGTGCAGCAAGCCGATATCAGCACCATCAAATTGCGCGACGTCAATAACGAAATTATTCAACAGCGCAGCCCAAGTGGCAAAAGCCATCGGCATCGCTGCGGCCATCATGAACAAAAGGGTAATCGGGCGTCGCCAGCGCGGCAGGCTCATTGCGGCTGAAATAGGAAGTGTATGGACCATCCTGCAGGACATAGGCGCGAAGCCGCGCCGTGGCGAGGGAAAACGTAGCGGCCATGGGCGAAAAAATCGCAGCAGTTCTCGCACATATGACATTTGCGCAAGATACGGGTCGCCGGGTGGAACGGGTTCTTGCAGTCTTTGGTTTTCTAAATGGAGATTGACATGGCCTTTTAAATCAAAGCCCTTCCAATGACCCCCTTTGCGCCGCTTTTCTGCGCCTCAGATGCAGAGCGGGAGCGTCTTGGTGCCCAGCGCGTCACTGCGGATTGCACCCCCGGCTATCCCTGCCGGGTGAGCCTTGCCGAGGCCAAGATCGGGGAGACGTTGATCCTGTGCAATTTGAACATCTCGCCGAGATATTACCCTATCGCGCCTCATATGCGATTTATGTCCGCTGCGGGGCTGTGCAGGCGGTGCCTGCGGTGGGCGAGGTGCCGTCGATCCTGTTACGCCGTAAGCTTGCAGTCAGAGGTTTTGGAGTGGATCACTGCATAAAGGTGGCTGAGGTGACAGAGGGCAGAACCCTCTCCGCAACAATAGAAGGCATTTTTCAGCAATTCAGTAGTTTCATACATTCCTATCCACAATGCTGATCGCGGCTGTTTTGCGGCAAAAGCGATCCGTGGCTGATGCATTCCAATGCTTGCAAGTTGCAAAATGCGCTCTGACGGGTTTGGTGCGGGTGATGTGGGATGTTCTGTTTGCAGAAATGTCGGTTATTCTAGGACAGGCGATAAGCCTGTTCTGTGGGTAAACCTTCGTCTCAACGCCTGCTCTGACAGTGGGTCAGATGCATCATTGCGTTTGGCTGAGCGCGCGCGACCCGGTCTATTGCTTGGCTGACAACGATGATGAAGTCTTCTGCTGTTGGAAAGGCATAGATCGCCTTTGCGCCAAGCGGGTGGCTGCCAGTTGGCTCAGAGGCCGGTTGCTAATAAATAGCCAGTCGCCAATACCTGAGTGTGTGGGAGATTAATCCAAGGATCTGGTGGATCGCCAAAAGAGTGACCAGTATGTTTTGACCGCAAATAACCAGGACGGCTAAAGAGCGATGATGAAGCGGTCTGCTGTGATGGGGTAAATCACGCGCGTGGCCTTGAATAAATCAATCAACGCGGTTCGTGGGTCAGAGTGCCCAGAAGGGATGAAACCTTCAATCGCGGCGCAGTCTGCTGGGTTTACGCCAGCTTGGCTCAAAACATTTGTAAAAGATTGCAACGGGTTGTTTGCGTGCTGGTTGCACTTAATTTGCACCAAAGTGGTTTCAATCTCGAACATATCCAAGTTGACCGCCCTTTGGGCTGCGATCATCACTAAAGTGGCAGCGGTATAATCCAGCTCAGGTACGCCGTTAAAATATGCCTCGAAAAGATTGGTTTTTCCAATCCCACGATGGCCGGTTCCACAAATGCGCTTAGCGCCGCATTCACATCATCTTGGGACATGTGTCCAAGCGCGAGCAAGGCACTATATGCGCTTTATTCGGCCCCGCGTTCACTGTGCCAACGTGCTGTGTCACCGCCCAGATTTGATTGTCGCAGATGCGCGGCCTCATGGGCCAGTAAGGATTGCAAGGTCGGTCTAAGTTCGGTGTCGGTTTTATTTCTCGGCTTGCATGCCATTCGGCTGAAGCTAAGATTTGACCAGGTTGCGCATTTCCAGCAAAGCTACCGCTCTTCGGCGCTTTCTGACCGCCGAAAATACAGCGTCACAGGGGTGTCTAAAGCCTTGCGAATATGTCTGTTTTACAGCTCGGTATGGTCCAAGAGCGGGGCTAGGATAAAGTCGCTGGCGTGGCTTGGGATGCCAGCGTTTGTAAACAAGGCCACATGTTCACTTTTTATCAATATTGACAGCCAATCCGAAATATAAAACGGATCTGTTTTTTGGTATTTGTACTGAGCTTTTGGGGTCAGCGGCCACCCCGGAGATAAAGACCTGTTGTTTGCCAAAGCGTGAAAAGTGAAATGCGGGTTGAATGCAATAAGCGGCTCTGATGTTTGGTTTGACGTGCCGGTGCGCGCCGTAAACCCTAACGGCCCGGTGTTGAGGCCGAATCCATGACCTAAATCGACAAACGGCTGCGGTGCAGAGGGCACCACCTCGCGCTAAGTTTAGATCTGAAACGAAACCTCGGCAAAGGCGGATGTGTCGCGCCGCTCTAAAAAGGAAAAGCCCATCTGCGGGTCTGTTAAGGTTTCATGGGTATTTGGTAAATCCCAGGCCTGTGCATCATACTACGGCATTGGCGGCCCCAGCGTGGTGCCAGAGACAGGGCTGTCAAGTTTGCAATCAAACCGCCATTGATCATTTTAAGTTGAGTGATTGACACAAAGCCATCAACTGGCTCAGGCAGAGGTGCTTGAGCAGAAGCGGTGTCGATAGATCCGGATGCCAACACATGGAGGCTCCAAAATAAATGTTGCACAAAATAATTCAAACAAGCTCAAGGTAAGGAATATGTACTAGCAAC